>Ga0304730_1000384_pt1 | contig 38860 bp, 54 predicted proteins | sample M_130628_MF_Meta_FD_190474 | JGI IMG/M metagenome (GOLD analysis project Ga0304730, IMG submission 190474) | Freshwater microbial communities from Lake Montjoie, Canada to study carbon cycling - M_130628_MF_MetaG (v2) (version 2) | ecosystem: Environmental > Aquatic > Freshwater > Lake | place...
GCACGATATAATTTATGAGATTCTTGGCAACAGATTCCCAGGCTACCATCCCAGTAGATATGTAACTCGTACCAGGGTGTGTTACAGAATATCTGTTGATCAGGCGTCACGTCGTGAGATTACCTTGTCAGCCAGGCCATAAGCCACTGCTTCAGTCGCACTCATAAAGAAATCACGTTCCATGTCGGCACTTAGTTGCTCAAAGGTTCGGCCGCCTGTGTTGTGTGTTGTGTAGATTTCTGTTAGATACTGTTTCATTTTGAGTATTTCTTGTGCTTGGATCTGTATGTCTGTTGCCTGACCACTTGCACCACCACTGGGTTGATGTATCATGTGTCTGGCATTGGGTAGGATAAAACGCTTGCCAGCAGTACCAGCTTGAGCCAACAAACTGCCCATGCTACAGGCCTGCCCCATCACGATAGTACTTATGTCGGGGCGGATATACTGCATGGTATCGTATATGCTCATGCCAGCTGTGACCACACCACCTGGACTGTTGATGTAAAAAATGATGTCACGTTCAGGATCTTCTGCTTCCAAAAACAGCATTTGGGCCACGATCAAACCAGCACTGTGATTGTCTACGCCTGTGTCCAGGATAACAATCCTATCACGCAACAGCCTACTGAAAATATCATAACTGCGTTCACCTTTTGAGGTCTGTTCTATCACCATTGGTATTAAGTTTGGCATGGGTTCTCCTGAGTAAAGCATAAGTATACTATAATCTTAAAGAAAAAGCAAATGCGTGATATTCTAAACTTACTTGATAGCATCCTAACCGAAAGTGTTGGGTTAGCAAACCGTAAACCTGGCACCTTGTTTGCCAATCCCCAAGGTGACGAGCTTGTATTCCAGGGGGTAAAATTTTACCCCGAAGGTGGTGGTGCCTATGCCACTCCAGAAGAATGGCAACAGACCCTGGACCAGGTATCGCAACAACTGGACATATCTCCAACCTTGATACAATGGGTTGATGACAAAGGCAATGCTGTTGTTGCACCAATCAACAAAAAAGGTGGATTTGGGATTGCCGAATTTGATAGTCCAACAGGGCAACGACACTTTTTGGCCAGACATGTTAAAGCAGTTTCTCCTATACCAATTGAAAATAATATCTCCAACAAGTTACCGGGTGGATATAGATTACAGACTGATGTGGCCAAAAAAGAAGCAGCCGGATTCAAACCCACAGATGTATTGACCGGTAATCTTGACAATCTTTCGCCTGCGGATATACTTGGCGGCATACAGGCAAAATTTGGCATCGACAGTGACGAAGCAAATGCCACAGAAATATTCATGAGTAGCACAAGTTATCCTATTCGCATGCCCCTGGGCAATATGAACTTCACAGCATTTACCAACTACTTTTGTGAAATGCTACAGCCCATGGCCTTGGTGCTAGGACATAAGACCATTGGCGAAGCTCAGACAGCCGAAAAGGATTGGCTCGACCAAGGCGGTTATGCCAGCTGTCGTATCACCTTTGGTGGTAGCAAAATTGGAGGACTCACTGACAGCACCTTGATCAACTCAGCTGGACAGGTCATGGGACTATCAACTAAGGCCGAAGATGGTGCCAAGGCATCAGCTAAAAACCTCATGGACAAGGTCAAAGAGATGAAATCAGACCCCAATGGTCAAAAACTCCTGGCCAAGTATGCCAAGGAAATTAGTCTGATAGAAGTAGTCACATCAGGTAGCACGCCGGGTGTGTTAGAAACAGCAGTATTGGCCAAGCTGATCACACGCGAAGAAGTTGAAGAGATCCTGGGGATCAGAAAACTTCCTCCTGGAACCGAAGTCATAGGAAAAAAGTTATTGAGTAAAAATCTTGAGAAAAAGTATGCCGGACGTCAAGCTAGAGATCCTGCGGCAGTTGTGCCTTTTTATCATATCCGTGCTGTGCTGGCAAACGAAGTAGCCAACTGGGTCAATACAAACACCAATTTTGGTCGGGCCGCTGCTGCGATCCTAAACTGGGGTGCGTTCATACAAGTAAAAACTCATGCCAAACAATCAGGCAATGAAATTGTAATGGATCAGTTTGAAGTGATTTATCCTAGCGAGGCAGTTACTAATGTGGAACTCAGTGCCGGTAAAACATTCTACAGCACAGGAAGCAAAGGTAATTTTACATTTGTGATACTATATAACGGTGCCACAGAACTCAGAGACGACCCTGATGACAGTGAAGCAGAAGAAGTAGCGGATTATGTTCCACCCGAGTCTGGTGTCACAGCCCGTGCTGGCGGAGTTGACAAAGATGAAAAACTAGGTACTGATCAAGCTCTGGGTCGCAAGCGCCAGAAGTAATTATCGTTTTAAATCTGAGATGTAATCAGCCACGAGGGTTGCCATGATATGGTGTCTCCACAGCATCATAACCGTTAGCTACAGCTATTTGATAGACTTTTTTGATCCGTGGCATAAAACTTGCAATAACAGCTTCCTCATCATCGTCTTCATCTTCTTCTAGTGCTACTTGCACATCGCTGCAAATATCACGAACTGCTTGTACCACCGGATGTTGTTGAATATAGACTTCAGTAGCGCCTTCATCGTCAGGACCATATGCGTCATTTAATGAATCTACTAGATTGTCAACGCTGGGAACGCCACCATTTATCATCTCTTTAAGCATCCAAACCAAGTCTTGGGTGCTATTGTCGACATAGCCTTCAACCTGGTTATATGTTGGTTCTTGGGCTTCTTTGATAATGTCAATAAATTTTCTAAAAAATTCTGTGCTCATGTTAATTCCTCTTTTAATACTTTATTTATATCAGTGAGTTTGATTTGTGCAAAATCATCGTTTCAAGTCTGAGATATAGTCACAACAGCCCAAGGCCAATGCTTCTTGGGCACTGAGCCAAACATCGCTGGCTGGCAGTAATTTTTCCCTGATATCAGAATCAGAAAGGCCGGTAGTCTCTCGATACAGTTCCAGCATACGCTGTTGGGCCATGCCATACTCTTTGGTGATGGCAAACAGTTCGTGATGTTTGCCATCACTGCCCCAACTGTACTGATGGCTCAATATTGATGTGTTGGGAGTTAATATTCTGCGCCCAGGTGCGCCTGCTAGGAATATCATCAAGCCACAACTGGCTATCTGACCCAGGCCCACTGTCTTGACCGGTATGCTACTGCTACGCATCACATCAATTAGGGCAAAGGCCGATTCCATTTCACCACCTGGACTGCAAATCATCAACAGCAGTTCTTTTTTCTTCTTCTTGGCGACGTGATTTTCTACCAGGATCCATTCAACAATGGGCTTGATACTGTTGTTGTCCACTGTGTCCATGAACACCATCATGCCAGCATCTTGTAGCAACTGATTGTGTTCTTTGGCAATGTCGGTATCGGGTACAGCAGGCATTGAATCTCCGGGAGTAATTAACTACATATATTATACTAGAATTTTTAAAGCATTACTAGTACTTATGATGACCCGACACATAGTTTGGACAATTTGACGCCCTGACTACCCGGATTTCAACCTGGTTCATGTCAGCGAGATCTCTTGGTGAAACTGGTATTGTGTAGGTGTATCTGCGCGGCATTGCAGTGTTGATAAACCGATCATCAGTAACTGAATATTCGGTTAAGGGAATACATGAACGATGTAACAAGGTACCATCAATGCCATTGACAGTTACCGATACGTGCGGTCTACTTCCAATGATTTCATCGTACAGCAAATTCATGGTAGGAGTATCCATGACACAGCCGTTCCATCCGCAGGTGCTTACAGATTTACGAGCAGAGTAATAACTATCAACGTATCGTTTATTCCAGACCAATTCATAAGGTATGACCACTTCTGTGCCACGCCCTACATTCATTTCCACTCGTGTCTGCTGTAATTTTACGTCAAAACTGCGTTCAGGAAAATCTCGAAGCACGGTACCCAATATCCGGTCACCTTGTGATCTTGAGTATTGGGCAGTATCTATAGCAATCGTGGCACGAGCACCATCAATCTGGCCATCTGCTCGGCTTGTTACCAAAAGACGTTCAGCCAAATTGGTGCGTTGTATCCAGACTCGCATGGCAATTTCGTAACCAGAACCTGTGCTCACAGTGTTGACTATTTCAAATCGTTCAACAAAACCTGCCGCATAGCTGATCACTTCATCACGTCGAATACGACTATTACGCTGTTCAGTTTCGCTGGCAATCACACTTCCAAGAGCCTGCTCCACAGCCAATCTAAATCCATTCATCCTGGCTTCTTCAGCAGTTGATCCTTGTCCTTGCACTTCGATATAATACACTCGTTTGTTGTTGGACAGTAACCATTGCCCCACTGTCATCGTTACCCCAAACGGAGTAGGTGCAAACATCTGAGGAGTGACCTGGGCCTCGGCTGTGGTTAAAATTCCAGCCGCAACTGCAATCGCGATTAGAGTACGCATGATTAGCGCATCATCAAGCCACGAACCTGCAATCTGATATCTTCATGCTTGCGATCCCAACGCATGACTACACGCACATTCTTACCACTGTTAACGGCTTGCCCATCAACCATGTATAACCCACCCAAGATACCTTGATTGGTATTGGTAATTGTGGTGTTCACTATGCTGGAGATTTTTAACGCATCATTACGCACGGCTGTGTTTTCATCGCGTGTGGTCTGAAGATTCTTTTCTCGATCTACAGTTTCATCAACAGCCACTAACTCGTCTGGATTACCTGCTCTATTAGACTTAAAATTATTGGTCTTCTGATCACGAGCCTGTTCCAGATTCTGACTGATCATTTTTACTGATGTGGTGCTAGTGATTGTTTCTTTGTTGATAAAATCGTTTAAGGACTTCTTGGCTTCAAGTTCAGCCACACGGAATGACTCTCTCAAGGCATTTTCACTGTTGCCCCAGACTGGAGCATACCCAATTGCCTCAATTGCTTCAAGTCCGCCAGTCAAAGTATAATATATCTTGATGCCTTGACGCTTGAATTCGTTTGTGGCTACTCGTTGCTCACTGATAGCAGTGGTAGCCGATGATCCTGGATTGATACCCATGGATGTCTGAGTTGAACTACAACCTGTCATCTGCAACAGGGCCAAGGCAATTGCAGTTACCATTATCTTCTTTTTCATGTTTGTCCTTTGTTTAGTAATGAAAAAATCCAGCTAATACACATATTATGCACTAACTGGATTAAATGGTCAACCGATTTGTTTACTTTTGTTTTGTTAATTCGGCTAGTTTGGACCAATCATATTCGGTGGCTTTTTTAACCGTTTTGGTTGTTTGTTCTGCAACACTTTGACCAAATTCAGTCACGGTGTTTAATACTGTACGGGTGCATTCAGCTTGGCTGTCAACAAATTGGTTGATAGCGTCACGGATTTCTTCGTCTTTGACAAAGGTCTCAACAAAGTGTTTTTGGCTTGCTTGGAATGAATCTACTAATTTATCTACGTTAAACATAATTTCTCCTTGGATTAAGCGAGTTTTTGTATTGGCCCGACCATCGGCACCAACATCTTTCTCTATCTTATTTATCTATTATATATGAAAAAATGTTGCAGTGCAAGGTAATTACTTGGTCAGTTTTGCCAAACGCAACAAACAAAACAGTTTGAGATACATCCAACCAATATCAAACTCCCACCATTTGAGGCTGAGCCGTGGGCTGGCCGGATCCATGTGATGATTGTTATGCAATTCTTCGCCGCCCACTATGATACCAATGGGCACAAGGTTACGACTGTGATCTCGTGTTTTGCCATTCCGGTAGCCTACCCAATGTGCTAGTCCGTTGATCACGCCTGCGGCCCAGAGTGGAATCCAGATGATCTGTACCAACAATATCAATAAACCAACGGGTCCAAACACGGCAAGATTTATCAAGCCCATTAGTGTAACACCCAATTTGCTATGCTTGGAATAGATATTACGTTCAACCCAGTCATCTGGAGTGCCTACTCCGTATTGTGCTATCATTTGTTTGTCTCGGCTGGCCTCATGATACAACCAGGCACCTGTGAAAAATACAGTCCAAATACCAAACACATGTGGACTGTGTGGATCGCCGGCAACGTCGCTGGACCTGTGATGCTTGCGGTGAACTGCTACCCATTGTTTGGTAATCATGCCGGTGGTCAACCAAAGCCAGGCCCGCATAAAATGTTCTAATACCGGATGGAATTGGATACCGCGATGTGCTTGTCCGCGATGCAAAAAGAGTGTAACTGAGATTATGGTGATGTGTGTCACCACCAGGGTGTAGATAATAGCTGTCATCTACTACTTATCTGTTTTATCGGGTTTTTGAGCTGATATATTGACTACGGCCTTCAATCCAGGCATCAAGCATGGAGATTAATACTTTTTTAATTTGTTTCATAATATTTTCCTTGTGGGTTTCTTTCATATTCTCGTGTCCAATATTCTATATCGGCACAAGTTTGTACTTGTTTACTTTGTAAGTAATGATCAAGTGGTGACGGATTTGGGAATATCTCGGTCAATTTTTCTAACAATTTTGATATCATACGATGGTTTCCTTCTCAGTGTTTATACTGATAAAAGTATTTATCATCTCAGTGTTTATACTGAGAGATTATTGACAAAATATACAGTTTGATAAACAAGGCTTAAATACACTACTAGGAGAATGTCAATGCTATCACTATTAAAAAAATTATTTTCAACAAAGAAATCAGACGCTGAAGTTCAGGATCCGGCTACCAAACTATGGCCGTTTCCGCCTGCTATGCCAGCAGTTCAAGAACCAGAAAAGCCTGTGGAACCTGCTGTTGCTGTTGCACCAGCTGAACCAAAACCTAAACGTACACCTGCTGCAAAGAAACCAGCAGTTGTGGCCAAAACAGCACCACGCAAACCACGCAAACCACGAGCACCTAAAGCTCAGTGATACAGCATACGGATTAGGCCAACACAATCGATCACGATTAGAAACACATAGTTGGCCAACAATCCAAAACTACCGCGGGTCCAACAGGTCCAGGCCGCCGCACAACATCCACTAATAAATATAGTGTATAAAGGTATCACTGGAATTGTGGGCACAGTCACAGCAAAAATCACAGCTGATGTCACACTACAAGCCCAACTAAACACTTCTGCATAAAATCGTGCAGGGTATTCGTGATAGTCTCGTTTGATATACTCCCAGACTTCTTGTGCTCGGAAAACAATCGAGTTCATTTGGCCCATTTCAATTTAAAAATCAGTGCATCATTGGGATCGCTAAATCTAAAAGCAAATCCTTCTGTGGATTGATATCCATGGAGATGATATTCGCCACCAGGATAGGCTTCAATCCATTCAATGATGGCGATCGGAGCATAATCGCTGTTGTCTAACATAGTTGTCCAAGACACCACAACTTGACACCAGTCTTCAGGCGGTGGCCAACATTGTCGTTTTTGCACGTTCGTATACCTGCTCACTGGCCAAATTCTTGCCTTTGCTTTCGCATTGTATATCAAACTGATCCCAGAATGTCAATGCCCAGTCAGTCACTGACTCGTTCCAATAAAAATCGCTGTGTGCCCGTAGCTTTTGTTTCTTGTGACCTGTTTCTAACAGTACAGCATGATCAGGTGGTGTCTTTGCACAATGGCCAACCAGGACATCTTCTCGACTGATGCTGTAATGTAATGCAGGTCGCACACCACGCCACGATTCAATTATGCCCAGAACTCTATCGTCGGTGGGTTTGATATATTCTCCGGTTCTGATCCAGTGATGGTGTAGGTCCAACACAAGGGCACAGTCTCCAGCAAGTTCAAGGCTGGCGTCGATGCCCCAGGACATTTCGTCGTTTTCGATTGTGATGCAGTTTCGTGCTTCGGGAGATAACCGTCGGAGGGCAGACCGGATACCGGCGGGACCGCGTTTACCCGATATGTGTACATTGATTTTGAAATCCTGGAAGGATTTACCGTAGCCCATGAATCGTGCCATGTCAGCATGATATTCAAATTCCTCTATGCTTCGCTCTACTATCTCGTCAGCTTCGCTTGCCAGAACACAAAATTGTCCAGGGTGGAAGCTGAGTCGCACATCCAGTCGCCTGGCTGTTTCACCTATGGGTGCAAATATGCGCTCAAGATGGTCTTGTATTTCTTGCCGTTGCCACCAGGCTTTCCACGAAGGTTCAGTGTAGCCCTGTAGCATTTCACTGCCTAATCGAACCATCCTACGTTCAGGTGGTAACGTGGCCACACGCTCGATCAACTTGACCGCGGCAGTAGTATTGTGATTCATGATGTCCCACTGCCGTTGTTCGGCTTCAAGCGGATGCTCACGCAACCAACGCATGGTAGTTGAACGCCCGTTAAGGTCCCGATCCACTGCATTCACTTTCATGCCGCCACATTCGGACGGATCATTGAGCCATTTGCAACAGAAACCAATTCTTTTTAGCATAGTGTCAAAGTAGGAGTTAAAACACTATTATACAATCTAATGCGACTTATGTCAACTACCTTGTGTCCCAGTCATACCAACCGGTCAAGATATATTTGGCTTGACTGTATACCGGATTACCTCGGTGTATGTGCGTGGGTCCAGCGGGCCAAAGTACAATGGTGCCTTCGGTTGGAACTAACCGTTTGCCCTGGTAAAGGAATTCGGTTTCGGCTTCTCCAGCAGGCATGTCATTGAGATAGATCATCCAGACCAATTGTCTAACCAAACGTTCAGGATTGTCGCTTTCGTAGTGCCAGACATGGTAACCACCCAAAGGCAAGGTCCTTTGCAGTTTCAAATCGTATTTGTTGGACAACGGCATCATTTTGAACTGTCCAAATTCTTCAATGTATTCTAACAATGAGCTGTGTAGATATTCTAATATGTCATCACATAGGCCGCATTGATTGAAGTTTTCATTTTGTAAAAAGATAGCAAGATCTCTGCGACCCAGGTTTGACGAATCACTAAACTGTGTGGCATTATTAAACACAACTTCTTTGTGCGTAGGGTTATCGATAATATCTTCAAAGGCCTCTATAGCACGCTGACAAAGACGTTGCGGAACTTTGTTAGACCATACCCTAATAAAATCTTCCATGTTTATTCAGATAATAATTCTAGCACATTAGACATGGTGTCTTGTGTTAGGTTTGATAAATCAGCCATAGCTGGATGTATGTCGCCTGGGTGATCTATTAGTACCCATTGTATTTCAGGGTTGTCTTTGATGGCCTGCATGGCCAATCCACGATGATGTTGCGCCTGATGTTCCACCATGCGATCTGAATTACGTGGTTGTTCGGTAAAATCAAACCCTACTAGTAAAACTATATCACTGCGACTTGCAGCCAAATGCATAGCCACTATCTCTTCTTTACGATCTAGATCATGGACAAAATCGCCTTCGTAAAGTTGTACTCCTAGTGGACGATCCAGGGCCACGTATGTGGAGTTAGGTATAAAAAAATTACAAGCGGCCTGGAATGCTCGTTTGAGCAGTTCATCAACCTTGGCTGGATCGTGACAGATCACGTTGTCGGTTTGATAAGCACGCCAGGTGCGCCAACTGCCCCAAAAGCTACCAATGTGTTTGAGAGGCTCCAGTTCCTGTGTAGGATCTAATACTACGCTATCTGCTAATACCCAACTAATATTCAATTCTTTCTCCTTGTGTCTAATGTCACGCAGTGGAATCCACCGCCTAGTGTTCTTGAGTGCGTGAGAGTCAATGGGATCACTGTAAAATGCCAATTTTCCAAAGTTTCAATTAATCCTGTTTGTGCAGCATCTACAATCACTGTTTCAGGATCTAGCACCAGCATATTTAATCCTATCCATTTTGATGCATAGGGATATTGATAAAAGTCCTGTGCCACAACATCGTGTACATAAATCTTGTGCCAATCTTGAAATGCTTGTGGACAGTTATCGTGATGTACCCGACTGCCATTTAATAAGACCAGTCCTTCACGCAATGGTACGATAGTACTGTCAATATGCACACCTGAATAAAAATTACACAGCTCTATAGTAATTTCTGGAAATTGTTCACACAACCATTCGTACGCGGCACGGTTACCACTGTTGCTTTCCAAGAACAACCAAGTGTCATCAAGCCTACACACATTGGCTGCATCCAGGATCATGCCTGAATCTCTAGGCATGGTGATGACTCTAGCATCGCCAATGACTTTTCGTAATGCTTCAATTTCTTGATTGCGGCATGGATACATCATGTTACAGTCTACTACGGTAGAGCCAGCAACAAGCAATCGATCTCTAGGACAATAATTGTACATGCCACCCGACTCAACAAAGTCCATGGGTTCGGGTCTACGCACTGTAGCACCATAACGCACAATAGTTTCAGCTAGAATATCTAGTTCGTGGTTGGCTTCATCCACGATCCATTTGGGCACTGGTCCTGAAGGCACGGGCGTTTCTGTCCAGGCTGTGCGACTGGACTCGGTGGCAAACACCGGATCGGTTGTGGGCCAATTGGCATTGGTAGCCGACCCTACCACAATCTCTTCGAGTGGGCTCCACTCGTCTCTTGAATCGATCATACCCATCCTGTTATCTGTAATGTATATCTAGGATCCAAGCCTAGATTTGCAGCCATGTGTTTGGTATCATAGCACCATTCTACTACGTCACCGGCCGACCAATTCACAAATGGCTTACCTTCGTATTCGGCGTAATGTCCCGACTGCCAGTCTTGTAAGAATATTATAGCACGATGTATACAGTGTTCGCGACCTTGGAGATTGAATATTTCAACATATCTTTTATACAAGTCGCCGTGTGTGGGCAATACTGTGCCAGTGTTCATGCGATAGTAACTGGTGCCAATATCTTTCCAGCCTTTGGCGGCAAAGTGGTTAATGAATTGTGCGTTCCAAGCAGGCTGGCGATGGCGCATATCGCACATGTCTCCAGTGAATCGACTAGGGTATCCAAGTGTTGTCCATTTGGTCAACAACTCAACATCATTGAATGACTCATTCACATAGTCAAGATCTTGATATTCAAGATCCCAAAAAACTTTGATTTTATAGTGTGTGATCATTTTTTACTCAGGTGGAAATATTGTGTAAATAGATTCAATGAGTATTCCTTTAGACCGATTGTATCATTTCATTGAATCTGTAGCCCAAGATATCTTCCAGGACCGTGTTATAATTTATCATTTTTATCCTCATGGGTCAAAAAACTTCCTTGATATAACACCATTGTATACAAATGCTTATATAAATTCTGCTATATATCCACACTTGTATTGCAATGACCAAGAACCACTTGATTATGATTATTATGAAACGGTAGATAAACATGTTACTCGCTTTCGTCCTGTAGGAAACCTACAAAGATCAAGATCAATTTATGATCAGGTTATAATATTACACAGCGAAAAACGTGGTATAAATGTTGAGAAATATAGCCGTGCTCCATTTATACCTGTGTATTATTGGAGTCATGCCATTATAGCACTGGATTGGTTTCGATATGCTAAACATATCACATTATCTAAAAAATCTAATAAAATTTTTCTTGTATATAATCGTGCCTGGTCTGGAACTAGAGAGTATCGATTAAAATTTTTAGATTATCTGATCCAACAAGATATACACCAGCACTGTTTGACCTGGGCAAATCCTGTTGCAGAAGGAATACATTATTCTGATTATGCATTTAAAAATGTACAATGGAAGCCCACTTGCATTCTTGAAGATTATTTTCCAGAATCCATTGCTGATAGTAATTATAGTGCCGATTTTGATTTAAATGATTATAATGCTACTGACATTGAAATCGTATTAGAAACTTTATTTGATGACGATCGACTACATTTAACTGAAAAAAGTTTAAGACCCATTGCTGTTGGGCAACCATTTATTCTGATAGGAACGCACGGCAGTTTAGAATACTTACGCGGTTATGGATTTAAAACATTCAGCAGTGTTTGGAACGAAAGTTATGATGTCATAGTTGATTCGGGTGACCGACTAATTGCTATTACCAAACTTATGCAAGATATTTCTAATTGGGATCCAATTACTAAAGTCAATAAAATGCAACAGGCTGATGCTATTGCTAATTTCAATCGCCAACATTTTTTTAGTGAAGAGTTTTTTAATTTGATTAAAAAAGAATTAACAGATAATTTAACTACTGCATTTGATAATATCAAAACTGATAATACCTATAAACGCTGGCTTGATGCTTGGGATCAAAATTTAAATGATCCAAAATTAGTTGAATTTTTAATGCAAAAAAATCCTACATCTGTTCCTACGTTGCAAGATATTCAACAGATTAAAACCTTAATTAACCATAGACTTAACTCCGAATAACGCCTAAATAAATACTTGTATAAAAAGAACAGCCCAAGAGCTGTCAAGGAGCTAAAATGGGCGATGCATTTAAAATCATTGGGGATTTAGGATTTCCAATAGCAACCGCACTGGCCGGTGGATACTTTGTGTATCTCACAATCAAGTTGTTATTAGCTGGTGTACTCAGTAGTATCAAAGGCATGGCCAGTATTATTACGGCGCTGGATAACCGAGTCAAGACCATGAACCACGACGTGGTGCGTATAGATACCATCGTGTCAAACGCTTTGGGTTTACGACCAGATGTTGAACGTATCGCCAGGGCTGATGGTAAGTCTGATGCCAGACGTGATTGATATCGAAAAGGATCGAATATGGATGTAGTTGAATTAGTAAACAAATATGGCTTTCCAATTGTGATGGCAGTTGGCATGGGCTACATCATCAAGTATGTTTGGGAATGGGCCACCCGGGAAGTAAAGCCGGTTATCAACGATGCCAACATAGTGTTAATTGCCCTGATTGATCGTGTCCGTATGTTAGACAACGATCTAATACGACTCAATCAAAAAGTAAACACGGTGCTACATTTGCGTGGTAAAACAATCGAGCACGAGCGTGTGGTTGCCGAACACGAAATCAATCGAGTTGTGGAAGAACAAGAATCAAGTGGTAAGAAGTGAACATACCAAATCCCTTCCTGTCCTGTTTGTATTTATTGATATTAAAACCCTACACTGATTACAATCTGTACCTGATAGAAGAAATCACAAGACCGTTTTATCAAGACATGTTGATCAACAGTTGGTTGAAACACAACATGATCGGGCGTATGATTTGATCACTTGCTGGTGGCTCTGTATATACCGTCCCAGTTGGCAGGTACTCCAGTAACCAATCTTTCCTGCATAGCTTTATAATACTTTTCCATATCAGGTTTGGCTGTAATGCATTTAGATATCAAGGTCAATGCTGTTTTCCAATTGCCAGCATAATACAGTTTCAAGAAATTGTCATGTTCTGTGGTAGATTCTTCTATGGCAAAAATACGCACAGGCTCTGTTTTACCTTTGACAGCGATGTTGTCCAATTCCCACAATGGAAAAGCACCTTGCAGTTGACGGGCTGTATTTTCGCTAATGATAATCAATACGCCGTAGCCCTTGGTCTGGCTTTCTAAACGTGCGGCCAAACTCACAGCATCACCTAGCACATCATATCCAAACTTGGTTTTAGCACCTATGTTGCCCACAACAATTTCACCGGTGTTAACTCCCGCACCCATGCCAACCGGTGGCTTGCCCAGTGCGGCTAATTCTTCATTAAACCCTTTGACTGCTTCAATCATTTCCAATGCTGTTTGAACAGCACGTCTAGCATGATCTGGATCGTCGATAGGAGCACCGTGTATATGTAGACTGGCATCACCGATAAACTTGATCAAGGTGCCATCGTTTTTAAGGATAGGTACGCTTAGTGCTGTCATGTAACTGTTCATGACCTGAGTAAAGTCCTCTACTCCAGCTTCACCATAGCTTTCGCCCAGTGCTGTGAAGTTACGCATATCGGTCATGACCACTGATAGCTCGCGTTTTTCTCCACCAAGGCGGATCAGTTCAGGATGTTGTTGTAGTCTTTCCACTATGGTAGGATTAACATAACTGCCAAACTGTCGCTTTATCTGTTGTTTTTGTAGGAACTCGCTGACGAACTTGACACCATAGGCGTGCAAAGAGACAAGTATGATGCCAACTGTAACGGCAGTAGCATCGAATAAGAATAAAAAATTAGCATACAGATAGTAAGGAAGGATGGCACTACTAGCAGCCAATACACCAACGGTCGTGAGTCCAACATAAGTCCACCTTGTTAAAAATAATAATAGGATACCGGCTAAGGCTAAAGAGATTAGTTCTGCTCCATCTGCCCATGCAGGTCTTTGTATGACCACATCATTGATCATGGTAGCGATCACACTGGCCTGAACATCGCTGGGCCATACAGCACCCACAGGAGTTGGAACTGGATTGCCTATGCCCGCGGCAGTCACTCCTACTATGACCACAGCACCGCCAAAGTCTGTGGGCAGGTCTACCGCACTCACAGTCTTGTTGCGCTGGCTCCAGTCTATCCAGATACGGCCCAGGTTGTCTGTGGTCACAGGACCAAACTTGGGGATACGCATCTTTTCCACACCGAGTTCATTTAGCTTGACCTGGAACGTGGTATCTTGTGCTAACACCCGCAAGGTTTCTATACTCAAGCTGGGATATAATTGACCATTGACAGCGACAATTAACGGAATACGTCTATTGACTCCATCAATCTCGGGCAAGGTATTCACTGTGCCTATACCATCCGCCCGTTCTTCTAACATGGCGATGTTGGCAATCATGCCCGGATAGGTTATAATACGGTCCAGGTACTCTGGACCCAGTACCGCTGAGCCCGGAGGTTGAGGACTATTTTTAGTTTTGTCTGCTGGCACGTTTGGTAACACAACCGAATACTGATCAATTACTCGAGCCAGTCGAGCATCCTTGCCCATACGATCTGGTTCAGCCATCAAGATATTAAACACTACCAGTCCAGCACCACGGTTATACAAGTCTTGAATCAGGTTAGCATAACGATCTCTGGGCAGGGGCCATTGCCCATATTGGTCTAGTGTAGCTTCATCTATGTTGATCGTGTAGATATTGTTTTCAGTAGGTGCCTTGCTGGTGACGAGCGTATCAAAGTAGCGTAGGCGAACACTTTCAACAAACACAGGATCCACTACCCTTACAGCAAGTACAATAGCCAATGTGATCAATGCTGTCCAAGGACTAAGCAGTATTTTTTTCATTTTTCTTTACTGGCTCCCATATGAACAAGTGCTGGTTGCCTGGATACTCGGTCAATCGCCATCGTGGCCCCAGTATATCCGTGACCACCGGAACAAACATTCTGCGATACAAGCTAACTCTGCTGCCGCCTTCAGCAGTGAAACTGACCTTGGGCGGACGAGCCTTGCGCATGTATTCAGGAAGTTGTTCTTTGATTATTTGTAGCACTGTGCTGAAGATTCGGAATACTGTGCCTTGAGGAAGTTGTATGCTGGATTTGTAGTTTTGATCCACTGTGAATGTTATCTGTAATGTGCCAGTAAAACTACGATCAAAAAACACATCTACCCAGTGACGATCTACTGTGGTGTGGAACAGGCTATTTTTACGTTTACGATTAGGCTTGTAGTCTATGCGTGTGTTGCCTATTTCGGTAAGTTCTTGTTCTACAGGAACCCAGGCCTGTATGGTATCACGTCCAAGCAATTCTGCAGCAGCCCAAGCACGGTGATTGCCATCAATGATGTAGCCTTCACGATCAATCACGATGGGTTTGCGATCTACGTTGTGTATGCTTACTTCCCCGGCATGTTCAGGATCAATATCTTGTACACGGTCATAAGGATCTGCCGCAGGTTCATACTCGGGATCATCGTCATAGCCCTGATCTGGAATGTGTAGATCTTGTAAAGGTACCGAGCGTAATTCCCACTTGGGTTGTTGTAATACTGCCCGGCTCAGTTGAGCAGTAAGCGGTTCGTGATGTGTTTGTTGTATATAACTCAATACATCCCGACCTGTTACAGATTCAGTAATAAATTCTATTAATCGCATAACAAGTATTTAACCCGTTAGAACTTGATCTGCCAACCTATTCGCAGGTTGTTTGCCACATATCCAAGTTCTATGGCCGTGACACCCATTAAGAATTCGCGTCTGTAGGCTGGCAAATAGTCGGCAAATAGATATATAGCCGGGATAGCTATTAAAAAATGTAGATCCACACGGTCTTGATGCGGATGCCGTCCCAATACAGGATTGGTTTCGTGATAGCCTTGGTCCCAGTGTCTAGAACCGTAACGGGTAGTGGCCCAATCAGCTAATAAAAACGTACCAGCTGTTACGGCCCAAGCACGTTCTTCCGCGGTCCAACCTTGTGCTCGTGTTGTAGTGCTGATCAAGGCTAGAGCAATTAAGATGATTTTAAACAAGATATCTTATTATACAGTATTTTACAAGCAATTATAGTAGTTTAGGCAAGGTAAATACAAATTCAATGGAGATTATTATGACGACTTATGATAGCGGTACCAAGTTCAGCCATAACACGCCCAACGATACCAAGTTCTTACCCGATGGACTTAGGGAGTTTTTTGAGTACCGTGATCTTGGTGTTAAAGACGCCACCCACGGAAATGTTTTGGCACATATTACCCGTGCAAAAAAAGCCCCGGTAGAGGGCACAGGCTGGCATTACCATACTGCCAGTTTCCAAATCGTTTATATGCTTAAAGGCTGGGCCAAGTTTATGTATGAAGACCAAGTGACCTTGGTCAACACAGGTGACTGTGTGCATCAAAAGCCAGGTATAGTGCATTACCTGTTTGACTATTCGCCAGACATGGAATACTTGGAAATCATCAGCCCGGCTGACTATGGGTCTATTCCTGTAGCAGGTCCGTGTGCTGTACCTCGGCCCTTGGCTTGGTGATTGAAAACCCCTAGGGGGTTTCAAGGACGTATGTAAGAATAATTTCCACAGGTTCCAGCCGCACAACTAATACTCATGTTTCCTGTATTGGCCTGGCCAGGATTGGTCTGTTGGACTGTGACACCAGCACCCGACGTTGAATTCAAGTTCAATGTGAATGCCTTGTCTGCGGCACCAGACTGTGTGGCTGTGATAGTGTTACCGCTGTTGACTGTGCCTGTGCCGCCTACGATAGTAAAGTTATGATTAGCATTACCGCTTTGGCCAATAGTAATGTTGTTAGCATTACCATTAAGATTTTGTATGTTGCTGACATGTGCTCCTCCTCCATCTTGTGTGATTATCACACCATTGTTGATTCCTGCTCGTAGTTCTACGGCAACTGTTTTTGCTCCAGTGCCTTGTTGCGTGATTGCAATTGAGTTATTGTCTGCAGACGATAGTGTGCCCATTGTGACGTTCACTGAATGTGCTGTGCCATCTTGCGTGATTACCACAGTATTATTGTCACCAATCTGATCTATAACAATCGAGTTATCTGCGGCCCAGGCCGATGAACACAGGAAGAAAAATAACAAGTATTTCATTTTTGTATTAGAGTGATAACTGTGGTTCCGCCGGTGTTCACGCGGTTTTTGAACTCTAATGGACCTTGGGTTTGGTAAATGGTGCTGGCCTGTCGTAATGGTGTGGTGATGCTTTGTATGTCGCTACCATTGTCTCTGCTGAGTGTCACTGTGTTGTCATCAACTGCGGCTACGATACCAGACACAGCATTGTAATCTGGTAACAGTCCAGATTTAGTCGATTTCAATAGATCCAATTGTGCGGCCATTTGAGCGTCAATGATATCTAAGATGTTGGCCAAGAAATTTTGATCCAGGAAGTTACGACTTATTGTGTCTTTAAATAGTTCTTGTTCCTGGGCTTCGAGCGCATTTATTAATCCGGTTTCTTTTAAAAAATCTACATCCAATGCGCCCTTTGCTTCAGTCCTGAGCTGTGTCTTGTCAGCATTTCGGTCTAGCTGTTTAGGGGGGCTTACAATCAACATGTTGTTGATAGCATCTTCACCTATTTTGAGTATGACAGGTTTGAGTGGCATGATTCCACGAGTGTCGACTCGAGTTGCTTGAAAAGCCTGATCCAATACCACCTTGCCAGCGTCGGTGACTACTTCAATTGAGCCTGTTTTACAATCACGGGCTACATCACGGAATCCTGCCGGGCAACTGGGCAACAATATGATCGTGCTACCACCTAACTCATCCACTGTGGCACTAAAGTCTGTGCCACGTACTGCGATAGTGGCAGTGGGTGTATTGATAGCTACCCGTTGCGGATTGTTTTTGGCAATCTGTCCCGACGCATATCTCACTGTGCCCGAAGCCATATTGAGTGCCAATTTACCAGCTCGAGCTTTGGGATCGTAAACAAAGTCGTCTATGACCAAACGACTGTTTTCGTTTACCTGTACTCTAGTATTATCTTGGAAGGTTATCCCCACCTTGCCCCGGGTGGTCCGTATCGCATCCAGCATCTCTACTGCCATACCCGATGTCCCCGTCAAGGTCGTGGCTGACCGTTGTATCAAAGGCTGAGTATTGATCTGTTCTGTGATTTTGCCAATTTCGGCGATGGTGTTCTGCGATAAGCTCAGCAAGAGTGCGCATAATACGTCCGTCCATTTAGGTCTCCTTTTATAATAGATTGTTGACATTTTTATTTTGTGTTTGAGTTTACAGTGAAGCTGTTACCAGATCCTACACTTTTGAGATTTACCACGCTGTCACCTGATGTACCGGCCTGTGTTACACTGGCAGTATTGCCCGATCCAGTGGCATCAATCACTGTGGTATGTCCAGCTGTGCCACCACCGCTTTGTGAAACGGTATAGGTATTGGTAGCACCCACACTGGTTATAGTGGCCTTGCCCAATGTGCCAGTCTGCGTTATGGTAGAAGTGTTTCCAGCACCACCAGTCATGGATATGGTTTCTGTATTGCTTGTGCCACTAACCGTGGATACCACGCTGTTGTTTGCGCCACCTGCCGTGGTTGCTGTAATAGTGTTGGTTGTGCCTAGCACATTAATGTTGGTATTGGCAGTGTTACCGCTTTGTGTCACGGATACTATGTTACTAGCACTGACGCCAGCACCACCTTGATTGCTGTTAATTGTAGCAGTGGCCGTGTTACCAGTTACACTATACGTGAAACGATTGCCATTGGCCACTCCAGCAGCTGTGGTAGTATTCACTCCTAGGTTCAAGGTATTGCCACTACCAACCTGGCTTACAGTGACTTGATTGCCATCACCTTGTATCCGTGCTGCTGTAGTATTGCCAGTGCCCACGCCTTGTATGCCACGCACCACGTTGCCTGCTCCATCTTGTGTGACTGAGATGACAGCGTTATCTCCGGCCTGATCAATATAGATGCTGTTATCAGCAGCCTGTGTTGCGATGGATAACACGGCAAGTATGGCCATTGTTATTTTGAATAAGTGTTTTTTCATTTTGTTTTTAATCCTTCTCTTTTAACAAATCCCCGTATGCCTGAGTCGGTTGTTACTGCTACCACATCCGGGAATTCTGTTTCAACAACTTCAACTGGTGTATTGGCCTTTACCACAACAAATGATCCATACACAGGTCCTTTTAAATTGGATTTCTTTTTATACACCCGGGTGCTGGCTAAAAAATACATCTTTTGTTTGGATGGTTCTTTCCACACAAACTCAGGGCCATTTGGTTCGTCTCCCCAATTGAATTCTGGTGTTGTCACACCTGGGGGTGCTGTCACAACTGGAGGTGGTGCTGTTACAACCGGTGGTGCTTTTGCTGTTTCTGGTTTGCGATAATCCCATATACCTTTGCGCTCACCTTCCTTGATCAGTTCTACCACTGCAGCTTCGATAGTGGCCTTGACTGCCATGGTGCCAGGTTCATTTATGGTCAGCCCAGCTTCGGCTTCAAATGCCTGTACGCCATTGGCCAAGAATTTCAGCACGGCCACGCTGTCTGCGGTGCTGTAAACTATTTTAGTCACATGCACTGCGGCCAAAACTTTTCCGGTATTCACACTTATGGCCCGCAAACTCACTGTCACAGTGTCTTTGCTGTATTGTGTCTGTGATCCTATGCCCAAGAACCTATGTGCGGCTCCGCCTGATTCGGTGCCAGAGTCATAGCCAATTATGCCACCTTCCATTATGATGCCGGCAAACTGCATGGGCATTAAGGGTTTGGCATTGGCACCTTCATAGGCTTCTCGCATCTGTCTAATGATCAAGCGTTCTTTGGTTAGGGCATCTACATTGATGCGCTCAACCACGTCAAACCATTGCCCATGGCCAACATCCTGTAGGGCCTTGATTAAGAACACTTCGGCACCTTGCGTGACTGCCATGCTTAGGCTGGCGATACCAGCTGTGGGTTTGCGTTGTCCAGTCTTGTCTCCAAAACTGTATACTGCCACACTGAGCTTACGACCATCCAGAGCTGGTATAGCATCAAATTCCTTCTGCATACGGTTTGGTACCGGTTCAGGAAGATACTCTATGCCGGCCTTTTGACCCACTGCACAGGCTGTCAACAAAGACACAACAAATAAAATTAGCAATGTTTTCATGTTAGAATTGGAACTGTCCCAAGGGAATAGTGACCCGTGTTTGATTGCCCACATTATCAGTCACTGTGAGATATACATTTCCAGCATCTTTGGAATAGAATATTGTGTTGCCTTCAAAGTTCAATGAGCCGCTATTACTACCACCTGTGGCAAACATAGCAGTGGCCAGATTCTGGCTTATCTGTGCGTAGATACGACTTTCCAAGTTGTTCATGAACTTGGCAATATTTGTATTGTTTGCAGCAGCGGCTGTTGCCTGTAGTTTTGCTTCGATATCCTTGGCCACTTGCTGTCTTCGTGTGGCTTCTTGATTTTCGATCGTGAGGGTATGGCTGCTGTAGCCCGAGCCATTAAAACTGGGGCTCTTGAATGTGTAATCTGCAATCGGTGAGGCCAGTACGAAAGGTACCCAGGTCAGGACACCGATTGAGAGTATATTTTTATAATTTTTATTCATACTCTAACTCCTATTATTATTTAACAGGAGTGTGCTAGAGCATTACACGGTAGTTTATGAAGGGAGTTGGTCTATCACAGGATCCCAATTGGGACCTGGGTCGTTGGCCTGTAAATCACGTACACGGGCCAACATGATTTCGTAAAAACTATCGACTTCGGTCCCCCAACAGTTGACTAGAAGCTTGATACTTTGTTCACAACTGGGCCAGTCACCTGTTTTGTATTGAAACATCATGTCATGATGTAACTGTTTGAGTTCCGCTAATTGTCCAAGTTCTGACACCGGTATTTTTTCTACCACGCAATAGGCTGTGGACTCAGCACCATCGGGCAACATACGAATGGTATCTAATTCAAGCACGGTGTATCGAGCGGCTATCTCATCTACAAGATTGCTTCCAAATATTATGTTCATGTAAATTCCTTTTAAATATGTATCATGACTTTCTCTTTCGACTTAATTTCTGATCTCCATGTTGAAACATGGAAAAACTTTGATTGGACTGACCAGGCAACCAGTCCATATTGTGTAGTAGCCGGTGACGTAGGACAAGATCCTGCCATTGTTGAGGACACGCTTAGACATCTGGGCCAGTGCTATCAAGGTGTGTTTTATATTGACGGCAATGATGAACATAGGTTCCAATTGGACAATCTTGAACAAAGCTATGCCGACATTGCTGCGGCCATAGCTCCTATTCCAAATGTGGTTTATATGCAAAGTAATGTGGTCATAATCAACGGCGTAGCATTATTGGCCACAAACGGTTGGTGGACATATGATTTCAATTCAGCTATCAATTGTGATGAAACAAAGACATGGGTACAAGATCGTTATGGAGTCTCAAGCGAATCCACTCAAGAAATCGCATCACGGGCCTACAATGATGCTGCTTATCTCATGCGAAGTGTGCGTCGATTACAAACACATCCAGACGTAAAGGCCATTGCTGTTGTAACACATACCGTTCCATCCGCTTGGTTGATCAATCACGATCTTGAACTAGACAGTGAATACAGATTTAACACCATGGGCAACAGTCATATAGACATGACCCTAGATGAGGATACTGAACACAAGATCCGGGTCTGGTGTTTTGGACACTATCATCAAGGTGTAGACCGCGAACGCGACGGCATACGCTATGTCAATAACTGTAAAGGACGTGGCGACAGCGAATGGTATCAACATGCCTACTACCCAAAAAGGATAACTGTTGAGTACTAGGCTGATTCAGGTTCTAGTTTGACTTGCAGTGGATAATTTTGGCTACGAGCATGTATTGTAACTTCAATACCTTTTTGCTCAGCAACTTCGTAAGGTAATACAGCAACCGTGGCACTACCAACTGTGTGGATATCATCCGTGATTTTTACTGCTGTTTCTGCGGTGTAATGAAAAAACTCAATCAAGGTCTCGATCACAAATTCCATGGTAGTTTGATTGTCATTGATATAGATCACCTTGAACATGGGTGGCTCCTTGATGTCATGATTTATTTCTATTTTTGTAATTGCATCAGCTTGTGACATTTTGTTTCCTTTAACATGGTTTTGTGTAACAGTAGAGAGTCAAGCCCTCTACTGTATTTACACTATTATACTAGTTTGCGTAGGTGATAGCAATAGTCTTTGGCTTGAGTTCCTCAGGAATTTTTCTTTCCAAAGTAATACTCAAGATACCATTGCGACTCACAGCAGTGGCTACTTCAACATAATCTGCCAGGCTGAACGTGCGTACAAAACGTCTAGCACTAATACCTCGATAAAGATAAGCAGTGGTGTCTGTTTCTATTTCAGGATCTTTGTTTCCTGTGACCACCAAGTTTCCATCTTTAACGACAATATCAATTTCGCCTTCGCTGAAACCGGCCACAGCTATTTGAACTTCAAATGAGTTGTCTCCAGTCTTGATGATATTGTATGGTGGATAGTTGGTCCCGCTGGCATGATCCATTTGATCAATAAGTCTATCGAACAATCGATCTACGCCTATGCTGTTGCGATAAAACGGGGTGAGGTCTAGTGATGTAAATTTAGTCATTGTTTTCTCCTTTGTTAAGCAAGTGACATAATACGAACCCTGATTGCGGCATTCGTATTAGTATTTATTATACACTAAAATTCGTTATAGGAAAAGATTATTTGGAGATTAAAAAAGTTTTTTGGGTAACTTTTGACTGGCTACTTGTTTGCGCCAACGATTTTTAGCGGCGGCTTTTTGTCTTTTGCGGGTGGTAGTGGGTTTTTCGTAAGTCTCTCGCGCACGGAGTTCAACAAGAAGTCCGCTTTCAGCTATTTTTTTCTTGAACTTACGGAGTGCTTTTTCTATATTGTCGTCTTTGACTAAAACTGATCTTCCGTATAATTTCATTCATTTTCCTGTGCGAGTGTCATAGGAGTATTTACCTGCTCTTTGTTAATAACTACGCGGATTATGTTTTGCTTGGAATAGCGTGGTAGATCAAACATGTGTGGTAACAACACACGTTCCAGTTCAGTATGTAAGCCTCTAGCGCCAGTCTTGGACTTTAAGGTACGATCAGCAATCAAATCTAAGCTGTCCTGGTCAAAGTCAAGGGAAACACCATCCTGTTCAAACAACCACTTGTATTGTGCTATAAAATTGTTTTTAATCGTGGTCAAAATGTCAATCAATTGCGCTTTGCTAAGGCCTTGTAAACTTACTGTACTACTAAATCTACCCACAAATTCTGGTATCAGTCCGTAACGCACTAGATCGTCTGGAGAGGCAGGTACCATGTCCGCATTGGCGTCGGCAAGTTTTGCACCAAATCCCATGGCAGTTCCTTGCACACGAGTTTTTACAATCTGATCCAGACCCACAAACGCACCACCACCTATGAATAGGATATTGGCAGTATCAATTTCCACTGAGTCAGTGCTGGGTGTTCTTCTAGAACCTTGTGGAGATATCCTGCATTTGGTTCCTTCTATTAATTTTAATAATGCCTGTTGAACTCCTTCTCCTGACACGTCACGACTTACTGTACTGCTTTCGCTTTTCCTAGCAATTTTATCTATTTCATCTAGGAACACAATACCACGTTCGCACTGTTCAACGTCGCCATTGGCTGCAATATACAATCTGGAGATAAGACTTTCAACATCATCACCCACATACCCAGCTTCGGTTAATGTAGTAGCATCTGCTATCACAAATGGTACATTTAAATATCGTGCTACTGTACGGGCCATCAAGGTTTTACCAGTACCAGTTGGTCCCAGCATCAAGATGTTGGCTTTTTGTATTTCAATTTCAGGATCTGGATTACTAATACGCTTGTAATGATTTACTATAGCCACACTCAGTACTCGCTTGGCATCCGTTTGTCCAACCACATGCTGGTCAAGATATTCACATACTGCTCGCGGATCTGGAACTTTTAATTGACTGCCTTTGTTGCGCCGTGTCTTTTTGGTGTCAACCAACAAGGTGCTACAGAGATTTACACACTCGTTACAAATAGCAGCATCATCACCTACAATTAATTTTAATACTTGATCTTTTGTCTTGGTACAAAAATTACAGGTATTGATTTCTGACATATTACACCGTTGGTGGATTTGTTCTTAATCTCTGAGCAATTGCCTCACGCTCAGTGTCGCTCAAAAGGTCTGGGTCATACTCGCCTGATCCAATACGACCAATAAGGTGATCAATATAAGAATCTTCATACACATAACTACTGCTAACTTCTTTGTCAACTTCGATCCAGTCACGGCCGTTGTACTTGTACAAGATAGTGGGCAATCGATCTACTCGTAGATAAGTGTCGCCCTTGTTGGGTGTGTCTGGAAATGCTATTCCAAAGCCCGAAGTTGGAACAGGCTCAGTTACAACATTGTCGGCCTGTAACTTTGCTGTTTCGTGACGATCAACTGCATGATTGGCATCTTGACTGTGTACATCAAATGCTTTGTGATGCATACGCTTGCCATCGACCTCTACATATTCGCTACCAGCCGATATTACTCGAGCAGTGGATGGTGGGGGAGGAGGTAGTTCTGACTTTGGTGCTTCTGGTTCAGGAAGCGGCTCTTGTATAGTGGGTTTTGGAAATAATTCTTCTTTGGCAATTAACTCACCGGTAGGTAATTCTTCTTTTGCTATCGCTTGGATCTGTTCAACTTGAGTCTCAGTCAATGGTCCATCATCCTGTTCATACTTGGCCTGGTGGAATGTGCCACTCACAAATGGTCCTGATTTAAATGGCTGTGGGGTTGGTGGAGGCTCTTCTTGCTGTTTATCCCAAAATTTTGCTTGTTCTCGAGCATGATCGAACCACTCTGCTACTTTTTTATCATCCGGATCTTGTGTTTTTTCATCATGCACCCAACCGCCTGTGCCACGTCGTGCCCATTCAAACTGTTTGTTGGCGGCCAGGATCAGGCACAAGGCCAGGGGATCAAACACCAACACGATCATAATGATCATGAATCGTACAGCTTTTTCCAATACGTTAGTGTCAGGATTGTCACCATACAACAAGGCCGCGATATATTTTATAGGACCAACTTCAGCTTCCACTTGCCTAACTTCCGCGGCAATCGGTGCTCGCTCCTCGTTGAGAGCAGTGATTTTTTGTTGAGATGCTGTAATGTCCGTAAGCAGGCGAGTACGTTCTTTCTGCTGGCTTTTTCGAATAGCACTGGATCTACTTGCCCCTTCTTCCGAAGTTGAGCGTGCCATAACTTGGTCCACAGCCTCGTCCATTTGCTTGAGTTGTTTGCGATCAGCATCTATATTCTCCCGTTCAATTTTAATTTTTTCATCGTATATGGCGATCTTGGCAGTGACATCTCCTGACACCAGACTTTGATCACTGTGTGCTTTTGACAGGAAGCCAAAGATTCCCATACTGGTCAATACCATTAAAAAAAACACAGCCGGGATCAAATAGGTTTTAAACAACCAACTAGCACGCGACCAGTTATTGTGCAGCCATACTGTGGCAACTATTTTGCCTAGTTCCAGACTGGCACCCATGATGATCACAGGTATAGTGGCCGCGGAAAAAATGGCTGTAAGCCCCATGATGCTGTAATAAGCTGCCACCAAGCTCAATAACAATGCCGTGGCCAAAATTGTGAGTCCAAATATCATATCGTATTTACCGTTTTTATGTCCAGGTCCTGTGTCGTTCGGCGACCCATTCCCGACCATCATATTCTTCTATGATCCAGTCCACGTCAGCAGGCAGTTGTACTATCTTGAGTCGAGCATAATCGCCATCGGCTGTCTCTCCCATTTCTCTCACGATATCAACCAGCACTGGATCATCTCTTTTAATGGTGCTACCATTCCAGTACTGATCATTTACCATGATGTATTGCCCTTTGCTCAAGGTGGCGGCACGGTCCTCTCGATCTTGAAAAGTGTGGGGAGTACCTGTGCGTTCCAGGTAGGCCAACTCAGCCACTCTACTGATGCTGAATCCACCATGCTCGGAGTTTATGACCACATGACGTACACCACGCAGGTGTGCTATTAGATTGTCATATTCAGGATTTGATTCACCATCTGATCCAATGTCCAGATACTGTGCGGCCATATCACACATGCAACTGAAGCAGGTGGGACAAAAACTCACAGGCAACATGCCAAAGTATCCGTCTATACCACCTTCGTCTTCGGTGTGCTCACAACTGCATACTGAACAACGACTTACTTGTTCTTCCAATTGTTCACCGTTAGATTAAAATCTCGTTCGGCCTGTACCAACCTATTTTCCAGTGTTGCTAATCTGGCTTCTACCCGGTACAGTCTAATGATACAAAATGTTATAATTGCTATGACTATGGTTAGGGTAACACCCCAACCGGCTATGATACTGTAGGTCCAGATCCATAAGTCATTGATACCACTTGTCAATAATGTGATAGGGTTCATAGGCCAATCCATCCTGCTTGATATTGTGCAAAGTAAGGTAACACACCAATTTGGTTTGCGTATTCAGCCAACAAGCGACCTTTACCAGCAATCTTGCTTGGTGCAATAATAGTGCGCTCTCCAGATTCTAAAATGTGTGTCACTGGTGGACTGTCATCAGTTACCAACAATGTGTCAGGGTTTAGTAAGGGAGTTATTGCGGCAAACTCTTTGAGACAGTGTACGGCACTGGGGAACCAGTAGTCCCAATCAAGATCATAACTGTCAAGATAGACCAAGTTGGGTCTTAAAACCTCAGCACCTCGCGCCAGTTCATCCAAGAACTTCACGCTGTCTTGTAAATGAACTGTGGTTTGTGCTCCAACCATGGCGCGACAAGCCAAGACAGAATCGGCACTGATGTCTACAGCATGTACCAGGCTGTCAGGACCGCGGGCTGTCACATAACGATCAAACAGCACTGTGCTTTGTCCATCGCCGCCCCAGTTATCTGGTTGTCTGGCAACTCCAGTTTCGATGATTAAAATTGGACCTGACTGCCGATCCAAATACTCAAACATCAATCTAAAAGTCTTTGCTCGTTTTTCTAGCCTAGGCTCGGCCTCTTGTTCAAAATATTTCCAAAAGTCTTGTGTGGTCATTTAGTCCTTTTTATCGCCGAATAGTTGTAACAGGTTCAAGAACAGGTTGATGAAATCCATGTACAAGGTCAAGGCACCCACTATCTCGGCATTGCCTTCAGGATTTTCCACACTGACCATTTCACGGATTTGTTGTGTGTCGTAGGCAGTGAGTCCAAGAAATATAATGATAGCCAGGGCTGAAATCATCATGGTCATAGCCGAGGACTCAATAAAGATGTTTATAATTGATGCGATAATGATAGCGATCAGGCCAACAAACATGAACTGTCCCACGCTTTCAAGGCTACGCTTGGTAAAGTATCCGTAAAAAGTCATGGTGCCAAACAACACAGCCGCACCCATAAACGCACTCACAATAGATCCCAGGCCAAACACCACAAAGATCATGCTAAAACTCACACCCATTAAGGCCGCAAACAGATAAAGCATGAGCCTGGCCATGTCAGGCGCCATGTCTCGTATCTTGAATCCCAACAACAAGGACATGCCTAGTGGTGCAAAAATCACTATCCACTTCATGACACCTGTGAACAAGAACTGCATCAAGGCTGGACTGCTACTTACTGCCATAGATACTATTCCCGACACTATCACTGCCATGCACATTTGATTGTACACTCTCAGCATGGCTGAGTTAATAGCCTCGGCACTACGATAAATTACATTTTCCATTGTATTCTCCTGTTATTTTATATACTGCTTGCGATTGGCACGACCCTCTTTGGTATCAGGATCATAATCAATCCAGTCAAACTCTGTGCCATCGCATTCAGGGCAATGGCTATCGTAGTTATCGTCTTCTCGACGATCTTCATTTTTGCCCGTCCACCCACAAGTTTTATTTTCACAAACAAGTTCCACTGGCTCTGGTGATCGATTAGTCCAGGAACTGGTATCCCAATTATAACCCGACCAGCTGATGACTTCTCCAGTGATTGGATTGAACTTGCCGTATTCCCATTCGCCAAACTGTTTGCCATCCCAGTAGGCCGATCCGTATGTTGTACCATAGTGGCTCCATGTACAACTGTAATAACCTGGAATAGTGGGTTTGACTTTCTTGAACTTGAATGTCTCAGACTTTTCCCAGGTGCTTGGGCCTGTGCCATATTCAGGATGTCCCCAGTCTTTGTCTTCGGGCTCGTATCTATCCCATTCATTATCGGCCTTGACCAGATACATGTTCATGTCCGAACTTTTACCGTCGGTGCTGCCGCCCCAGTTATCAATATCTTCGCCATCATACGTTGCACTATTGACCATGGCTTCACCGTCAATTTTTTCATAGATCAAGGTCAGTTTGGTAATATCAAACGGTGCTCTGAGCTGTATGTCACCTTCAAAGAAAGTGCCCTTTTCGTTGCTGGATCCTACAAATACCACAGAGCCTTCGGGTTCTTGTCCTATCCATACTTCATCACCACATTCCCATACTGGACTGTCGTCACTACACCCATCTAAACTGTCCAGTGATTGTTCAAATATAGTGTCACCATTTTCATCGGTAATACAAAGTGTTCCGGCGTCTTTGCTTGCCCCGTTGGTGTGTGCGAGATTGTCACACTCGTACCAGTTGCCAGGATGGAATGGCAAACGATCAAGGTCAAGTCCCATGTCATATTGCACAGTATCTTCGTCGCTCCAGGCAACATCCATCAAGTCAACTTGATTGGCCATACAGTAATCCCAAGATTCGCGACTCACTGTGCCCATCACTCGTTCGCCACCGTAGCCCCACAAGGATATCTTGTAGGTTCTTGGTGTGAATTTCAGTGTGTCGATCAGTGCTTGTTTTTCTTCTCGTGTTGCCATGGTGTTTCCTGTTCTAAGTAGTGCATTACTGTTGCGACTATGCCAATTACCACAAAGGCCAATGCCATAGTTCCTAGTGCTTCATATAACCAAACGAAAGATGTGTCCATGATCTTCTCCTGATATACTGTGTATTTTACATGAATTTTTTCTTGCTGTCAATAGCTTTCGACCATTTCATAATTTTTCTCCAGGTTCAAATCCGCGAAATCTTACAAATCTTGGAAACCTTAGACTGTAAGTTCCGTCTTGATTTTGTGTGACAGCATCTGCCGCCACCTCAACCACTCGGCCAAGTAAGTCATCTCGGGCACTCCAATATTCATCACGATTAGCATCGGAAAGGCCACTGCCCACATTAACACAAATATCACGCTCATTGTCTACTCCTTCACATATTATGGCACCCAACCTACCAAGATTACGACCGGTACCTTCTTCGAATCCAACAATATTTAAGTCTACTGTTATAACTGGCTTCCATTTCATCCAAAAAGTGCTACGCTTACACTCGTATGGTGCATCTAGATCCTTGATCATGATGCCTTCAAATCCGGCTGCTACTGCGTCTTCGGCATAGCGTCTGAGGATATCATGCCCTTCGGCTGTGTCTAAATCAACATCAATACCATCCATGATACGAACGCAATCAGTCATTTCAAATACTGCACGATATTCTTCTAGTTGATGTAGGCGTTTGTGTTGTTGAGCATTCCAGTAACCACGCTCAAAGTCTGTCAATGGTATGACGTCAAACACACTATAAGTCATGCCATCTGTTTGAACATCGGTCTTGCGTTGCGCCTGCTTCATTAGGGCCTGGAAACTTTCACCAATGATTTCACCATCCAACACAATCCCTCTTGGGTAGGCCTGTAATAGTTTGGCAAACTTGTTTTTGATATCTTCAAGTGATTTCACAATCTGTGGAAAGTTATCAAATGGTTTGCCATTGCGGCTGTATAGATTCACTGTGGTCTTGGTCATGACTGCCAGCACACGCACACCATCCAGCTTCTGTTCGAGTCGCTTGATTCCGGTCATCTTGGCCACGTGCTTTTCACTATCTGTGGCTAACTGGCAAGTGAATACCGGAATCTTCCATTCAGTATTACCAAGCACCTTGTTAAGAGTCTTTTCACTGATGCCACAGCGTAGGTCCTTGATGATTACCCTGCGACACAGGTTGTTCCATTCGATACTATCAAACTGTTCGCTCATGACCTCAATGGCTGTTTTGGCATTGTGGCCGGTAAGACTTCTAGTACGGAGACCTTCCAACATAGCCCAAAACTTGGGCCACGGGTTAGGACAATTTTCTAATCCAGTAGTCTCGGGCACTTTCTTGACACCAAACACATAGTAGGGGTTATAGGCCTGATAGCAGTTGAACAAGAAGCACTGGGCGTTGGCTGACCCTAGCTTGGCAGCCATCAGGGCTTTTTCAATCACTGATTCCTTGTGCAATCGGCTATCGCTACTTTCCAAGTCTCTTATCCAGTCTGCGGCCACTTTGATCTCGTTAAATTGGTCTGACGTAAAATCTGTTGTCATTGTCATATTTACTACCAGCTAGAGTTGTAAAATACACGCAGACCTAGAAACAGGTTCGCACGGGCTTCACTAACAAATCGTAAATCTTGTTCGCGATAGTAGTCGCCACTATCATCTCCAAAGAAGAATCCACGGGTAACTGGCAACCGGTTTTCAAGTATGCATTGTTCCAGTTGGTCGATGTCTTCTCGTGTGAGTTCAAGTTCCACGTTGTTAAACGTATCCGACTCAGGGTCTACTGCCTCAGAAGCATCTGTGGACTGGGCTTGATATTGCCGGTCACGCCATACTTGTTCCATCCATCCATGTAGGTTTGGATGCTTACGCCAGTAGGCTATTTCTACGGGCTTGGTTATGTTAGGATTGACAAACTGTTTTTTGTGTTCATCCAGTTCGGCATCTCGCCACCAGTCGCTGTATTGTCCGTTGCGACCCGCGGTATAAGCATACATGTCTAATCCCATTATCTCAATCCTTGTATGTGTTTAATTAATGTAGTGGCTTCTGGAAAGCCTTGACGTTCTTTGCTGGCTACCAACATTTCAATCATGTCATGTTGTACCCGATGTAATTCATTTACAAAATCTACAATCTGTTCACGACTGATGGTCTGTCGCACTAGGTTATATCTTTTAAACTGTTCATTGTCCATTGCCACTCCTTGTTGTATAAGTGCTGGTTTTAGTTTTTAAAGTTGCAACTACCAGCAAAAATTAACTTGCTTCGAATTCCGGAGTATCAAGGCTCTCCGAGGACCGCACGGCCCCATGCCTGTTTTTACACAACTGATGCTTCGATCAATTCTAATACCGGACGTCCTTTTACTGATTTGTAAGAATTTAAAACCAGTTTACCTGCTTCCTCATACACAGCAATTTGGCCGGCGATAAATTTATCTGCCTGTTGTGTATTTGAAAAATAGTCCATCACATCAGCCTTAACAAACCGAGTACCTGCTGGAAAAGATTCAGTTTCATATCTATCAACTTTTCCTACCCATTCTCTGGCAGAATGCTCTTGCCTTGAAAAATATACAGCCGGACCATCATTGGGTGTTTCTACAGTAACTTGAGTAACGGGTATTGAATTAGTTTTCATTTTACAACTCCTTTTTATTTACTATACTACTATTATAGCCGAAATGCCGTTTTTGGTCAACCGGTGTTTTAACTGTTGTTTTTACGCCACAATTTAGTGTTGTTTAAAAACAACAGTTAAAAATTAACTGGTTGTATATAAACCGTGGTGAAACTAGTCCTAGCCCACGGCGCTTCTGTAACCAAATAGGTCTTTCCTGCGGGACCTTTGGTCAACAATCCTTGCCCGCCATAACCCACAGCATTAGCAAAATCACTCTTGCCAGTATCTTTATATGTGCCATTGGCCTGCTGAATTAGCAAGGTAGTGGATTTATGCGCCCTACTAGAGAAAAAATCAGTATTACTTGAAAACAAGTCTAGTTTTCCATCGCCGTTGAAATCTCTAAACTCAGGATAGTATCCTAAATATCCTGTAGTATCATATCCTACTCTGATAGTGTCTGTGACATCAACAAACACTCCATTACCTGTGTTACGCAAAAATTGTATTTCGCTTTTGTATTCGGACTCGGTTAGGCCTCTGGTATAGTTGGCTTTGTAACTAAAAATCACAATATCTAACCGCCCATCAGAGTCAAAATCAACTGCTCGGGTTCTAATGTCATGACTGCGACTGGTACTATCTTCTACTGCGGTCAGTCGCGGAGCCGGCAGGGTCACTGTTTTTGTGAATGTGATTTGCTTGGCCACATTGTTTATGCTCATGGTATAAATGAAAGAATCAGCTGATCCAGATCCAGCATCCACAAACACTGCCTGTGCTGTTCCGGTACCTAGGAAATCTCCTACTGCGACACCCGAGCTACCAACCATTCCCGAATACTGCACAAGCCCAGTGGAGGAACCCATGTATTGTGGAAAATTAGAATACCCTGCCACAATTACATCGTCAAACCCGTCACGATTGATGTCAGCTGATGCCACTGCGTGTTGCCATCTTGCTAGACCCAATGTAACCTTGGTAAACGAACTGCCAGTATTCATGAGTGCATAGGCATTTGTATCAAAATTCATATCGGTGTAAGACGATAAAAACACATCAATCTTACCATCACCGTTGAAGTCACCAAATACCAAATCCCCTACGCCTTCCACTTGATTGCTTATACCAGGAAGCCAGGTGCTAGTTATTTCTTTGAACACATTATTTTCCCAGCCAAAGATATGTATTGAAGTATTACTGTAAGTGGCTTGGACATTGGGTTGTGCTTCGAATGCTACAAAAAAAACTTCGTCGACACCATCATTGTTAATGTCCTTGGCATACATATAGCTGATCGGCGTATTTACGCTTCCATCTCGGTAATATGCAAATACGCCAGCCAAGACCTTGGCTCCAAGGAACGCAATAGTTTCCACAGTAGTAGGAATGGCACTGACACTATTAGTAGTACCCGGTGCAGAACTACCGCCACCACCCGCACCACAGGCAGTCAATACCAATGTAAATACAAGTGCCGTACATTTTTTAAAAACCATTTTTTGCCCCTAGAATTTAACTATTTGTTATATTATAGCAAGACGGGTATTTTGGGTCAACCAGTGTTTTAGTGTTGTTTTTAAACAACAATTAGGTTTGCGGCTTGTTGAGCCGAATAAGTGCTTGGAATTAGGTTGGCAGTCGGTGCTGGTGGATTGGGTTCTGCTGGAATATCAGCATTGGTTGTGATACCAACTGACTGTAGGGCCACTTGATTACGGCCTTCACGTAAACAGGCAATAACTACCTGACCAGTAAAAGTTGTATAATCAGCTACACTTTCAACCAATTGACAAATGCCGCCTGCTTGGGTATCGCGACCAGTTGAAGGCAAAGTGAATATGAAACTGTACATGGATGAAGTGCTGTTAGGAACTAGATTTGCATAATCGATTCCGGCCTGTGCCTGGAGACTTTTTTCTCGAGTCAACTGTGCAGCCATGTTGTTCCAGTTGGTATTTAAATTGGCAGTCTGTGATGGATAAGATGACACCACTGTGCCAATTTGACTTTGTGCCCCAGGGATTAAGGCATTGGCAAAAGCCTCTTCGGCGTCAAGATAGGTATTGGCATATGGTCCTGTGGGGATTACAACAGGGCCAGTAGTTGGATCCCCGTAGGTTCCATCAACCACGTTGGCCATGGTCGAATAAGTTGAAGCCAATGACACAACATTTACATTGGCCAGGTTGCTTATGGTGTTGGCCATAGCACCAGCACTGACAAATCCGCCAGCTGTTCCTATTATGTCACAGACCACAATACTGTCATTGGGACCACTACCAACTGCAGATGTGGAGGCAAAATAGGCTGCCACCTCAGGAGGTACTGCCACAGTGAGAGCCGATATCAGTGGCAAGTCTCGTGTGGTCTGTTGTGGAATCACTGCGTTGGCAAGATCGGGTAAACGCATAGTTGATATGCCTGCAATTTGTTGTAGGCTTACACTGAGTGCTTTACAGGCCAGGGCTTGTCCAGATGGAACAATTTGACTTAGTCTGTCGTAAGTGATCATGATAGGCTATTCATAACATATTCAGGCAACTCGCCTATGAGATTTTGATTGACGCTGCCTGCAGAATTAATGTATATACCGCGAAGCCCAAATTTAGTTGGCACAGTTAAACTTTGAAAACTATTAGGAAATAATCTAACCGGATTTAATAAATCTGCCATGCTGGTAATTCCAGCAGTGGTCACTTTCATAACTGATAGTATTTGCGTTAAATCATTGCCTGTGATCCTGGTCATGGCAGTGTACATCAATCGTTGTATACTGTCGACTACACTGATAGTGGGATCTGTCAAATTCAAAATCACCTGCACCGGAATACCAACCGACGCAAACTGTACACTCACGCTGGGTATAGAGCCAGTTACTCCATATATCTGTCGTATCAGACCCAATGGACTTCCAAAGTCTCCTAGGTTGGCCAAGTCGATCAATTGTCCCAGGTTGGCCAAGTCTGTGCCAAATGGTTGTGTGGCCAAATTTACGTCTGTGATACTGCCAGTGATCATGCTGTTCATGCTGGTAAAAGTATCAGCTAGGTATGTTTGACTGTTGACTGCGGTATTGATAAAAATACTAGCTTGGTCTGCGTAACTTTGTGCTTGGTTTAGGGCCTGTACAAACTTGGTTAGATCACCACTGCCCATATCAGTGTAAGCAGTAGACGCTATTAGTCCTGTGAACATTGACAGTCCAACAGTCAATGGATATCCCAAAGGAAGATTATCGGCTAAGGCTGGACAAGAGTTTGAGGCAATAGTCTTTAAAGTTGAGATTGTGTTGGCTGTCAAGTTGGCTGCATTGGCTCCAGCTAGTGTTGCTAAGTACGGTGAAATCAATGCACTGCTGTTATAGGTTGCTAAATTTGTGGTCAAGGCCACGTTGGTTGCTAGTCCGGTGTTTTGTAAAAGTCCTGGACTGGCATCAAGTTGTAGTGCGGTTAAGTAACTAGCAGACACACAATCATCCTATTCCAACATCAGCTGAACCAGTTGAGCGATCATGCCCACAGGTATCTTTGCTTCCACTCAATGTGATTTGTTTACCATTGACTAATACTGTGCCGTTACTGGCCGATTGTGTTCTAGCTGAACAATGGGCTTGACCACCACGCCGGCCACAGGGTGGGTGCGGGCTTACTGGAGCATCAACCAAGGCAATAGCTCGGCCATTGACCAGCACTGATGGATCACCTCGTTGTATCACTCCACCGGCTGAATTTGCGTCTCCAACCCGTTGTATTCTAGGCATTGCCTATCCCATTAAAATTTTGTTACGAACTGGTTTAATGCCAGTTGTTGCTTCAAGATAACTATCACATACTTCCAGTCTGCTGGCGGCAATAATTGATACTTGTGCTTTATTTATAGTGATAGATTTCTCAGGATCTGCGGTAAACAGGCTTATGATCATCTGTATACCTTGTTGGCTGGGCACTACTGTTAGTGGTTTCATGGCTGTATATGAGGCGTTGTCTTCTGCTGTTATTTTGGCGACTATTTCATCGCCGTTGGCGATCTTGATTGTGTATACTCGGTCTAATTCTATTGTCATTGGGTTCCTATTGTAAATGATCTCGTAATTCTGTAAATCCACCGATTAACACATCATCTAAAAATATCTGTGGTACGGTTCGTGCTGTGGGCACAGCGGCTAACAAATCTTCACGGGTATAGCCGTCCCCGATCTTGCGTTCTTCAAACTCAATTCCGTGTTGCGTCAATAATGCTCGGGCCTGATCACAATAAGGACAATGATGCTTGCTCCAAACTACAGCTTTCATATGTTCTCCTTTGTAGTATTATAACGCAGGCAGTTGGTCGTAGTCAAGACTATCACTCATAGCACCAATCACATAGTTGGTGCTTTCTGATTCTTGTAACGCTGTCTGTTTGTTGCTGGTATTCACATGTTTCATAAACCATGGAATGGGTGTGCTACGTGGTGCGGTACCACGATACTTGATACCAATTTCTTTCAGGGCACCCACTGCGGTAAAATCCACAAAGTCTCTCAGGATGTTGGCATTAAGTCCAATCACTGGTCCTTTCTTGAACAGGTATGTAGCCCAGTCTTTTTCTTCGCGGATCACATCAGCATACATCTCATACACTTCTTCTTCACAGTCAACTCGAGCTTGAGCAAATCTAGGATCTTCCTTGACCACTTGATTGATAATCCAGGCTGTCCAATCTTTATGCAAGATTTCATCTTGTAGGATCAGGCTGATGATATTGCCATTGCCAATGAAAATACGATTCTCTACCATGGCCAGGCTTGTAGCAAAGCTAACCATAAAACGGAATGCTTCAAGACCGTAGCTGGCATTGAGTGCCAACCAGATGGCCTTGATATGTTCATACTCATCAAAGTCTTCTTCAAGTTCTTTGCGGCAGTTGATCATGTGTAGTCGATCATAGTAAAGACCAATGCTACTTGCCATGCCTACAATTTCTTCTATGTCGTGTATTCTATTAAATTCATCTTTGGGCACATTGTAGATGTTGCGTATGATGTGGCTGTAACTTCTACTGTGGATGTTGGTTTCAAAGAAACCCCAATTGAACATCAAGGATTCCAGTTCAGGAATTGATACCACTGGAGTAAACACCTGTGTGGGACCACGACCTTGCAAACTGTCAAGAGCTGTCTGTCTCAACAGATTGCTTGTGAAGATATGTCGCACTGTGTCGGTGGCTTCCTTGAAGTCGTTGGCATCCTTGGTAAGACTTACTTCTTCAGGAACCCAGAAAAATCCACGGGCTTCTTGTTCGAACTTGACTATCTTGTTGTATTTGACTTCTTCAAATCGCTGTATGGTCACAGGACCAGCAGGATCAAGAAACATCTTCCTCTGGGTATAATTTGTAGGGGTCTTTAAATTGTATTGTGCTTGGCTCATTCGGTGTCCAGTGAGTATGTAATTATTCCGTTACGCACATAGTGAGTAACAACCAGGTTTGCTATGTGGCTTTTACGGCGGTGGTGTTGGGTTGACATGCAACCAACAATAACACAAACGCAACGGCTAATAATTTTTTCATGTTTCTCTTTCTATAATTTACATGCTTCACAATCTTCATCTGATACTTCAATGTCGATTTGTTTTAGTTCTGGTAATTCATCTTGCCCTTTGAATCCTTGTTTGTTGATCAAAGAATAGTAGAATGTTTTAAGACCCCAACGGTGTGCCAGCATCAAGTTGCGGGCAATCAAGGTGGTTGGAACTTTGCGATCGGCAAAGTGCGCAGGATTGTAAAAAGTGTTGGTGCTGATACTTTGATCCACGTAAGCGGCCAACACACTTGCGGTTTTAAGATAGCCATCGCAATCACGTTGTTCCCACATGAGTTGATAACGGTTCTTGAGTTTGTTGTATTCAGGCGCTACCTGGATTAAACTTCCAGCCTTGCTTTCTTTGACTGTGATCAGGCTCATGGGCATTTCAATGCCGTTGGTACTGTTGATAACAACTGAGCTTGACTCAACCGGAGCAACTGCCATTAGAGTAGCATTACGAACACCATACTGCTTCATGTTGGTCCGCAAAGTTTCCCAGTCCAGCTCAGGTACAAAACTTGTCAATTCATTTACTGCCGGAGCACGACGTTCCCAAGGAAACTCGCCCTTACCATAGCGTGTGTGTTGGCTGTGCAAACAGGCACCACGTTCTCGGGCAAGTTCTACTGTGGCCTCTGTTAGATAAAATGCTTGATGTTCCATCCAGCTCTTGACTTCGGCTAGGGCATCTGCTTCGCCATAGCGTAAACTACGCTTGGCATGCCAGTATGCAAGATTGGTGATACCAATACCCAGGGGTTGTATTTCATCATTGCTAAGTTTGCTTTGTATGCTTAAAAAATCTTGGTAGTCTAATATGTTGCATAGACTACGCTGTAGGATACGGCAAGCACGGCGCATGTCTTCAGGATTGCGGAATGCTCCCCAGTTGATTGAACCTAGTGTGCAAAGCGCAATACGGCCGGACTCATCATCAAGGCGCTTGAAGCTCTTGGTAGGCAACAGGATTTCACAGCACAGATTACTTTGATATATGGTATGATACTCAGGATCAAACGGTCCTTGATTTTGTACGTTGTCAATAAACACAAGATAGATACGACCTGTGTCTGTGCGTTCTTTTAGTATGCCACCTTTGAACACATCTTCAGCGGCCATTACTTTTGTGCGTAGATCTTTACGCTTTTCATACTTGACATACAGTTCTTCAAACTGTGGAGTGTCTTTGTAAAATGCTTCGTACAAGTCAGGAACTTCGTTTGGATCAAAAAATGTTATTTGTTCTTTATTTTTGAATCGTCTCCAGAAGAAAGCACTAAGCACAACCCCATAATCCATATGACGGACTCGGGTTTCTTCTGTTCCTTGGTTGTTCTTGAGCACAATAAG
>Ga0304730_1000386_pt1 | contig 38716 bp, 33 predicted proteins | sample M_130628_MF_Meta_FD_190474 | JGI IMG/M metagenome (GOLD analysis project Ga0304730, IMG submission 190474) | Freshwater microbial communities from Lake Montjoie, Canada to study carbon cycling - M_130628_MF_MetaG (v2) (version 2) | ecosystem: Environmental > Aquatic > Freshwater > Lake | place...
AACCTCGTCAATGATCTTGCCGTTGGCCACGATCCCTCCGAACCGGTCTTCACGACCAATTTCCACTACCACGGCTCGCACGCGCCCGACCTGAGCCAGTCGGACAATGTCTATGTCCACATCGAGCCAGGCCAAACGGTGCCCATCCAAATCCCGATCTCCACCTACGAAAATAGCGTAGGTGCCAACTGGTATCACCCGCACGTGCACGAAGAGACCAAGCCGCAGGTTGAGGGTGGTCTGGCTGGCATGATCATGGTCGGCAATCCGCTTGAGCCGTGGCCGCAGTACAAGGACGAACTCACGCAGGTGAACATGGTTTTGTCGGAGGTCAATATCTCCGTCGATGGCAAGTACAAAGTGATGACTGGTACTGACAGCAGTTCTTATTACGGTGACGGCTACACCGAAGGCTGGCAGAAGCGGGTCAATGGCCAGATGAATCCGATTATCCGCATCCGCCCCGGTGAGACGCAGGTCTGGAACATGGGCCAGTTCGGCGCCCGTGGTGCCACGAACTTTGTCATCGCCGACGACAACCTGCAAAACCCTTGGAATGCCACGATTCTTGCCCGGGACGGTGCCAGCGCATTCGTCCACCCGTACAACGTGACGCTCAGCGCCAGTGACCTACGGATGAATGACATCTCCGCGCTCACCGTGCTCAGCCCGGGCAACCGGATGTCGATGGCGGTGACCGCCCCCACGACCCCGGGCACCTACTACTTCATGGATGGATGGGGCGGCGAAGAGGCGCGGCTCAACGAAAGCGGCAAAGGCTACTACTACGTGCTGGCCACCCTCGTCGTGGAAGGGGATGCCGTCACCACCGAAGCGCCGTTTTTTGCCCTGCAGGAGGCGGACCCGCTCTGGAAGGAGACGCCGGACGTCATCCGCAATTTCTCGCTCGAGCAGTTGCCCACCGTTGGTGGTGTTGATCCCAACACCGGCGAGCCGATCACCGGCATCGACATCGACAACTTCTACATCAACGGTGAGAAGTTTGGCGACGGGGTCATGCCCCAGCTGGAGATCGGGACGGTCGAAGAGTGGACGATCCTCAATGCCGGCCCGCTCAATCATCCGTTCCACATCCATCAGGGTGTGTTCATCGTCACGAAGATCAACGGCTTCCCGATCGAGCCCGACAAGAAATTCCCGAATGCCAATGCGGCCAACTACGTCTCACCGCTGGACGTGATCATGGTGCCGGCGTTCGGGAGCGTGACCATTCGCTTCCGGGTGCTCGACTTCCCGGGCAAGTACGTCTTCCACTGCCACATTCTCGAGCATGAAGACGAGGGGATGATGTCGCCGGTGTTCCAGTTCGGCAACACCGAGGGCCTGCGGCTGGGGCTGGGAACAACATCGCAGTCGACGCTCGTCCTCAACGGCAAGGGGAACACGGTTGGCACCATCAAGGCCTTCCCCAACTACCGGGGCCCCGTGGTGACCGCGTCGGGCATCGGCACGGCCACAGCGCCAGCACAGGCGCCACCCATCGGCGGGACTGCCGAGGAGATCAATGCCTACTTCAGGTCGAGATACACGCCGGAGACGATGGCCGTTGGCACCGGGTCAAAGGCCTCGCTCGTGAAGGTCTACGAGAACGGCTCGCTCAAGCCCACGGCGGCCTTCCGTGCCTTTAAGGGCAAGGCAGGCGTCGGAGGTGTGAGCCTGGCAGTAGGAGCGCTTGGCCCATATGGCACCGTGAATATCGCCGTGGGTTCCAGGACGGCCGGCCCCGCCAACGTTCGTCTCTTCGACACGAAGGGCTCGCTGGTCCGAGAATTCAAGGGCGTGCTGCCCGGCAGGTTTCCCAACGGCGTGAACGTGGCCTCCGGTGATGTGGACGGCGACAACTACGATGACCTCATCGTTTCGGCACGGGCCGGCCGGGAGGCGATCGTCACCGCGCTGAGCGGCCGCGACATCGTTGACGGCGTCGCCAATCCGGCAAAGATCTTCCAGTTTGTGGCCGGTGGAAGTGCCAAAGAGGGGGTGAAGGTGGCCGTTGGCTTTGTGGCACCCTCGACGGTGCCAAGCTACAGGGCGAACCTGATCACGACCCCGGAGGTGGGCCGGAATGTCGGCACGATCTCCGTATGGAATACGAACGACCTCCCCGGTGGTTCCGATAGCATGCCGATGGGAGACGGGATGGCGATGCGAGGCATGTCGATGTCGTCTGACACGACTTCGACCGATGAACCACCGATGCCCGTGACGACGTTCCGTCCTTTCGGGGCCAAACGCGGTGCCGTGAATCTCGCCACCACCTACCAGCGCCAGTTGGGCGGGCAGGCCCAAGCAGTGGTCGCGGCCTGGCAGACGCCTCGCGAGGTAGCGTTCACGGCGATCGGACTCGACAACAAGCCACAGACGGTGAAACGCCGGTTCTAGGTCCAGATTTCTAGGCCCAGATTTCGGAGCTAGACCTCCGAAAGAAGGGTCTCGTCGTGGGTTACTCGGCAGGAAAGAGGTCAATCAATTTGCCATGAGATCCAGTGCCATCATGAAACGTACCGCGCCCGTGCGAGGCTTTACGCTGGTCGAACTCCTAGTCGTGATCGCGATCGTGGGCACGCTGATCGGTCTGCTCTTGCCGGCAGTGCAGCAGGCGCGGCAGGCTGCCGCCCGCAGCCAGTGCCAGAGCAATCTTCGGCAGATCGGCATCGCGATGCTCAGCTATGCCGATGCCCGTCGTGGGTTTCCATTTGCGTCGGGCCGGCCGCGGCCCGGCACGGTGGCCCATCTGGAAGGCGCGGTGGAAACCGGCATCGACTACATCCGGCCACAGTCGTGGGCCATTGCCATCCTGCCCTACATCGAGGAGGGGGCGTTGGCGAACATGTACAACTCCTACTGCCTGGCATGTCCTCCGGAAAGCCAGGAGGAAGGCATCGTGGCTGCCAGCATCAGGATCTATAACTCGGGCTCGAAGATGAAAGGTGCCGTCGATTTTGCGGCGCTCATCGGTCCCGGGCCTGCGTCTCCCGATCCGACCCATCGCCTCGACGGATGGTTCTACAGTGCGAATCCGCCGACGGCCGACTTTAGCGGCGTCCTCGTCCCCGAGGGTCTTGGCTGGAACGATGCCACCGGTGCCTACACGACATCGATCCGCAACAAGCCGATTCGGCTGGCGGACATCACCGACGGCCTATCCAACACACTCGTCCTCGCCGAATGCGGCGACTACACGGTCGATGGCGGTGGCACGTGGGCGCAGTCTCGCTACTCATGGCCCTACATCTCCGATGTCGGCCGCTACACGGGTATGGGAGCGGGCGTCGGAGCCTCCCCGCTCGAGACCTCGCTCAAGCCGCGGTCGCGGCTGCCGGGGGGCGTGTTCCAGGCGTTGTCGAGTGATGGTGGCGTGCGGTCCGTGGCCGAGGGCATCTCAGGCACGCTCCTGCAGTCGCTCGCCAGCCGGTCGGGAGGCGAAGTCGCCACGATCCCGTAACCCTGATCTTCCGGTCAGCCGCCGGTTGCGGCTTCCATGATCTTCTGCTCGGTCGCCTCAGCCCGCGGAAATTCCGCCGTCAGCCGGCCCTCGGCGAGCACGATGATGCGATCGGCGAGCGTGAGTAGCTCCGGAAGTTCGCTCGACGTGAGAATCACGCCGAGCCCGTCGCGGCAGAGCCGGTCGATGAGGGCGTAGAGTTCGGCTTTCGCCCCCACGTCGATCCCCCGCGTGGGATCGTCGAGCAGCAGGATGGCGGGCTTCGTGAGCAGCCACCGGCTGATGATGCACTTCTGCTGGTTGCCACCGGAGAGGCCCGTGATGGCGGCGTGCGGCCCCGGCGTCTTGACGCCGGTGTCGCGGATCGGCCCGGCCACGAGTTCCTCCTCTCGCTGCTGCGAAAGCAGTCCACCGCGGAGAGCTTCGGAGAGGCTGCAGAGGCTCACGTTGCCGGCCACATCGAGATCAGGAAAGAGCCCAAGCCGCTTCCGGTCTTCCGTCACCATTGCGATCCGGGCGTCGCAGGCCTCCCGCGGATGTCGATAGCGAACCGGCTTTCCATCCAGCCGGATTTCGCCCGTCCAGGTCGGCTCGCCGGCACCGAAAATGGTTTCTAAAAGCTCAGTGCGGCCGGCTCCCATCAGGCCGGCAACGCCGAGGATTTCACCGGCGTGCAGATCGAACGACACATTCGAGAGCCGATAGCCCCGCGGGTGATCCGGCCAGGGGAGCGTGAGCTCGCGGACTTCCAGCAGCTTCGGGCCACGTGTGCGGGCATGGCGAAAGTCATGGTCGGCCAGTTCTCGTCCCACCATCCAGCCTGTGATCTGGCGGGGGCTCGTGTCGGCTCGGTCAACCGTGCGGACATGCCGGCCATCTCGAAGGACGGTGATCCGATCGGCCAACCGAAATACCTCGTCCATCTTGTGCGAGATGTAGAGGATCGTGGTGCCAGCAGCCAGCAGTCGCTTGATCGTGCGTTCGAGTCTCGCCGATTCCGACTCGGTGAGGGCGCTGGTCGGTTCGTCCATCACCACGATCGACGCCTCGAGCGACAGGGCCTTGGCGATCTCCACCAGCTGCTGGTCGCCCACCCGCAGGCTGCCTGTCCGCGTGGCCGGCGACACCGGGCACTCAAGCATGGCGAGCAGCCGGCCGCATTCCTCGTGCATGCCGCGATCGTCGAGCAGCCCGAGGGCGGTGCGTTTTTCGCGGCCGAGAAACACGTTGGCGGCCACCGAGAGATCCTCCACGAGTGCCAACTCCTGGTGGATGATCGCAATCCCAGCCTGCTCGGCATCCCGCGTGCCCGCAAACCGCGCCGGCCTCCCGGCAATCTCAAGGTCACCCTCGTCGGGCTGGTAGACGCCCGAGAGGATCTTCATGAGCGTGCTCTTGCCGGCGCCATTTTCACCACAGATGGCGTGGAGCTCGCCACGACGGACTTCGAGCGTCACATCGGCAAGTGCCACCACACCGGGAAATCGCTTCGTGATGCCCCGCATCACGACGGCCTGTGTTCCCGGGTCACCCATGCCGGTTGTCTCAGCGGCTGCTGTCATGCTCGCCCTCGCGTCATCAGGCCGTCCGCCGCGATTCCCAGAGCCGCACGAGGCCCAGCAAGACAGCTGCTCCGACGCCCGCGGCAACGCCGGCGCGGCCACCGGCCGTCATCGACACGATCGCACCGCAGAGAACCGCCAGCGTGGGGATCGCACTCAGCCCCAAGGCTCCCGGCAGCAGCTGGCGGCCACCCTTGGCGAGTTGCCCGAACTGCGCGAGCGTGACGGCGATCACCACCACGATGCCGACGATCAGTCCCTCATAGACATCGGCGCCGGTCTTGATGATCTTCGATACCGCATCGATCACGACCCGCAGGAAGATCGTGCCGAGCACCGTGCCGGGCACCGTGCCGACCCCGCCTGCCAATGAGCAGCCTCCCACGACGGCCGCGGCGATGGCATTGAGTTCGTGGCCGCGTCCCTGGTTGACCGGCGCGGCCACCGATTCGTTGGCCATGTAGAACAGTCCTGCCAGGGCCGCTGTCATCGCGCCAAAGCAGTAGGCGAACCATTTGACGTTGTCGGTGCGAATGCCGGCGAGTCGCGCGGCCTGTTCGTTGCCCCCGAGAGCGTGGAGATGCCGGCCGAGCACCGTCCGCGTGAGCAGCAGCCAGGTGACGATCGCGAGCACGCCGAACACGGCCACCGGAATCCAGACGTTGTCGCGGACCGTCTTGAAGAACGGGTCGGAGATGTTGATGAGAGCACTTTTCGTGGGGGTGAGTGCCGCGGTGCTGCTCTCGCAGAGGGCTCGGGCAAAGCTCCGCAGGCCCACGAGGGTCGCCAGCGTGGCGATGAACGGGGGAAGCCGCACGGAGGTGATCAGCCACGCATGGAGGGTGCCGACGAGAAATCCGACCAGCAGGCTCGCCGCACAGCCGGCAGCTACGGCCACGGCTCCGACAGGCTTGAAGCCCATCATCTGCGCCGGAGCGAGGGCCAGCATCGTCGTGGCACAGACGGTGCCCGAAAGGGCGATCATTGAACCGGCCGAGAGATCGATCCCGCCGGCGATGATCACCACGGTGGCCCCAAGGGCAAAGATGCCGAGGAGGGCCGTGTTGCGGGCGATGTCACGCACGCTCTCCAGCGGACGGTCCCAATAGCTGTGGTTGGCATCCACCAAGGCTGTCACCGCGATGGCCAGTGCGATGGCCAGCACGAGCGCCCATTCACCCGGGCGGAGGAGGAACGACGGCCTGTGCGAGGCGTCCGGCTGTGGCATGGCTGGGCTCCGGCTGGGTGATGCTTTGGGGCGGCGAGCCTGCTTCAGGAGCTCGACAGGCCGTACTTCGCCAGCCACTCGCGGAATGCCGGCAGCGGCATCACCTCGACGTTCTTTGTTTCCAGCTTCTCGCCGCTCAGCGGCGACTCGCCGGCCGGCACGATCAGCCGCAGTCCAGTGGCGTAGATGTCGCCATCGGGCTCACCCCGCCGCGGAAACATTTCCTTGATGGTCGCTTCGTCGCCCGTATGCATGGCACGCAGCAGGCGGACGGTCTGGACGCCCATTTCAAAAGGGTTCTGCACCACCATGGCGTCGATCTTTCCTTCGGCCATGTGGTTCAGGGCTGCCGCCTGAGCGTCGAACGTGATGATCGTCAGCTGGTCGCGAACGCCGCGTTCCATGGCGACTTCGGCAATGGCCGGGGCGTTGTAGGCCCAGATGCCGACCAGCGACACCAGATCGGGGTGGTTGACCAGTGCCGTGCGGACGTTGTCGCGGGCCTTGGAGAGGTCCATCTCGTCGCTCATGCGGTCGACTTCCTTGAAGCCGCCGCCGACCGCTTCCTTGAAGCCGTTCATGCGGGCCCGCGCGTTATCGTTGTCGGTGAAACCGGCGAACTGCACGTAGCCACCGGATGACTTGCCACGGCTTTCGAGGAGCGTCTTGGCCGCGGTACCGAGCAGCCGGCCTCCGACCACGTTGTCGGTGCCGATGTAGAAGGGCCGCGCGTCGCGAAACGTATCCCGGTTCACGTCGCTATCGACCGTGATCACCTTCACGCCCTTGGCGGCAAGGTTCTTCATCTCTTCGACGATCGCCACATTCTCGGCCTGGATGACGGAGATCGCGACGCCAGCAACGTCGGACTGGCTGCCGAGTTGACGGAGTTTCTCGATTTGGCCCTGTGCGGTGCCATTGTTCTTTTCCATCACGACGCGGAGCCCCTGCGACCCGACGTCGAATTGCTTTCCGCCTTCGATCAGTCCGGCATTGCACGCATCCCAGAAGGGATCGTCGCCGTTGGTGATGAAGATCAGCCGCTTGGGTCCCGACGAGCCACCAGCCGCTGCGGTGTCGCCCGTGGCTGGACTTCCAGCGTTTGGAGGAGTGGCCGGCTTGCCGGAGCAGCCGCCGATTGCGAGCGGAAGCACCCCTCCCACAAGCAGGAGGGCCGCCCAACAGCGGCGGGAGAGATTCACGTTGTGACAATGCATGAGCAGGCTCCCAAGTGGCGGGCCAAGGATCTCGCTGCCAAGGGGCCGAAACGCATCGGTGATCCCCGCCCAGCAGCTTTCTGAAAACCGTTTAGAAAGTCAGGAAAGCAGATGGTCAGTAGCGTAATCCATTCTTCCGCACGTGCACCAGTGGGGGCTCGTCGGGGCCGGTACCGGCCCCCAACACGCGGGCCAGAATGATCACATGGTCGCCGGTCACGCCGCCCCCTCCGCCGGCCTGTGTCACGGCCTGGCATTCAAGCCAGGCACTCGCATCGGCGATGACGGCGGTGCCCGAACCAGTGCGTTCGATGCGGAGACCGTCAAAGGGATTCTCACCCGGGCCAGCAGGGCGTCCAAACCGGGACACCAGCGACCGCTGTGATTCCCCCAGCACGTTGACGACGAACGGCGTGCACTGATCGATCGCGGCCAGCAGGTCTCGCGATGTGCTCACCGCAATCGTGATCAGCGGCGGCACGAATCCGCCCTGCATGATCCAACTCGCGAGCATGCCCCGGTCCGTCGCTTCGGCATCGTTCTCCGCTGCCCGCCATGTCACCACGAACAGTCCGCTGGGGATGCGTCCCAAGGCAGCGGCAGTGGCATCGGTATCAACGGGTTCATTCTGGGCGTTTGGCTGCGGTTGCGTCATTGTCGTTGTGGTGTGAAAAGGCGTGGGCTGGGCGTTTCGGAAATTCTCAGGATTGCCCTGTTTTCCTCGGTGAACAGCGTGAGATCGATCGCAGGGGCATAAGTCGTTTCAGCACGCTTCCTACGCTGGCGGAATCCACGCTGTGATGCCGATCAATCTGTGGCTGTCCGCTGCGTGGAACTAGAGTGTCGCAGTGGTGGTCACGAACCGCAACCCGTGGCCGGTTGTCTGGTTTCATCTGTCGCTGTGCCCGCTCACACTCTCCCGGTGTTCATTGCTGCTCCGCCTCCGCCCACCGACCGGTCCGTCGCGGTGCTGTCCTGCGCCAAGCGGCCCGTCGCGCCGTCGTCTGACGGGGCTGTGCGCAGCGGTGCTCGTCATGGCGGTCTTGCCAGGCCTACTGACGCCGGCTCCCAACGCAGCCGCCGACCTGGTGTGGACGTCCGGACAGGACGACGCTGCCGGGAGCTACACGATCCCCGCGCCGCAGCAGGAGCCGGCCCCTGCGGGCGAGCCGGGCGGCGGACCGCAGCTGCTCCCACTGCCGTCAACGCAACCCCGCGGGCCGGTCATCCTCGACGTGCCCTACGAGGAAGCACCCTCCGCTCCGGATGAATACCCGTTGCCGGGTGCCGGATTTCCCGAGGGTTTTGACGACCTCTGGGCGGCGAGGCCGTGGTCCTGGCAGATCATGCCCAACAACCTGATCTACACGAGCTACCTCGCTGGGCCGAAGGAGCCGCGGATCGGCACGGTGGTCTACAACGACACCGCACGCGATCCCCTAAACCCCACCATCTCGAACGGCACCATGTGGGATACGACGCTCGGCGGCCGGGCCTCGATTCTTCGCTTTGGCTCCGACCCGGTGCTGCATCCGCAGGGCTTCGAGGTGCAGATCGAGGGCGCGGCGTTCGTGCGGCTCGACCCGCAGGAAGACCGCGATCTGCGGAGTGCCGACTACCGCTTCGGCGTGCCGTTGGTCTACGGCATCGGCCGCTGGCAGACGAAGCTGGCCTACTACCACAACAGCGCCCACCTCGGCGATGAGGCGATGCTCAAGCACCCGAACTACGAGCGGCTCAATTACGTCCGCGACTGCATCGTCTGGGGCAATTCCTACTATCTCTTCGACTGGATGCGGCTCTACGGCGAGGTTGGCTACGCCTTCTTCAACGCGGGCGGCTCGCAGCCCTGGGAATTCCAATACGGCACGGAATTGATCCAGGCCCGAGCGACCGGCATCCATGGTGCACCCTTCTTCGCCATCAATGGCATCTCGCGGCAGGAACTCGACTGGGGCGGGAACGTCTGCGTTCAGACAGGCTGGGCCTGGCGCGGCCGGCGGAGCGAAAAGCTCTTCCGCATCGGCTTCGAATATCTCTACGGCTCCGATCCGCAGTTTCAGTTTGCGTTCGCCAACCAGAATCGCTACGGCGCCGGGATGTGGTATGACTTTTAGCCATGCCCTTACTTGCCATCGAGACCACCTGCGACGAAACGGCCGCCGCGATCATTGCGCGTGATCGCACGGTGCTGTCGAGCGTCGTGGCCAGTCAGGAATTGCTCCATGCGCGGTGGCGGGGCGTCGTGCCGGAGGTCGCATCCCGCGCCCACGTTGAACGAATCATTCCGGTGATCGACGAGGCGGTGACCCGGGCCGGCATCACCCGTGCCGATCTCGCCGCCGTGGCCGTAGCCGTCAGGCCGGGGCTTGTCGGCTCCTTGCTCGTGGGACTGTCGGCCGGCAAGGCGATCGCGGCCGCACTCGGCATCCCGATCGTGGGCTACGACCACATCGCGGCCCATCTCTATGCCTGCCGGCTCGCGCATGGCGAACGGATGCGCTATCCGTGCGTCGGTCTGGTGGCCAGTGGCGGCCATACATCGCTGTTTCTCGTCCGCGGGCCGACCGACCTGGAGCGTCTGGGCGGCACGATCGACGACGCGGCTGGCGAGGCCTTCGACAAGGCGGCGAGCGTCCTGGGGCTCGGCTATCCGGGCGGACCACAGATCGAGGCTGCCGCGGCAGGGGGCAATCCGAAGGCCCACCGCCTGCCACGGCCGCTGGCGAATGACCGCGACAGAATGGATCTCAGCTTCAGCGGCCTGAAGACGGCGCTCCGCTATCTGGTGCGACCACCAGGATCACCTGCCGACGTGCCCGCTCCGCAGGGAAAGGTGCTTGCCGATCTGGCCGCCTCGTTCCAGCAGGCGACCGTCGATTCGATTCTGGCGAAGCTCACGCTCGCGATCGAGCGGACCGGCTGCCGTGTGCTGGCGATCGGGGGCGGCGTGACGGCGAACACGCTGCTCCGCGAGTCGATCGAGCGGCTGGGGCGGGAGTTGGGAGTCGACGTGCTGATTCCTCCGCGGTCGCTCTGCACCGACAATGCGGCAATGGGGGCGATCGGGTGGGAGCGGCTCGAACGCGGCGAAGACGACGGCCTGGAGCTCGACGTGCTCCCCGGCACCGACCGCTCCGCCGCCCGCCGAAAGATGGCGTAGGCTAAAACGACGAGAACTGCTCGAACTCGTCGTAGGGCCGGTGTTCGAGGTTCACGAACCGGGTGAAGTCGTGCTGCCAGAGCAGCTTGATGTCGCCGATGGGGCCGTTGCGCTGCTTGGCGATGATGATTTCCGCCTGCCCCTTCACCCGCTCCCGGTCTTCGTCGGTCGTCTGGTAATACTCCTCGCGGTGCACGAACATCACCACGTCCGCGTCCTGCTCGATGGCGCCCGATTCACGGAGATGATTGAGCCGTGGCCGGTTGTCCCGTGAGACCTCCGCCTGCCGGTTGAGCTGTGCCAGGCAGAGCACCGGGATGTCGAGTTCACGCGACATCGTCTTGAGTCGGCGGGCGATCTTCGCCACCTGCTCCTGTCGCGGGTCCCTCGGATTATCCGGCTCGATGAGCTGGAGGTAGTCGATGACGATCAGCGACAGGCCCTGTTTCCGCTTGAGGCGGCGGGCCACTGCTGCGATCTCGGTAAGCGTTCGCCCGGGCGTGTCATCGATGTAAAGTGGCGACGAGCTGATCTCAGCCGACTTCTGCACCAACCGCCGCCGGTCTTCCTGTGAGATCGTGCCGTTGCGAAGCCGATGGCCGTTCACCTGCGCCGCGGAGCAGAGCAGACGATCGGCCAGTTCGAGGCAGGCCATTTCGAGGCTCACAAACAGCGCCGGCTGCTTGGCGCCGATCGCGACGTGCTCGGCGATGTTCATCGCGAAGGCGGTTTTTCCCATACTGGGGCGGGCGGCCAGGATGATCAGCTCCGAGTTGTGCAGCCCTCCGCAGAGCGAGTCGAGGTCGGTGAAGCCGGTCTCCACGCCGCCCATGGCGTGCTCGTGCTTCATCCGCGCATCCATGCGGATCATCACCTCCTCCAGCACCTCCTCGATCGGCTTTGCTTCCGCCGAACTGCGGTGCTCGAGGATCTGGAAGATCTTCGCCTCGGCTCTGGCCACCAGTTCGCGTGGCTCGTCGGAGGCGTCGTAGGCGTCGCGGAGGATGTCGGTGCTCGCGTCGATCAGGGATCGGAGCATCGCCTTGTCACGAACGATCTGGGCGTAGTGGGCGGCATGAGCGGCATGCGGCACAGACTCGAGAATGTCGACGATCGCTGGGGCCCCGCCGATGCGCTCGAGGTCGCCCTGCGTGCGGAGCCGCTCCAGCACGATCGTCGTGTCGATTCGCTTGCCCGAGTCATGCAGTTCGAGCAGGTGCCGATAGAGCACCTGATGCGCCTCGTCGGCAAAGTCATCAGGCCTGACGAGCAGGGCGATGTCGTCGCAGACGTCGGGCTTGAGGAGAATGCTGCCGAGCACGGCCCGTTCGGCATCGACGTTGGCCGGACGCTCCCGCGACTCAACGACCGAAACCGCGGCCCCACCGGCAGCGTCGTCGCCCCTTTTTCGCCGCCGATCAGAAGACCGCTGCCCGTTCGATTGCTTGTCAGAAAATTCCCGGCGGGACGAATCCCGCGACGCGCCGTCTCGCGAAGCAGCCATCTGACAGCCTCCCTGTATGTGAACGGACGCCAGCCCTGGCACAAATGACAGCAGATGATACGAGCGGTCGCACGACAGGGGCGCCGTGCGACCGACAGTTCTCACGGCAACTCCTGGCCCGGCCGGGCCGGCTGCAGGAGAAACGTGAACTACTTCGCGGCGCTCTCGCTGCTCGACGGCACCACCCAGACCTTCAGATCGCCCTCCACCTCTGAAGCGAGGCGGACGCGGACGGTGTAGAGGCCGACTTCCTTGAGCGGCCCCTGCAGAATGATCTGATCGGGGGTCACCATCAGATCCTGCTGCTTGAGCGAGCGGGAGATTTCGGTGGAGCCGACGGAGCCGTAGAGATGGCCCTCGTCGTTGGCGTTGGCCTCGATCGTGACGCTCGTCCGCACCAGTTCGGCGAGTACGCTTCGCAGCCCAGCCAGCCGCTCGCGGGCGATCTCATCAAGCTTGGCGCGGTGCTTCTCGACCATCCGCTTGTGGTGCTCGGTGGCAACGGTCGCCAGGCCCTGCGGAATGAGGTAGTTGTAGGCAAAGCCGCGCTTCACCTCGACCACCTCGCCCTGCTTGCCGAGGTGCTCCACGTTGTGAACGAGCAGCAGTTCGATGCCGCCCCGCTTTCCCTTCGGAAGCCGCGAGGTGGCGGGCACACGGATCGTCGGAATATCACGGACGGGCATCACAGAACTCCTGTCAGATGGGGCGTTGGTTGTATGGTTGGAACGGGCGTGTGAACGGTTTCAGGGAGTTGGCCAGCAGCCTACGTCGGCACAGGGTGGGCTACGACCTCAGAACGGGATATCGTCGTCGCCACCACCGCCGCCTGACTGGTAGCTCGAGGATTCGCTCGGACCGCCAATATCATAGCCGCCGCCCTGATCGAATTCATCGCCACCTGCCTGGGCCGGGGCACTGCGGGCAGCAGACGCCGGCCGGGCCTTGCCGCGGGGGGCATCGCCGGAGCGGCCCTCTCCCGAGCGGGCACCGAGCAACTGCATCCGATCGCAGACAACGCGAAGCTTGGAATTCTTCTTGCCGTCCTTCTCCCAGGTGTCGAGCTTGAGTCGACCGTCGATCAGGAGAGGGGAGCCCTTCGTCACATACTCGCCAGCGATCTCCGCGGTCCGGCCCCAGAGCGTGACATCCACGAAGGTGGTTTCCTCCACCCACTCGCCGGTCGCCGTTTTGCGGCGATCGTTCACGGCCAGCCCGATGTCGGTGACCGCAGTTCCGTTGGCTATATAGCGGAGTTCGGGGTCGCGGGTGACGTTGCCCAGCAGGATCACTTTGTTAAAGCTCGCCATGACTCATGCCTCCTTCGCGGTGGTGTTCTCGATGACTGAACGGTTGTACAACACTCGCCGAAGGATAGCCCTTCTCTGCTGTCCTTGCAAGCTTCCGCGGTTGGCCGGCAACGCGATGCGGAGGGCTTGCGTCGGCCCGCAACTGCGGACAACGAGTTGTTATTCCCCGTCAACAGCCTCCGCGACCACGGTGTCGGTGGCTACCGGCCCCACCGGGGCTGCCGGACGTCGTGCCACCGTATCGCCCGCTAATGCATGCTGAACGAGCGCGTCGGCAATCCGCGGATCGACCCGCAGCACCAGTTTCCGGATGATGTCGTCGGTGATCTCGCACTGCCGCTCGAGGGCAGTCAGGCCGCCGCCTTCCATCCGGAAGTAGGTGAGCCAGTAGACGCCCTTCTTGTGGCCCTTGATCGGATAGGCGAGTTTCCGCTCATCCCACAGCCGGGCGGCCAGAATCGTGCCACCGTTTTGCGTGATGATGTCGGCTACCTGCTGCGCCGAAGCCGCGGGATCGCGGGAGTACTTCGACGGATCGAGAATGAACATTCCCTCATAAACCTGCATGTTGTTTCCGCTCCAAGGGTCGTGGGCTGTCGGGGGACTGGTTGCTTGTGTTGATTGTCTTTGAATCGTACTCGGTCAGGGTCAACCAAGCGACTGTACCGGCTCTTGTCACCGGTGGTGCCGTTTGGCCTCAGTTGTATCTGTTCATGGCCGCCTGGATGCCCAGTGCTGCCCACTCTTCCGCCGCGTCGGCCGCCCGTTCGAGCAGGCAGTCGATGGCCTCGCGCTCCGACTTTGCAAACTTTCCCAGCACAAAATCAGCCGATTTCCAGCCGGCGGGCATGGGGCCAACGCCCACCCGCAGACGGGGAACCGCCGTGCCGCCCAGTCGGGAGAGCACGTCGGAGAGGCCGTTTTGACCGCCGGCCGAGCCGCTGGAACGCAGCCTGATCGTGTCGGTAGGAAGTTGAAAGTCATCGCAGATCACCAGAATGTCGCCATCATCGATTTTGTAAAAGTCACGAGCGGCCAGCACGCTCGTTCCACTGAGATTCATCCACGTCAGCGGCCAGAGCAAGAGCACCGGGCAGCCCCTGAGCGTGGTCTGAACCGTTTCGCCCTGAAACCGGGACCTCCGGACAGGAGAGCCGGCCCGCCGGGAGAGGATCTCCAGCACGTCGAAGCCGACGTTGTGGCGAGTGCCCTCGTAGCCTCGTCCCGGGTTGCCTAGGCCAACCAAGAGTTTCACGTGTGGTTGCCGGGAAGCATCGACCGCGGTTCACACCGCGTGTCCTCAGGACTTCTCCGCTTCGGCCTCTCCTTCCTCTGTCGGCTTGCGGCCGATCAGTTCGGGTTCGACGCCACCAGCAGCTGCTTCCTCGCCCTTTTCGACGGGGACTGTGCAGGTGACGACGGCGTCATCGCCATCGACGAGGGCCTTTGCCCCGGCTGGCAGTTCGAGGTCGTGCACCTTGATCGTGCCGCCGAGTTGGAGCTTGCCAACGGCAGCATGGATCTTCTCGGGAACCGCGTCGGCCCGGCATTCCAGTTCGATCTCGTGCAGGATCAGGCTGACCACGCCGCCGTTCCGCTGGCCAGGGCACTCGCCCTTGAGGTCGACCGGAACCTTCACCTTCACGCGGTCGGTGGCACTCACACGCAGGAAGTCGACGTGGACCGGCTCGACGCCGAACGTGTCCCACTGGAGTTCGCGGATCAGGGCACCCGTCTTTACGGCGCCCTTCAGTTCGACAATACGGCTGCCGTGCCGAACCGCTGCCTGGACTGCATCGCGGGTGGCAACGAGATCGACGCACTTCTCGCCGTGGCCGTAGAGCACGGCGGGCACGAGCCCTTCGCGGCGGAGCTTTCGGCTCGCGCGGGTGCCGGTCTCTTTACGGAGCTTGACTTCTACAGAATCGCTCATGGGGACTCCTCTTGGGAAGGGAGCCATTTTGCCATGCCAGAGCGGTTCCGCAAGACGAGTTCACTCTTCTCCGCATTCAGAGCGATTTGTCGAGAAACGGCAGCCGTTTTCCCGTCTTTTTTCAGCCGAACCGGCGAATCCCAGCGCAAAACCGTCGCCCCCTCTGTCGAGGCCCGTGGCCGGTCCCAAATCACTGAACAGGTCACTGAAACAGCTCACTGAAACATCATGCTGACCGACTCGTTGCGGTGGATCCGCTTGATGGCCTGCCCGAGCAGGCTGGCGACCGACAGGACCGTGATGTTGGGCAGCGATTTCTCGGGCGGCAGCGGGATGGAATCGGTGATGATGATCCCGGCAAAGGGTGCTGCCTTGAGCCGCTCGATCGCGGGGCCGACGAGCAGGCCATGGGTGGCTGCGGCGTAAATGGCCTTGGCCCCGTGCCGGTGCACCACCTCGGCCGCCGAGCAGATCGACCCTGCCGTGCTGATCATGTCGTCGAACATCAGCGCGATCTTTCCCGACACGTCGGCGCCGATGACATTCGTGCTCTTGGTCGTGTCGGCACTCAGTCGCCGCTTGTCGACGATCGCCAGCGGTGCGCCGAGGTGATTGGCGTGACCCACGGCCCGCTTGATGCCCCCCGCATCGGCGCTCACGACCACCAGTTCGTCGTGCGGCAGATCGAGTGACTGAAGATGGTTGTTGAGCACGGGGGCTGCGTAGAGATGGTCCACGGGCACGTCGAAAAAGCCCTGGATCTGTGCGGCATGCAGGTCCATGGCCAGCACTCGGTCGGCGCCTGCCCGCGTGATCAGGTTGGCGACGAGCTTGGCGGTGATCGGCACGCGGCCGGAGTCCTTGCGGTCTTGGCGGGCGTAGCCAAAGTAGGGGATCACGGCCGTGAGCCGGTAGGAACTGGCCCGCTTGAAGCTGTCGATCATGACGAGCAGCTCCATCAGGTTTTCGTTCACCGGCGGGCAGGTGGGCTGCACGATGAAGACGTCGCGGCCGCGGACATCTTCGTCGATCTTGCAGGAGATCTCGCCATCAGGAAACCGCCCCATCGTGATCTTGCCCATCGGCAGGTTCAGGTAGCGGCAGATGTCCTGCGTGAGCGGCATGTTGGCGGGGCCGCCGAAGATTTTGAGATCGTTCATGAATGAGCCTGCGGGCAGGGGTGCGAACGTGGGGGCCGGGAACGTCACTGTGACCGGGGGCCGGGGGTTCTTCAAGCCGTGGCCTGTCTCGGTGCGGACTCGCCGGTGCCCGCGGCGTCGTCCGCATTCCTCGGAGTCAATTCGTTCTCGCCGCGTGTCAGGGGGCGTGGATCAGCCGCGGTCCATCGGTCTTGTACGAGCCGACGCCACCCTGTGCCCTTTCCGCCAGATGGGCTTGTCTGGTGCCTCGGATCGAAAACATGGCCTTGGAGGGGTGGTTAGGGATAATATCTTCGGTCGGGCATCCGAATACCGTTGCGGGGCACGGAAGGGAATTCGCTGTGACACGCCACGAGAAATTTCTAAACCGGTTGCTGCAGGGGCATTCCGATGGCAACCTTCGGTTTGAAGAACTCGTGCAACTCCTTGAGCGATTGGGGTTTGAGAAACGCGTGCGAGGGAGCCATCACATCTTCACTAAACAAGGCATTGTGGAGATTCTCAACCTGCAGCCCAAAGGCGAGCTTGCGAAGCCTTATCAGGTGAAGCAGGTGCGAAGTCTGATCACAACGTCTGGCCTGCTGCCCAAGAACAACGAAGCGCAAGGAGAAGAGAAATGACGTCAACTCCGCGGTACGAAGTGATTCTGTATTGGAGCGAGCAAGATCAGGCGGTGATCGCAGAGGTCCCAGAACTGCCTGGGTGTATGGCTGACGGCGGTGACTATCGCGAGGCGCTCGCGAATGCTGAAACGGTCATGTCTCAGTGGATCGAGACAGCTGCTGCGTTGGGACGTCCGATCCCTGCGCCGCGTGGGCGACTGATGTATGCCTGAAAAGGCCCCCAGGGCCTCTGCAGGTTGTCGCCTTGAGCCAATCGGTCACGTTGGGCGTGAGGCCAATGCCGTAGCGACAGCGGCGAGCTGTTCCGGGGTGTTCACGGAGAGCGTTTCGCTCTGGTCGAGGCAGGCGATGGCGTCGACGGTGCGGCCTTCGGCGAGCAGCATTCCGGGGCAGTCGGTGATGTAGTATTCGCCGGCGGCGTTGGCGTTGTTGAGCTTGGAGAGGGCGTGCAAGAGCGCCCGGGCCTCGAACACATACGTGCTCATGTTCACCTCGCGGATGCCGCGTTGCTCGGGCGTGGCGTCCTTCTCCTCGACGATGCCGACAAAGCTGCCCGCTGCGTTTCGCACGATCCGGCCGAGGCCGGTGGGATCGGTCGTCACCGCCGACCCCAGCAGGCAGTCGGCTTGGAGTTCATGAAACCGGCGGAGCAGGCCAGTGATGCTTTCGGGCCGCAGCATTGGCGAATCACCGCAGACGATCACGACGGGGCGTCGGGCGTCGGGCGATCCCTGATCGAGCCGCTCCTTGATAAGGGCGGCGGCGGCGGCCACGGCATCGCCGGTGCCACGCTGTTCCTTCTGGAGGGCAAACGACACACCCGGCAGGTTGGCCAGAGTCTCTTCCACGAGCGATGCCCGGTAGCCGACGACGACGATCCGGTCGGTCACGCCTGCAGTGGTGAGGGCGTCGAGCACCCAGCGGACGAGCGGCTTGCCGGCAGCTTCGAAGAGCACCTTCGGCAGATCGCCCCCCATCCGCGTGCCGCGACCGGCGGCCATGATGATGGCGATGGGAGGAGCGGAAAGGCTGCTGGGCGTTGGAGTGGCCATGGGTTGCTTCCAGTAGGCTTTTTGCAAAGGGGAGCGGTTGATTCGCCTACTTTGCAAGACAGATGGCCAACGGGGCAACGGCAAGATTTCACATGGCCATCTACCGCCCCGCTCCGTTTTCTGAACGGCTACGGCAGGGACGCCGAGGCGGTGGCTTCACCAGCGCCTGATGCCACAGGTCAACGTAAATCGTCCTCTGGCTTCCGCGCAATGACGAGAAACTGCTTGCCGAACACCCTCCATAGCAACGGAAGGCGAAGATACAGCGAGATGAGATAAGGCGGCGGCGTGAAGCCCTGGGACATCGAGTAAGGGAGAAATTGCGGCACCGCCTGCTCGACAGCGAATCCTGTCAGCGAAAGGATTTCGGTGAGGGATCGTTCAGTGAGTGGGATAAAGTGGTCCCAGAAATCCCAATACGCCCCCTCCACGAATCGGGCATTGGGCCCGAGGCAGATGATGCGGCCACCAGGCTTCAGGCAGCGGAAAGACTCTTGCAGAGTCCGTCGGAGGGCATCTTTGTCCGGAAGATGCTCGAAGAAATTGCTGGTGAAGACAACATCGACCGATGATTCCTTTATGTTCCAGCGACTGGAACAATCCTGAAGGAGCACCTCCACTCCGGTCCCGACGCGCGTGGGCATGTCGGGATTGAGATCCATCGCGATCCGGTGTTTGGCTTGGATGTTCCGAGTAAATTCACCCCAGCCCGCGCCAAGATCCAGCACCGTGCCATCCAGAGGCACGAATTGCTGGAAGTAGTTCTTGGTCAGAATTTTCCAGACTGCGTCCCGGTATGACGCAAGATCGGAAAAGCGTTGTCTGTATTCGGCACCTAGGTCTTGCAGCATTTCCATAGAACTGTCCTCGGTTCCTTTTAGCCTAGTCCAGCGATCGTGAGCCAGTTCATCGAAAGCGACATTGATCGAAACAAACACGGCGATACAACGCTCAGCCCGCAGGCGGCCTGCATCCCCCGGGAATTCCCCGAAGGCTACTTAGCGATTGGCACGCGGGCAAATTTTTCAGAAAACGAAAGTGTCCGCCCCGTCTCATGTCCGCCCCTGCTTAACTGCCCAGCCAGCCTCAACATCTTGCCGCAGTCGTGCCGAAGACCAGGAACCGCTGCAATCGTCGCAAACATTTGGCGGACTTCCGTGGGGCTGCGTGCCGTACCATGTTTCGACTCTGCGAGAGGGAGTCAACCCGCGAAGCTGGGAGTGCGGTCGAGAACGGTTGTGGCGAGCCCGAGTGACGCTGTGAACGCATGGACACCCCAGAAACAGCTGTCACTTAGGGTTGGGCCATGACGGGTGAGGTTGGGCCATGACGGGCACTCGTCTAGGCCCTGCGGGAATAGTTTTGAGGCGGTTTCCTTGACCCCTGCCGGGTTCGTAAGTACCGTCTTTCTAGGCATTTTTATGGTTTCCCCGGGCTGCCGCCAGCGTTGGCCCTCTAGCGGTCAGGTTTCGATGACTCCCACAGCCGATCTGGCCGAACCTGAGTCGGCTACCTCCTTGCCAACCCGTATCGTGGTGCCGATTGACGAAGGCGATATGCCGCCCCAGAGCATGGTGGCCGAAGCATGGCGGGATTGGTGGGCCGGCACCCGAAATGTCGCCCTCTGGCTGACGCTCGCGTGGTACGACGTCACGCTCAAGTATCGCCGCTCGATGCTCGGCCCGTTGTGGATCACGCTGAGCATGGGGGCCATGCTGTTGGGCATGGGGCCGCTGTATTCCGTGCTTTTTAATGTTCCCTTGCAACGGTTCTACCCGCATCTCGCCTTGGGAATCATCTTCTGGAACTTCTTCACAGCCAGCATCACTGACGGCTGCAACGTCTTCATCGCCTCGGCGCCGTACCTCAAGCAGAGCGAGTTTCCTCGCAGCGCGTTTGTCTGGCGGGTCCTTGCCAGGCAGGTGATAAACCTTGCTCATCACATCATTCTCTTTATCCCCATAGCCTTCTGGGCAGGCATCACCCCTTCGTGGCAAATGCTGCTCTTCGTGCCTGGATTTATCGTTGTTCTGATCAATCTTCATGCCGCAAGCATCACGCTCGGCATCATGTGTGCACGATTTCGCGACGTCGGTCCTATCGTTGCGAGCGTCCTCCAACTGCTGATGTTCCTCACGCCGGTGTTCTGGTTTCCAGACAAGCTGCCGGAGAGGGCCAAATTCATCCTCTACAATCCACTGGCGCAGATGCTCGACGTTGTTCGTCTGCCACTGCTTGGCGGATATCCAACGACGGGCACGTGTTGGTTTCTGCTTGATCTGACATGCCTGAATGTTGCTATCGCTGCCCTTCTCTACACGTTTCGACGTCGGCAAATCGTGTACTGGCTTTAAGGGACTGCGATGGTACGTCTACGACTTAACAATGTGTCGGTCGATTACCCGGTCTTCGGGTCGCGCGCCGGGTCGTTGAAAACGACACTTGCTGCAGCGGCGACCGGTGGAAGGATCGGACGGGATGCGGGAATCACCGTCGTTCAGGCGCTTCGCGACATCAGTCTGGATCTACGCGAGGGCGACAGATTGGGCGTCGTCGGCCATAACGGTGCGGGAAAATCAACGCTTTTGCAGACCCTCGCGGGCGTGTACCCGCCAAGCCGCGGCACATACCATCGGAATGGGTCGGTATCGAGCCTCGTGAACCCGATGCTTGGCATCGAACTGGATGCGACCGGCTACGAAAATATCGTCATCCGCGGACTCATCCTCGGCATGGATCGCTCTGCGATTCGTCGAATCACACCCGATATTGTCGAATTTAGCGGCCTGGGCAACTACCTCTCCATGCCAGTGCGAACCTACTCGACTGGGATGATGATGCGACTGGCCTTCGCGATCACGACCGCCGTCCGCACTGACATTTTACTCATGGATGAGTGGATCTCCGTTGGGGATACGTCGTTTCAGCAGAACGCAGAGGCGCGGTTGCGGCACGTTGTCTCGAATGCCGGAATACTTGTGCTGGCGTCGCACTCCCGCGGTCTCCTCGAACGGGAATGCAACCTGATTCTGGAGTTAAGCCACGGCGTTGCGGCGAATCCGCCGGCCCGCCTTTGTAAGGAGACGCTGTGAGTCGCACAGCCTTTTTCCATAACGGACTGACTCGCAGCATGCGGGGCATCGAAATCGGCCCGTCATACCGACCGCTGTGCCCGAAAAATCAAGGCTGGAACACACTCGTCGTTGACCACGCCACCAGGGCTGAACTCGTCGCCAAGTACACGGCCTGGAAAGTTGACACATCGTTGATCGAGGACGTTGATGTCGTGCTCGGTGACGATGGCCTCGACGCCATCAGTCCGAAGCAGGGGTATGACTACATTCTGGCATCGCACGTCATCGAGCACATCCCAAACCCCATCGGGTTTTTCCATGCTTGCGCCGACCTCCTGAAGCCGGGCGGCAGGCTTCGGCTTGCGGTGCCCGACAAGCGGTTTTGCTTTGATCTCCTGAAGCCGGTATCGACCGCCGGCCAGATGATCCAAGCCCATGCTGAAAATCGCCGGAGCCACACGCTGGGCCAACTCGTTGACGCCCTGATGTTTCACGTCACCTGCAACGGCCAGATCACCTTTCACGGTGTGGGTGCCGCCGACGAGCTCGAGTTCGTTCATCCACCGATGGACGCCTACCGCATGGCGACCCAAGCGATTCAATCACATCAGCACTATGACGTTCATGGCTGGGTGTTCACACCCTCGAGCTTTCTCGTTATCTGTAGCCAGCTCACTGCGATGGGCCTGCTACCGTTTCGAATCACGTCAGTCTTGCCCGACGGCCAGCACGAATTTCTGGTGGACGCCATTCGAGAGGATCCCGTTGCAGACGAGCGGGGAGCAGACGTGATAGCGATGCTGAAGACTGCGTTCGAAGAACAGGCGCGGGCAATTGGATACGCATCTACCTGATGCAAATCCACGATCCCGGCTTTATCCGTACAAGGCGGGCTCCCAATCACCGAACTCGTGATAGCACCCGTTCCGAGGCCGAGCTGCAATCCTGTTGGACTGTCTCTTTGTTCTTTGCCAGCATGTTGCCGTGATCTACTCCGACCAATTCGTCTGGCTGCACTTCCCTAAGATGGCTGGGTCCGCCGTCGAACGCATCTTCCGGGCTCACTTCCGTCATGATCGGTCGATTGTTCGCGACCGTGTCTCACCGTTGATGGTGCGGCTGCGACTCGCCGAGCCCATCTGGCATGATAGTGTCGCGGAAAGGGAAAGCCGGCGGCCAAGCTTCTCAGCTGCTGGAAAAACTGTGATCTGCGGATTGCGACGCCTGCCCGACTGGCTCTACAGCCGGCATATGTTCGAGGTGCAGCGGTCACCAGCGCTTCCGCACCGGATTGATCGACTGATCGAGGGGCGTTTTCTCGAGCACACGGGAGCGATCGGGTTTGCGGACGACTACATGAGGAAATACCTGCCTCCCGACCTTCTCAGTAGCGGTGTCGTCCGGATTATCCGGGTAGATAACTTCCGAGCCGACTTTCGCGCAGCGTTTCGGGATTTCATAGATGTGGACGGTATTCCCGAACAAGATTTTTTCCGCGTCCGTAACAAAACTCGCTCGAGCGATGCGCTGGCGAGAGAGACGATCAGCTCAAACCTCCGTCGAATCTACGACTCTTGCCCTTACTGGGCCGAAGTGGAAGCACGATTCCACCCGATCAAGTAAACGCGAAGACTTCCCGACGGTGAGCGCGTTGCAAAAGCATGCGAATAGCTGAGCCGCTACAGGCGATCAGAGTCGTTTCGTCAAAGAAACTGTGCGGCGGGCCTGTCTTAGAAATCCTGATCTTGTAGACATGAAGTTCTAATACTTTCCAGGAACCGTGACCGCTGAGGAGGGGGAAGGGAACCGGAAAAGAGTGCCTTCCCAGCGAGTAAGTGATGATGATGCGAGGAACAGCCCGGATGTAGCACGCGGGCACCAATAGAGCGCTCTGCGGCAGCCATTGTGATCGGACGATTTGGCTCCGGGCCGTTGTCAGCTCCCCCTCGCCAAATCCCCTCTCTCAATTTCGTGCTGTTTAAGGCTCGCAGGTCACGTCGCCACGGCCATCATTATTCGGCGTTTGAAATATATCGATTTCCATCGTAGACGCCCTTGGCAGAAGACGTGTTCAGGATATCACGAGCATGCGATTCATTCGGGTGTACAATCCAGTGCACGCGGGCGAGATTCTCTATGGACGTCCTGTTGTAAGCCCATGAGCAACCGCAGACGATCAGGCATAGCGAGTATGTCGCGACGAGGGCGACCTGTTGGGCTCCTCGCGAAGCCTGCGTTGCCGGGTCTCGAAGGTGCCGCCAGAGCATTGTAAGCAAGGCTGCCCATAACACGATCGCGTAGACGCTGTACTTGGATTCGAGCCCATATTCCGCTCCGAGTTGAAAACGTGCCATCGCGGCAGCGGTCCCAGTAAGCAGCTGAAGCACGGCTGTGTAAAAGTACACCGGATATCGTTGGTAGAACCGATTCAGTGCGGCGTAGGCCATAAGTGCTAAAGAGGCGAGTCCTAAAATCTGGCACGGTAGTCGTGCAGGAAGAAGGTTGCCGCAGAAGTTGAGCAAGAACTCAGCCACGACAAGCGGAGATGACAGGGCTAGCGTCAGGCGCGCCGCGGTTCCGTCACCGGGGACAAAGACAGCTGTTGTCAGCACCAGAATGAAAGCTGTGTGAGCGGCCACGATAGCGAGACGGCGATAATTGCCCGTGAGCAGGCAATATAAGCCAATCACGGGGACGACGAGGATTCCCGCGCCGCTGGTGAATACGCTCAGGTAGACCATGGTATACCCGATCCACGTCTTCCACGGCCGCCGCTGATCGTCTGTCGTGCACAGGCATGCGATGCTCAGAAATCCGAATACTGCCTGCATGTAGTGTCCTAGCCCGGCCATCGCCCAGTTGACGAGCGTCGCATAGCGAAGGTTCAAGAAAAGCGAGGCAAACGGAATCATCAATTCGTTGCGCGTATTCCGGCCGGTGTCGCGGATGAAACACCAGGCCAGGCCCATCCATAGGGCGGTGCCGACCAGAATCAGCCACGTGAAATTGGCAGTTCCGGAGAGGAGATAGCCAGCAACCACCGCGGCACGGGTTGTTGCGATACGGTGTTCGTTGTGTGTTGCCATGAGCAACTGGGCTCGATCCCATGCAGTGGCATCGGTAAACTTATTGAGGAATTGCAATATGGCATCGTAATCGTCCATCAGTGGCATATTGGCAGCATTGATCACTACGAACGATGCCCAAACTATCGTGTAGCCAATCGCTATCAAGCTTGCCAGTCTGGGAAGTAAAGGCTTGAAGTTCATGAGAGTTGGGGGGAAGCAGTTGAGGTGACGCGATCGGGGGGCGGTGAATGTCGCGGGAGGGTCAGAGCACCGGCACGGTATGTCCAAGTGCCGGATAATCGAAGATGTCGCTGCCGTTGAGGGCCGCGGCTGTGCAGCGATAGCCGGCATGACGCGAGATAAGGGCGAAGGCCCGTTCGCATGCGTGAGCGAGCGTAAAGTTTTGTTGACCGGCCTCGTCCTCAAAAGCGAGCATGTCCTCGTGTAGCGAAGCGAGAGGCGCGAGGGCCTCGGGCCGGAACCAAAACATCGACCCCGCGTAAAATGCGAGCGGCGGATCGTTCGACGGTGCGTCTATGCCGATAGCAGTCAGCAACTCGCTGAGTCGCCCCTCATTGGCGCCTCCGAATTGTGGGTGCGTCAGAAAAAATCGCAAAGGGCCGACGATTCCAACGGTTTGATCATCGAAGAGGGCTATCGATTTCAGGGCCGTGAGCGATGTGCCGAAAAGGTCGCCATACAACTGCCTGCGCCAATCTGCGCCGCGGGCGCTGTATGTGCTTTTTTTGCCATGGATCTTCAGGACTGCCTTGTAGCCATCCAGCAGGCCGCTCCGTAGCAGCATCAGGAACGGCCTGACATCCCGACCCCTGTTTTCAACCACGCAGACACTAGTGCGGGCCGCAACAGACGCCGCTGTATTCAGTATGAACGGCACGTCGGCCTCAAAGGGCGTCGTGATATAGAGGTCAAACGGCTCAAGGATCGCCTTCAGCGACTCGCAGATTTCGGGGAGGAGATCGGCGTAGTAGAGGTGAAGGGCAACGGCGACACGGGAGCGGCCGTCGCCGGCCCCCGATGAAGTGACCACCCTCCTCGGATCGATTGTCAAGCCGTCGGCAGCCCGCGTTGAGAGGCCGTCGGCGCCCACGCGGTAGTGACTCCGCATGCGCGTCAGCGATTCTTCAATCCGGCCCAGTCGCTCGTCACTGCAGAGGTTTTGCAGGGCGGGATTATCTGCGACGTGCGGCTTGGCTCGCAAAACCTCGGTTTTGATAATGCCATGTTGGCGGGCCAGTGGCGCGACAGCAAACTGCGTCAGGTTGACATCACGCCAGTGCCGATAGGGTTGAGGAGTGAGCCAAAACACCGGCCCCTTACCTGTCGACATCGCACGCAACCATCTGCCGCAGGCCAAGAGCCAATCCGGGGTGCTGATGTGGAAAAACGCTTCAGTCTTCACGGCCTGTTCCTTGAGCACTCGGGACAGACCGAGTTCGTAGCTCAGGATCAGTTCCAGTTTTGTGTTGAGCGGTCTCACCGCCTCGAAAAAACTTCTGAACCAGGTGGAGCGGACCGCCCTCGAACTAAAGGCGAGAAGGTACGACTGCAAGTGCCATTGGATCTGCTCGGATTCCGTCAGCCCGACCACGTCGGCCTGATCGGTAGCCTGTACCATCCCGCGCAGCGTATCTGTAAACGCGTCCAGGTCGAGGAGCATGAAACTTGAGTTGAGCAACAACACGGAATGCAGATCGGGCGTGTCGTTCAATCGCATGAGCCCAACCCGATAGCTCATGAAGTCGTAGCCGACGTTTGGTCGACGAACGATCTCGACCTTTGCGAGATCTGCAGCCGCATCCGCCGGCAGTCGGCTGGTCGTGACGAGAATGATCCGATCACATACCCGGCCGAGGCACGTGAGAACTTCGCGGAACATTTCATCGATCTGTTCGTGCGGATCGTAATGAGCGACCACTGCGGCAGTCACGGCCATGTCATCCCCGCAGTCTGTAGTAGGTGCGATAGGTGTATCGGGCAACTCCATACACCAGCGGATATTTCCGCAGTGCGGTCGCGATGCGATGGATTCGCTCGTCTACCGGGCGGTAATACACTCCGTTGGTGGCTTTCGCGGACACGACGCCGTGTGTCTCGCGAGACGGCACAGAGGAAAGCTCCGGTGGCGGAGACTGGCCGCTCAATGCGTTCGAAAGATCGGCATGCAATTGCGAGGTCGTGTTCTCGAGTGTGGCGGCGGGATCGACGAACCGCGTCCGGAAGGTACTCTCCAGATACTGCAGTCCCCAATTCACATCGGGTTCGAGATGGCAGCCCTCGCCCCACTCGTTCCAGGCGTTGACGAAAACAAGGGCCTCGTCAGGACGTTTGGCATGGCGACGGGTGTAGGCCCGAAGGTAGGTCAACCACCTGCCATACCACTCAGGAGTCGAGTGGATGATCGTTGTCGGGGTGTCCTGTCGCCGGGCGGTGTTGTCCCAGTTGGGAACGATACCGCGAAAATATGTGAAGGCCGGAGCAACCTTGTGCAGGCTCTGGGCGATCATTTTGCGATAGTCGAGGATGCCGCCGGAGAACGACGGATTGGTGATCGGTGGCACCGTGTTCGGCACGTTCGCCGGGCCATTGAATTTGTGCGGGGGGAATTCCAGAAGCGAGTCGGCGTCGACCTCCGCGGGATTGGAGATGTCGTAGAAATCCACCACTGAAATGTGCAGGCCGCCGAGCCCGGCCTCGCACGCCATTCGCCGCCAGGTGGCAAAAGTCTGCTGTGGGTTGGGAATGTGCTTGGCACGGTAGACGATGAGCAGTGGCTTGCCGTCGACCCGAATGTATCGCTTGTCACGCAACACATCGACGATCGAATGAAAGAAGAGTTCGTCATCGCCCGGTGCATACTTCTGCTCTAGGAGCACCGTTTTCGTGTCACCGTCCCACGTGCGGGTCCAGTTTTCATTCGCCCAGCAGATGCAAAACGGCATGTCGATGTCGCTCTGCATGAAGAGTTCCATCGGTCGCTCCAGCACCCTGCGGCCACTGAACCAATAGTGGTAGAAGCAGAAGCCGGAGATCCCATAGAGGCGTGCCATCTCCGCCTGCCGCCGAATGACTTCCGGATTGGAGAGGTCGTAAAAGCCGAGCTCGCGAGGAATGTGCGGTTGATGGTGACCATCGAAGTTGGGTCGGCCGCGGGCGACATTCGTCCACTCGGTGAAGCCGGGGCCCCACCAGTCGTCGTTTTCCGGGATGCAGTGGTACTGCGGCAGGTAGAACGCGATCAGGCGGCAAGCGTCTTCTACTGTTCGGGCAGTGCCGTTCGCCGATGCTTCGGGAAGCGCCATCAGTGCGGCCGTGCCGGCATCGGCGGCCGGCCCTACGAGCGGATGGTATACGCCGTTTGTATGGCCGTTGGCGTGACCATTGCTTCCGGTGTAGGCAACGACGCCGCTCGTCGACGGTGGCGTGTGGACAGGCAGTGAATCCGCCTGATCCCGCTTGGACTGCCCAGCCGCGAGGTAGTGTGCGAGTCGTTGACGCGGATGGGTGCACCAGCGACGCAGTTCCCGAAGCGGACTTGTCAGGGCCCAGGATTTGCTCTGCAGAACGGCCTGAAGATCGTGAGACGTGTTCTCCAGGGCCGTCACGAGACCTGTCATTTTCTGCCCCTGTTCGGCAGCCAACGACTCGAGTTCTGCCACCCGGCGGCAACCTGTAGCGTGATCCTGCTCGACGCTTGCCTGATTCCGCTCCACCCGCATCATGTCGAACTCGATCTTGGAGATGTCCTGCTCCAACGATTGTTTTGTAAGTGTCAGGCAAGCGAGTTGCCGCTGCAGGCATTTCTCCTCGTCCTGCTGCTGTTGCTGCAAGGTCAGTGAGGTCGACTGGTGCGTCGTTATCTGGGAGGTGAGCTCAGCGACCTGAGCACGGAGACGCTCGTACTCATGCTGGAGTAATTCAACATGCTGCTGAATCGCAATACGAGCCGCCTGTTCTGCCTCGTATCGTTGCTGCCACGACTTCGCGGTTGCCTCATTCTCCGCCGCAAGGGCAGTCATCTCTTCAACCCGGTTCTCCCACCCCGACCTCTCCCATTTCAGGCCGACAATCGCGTGCCGAAGTTTGGCAACTACTTTGCTCTCAGTCTCGCGCTGCTCCTGGCATGACTTCGCCGCCGCTTCCCGCTCGGCCGCGAGTCTGCTCAACTCCTCCATCCGAGCCTGCCACGCCGCCCGCTCCTGCTGCAGGCCGGCTATCGTCTGGGTTAGTTCGGCAATGCGGGAGTCCCGAGCCGCCGTCTCGGATTGTAGGGAGGCCGTAGTCTCCCTGAGGCTGGCATGCTCGGCGTCAAGCGTGCGAAATGCAAAAAGTTGCGATTCGAGATGCGCCGCCGCGGCCTGCGATGATGTCGCCAACGCCACCGCCGCGTCTCGCTCGGACTGGAGCGTGGCAATCCGACCAGTCAATGCATCGAATTCGGCGTCTCTCGCGGCTTTCCCAGTTTCCAGGGTCGAGTTGTGGGCGCGGAGTTGTGTCACCAGACTTTCTTGGGCGTTCAGTTCCTGCCGAGTCGCGTTGGTCTGCTCTTGCAGGGCGGCGAGGGTGGATTCCGTAGCCGTCGTGGCATTGCGCCAGTGGGCGACCTGCCTGCGCTCGTCGTAAATGGAGTACCAGTCGCCCATCCCCATCTCAAACGTGGCCGCGTTGGGCTTCGCGACTCGACGCGGCTTGGTATTTCTGGGACGGTTGCTGTCGTCCGCCAAAGCCCGCAACTCCTCGTAGAGTTCAGCCGCCTCGGGTGCACATTCACGGATGAATGCCTCACGCGGCGATCCGGCGAGCGATGTGAGCATGCCTTCGCGGCTGAGCGACTCCGGCTCGGCCAACGCGATGCCCAGATGTTCCTGTATCGCCGTCAGGACGGTCCGGGGCCTGCGGGCGATATCCGAGGCTTCCACGAGCGAGCACGTCGTGGGATGCCGAACCACGAAGTCACGGATCACGGAGTTGTAATGTACCCAGCATTCAAGCGCGAGCGGCGGATTGGTGCAGATCGCCTCTTCCAATCCGCGACGAAAAAGCGAGTCCACGACCTCCCACGGGCTCCGGAACACGAACACATGCGCCGCGTCTGGCAGAAGCTCGTACCAAAAGTCGAGAAACAGAACCGTGCGCGGATCTTTCCAGCCCCACGGGCCGGGTGAGCGGGCACGGGCATCTGCAAGCGACACGGCTTCGGCTGCGAGCCGTTTCGGCACGACGAGACGGCTGCCAGCGAGGATGCCGTTGTCTGCGTAGCCATTTGCCCTGAGGGCCCGCATGTGGAATTCGACGAAATCGAGGTCCTCGAAGTACCCGTCGCAGTTCTCGGACGTCGGAGGCATTAGCCTTTGCCCGATATTTATGCCAGCGCTCTGCAACAGCATCGCCGTCAACGATGTGGCGGATCGATGCATGCCCGTGATGATCAACACGGGTTGCTTGGACTCGCTGCGATTTGCCTTCGTGCAGTTCATTGATGTGGTCGGGGGACAGACAGACGGGCGAGCTTTATTCAGAAGAACGTGGCGGTGATGTGAGCGAAGCAGAGGTTACGATGGGATTGTTTGTGGCGCCGTTCTGCGGTAGTCGCCGCGGCTAAAGTATTTCTCCAGCCAGACGGTGGCCACGATGAAAAAGTAGCGGCTGCCCATCTCGCGGATCTTGAGCTTCGCCACCCCTGTGCGGCGGTTTCGCCAGGTGATCGGGATCGTTGTCCAGGAGTAGCCCCGGACGATGGCTTTTAGCGGCAGTTCCACGGTGATGTTGAAGTGCGGGGACAGGATCGGCAGGCAGCCATCGATGACCTCGCGGCGATAGGCCTTGAACGCGTTGGTCGTGTCGTTGAGGCGGATGCCGAAGACGAAACGGATAAAAGCGTTGGCCATCCGGTTGATGACAAGCTTGATCCGTGGGTAGTCGATCACGCCGCCGCCCTTCATGAAGCGGCTGCCAAACACGCAGTCAAACCCCTCGTTCATCACGTTCCAGTAGCGAACCACGTCGCGGCAGTCGTCGCTCTCGTCGGCCATCATGAAAACCACCGCGTCGCCGGAGGCGGCTTCGATGCCGCGCTGCAGTGCGCGGCCAAATCCGTGCGAGGGACCGTTTTGCACCGGCAAGAGTTCCTCGATCCGCTGGGCCGTCTCGCGGAGAATCTGCCAGGTGTGATCGGTGCTGCCGTCGTCCACCACGACGATCTCGTGCGGGATGCCGTTCAATGTGAGTTCGAGGTGGAGATGCTGCACTGTAGAGGCGATGCAGCCCGCCTCGTCGCGGGCGGGAATGATCACCGACAGCAGTCGCAAGGATTGCGCTGTAATGCTCGAGCGTTCAGTTGCGACGGGCATTTCGGTCTTCATGGTGTCAGCCACATGTTTCAAGCCAGAGGGGATTTTGAATCGCATGCTTCGCTATCTCTTCGAAGATAGCGGCGGGGCCGTGCGAAGGTTTCCAGCCGTATTTCTGGCTAGCGAGACTGTGATCGAGGACGACCCAGGGCACGTCATAAGGGCGGGTCTCGGCTGCCGATCCGACGGCATGCGGGCCGAATCGCTCGGTGCACCAGTGTGATAGCTGGGCGAGGCTCGTGGCCGATGAAATGCCCCCAGAGACATTCGCCAGTTCCGGAACGCCGCCACGGGCGGCCGCAATTTGCTGGACAAGCAACTCACCGAGATCAGCAGGATGGAGGCAATCCCGCACCTGCAGGCCCCGGCCACCAAAGCCAATGTAAGAAAGCGGTCGCTTGGCGGCCCAGGAGTGGATCCACCACGAGAAGATGCCTTGGTCCGCCCGACCAAACTGGCCCGCACCTGCCATCACGCCACAGCGATCGATGATGAGGGGCGTGCCTGCGGCGAATGCGTATTCCTGGGCCAGCATTTCACTGGCAAGTTTCGTGGCGCCGTAGAGAGAGACGGGCGCGGACGTGTCGAAGCTTTCGGCAAGCCCCTGGCTGCTTACCGCCAAGGGCAACGGCTTTGAGGCGTCGATTCGATAGGCGGGCGCGTTGGAGGCGTTGTCCTCGATGAGAGGCAGTCCGGCCATGGCCGGGATCGAATAGACGCGGCTTGTGCTTAGGACCACGACGCCGGCATTCCAGCCCGCCGCCGCTTCAAGCAGGTTGATCGTGCCGACGAGATTGTGCTCGATGAGTTGTCGGCGGGTGGCACCGCGGGCGGTTGTCCCCGTGCCAGCCAGAACGCTCGGCTCGGCCGCGGCGTCGATGACCCAGTCGAATGGTCCGAGTGCTGCGATATCGCTGGGCAGCCGGACGTCGCCGTGAATGACGCGAACGCCGATGCTCTCGAGGCCAGCACGGTTGGTCTCTGATCCACGTCGCCGGTGGTTGTCAAACGCTGAAACCTCGTTTTTCGGCGATTCATCGCGCAAACGACGGCACAACGCTGCCCCGACGAATCCGCACCCGCCTGTGACAAGATATTTCATGACTGACGCACAGAGTTGGAGAGTTGGTGTGCTCGGGACGCGGCTTGCTTATCCGATCCAGCGGATCCATCCCTATCCGCCTGTCGCGAATCCGCTCGCCGCTCGTGGGCTTCGACGATCTGGTCGAAGGTCTCCTCAAGAGAAATTTCGGGCCGCCAGCCCGGGTAGTCCGCCTTCATCCGACGCAGGTCGGAGTAGTAGCAAATGTGGTCGCCCGCCCTGGCCTCGTCGGAATAGACCCAGTCCATGGCCCGGCCGGTTCGTTTCGAAACGAGGTCGAATGCCTCGTGAATCGAGCAGCTGTTGGCCTTGCCGCCGCCGATGTTGTAGACCGCCGCCGACCGCGGCTCGGCGATGAAGCGTCCGATGAAGGCTGCGACATCTGCTGCGTGGATGTTGTCGCGGACCTGCTTTCCCTTGTAGCCAAATACCGTGTAGCGACGCCCCTCGATGTTGCACTTCACGAGATAGCTGAGAAAGCCATGAAGCTCCACGCCCGAGTGGGACGGCCCGGTGAGACAGCCACCCCGCAGGCAGCAGGTGGGCATGCCGAAATAGCGGCCATACTCCTGCACCATCACATCGGCTGCGACCTTCGAGGCACCAAAGAGCGAGTGCTTGCAGGCGTCGATTCGGAACGTTTCTGGAATGCCGTGCTCGTAGGCCGATTCGGCGTATTCCCAGCGGGTTGGCAGTTCGACAAGCGGGATTTCGTTGGGGGCATCGCCGTAGACCTTGTTGGTGCTCATGTGCACAAACGGGGAACCAGCCACGAAACGGCGGGCGGATTCCAGCAGGTTGAGCGTGCCGGCGGCGTTGGTGTCGAAGTCGTCGAACGGGATCGCGGCCGCCCGATCATGCGACGGCTGGGCCGCAGTGTGCACGATCGCGTCGGGCCTGACGGTCTCGATGAGCCGCAGCACGCCCTCACGGTCGCGGATATCCAGCTCGTGATGCGTGAAGGAGCGGAGCGTCTCGGATAGCCGTTGCTGATTCCAGCGAGTGTCGCCGGATGGGCCGAAAAACACCGATCGCTGGTTGTTGTCGACGCCGTGCACGTGCCAGCCCTGCGCGTCGAAGTGAGTCGCCACTTCGCTTCCGATGAGGCCCGACGATCCGGTCACGAGGAGTGTTTTTTGGTTCATGGTCATAGATAGTGATCAAGGCTAGGGATGAATGATGTGGCGGTTGCTACTGCGCTTCTCAGCGGAGTTGCGGATCCATGCCTCAATACACGCTCTCCTTCATGAGTCCGAGCAGGTAGGCCCCATAGCCGCTCTTGGCGAGCGGGCTCGCGAGGGCCGTGAGCTGCCGGTCGTCGATCCAGCCGCTTCGCCAGGCGATCTCTTCGGGGCAGGAGATTTTTAGTCCCTGCCGCTTTTCCAGCGTTTGGATGAATTGACCAGCTTCGATCAGGCTGTCGTGCGTGCCCGTGTCGAGCCAGGCATCGCCACGGCCCAGGATCTCCACGTTGAGCTGGCCACGCTCGAGATACACACGATTGACGTCGGTGATTTCGAGTTCGCCACGTGGCGACGGCTTCAGGTTGCAGGCAATGTCCACCACCTGTTTGTCGTAGAAATACAGCCCCGTAACCGCATAGCGGCTGCGGGGGGCCGTGGGCTTCTCCTCCAGCGACTTCGCCCGGCCGGCATCGTCAAACTCGACCACGCCATACCGCTCCGGATCGGCTACCGGATACGCGAAGACAGTGGCGCCGGTGGTTCGCTCTTCAGCCGCGTGGAGCCGCTGCGCGAGCCCGTGGCCGTAGAAGATGTTGTCGCCAAGCACGAGGGCTGACGGCCCGCTGCCCACAAAGTCAGCACCGATGATGAATGCCTGGGCCAGGCCCTCAGGCCGCGGCTGCACCGCGTATTCAATCGTCATGCCCCACGCACCGCCATCGCCGAGCAGTTCTTGAAACCGTGGCGTGTCGTGCGGCGTGGAGATGATCAGCACCTCCCGGATCCCGCCGAGCATCAGCGTGCTGAGCGGATAGTAGATCATCGGCTTGTCGTAGACCGGCAGCAGCTGCTTCGACACCGCCAGCGTCACGGGGTGAAGCCGCGTGCCCGAGCCGCCTGCCAGGATGATGCCCTTGCGATTCATGGTGTGGCTCATGCGCTGGCGGCCCCGTAGTGGGAGTCGATCCAGTCGCGATAGCCGCCGCTGGCGACCAGATCGCCGTCGCGAATGTCGCGATGCACGTAGACGTGGCGGCCGGCGCCGCTAGCAACGAGAATCATCGAAAAGGCCCTAGAACAAGTGAGCGAGACATCCGCCGGAGGGCGTCGTCGATGCCACTCATTGCCGGGGCTTGGATCAGCGGGACTCATGTCGCGCCATCTTCACCCTGCGGAATAAGCCTCACCGGCCGCAGCACTCGTAAAAAGGGAGTCTTTCAACACTAACCCGCAAAGGGTGCCTGTCAAGAAAAGTGGCACCGAAAACGTAGGCCCTGCCGAATGCGATGGTTTTCCGGTCGCGAGGGCTGCCGGCTCGCCCGGATGGCGAGCCTTCCCAGCGGCACCGGGCCAGGGATGGCCGGTGCCGCGTGAAGACAGTGGAGGCGGCGGGAGTCGAACCCGCGTCCCGTGATGTTTCAGAACAAACGTCTACGTGTGTGTCCGGTCAATTTAAATCTCGTGGATGCGCCCCCGGCCGACAGGGTTCGTCATCCACCAGCCCGGAACTTTTTTAGCCCCGCCCGTACTAGGCGGTGAAACGGGGCGAGTCGGATTTGGCGACCGATTGGGAGGCCCTTCCGACTGGGGCCATCGCTCGGGGTTGCTTAGTTAAGCAGCCAGAGAAAACTGAGCTTCGGCAATTGAAGCTTGGTCGACTTTTAACGTGGCCAGCCGACCAACCACGACACGCAATCTGAACCTCTTGCCACCCGGTCGATACCGGTACGCCCCCTTGTATGGATGTCTTACTGTCTGGATCTGGCCGGAGCCGCTCCAGGCACCTTCGCCAGCAGGCCTCGCGGCTCCCGGCGGCGAGCCCTCGGCCCACGTCCCTATTCTAGCCGATCGACCCTGCCGGTGTTGGAAACCCGCCGGCCTGTATCGGTCGTGTCGCACTCGGAAAGTCATTTTTTACCCGAAAAAAACCGAGATTCTGCCCCCGACAGTTTCTGGCAGGGATAGTTTGGAGAAGGCGGTTTCGTTTCCCGCCCCGACCGGACTCCTCCCGAAACATTGACGGTGCTCCAATGCCACTCGTACTCTCATCGCTGTCCGCCCGACGTTTCCGCATGGCAGCCCTCGTCACCCCCGGTATCGCCAGCATGCTCGCCACAGGATCCGCAGCCTTCCAAAAAACGCTTTTTGCCGCCGTCGCCCTGACGCTGGCAATCGCCCCCGTCAACGCGGCCGTCGCGCAGGAATGGGCCACCAAGATGTTCTCCGCCACCAGCCATAACTTTGGCACCGTGGCCAAGGGCTCGAAGACGGAATACCGCTTCGTCTTCCGCAACATCTACAAGGAAGAACTCCACGTCGTCGGCGTGAGGACCAGCTGCGGCTGCACCTCGCCCGAGGTGACGGTTCGCAACCTCAAGACGCACGAGACTGGCGAGGTGGTCGCCAAGTTCAACACGCGGACCTTCCTCGGCCAGCACGGCGCCACGCTCACCGTCACGTTTGACAAGCCCTACTACGCGGAAGTCCAGCTGAGGGTGGCGGGCAACATCCGCGGCGACGTCACCTTCGAGCCGGCTTTCGTGGATCTCGGCAACGTCGACCTCGGCAAGGGGGCCGAACGATCTGTTCGCGTGACCCACGTCGGCAGCACGCCCTGGGAGATCAAGGACGTGCGCAGCGCGAATGCCAACTTCGAGGTGTCGCTGTCGAAGCCGACCCACTCGTCCAATCAATCTGCCTACGACCTCACTGTGCGGCTCAAGCCGGAGGCTGCGGCAGGCTATGTGAATGGCCAGCTAATCCTCGTCACGGACGATCCCCGTGCCGCGCAGATCCCGATGGATGTCGAGGGACGTGTCGTGGCGGAAGTCACCGTGAGCCCGCAGCTGCTAGCACTCGGCACGGTGGAGCCGGGGGCGAGCGTGACCAAGAACATCGTCGTGCGGGCCAACCGTCCTTTCTGTGTGACGGGAGTCTCGTGCTCCGACGGCTGCCTGACCTGTGAGCCGAAGACGACTGCGGCCACCGTGCACATCCTGCCCGTGACCTTCGCGGCCGGCAGCATGTCGGGCAAGGTCGAGCGTCAGCTGAAGATTTCGACCGACTTGGGCGAAGGGGCTGTGCCCGCCGTCACCGTGCAGGCAACGGTGGAACAGCCCGCCGACGTCGTCGGCCAGTCGGCGAGCCTGCAGTAGGGGCTGTGGCTCAGCCCCGGGTTGCCAGCGGCTGGTAGTCGCGGGGCTGTGGCCCGTTGTAGAGCGACAGCGGCCGGATCAGCCGGTTGTCGCCGATCTGCTCGATGATGTGGGCCGTCCAGCCGCTCATCCGGGCCACCACAAAGATCGGCGTGAATACCTGCACCGGCAGGCCGAGGGCGTGGTAGACGCGGGCTGCAGGCCAGTCGAGGTTGGGCTTCAGGCTCTTGGCGCTGAGCATCAGCCGTTCGACCCGCTCGGCCAGGTCTTCGATCGCCTCCCCCGCCGTGCCCCGCACCATCTCGCGGCACATCCTGCCGAGCAGCTTCGCGCGAACGTCTCCATCCTTGTAGACGCGATGCCCGAAGCCCATCACCACCCGCTTGGCGGCAAACTGCTCGTGCACCCAGGGCTCGGCCCGGTCGGCCGAACCGATGTGCGTGAGGACTTCCAGCACCTTCTCGTTGGCGCCGCCGTGGAGCGGTCCCTTGAGCGCCCCGATCGCGGCCGTGATGCCGGAATGCATGTCGGAGCCAGTGGAGACGACCGTGCGGGCGGTGAACGTGGAGGCGTTGAACTCGTGCTCGGCGTAGAGCACGAGCGTGGTGCCGAAGATCGCCACATGCTCCTTCGACGGCACATGACCGGTGAGTCGCTCGAGCAAAGCCTTGGCGATCGAGCCTTCAGGCCAAGGCCCGATCCGGCGGCCCGCTGAGAGATCCATCCAGGCGGCCAAGATCGCCGGCACCTGAGCGAGCAGCTTTTCGGCTTGAGCAAGCAGCTGCTCTCGCGAACCGGGCAGATTGTCCCCTTCCACCTGGCCGAGCATGCTCACGCCCGTCCGCAGGGCATCCATCGGCGAGGCGTGGGGCGCGGAGACGGCAAGCCGCTCGAGAGCATCGGTGACGGCAGGATCGAGCGAGCGGGCCGCGGCGTTCACACGGCCCGAAAAAGCCGCCAGTTCCACCGCCGTGGGCAGCTCGCCGTAGAGCAGCAGGTAGGCCACCTCTTCAAAGTCGCCGGTCAGGGCCAGCGGCTCGATCGAGTAGCCGCGGTAACGAAGGTCGCCGTCGAGCGAGCAGATTGCCGTGCGGCCGGCGACGATGCCCGCCAGCCCACGGGCAAATTCACTGGCGGCATTCGGAGTTGATGATGCGCTCATGAGGGATTTCCTTCGGAGTGTTTCGCCAGCCAGGCCTCGGGATGGGCCGGATCGTAGTCAAGCAGGTCGTAGAGTTCCTCGCGGCTCTGCATGAGGTCGAGCAGGTTCTCTTGCGTGCCCTCGTCGGCAATCATGCCGAGGCCCGCCTCCATCGCCTTCATCGCGATCCGAAGGAGGGTGACGGGATAGAGCGCGGCCGAGAATCCAAACTCGGAGAGATCCTCGAGTGCGATCAGCGGGCTGACGCCAAACTCTGTCATGTTGGCGAGCAACGGCGTGCTCGGCGATGCGAATTCGCTGGCGACCTGCCGGAACTCGTCCCGCGAACGCAGGGCCTCGGGGAAGAGCCAGTCGGCGCCGGCTTCGCGGTAGGCATGCATCCGCCGTAGGCAGTCGTCGAGAGAGGTCACGCCGCGGGCGTCGGTTCGCCCGATGATCACGGTCGAGGGATCAGGCCGGGCGGCGGCTGCCGCGGCGATCTTCTCGCACATCTCCGCCTCATCGATCAGCTGCTTGCCAGCGAGATGGCCGCATCGCTTGGCCGATTGTTGGTCCTCCAGTTGGATCGCCGCGGCGCCGGCCTCTGTGAGCCTCCGCACGCACTCCTCCACCTCGCGGGGGCCGCCAAACCCCGTGTCGGCATCGACGACCAGCGGGATCGCGACCGACCGCGCGAGCAGGCGGGTCTGCTCGACGAGTTGATCAAGCGTGAACAGGCCGATGTCGGGGATGCCGAGCATCCCGGCGGAAAAAGCGGCGCCAGAAAGATAGACCGCATCAAACCCCTCCCGTTCCACGAGCTTCGCCGCCAGCGGAAAGGGGGCGCCCATGATCGCGATCGTCGAGTCCTCGACCGCCTGCCGCAGCAAGGCACCGCGGCCCGGTGTGTGTGGACGGGACGATGAGGGGGTCGGCATGAGATTCTCGGTATCCTATCTGGGAAGCATCACGCATCGCGTGGGAAGACCGACGGTTATAGGGACGGACAATGGCTCGGGAAAGCGACACCACTGCCACCGCGACGCCGCACGACTTCGGTGGCCGCCTCGGCGGCAGATTTGGCGGCTGGCAGCGAGCGATCGTCGAGGTGCTCGCGATCCTCGCGGTCTTTGCAGCGGCCGGGGCCTGGCCGGTGCCCGATGTCAATGAGACGGCCTACCTCACGAAGGCGCGGCACTACGCCGATCCCAGCTGGGGCCAGGGGGACTTTTTCCTGGAAACCCCCGACGCCCACGGCGTGTTCTATCGGCTCATGGGACCGCTGGCGGCGGCGGTGCCGCTTGAGCAGGCGGCCTGGCTCGGCCGCTGGCTCGGCTGGCTGACGCTAGCCTGTGGATTCCGGCATGCCGTCGTGCCGCTCCTGCCGGGTGTGTGGCCGCGGA
>Ga0304730_1000388_pt1 | contig 38686 bp, 28 predicted proteins | sample M_130628_MF_Meta_FD_190474 | JGI IMG/M metagenome (GOLD analysis project Ga0304730, IMG submission 190474) | Freshwater microbial communities from Lake Montjoie, Canada to study carbon cycling - M_130628_MF_MetaG (v2) (version 2) | ecosystem: Environmental > Aquatic > Freshwater > Lake | place...
GGGCACAGTCGATCGCAATCAGCCACGCCCGCACCCGTACCGCGTTCGGCAAGCCCCTTGGCGAGCATCAGGGGGTGAGTTTCATGTTGGCGGACAACGAGATTGCGCTGCAGCAGTGCCGGCTGGCCATCTGGTGGGCCTGCTGGACTCTGGACAACGGCGCCAAGGGCCGACATGAAAGCTCGATGGTGAAGGCTGCCGTCTCCGAAGAGCTTTTCAAGGTGGCCGACCGTTGCGTCCAGGTGTTGGGCGGTATGGGGATCTCCGACGAGACCCCGGTCGGGATGATCTTCACCGATATGCGCGCTTTCCGTCTGTACGACGGCCCCACCGAGGTGCACAAGTACGCGATCGCGCGCCAAATCCTCCGGGATCCGCAAGGAACATCGACGTGAGCGTGCTCGACTTGTTTCGTCTCGACGGCAAAGTCGTCATCGTCACCGGAGCCTCCTCGGGCCTGGGGGTGTCGTTCGCACGGGGGTTCGCCGAGGCCGGAGCCAACCTCGTGCTGGGTGCGCGCCGGGTGGATCGGATGGCCCAGACCGCGGCACTGGTCGAGCAGGCCGGCGGCCGGGTGCGTACCCATCAGACCGACGTCGCCGATCCGGACCAGTGCCAGCAGTTGGTGGACGCAGCGATGGCTGAGTTCGGCCACGTCGACGTGTTGATCAACAATGCCGGAGTAGGAACCGCCGTTCCGACGTCCCGGGAAACGGCCGATGAGTTCCGCGCCGTGATCGACGTCAACCTCAACGGTTCGTATTGGATGGCGCAAGCCTGTGGTCGGGTGATGGGTCCGGGAAGTTCCATCATCAACATCGCCAGCGTGCTTGGACTGACCACGGCAGGACTTCCGCAGGCGGCCTACAGCGCATCCAAGGCCGGGATCATCGGGCTGACAAGGGATCTGGCGCAACAGTGGAGCGGCCGCAAGGGAATTCGGGTTAATGCGCTGGCTCCGGGTTTCTTCGTCAGCGAGATGACCGACGAGTTGAAGCCGGGCTATCTCGATAGCCTGATGCCGCGGATCGTCATGGGCAGGTTAGGCGATGCCACCGAGTTGGCCGCGACCGCAGTGTGGTTGGCATCGTCGGCCGCCGGCTACGTCACCGGGCAGACAATCGTCGTCGACGGTGGACTGACGATCGCCTAGTGCCACCAATGAAGCCACGACTCGTTTTCGTCGCGGCGCTCTGCTGTCTGGTCGCCATTGCCGGGCTGCTGATCGCCAACCGGTCGGATGACCGCGAGGCGCAACCCACCGTCGCGGCGCCGTCCGAACTTCACGATCTCGACGAAGCGATGCTCATCGACGAGAGCGCCGTACCTCCGCTGGAAGGGACGACCTGGGGCCGCATGGTTGCCGTACCGCGGGGCGCGGAGCCACCCGTCGTCCCGGCGTCTTGTGTGCTGTTCCTGTCACAGGGGACGGCCGCCGAAAAGGGTCTCGCGATGCGCTCATCCAAGAACGCCTCGATCGGAGTCACACTGTCCGTCGGCGTGCCGCGGCCGGATCTGCCGGCACTAGTTGACGAATGCAAGGTCTTCACCTTCGAAGGTGCCGGTGCAAGCTCACGTGTCGAACTCGCCCCGATGCCTGTCGCTGATCTACCCGACGGGGCGATCAGCACCCTGATGCACTGCCGGACTGATAAGGCTGACCAGACCCTTGTCTGGGATATCGCATTGATCGTTGGATACCACCGCAGCGTGCTGGTCACTGCGGAGTACACCCCGGGACCACAGGGCGGTGCATTCGACAGTGGGCTCGCGTCCCGCCTGGGCGAGGTCTACCAGGCTCAGATCCGGAAACTAGACGCCTAGATCGTCGGCTCCATATCTAAGAACGAGACCGATCGTGAATAGTAGTAGCATAACTATAAATTCAGTGATGGCTCTGTCGTATTCCAGAAACCCCGTGCCGAAAGGACTTCCGATGCTCTCAGCGGTGCCGGTGGGCGATGTGCCGGTGTGCAATGTCAACCTCTACGACGCTGAGACCAATGCGAACCCCTATGACGCCTATCGCGCGATCCGCGACGCCGGCCCGGTGGTGTGGTTGCCGGCGACCGGGGTGTGGGCGATGGGGCGCTACTCCGACGTTCGCGCCGCGCTGAGGGATCACGACCTGTTTTCCTCCGCTTCCGGACCTGCTGTCAACGAGACCGCCAACCAGGCTGCCGGGCTCCTGGCGAGCTGCCTGATCTCCGACCCGCCGCAGCACGAGACGTTCCGCAAGGTCATCGCCCCGCCGCTGCGGCCAGGGGCGATGCGGGCGCTGGAATCACTGATGACCGACCAGGCGGTAGCCCTCGTCGAGGGTGTCCTCGGTCGCCGATCCTTCGACGGCGTGGCCGAGTTCGCACATGTTCTGCCGTTGGCCGTAGTGCGGTCGTTGGTCGGTCTGCCTGCGGTCGGGCAGGAGAACATGCTCCGTTGGGGCACGGCATCCTTTGAATCGTTCGGACCCGACAGCCCCCGGACCCGGGGCGCTATCGAAGACATGGGCCAGGCACTGGAATTCGTGTTTGCCCCCGATCTCGCTGAGCGTTGCGACCCGCACGGTTGGGCCGCGGGAGTGTTCGACGCCGCTGCCCGGGGTGACATCACCGAGATGCAAGGCCCGAGTCTGCTTCTCGACTATTTGAACCCGAGCCTGGACACCACCATCGGCGCGATCAGCCACCTGCTCCGACTCCTGGCCGACAACCCCGACCAGTGGGACCTACTCAGGGCTGACGCCACACTGATCCCGCATGCCATCAACGAAGCCCTGCGGGTCGAATCGCCCGTGCGCGGTTTCAGCCGGGTCGCCACCGCGGACCATCGAATCGACGACGTGACCCTGCCCCAGGGAGCGCGGGTGTTGATGTTGTTCGGGGCGGCCAACCGCGATGAGCGCAAGTGGACCGACCCCGAAAGATTCGACATCGCCCGCAAACCATCCGACCAACTCGGATTCGGATTCGGGATTCACAGCTGCGTGGGGATGAACCTCGCCCGGCTGGAGATGCGCTGCATCCTCGAGGCCATGATCCCCCGCGTCGCAAGCATCGACATCGACACGGTCATCATGAGCGGTAACCAGGTGCTGCACGTCATCGAGTCCATGAGCGCCACCTTCACGCCAGCGACCTGATCACCGGCCCACCATTGGGCATCGTCATCGACTGTGCCCCAGGTTGATCGTCGGCTATGCCGCCAGAACCTGAACGCGGCTCAAGTCGGCTGTTTCACGTGCGACTTCGATTTGATACGCCGCGGCGGTACATCGATCAGATCAGCAAGTTTGCGCTGCGAAAGACCGTGGAATATGACGATCGACCCAGAGTTGATTTGTGGGCCTATCGGGCACACAATAGCGAGCATGGCCAAGACGGAGCGTTTCGCGGTGCGCCTTACTTCCGAGCAGGACGCACTGATTCGTCGTGCCGCCGAGGTGGAGGGCACCGACCTGACCAACTTTACGGTCACTGCGACGCTGGCTCATGCGCGCGACGTGCTCGCCGATCGCCGACTGTTCGTGCTCGACAACCGGGCCTGGTCGGAGTTTCTGGCGATGCTGGACCAACCAGTGACGCACAAGCCCCGGCTGCAGCAGCTGTTCGCGGAGCCGTCGATCTTCGACGAATGAGCGGTTATCGCACACCCCGCCCAATCAGCGAGGGCGATGACGTCGCCGCCTTCGACAGTGGCGAGTCCGACCTCGACAACTACCTGCGCACTCGGGCGCTGGCCAATCACATCGAGGGCGCCTCACGATGCTTCGTGACCTGTCGAGAGGGCCGGGTCGTGGGTTTCTACGCGCTGGCCTCGGCGTCGCTACAGCGCGCCGCCGCACCGGGACGGGTTCGCCGCAATATGCCCGATCCGATGCCGGTGATCTTGCTCTCGCGGTTGGCGATCGACCGTAAGGATCAGGGCAAGGGCCTGGGGGCGCAACTACTGCGGGATGCGATCATCCGTAGCGTGGCCGCTGCCGAGATAGTCGGTGTGCGGGCGATGCTGGTGCATGCGATGCATGATCAGGCGCGCGCGTTTTACGCCCGTTTCGACTTTGAGCCCTCACCGACCGATCCGATGCACCTACTGCTACTGATCAAGGATGCCCGCGTCCTACTCGGCGATACGGCGCCCTAGAGAAAGCAGTGCGACAAATCACGCGATTGCTCGGGAGGTCAGGCGATCAACGTCGGCGACAAAACTGCCAAGGATCAACCGAAACACTGTCAGGCATCACCCGAAGCCAAAATGGCAAGCATCACCCGAAGTAATACAGGAAAAAGTGCGCCCGAAGGGATTCGAACCCCCAACCTTCTGATCCGTAGTCAGATGCTCTATCCGTTGAGCTACGGGCGCCTTATTCAGTTGTTCGTGGCTGACGCATCAACCGCGGCGGAGGCGAGAGGATTTGAACCTCCGGTCCCCTTTAAGGGGGACAACTCATTAGCAGTGAGTCCCATTCGGCCGCTCTGGCACGCCTCCCGAACCACATGAGCGTACCGGAGCTAAAACACAGCACCGGTACCGCCGGGGAGTGAGAGTACACAGCACAAAGAGTGGATAGCAAAGCCAACCGGGGCCACCCCTAGACTTGGCCGAGTGACTGCCCGCCTGCGCCCTGAACTGGCCGATCTGCCGGCCTACACACCCGGTAGGACGGTGCTGGGCGCCATCAAGTTGGCGAGCAACGAAACCGTGCAGGGCCCGCTGCCCAGCGTTCTCGAGGCCATCTCGGCCGCCGCCGACACCATTAACCGCTACCCCGATAACGGGCACATCGAGCTCAGAGAGCACCTGGCCAAGCACGTCGGCTTTGCGCCGGAGCACATTGCCGTGGGTTGCGGCTCGGTGAGTTTGTGTCAGCAGCTGATCCAAATCACCTCCTCAGTCGGCGATGAGGTGGTGTTCGGCTGGCGCAGTTTCGAGGTGTATCCGCTCCAGGTGCGGGTAGCCGGAGCAACCCCGGTTCAGGTGCCGCTGCGCGATCACAGCTTCGATCTGGATGCGATGCTGGCCGCGGTCACCGATCACACCCGGCTGATCTTCGTCTGCAACCCGAATAATCCGACCTCCACCGTGGTCGACCCCGAAGAGCTGGCCCGGTTTGTAGCAGCGGTTCCCCACGACATCCTCGTCGTCATCGACGAGGCTTACGTTGAGTACATCCGCGACGGCCTGCTGCCCGACAGTCTCGGCCTGGCCCGTGCCCACCCCAATGTTGTAGTGCTGCGAACCTTTTCGAAGGCCTACGGCTTGGCCGGGCTTCGCGTCGGTTACGCCGTCGGCGATCCCGAGGTGATCACCGCGCTGGGCAAGGTGTACGTGCCGTTCACTGCCAGCACCATCTCCCAGGCAGCCGCGATCGCTTCACTACTGGCCGCCGACGAAATGCTGTCGCGCACCGACGCGGTAGTCGCCGAACGCCATCGGGTCAGCACCGAACTCGCCGCACTCGGCTATGTCTTCCCGCCATCCCAGGCCAACTTCGTCTGGCTACCACTGGCCGAGCGGACCGTCGAGTTCGCCCAGCAGTCCGCCGAGGCACGCGTGCTGGTCCGGCCCTACGGCGCCGACGGCGTACGGGTGACGATCGGCGCACCGGCGGAAAACGATGCGTTCCTAGCCTTCGCCCGGCAATGGATCAGCCGCTGATCGGGAATCCGGCATCCCACGACCGGCGGGCGTCACATCCCCGGTAGCGTCAGATGAAGCACACGGATCCCATGAGAAAGGATCAGCTATGGGCAAGATCTATAGCGATGTCACGGAGCTGATTGGTCATACCCCGCTGGTTCGGCTCAACCGGTTGACTGAAGGGCTCGGCGCACAGGTCGTCGCCAAGCTCGAGTTCTACAACCCCGCCAACAGCGTGAAGGATCGCATCGGGGTGGCCATCATCGACGCTGCGGAGCGCTCCGGTGAGCTCAAACCGGGGGGCACCATCGTCGAAGCGACGAGCGGCAACACCGGTATCGCGCTGGCAATGGTCGGCGCCGCCCGCGGATACAAAGTGATCCTGACCATGCCGGAGACCATGTCGACCGAGCGGCGGGTGATGTTGCGCGCCTACGGTGCCGAGATCGTTCTCACGCCGGGTTCCGAGGGTATGGCCGGCGCGGTCGCGCGGGCCAAGCAGATCATCGCGGAGACCAAGAACGCGGTGTCGGCCGATCAGTTCGCCAATCCCGCCAACCCGGCAATCCACGAGAAGACCACCGCCGAGGAGGTCTGGGCCGACACCGACGGCAAGGTGGACATCTTCATCGCCGGTATCGGCACCGGCGGGACCGTCACCGGGGTCGGGCACGTCCTCAAAGCCCGCAAACCGAGCGTGCAGATCATCGGCGTCGAACCCATCGACTCCCCGCTGTTGACAGAGGGCAACGCCGGCCCGCACAAGATCCAGGGCATCGGTGCCAACTTCGTCCCCGAGGTACTCGATCGGGATATCTACGATGAGATCATCGATGTCAGCCTCGACGATTCGATCCGGGTGGCCCGGGATCTCGGAACCCAGGAGGGCATTCTCGGCGGCATCTCCTCCGGCGCGATCATCTGGGCGGCGCTGGAACTGGCCAAGCGGCCGGAGAATGCCGGCAAGCTCATCGTCGCGATCGTCTGCGATTACGGCGAGCGCTATATCTCCACCGTGTTGTTCGAGGACATCAGGGACTGATCGCACCGTGACGCTGCTGTCCACACTCCGCGAGGACTTACGAAACGCGCGGAGTCACGACCCGGCCGCCCGCGGCAATGTCGAGAATGCCCTCGTCTACTCCGGTCTGCATGCGATCTGGTCCCATCGGCTCGCCCACCGCATGTGGTCGAATCCCGTGTTACGCGGCCCGGCGCGAATGCTGAGCCAGTTCACTCGATTTCTCACCGGAATCGAAATCCACCCGGGCGCAACGATCGGTCGCCGATTCTTTATCGACCACGGCATGGGTGTGGTGATTGGCGAGACAGCCGAAATCGGCGACGACGTGATGCTCTACCACGGCGTGACTCTCGGCGGACGAACCATGCAGCAGGGAAAACGCCACCCGACCCTCGGTAACCGAGTGACCGTCGGGGCGGGTGCCAAGATTCTCGGTCCGCTGAACATCGGTGACGACTCTGCGGTCGGCGCCAACGCTGTTGTCACCCAGGATATTCCGTCGGATTCCATCGCGACCGGAATACCGGCGGTAGTGCGGCCTCGCACAGAAAAACAGCGCGAGCCCCTGGTCGACCCCACGACCTACATCGATCCCGCGATGTACATCTGAACCCTGACCGCGTCAGCACGGGCCCCGCGTCGTAGCCTTGTATTTATGAACACCCCGCTTGAATCCCTCACCGTTGAGGTCAAGGACAACGTCGCGCAGGTCACGCTGATCGGCCCCGGCAAGGGCAACGCCATGGGCCCGGAGTTCTGGGCCGAGATGCCGGTGGTCTTCGCCGAACTCGACGCCGACCCGGAGGTCCGCGCGATCGTGCTGACCGGCTCGGGGAAAAACTTCTGCTTCGGCCTCAACCTGCTGACTATGGGCAGCACACTCTCAGACACCGTGTCAGGCGAGGTCTCGGCCCGGCCGCGCTCGAACTTCCACACCCACCTCAAAGACCTGCAGCAGTCCATCAGCGCCGTGGCCGACTGCCGGACACCCACCATCGCGTCCATCCACGGTTGGTGTATCGGTGGCGGTGTCGATCTGATCAGTGCGGTGGACATCCGCTACGCGAGTGCGGACGCGAAGTTCTCGGTGCGCGAGGTCAAACTCGCCATCGTCGCCGACGTGGGAAGCCTGGCCCGGCTGCCCTACATCCTGTCCGACGGCCACCTGCGCGAACTGGCACTGACCGGCAAAGATATCGACGCCGCCCGGGCAGCGAAAATCGGCTTGGTCAACGATGTCCTGCCCGATGCCGAGGCTGCGTTGGCCGCCGCACACGCCACCGCAGCGGAGATCGCGGCAAACTCCCCGCTGGTGACCCGCGGTATCAAGGATGTCCTCGATGAGCAGCGCACCGCCGATGTGGCGGCAAGCCTGCGCTATGTAGCGGCCTGGAACTCGGCATTTCTGCCGTCACGGGACCTCAAAGAGGCAACCTCCGCGATGTTCTCCAAGCGCGCGCCGATCTTCACCGGTGAGTGAGTACCACTGCATAGCAACGGTTCTCGCTGCGGTGGCGACAGGATTTGAACCTGCGGTCGGTTTTAGCCGACTCTCGCTTTCAAGGCGAGTGCATTAGGCCGCTCTGCCACGCCACCACTGCCTAGCGTAGCGGCCCATCCGCCGACAATCCTCGCCCGGCCGATGGGGAGTACCGTGACCGCGTGCACGCCATTGTCACCGACGCGGCCGGCCAACTGTCGTGGCAAGAAGTGCCGGACATTGAAGCCGGCCCCGGCGACGTCGTGATCAAAGTCAGGGCCGCGGGAATCAATCGCGCCGATCTGCTTCAGGCCGCAGGGCTCTATACGCCACCGCCCGGAGCCAGCACCATCCTCGGCCTCGAGGTGTCCGGGGCGATCACCGCCGTGGGCCGTGACGTCGGTGATTTTCATGTTGGACAACAGGTTTGCGCCCTGCTGGCCGGGGGTGGTTACGCCCAGTACGTTGCGGTGCCGGCCGGACAGGTGATGCCGATCCCGGCGGGCGTGAACATCCCCGACGCTGCCGCGCTACCCGAGGCGGCCTGCACGGTGTGGTCCAACCTGGTGATGACGGCCAACCTGACGGCCGGCGACGTCATCCTCGTGCACGGCGGCGCGAGTGGGATCGGAACACACGCGATCCAGGTGACCCGGGCGCTCGGAGCCACGGTGGCGGCCACGGCGGGTTCGGCCACCAAGTTGGAACTGTGTACCGATCTCGGTGCCGACATCGTCATCTCCCACCGCGACGAGGACTTCGTCGAACGGGTTCGTGCGGCAACCGGTGGGCGTGGCGCCGACGTGATCCTCGACATCATGGGGGCGTCGTATCTGGACCGGAATATCGCCGCGTTGGCGCCCGACGGCCGACTGGTGATCATCGGCATGCAGGGCGGCATCAAGGCGGACCTGAACATCGCCAGCCTGATCGGTAAGCGCTTGCAGGTGATCGGCACCGCCCTGCGCGCGCGACCTCTCGATGGTCCGGAGGGCAAGCGGGCCATCGTCGAGGCGGTGGTGGCCTCGGTGTGGCCGATGATCGCCACCGGGACAGTGCGACCCGTGATCGGCGCCCGGTTCCCGATCGAGCAGGCGGGTGAGGCACACCGAGTGCTCGCGGCAGGCGAGACCGTCGGGAAGATACTGCTGGACGTCGCAGGGTAGGCGGTCAGCCCAGCGATGCAAGAGTTCTAATCAGATGATCCACCTCTGCCATCGTGGAGTAGTGGGCCAGTCCGATAGTGACCGCGCCGCCACTGTCGGTGACGCCGAGCAGTTCGAGGACACGCGAGTTGGCATCGACGGTGGCGAGTACGCCGTTGTCGGCCAGTCGTTGCACCACTCGTTCAGCCGTCACATCCGTGACCATGAAACTCACCACCGGAATCCGTTCCTCCGGGTCGCCTATCACCGTCAGCAACGAAAGTGAACGCAGCGAACCCAACAGGTAGTCGAACAAATCATCAAGGTGGGCCCGCGCGGATTGCATTGACTGCGTGAGCCTTTCACGCCGGCTGCCCTGCGCCTGTTCATCAAGTGCCGCGAGATACTCCACACTCGCCACGACACCGGCCAACAGACCGTACTGAGGCGCACCGACCTCCAGCCGAGCCGGACCCACGGCGTTGGGGTCGGTCGACACCGATCCGAATGTATCGATCAACTCGGGGTTGCGGAACACCAGCGCACCGATCGGGGGTCCGCCCCAGGCTGCCGCATTGAGCGCCACCACATCTGCGTGAACCGCAGCGATGTCGAGCAGGCGATAGGGCGCCGCCGCGGAGTGGTCCACCACCACCAATCCACCGACGTTATGCACCATGGCGGTGATCGCGGCGATATCGGTGACGGTTCCCAACGTCGCCGACGCCGACGGTATCGACACCAGTCGGGTCTCGGCGGTGAGCAACTCCTCCCACTGCCAGATCGGCAGTTCACCGGTCTCGATGTCGACCTCGGACCACTTCACCGTGGCGCCGTACCGGTGTGCGGCGCGTAGCCACGGAGCGATATTGGCCTCGTCATCGAGGCGGCTGACCACCACCTCACTGCCCAGACCCGCGCGTGCGCCGGAGGCGTCGGCCAACGCGGTTAACAGGACGGCACGGTCCGCACCGAGGACCACCCCGGCCGGGTCGGCGTTGAGCAGATCCGCCACCGCCAGGCGGGCCGCCTCTCGCAGGGCAATGCTGCGCTGCGCCGCCGGATGCGGGCTGGCGATGTTAGCCACGGTGCCGCGGAACGCCGTCGACACTGTGGTGGCGACAGCCTCGGGAGTGAGCATGCCGGTCTGAGCGTCGAACCGGATCCACCCGTCGCCGAGCGCGGGATGCAAGCCGCGCACCCGGGCGACGTCGTATGCCATGACACCAACCTTTGACCATCCGATTGCGGCGGCAGCCCCTGCGACGTCGACTTACCCGCCTAACGGCAACACGGGCCGCCTGCCCATACTAGGGCAGTGAACTTCGGCTCCGGAGTGCTAATCGCGGTCCTGCTACTGGCTTTGCCGGGCGCCGTGGTGGGCCTTGCCGGTGGGTTGCGCGGGCCGCTGGCCGTCGCGGTCGGATCCGCGTTGACCTACGGTGTTGTGGGCCTGGTGGTCGTCCCATTCGGAGCCCTGGGCATCCCGTGGAACGCCGGGAGCGCGTCGGTGGCCTTCGTGGCGTTGGCAGATGTGATGTTGGGATACCGGCTTCTGATCGCCAAACGCCGAGGCGCGCACGGTCGGCGGCCTCGCCGCCGCCGTGGGCGCGGACCCGAACTTGCTGCGGCCGCGGGGGTGATCGTCGGCGCGCTCGCAATCGGGATCGCCGCGTGGCGGGGCATGCCGCACTGGCAATCGATCCCCAGCACCTGGGATGCCGTCTGGCACGCCAACACCATCCGGTGGATCCTCGATACCGGGCAGGCCTCCCCCACGCATATGGGTGAGTTGCGCAATGTCGAGACCAAGGCTGCTCTCTACTACCCGACCACCTTTCATGCGGTGGGTGCCGTGCTGGCTCAGCTCACCGGCGCCGCTCCGACAACCGCCTACACCCTGACCTCGCTGGCTGCCGCGGTGTGGTTGTTCCCACTCAGCGCCGGGTTGCTCACCTGGCGGTTGCTGATTACCCGCACCACCCGGTGGCGCACCGCGGGCGCGGCCGCCGCCGCCGCCGCGCTGTCGGCGTCGTTCACCGCGGTTCCCTACGTGGAGTTCGACACCGCCTCGATGCCCAATATGGCCGCCTTCGGTATCGCGGTTCCGGCGTTCGTGTTGATCACCACGTCGCTGGCTCACCGGGAACGCATTCCGCTGGCGGTGCTGGCGTTGATCGGGGTATTCGCCGTGCACATCACCGGCGGCGTCGTGGTGGTCACCTTTGTGATCGCGTGGTGGCTGCTGGACGCACTGCGCCACCCGGTGCTGGGCCGGGCGCGCGACTTCGTGACCCTGCTGAGTATCGCCGTGCCGACGTTGGCGGTGCTGCTCCCACAATTCGTCGGGGTGCTGCAGCAGGCCGAGATCATCACCGGCCACGCCTTCGTCACTCACGAGGGCAAGAAAAGCGCACTGTTCGACGCGATCGTGCAGCACACCCGTCACCTCAACGACTTTCCGGTCCAGAACATTCTGATCGCGTTGGCCGGCGCCGGTTTTGTCCTGCTGCTGATCAAACGGATCTGGTGGCCGGCGGCGGTCTGGCTTCTGTTGGTCGTGTCGATCGTGCATTCCTCCGCACCATTCGGCGGCCCGATCGGCGCGATCACCGGCCGGTACAGCGACCTGTTCTACAGCGATCCGCGCCGGTTATCGGGCGTGGTCACCATGCTGCTCGCGCCGATGGCCGGGATCGCACTGTCCTGGGCCGCGGTACTGGTGATCGCCTGGGCTCGTCGGGAGACCCGACGGCGCCACGCGCGGGGTCCGGACCGGGAGTTCTGGGTCGCCGCCACCGCAGGCCTGATGGCCCTCGTCAGCGTCGGACTGGCCTGGCACTACTTCCCACGCCACCGCTACCTGATGGGTGAGAAATACGATCAGGTCGTCGTCAACGACAAGGACCTGCAGGCATTCGCCTACCTGGCGACGCTGCCCGGCGCCCGCGACACCCTGATCGGCGATGCCAACGTTGACGGCACCGCCTGGATGTACGCCGTCGCCGACCTGCACCCACTGTGGACGCACTACGACTACCCGGTTCAACAGGGTCCCGGCTACAACCGCTTCGCCTTCTGGGCCTATGCCGACGACGCTGACCGCGACCCGCGGGTTGCCGAGGCGGTGCAGGCGCTGAACATCAAATACGTCATCACCAGTAGCCCCGTGGTCCGCGGGTTTGTGATGCCCGACGGTCTAGTGTCACTAGACAAGTCCAAGTCGTGGGCGAAGATTTACGACAACGGCGGCGCCCGCATCTACGAATGGCGCGGATCACCGCCACCGGGCCGCCGATGACGGGCCACATGACGACCGGAATACGAGGGATAGCGCAGCGGATGACGGCGAACACCGACGACGACAATATTGAGGTCATCACCGATGCCGGGATGGCGCGCGACGGCGATCAGCACAGCTCGGTGACCGACCTGGTGCAGCAGCCGGCCAAGGTGATGCGCATCGGCACGATGATCAAGCAACTGCTTGAGGAGGTCCGGGCCGCGCCGCTGGATGATGCCAGCCGAACCCGCCTGCGCGAGATCCACTCCACCAGCATCCGCGAACTCGAGGACGGCCTGGCGCCGGAGTTACGCGACGAACTCCAGCGGCTCGCACTGCCGTTCTCCGAGGACACCGTGCCCACCGACGCCGAACTGCGGATCGCCCAGGCTCAGTTGGTCGGGTGGCTCGAAGGACTCTTCCACGGAATTCAGACCGCGTTATTCGCCCAGCAGATGGCCGCCCGCGAGCAGTTGGAACACATGCGCCAGGGAGCCCTGCCGCCAGGAACGGCGCAGCCCGGCGGGCCGCCGGGTCATGGCACCGGGCAGTACCTCTAAAAGCAGACGGTCACAGTGGCAGCCGAGCCCTACATCGAGACCCGCGACGCCTGGGTTGAATTCCCCATCTTCGACGCCAAAACCCGATCACTGAAGAAGGCGTTCCTGGGCAAGGCCGGCGGCACGATCGGACGCAATAGCGACAACGTCGTCGTCATCGAAGCGCTGCGAGACATCACGATGACCCTGAAGATGGGCGACCGGGTGGGACTGGTCGGCCATAACGGCGCCGGCAAGTCGACCCTGCTGCGGTTGCTGTCGGGAATCTACGAGCCCACCCGCGGCCGGACGGTGGTGCGCGGCCGGGTGGCGCCGGTTTTCGATCTCGGCGTCGGAATGGATCCGGAGATCACCGGCTACGAGAACATCATCATCCGCGGACTGTTCCTCGGGCAGACCCGAAAGCAGATGGCGGCCAAGGTCGACGAGATCGCCGACTTCACCGAACTCGGCGAATACCTGTCCATGCCACTGCGCACCTACTCCACCGGTATGCGGGTGCGTCTCGCGATGGGTGTGGTCACCAGTATCGATCCGGAGATCCTGCTGCTGGACGAAGGTATCGGCGCAGTCGACGCCGAATTCCTCAAGAAAGCACAGTCACGGCTTCAGGCCCTGGTCGAACGATCCGGAATCCTGGTGTTCGCCAGTCACTCCAATGAATTCCTGGCCCGGCTGTGCAAGACCGCAATGTGGATCGACCACGGCACCGTCAAGATGCACGGCAGTATCGAGGAGGTGGTGCGCGGCTACGAGGGCGAGGATGCCGCGCGCCACGTGCGTGAGGTTCTCGACGAGCACAGAAATGACTGGTCGGCAACGTGACCGAGATGGTGTGCGCGGTCGTCGTCACCCGCCGTCGACCCACCGAGCTGGCCAAGTCTCTGGGCGTGCTGACCACCCAGACCCGGATGGTCGACCACCTCATCGTGGTCGACAACGATCACGACGATCAGGTCAGCAACCTGGTAGCCGGCCAACCGGTACCGACGACCTACCTCGGTTCGCACCGAAACTTAGGTGGCGCAGGCGGATTCGCACTCGGAATGCTGCACGCGCTGGCGCTGGGCGCAGACTGGATATGGCTTGCCGACGACGACGGCCGCCCCCGAGACACCGAGGTGTTGGCCACGCTGCTGGCATGCGCCCACAAGCACGGACTTGCGGAGGTGTCGCCCATGGTGTGCGCCCTCGACGACCCGGACCGGCTAGCTTTTCCGTTGCGCCGCGGTCTGGTGTGGCGACGACGGGTCGACGAATTGCGCACCGAAGGTGTCGGTCAGGATTTGTTGCCCGGCATCACGTCGCTATTCAATGGTGCGCTTTTCAAGGCGGAAACCATTGCCGCCGTTGGCGTTCCGGATTTACGGTTGTTCATCCGCGGCGACGAGGTGGAGTTGCATCGTCGCCTGGTACGGAGCGGGTTGCCGTTCGGTACCTGCCTGGACACCGTCTACCTGCATCCGTACGGCAGCGATGAATTCAAACCCATCCTGGGTGGCCGCATGCACACCCAATACCCGGACGATCCGGTGAAGCGTTTCTTCACCTATCGCAACCGGGGATACGTCCTGGCGCAGCCCGGCCTGCGCAAACTGCTGCCGCAGGAGTGGTTGCGCTTCGGGTGGTACTTCCTGGTAACTCGCCGGGATCCGGCCGGCTTACGGGAGTGGATCAGGTTGCGTCGCTTGGGGCGTCGGGAGCATTTCGGTCCGCCGGAGTCGCAGTCCGGGAGGAAGCGATGACCTTCATCGACGCCGCCAGCCAATCCAGGACGTTCACCCGCGCCTGGCGCGACCTGACGGACGGATTCCGAAGGCGCGAACTGTGGCTGCACCTCGGCTGGCAGGACATCAAGCAGAAGTACCGGCGTTCGGTCCTGGGCCCGTTCTGGATCACCATCGCCACCGGCACCACCGCGATCGCGATGGGGGCGCTGTACTCGAAGCTGTTCAACCTCGAACTCTCCGAACACCTGCCCTATGTGACGCTGGGACTGATCATCTGGAACATGATCAACGCCTCCATCCTGGAGGGCGCTGATGTGTTCATCGCCAACGAGGGTCTGATCAAGCAATTGCCAACCCCGTTGAGTGTGCACGTGTACCGACTGGTGTGGCGGCAGATGATCCTGTTCGCCCACAACATCGTGATCTTCGTCGTGATCGCGATCATCTATCCGAAACCGTGGTCGTGGGCCGACCTGACGGTGATACCGGCATTGCTGCTGATCATGCTGAACTGCGTATGGGTGTCGTTCTGCTTCGGGATCCTGTCCACCCGGTACCGCGATATCGGACCACTACTGGCCTCGCTTGTGCAACTGCTGTTCTTCATGACGCCGATCATCTGGAACGCCGACACCCTGGAGAAACAGGGCGCGGGCCGTTGGTCAAAGATCATCGAACTCAACCCTCTGCTGCACTACCTCGACATCCTTCGTGCGCCGTTACTGGGCGCCCATCAGGAACCGAGGCACTGGGCGGTCGTGATCATCTTGACCATCCTGGGTTGGTGTGCCGCCGCATTGGCGTTGCGCCAATACCGGGCGAGGGTGCCGTACTGGGTCTGATGATCCACACCCGTCCCTTCCACACCCGGCCAGCACGTCGCGCGTGGGTAAACTCCTCGCGGTGGCCGATATGTCCGCGCTGACACCGCTGAGCCTGAAGACGCAGGTGCTGCGGTTCGTCGCCACGGGTGGTTTCTCCGCGATCGTCGACTACGGGATCTACACCGCGCTGCATGCACTGGGTTTGGCGCTGGATCCGGCCAAGGCGATCAGCTTCGTCGCCGGTACCCTCACCGCCTACCTGATCAACCGGCGGTGGACCTTTCAGGCGCCGGCCAGCCGGGCCCGGTTCCTTGCCGTGATGGCGCTCTACGCGGTGACGTTCACCGTCCAAGTTGGCCTCAACCATGTGCTTCTGCAGTTTTTCGACGGGCGACCCGCGAAGATGCCCGCCGCATTCGTCATCGCCCAGGGCACGGCAACCGTCATCAATTTCATCGTCCAGCGAGTCTGGATTTTCCGGCTGCGCTGAGCTGAGGATCCCGCACGGTAACCTCGTCACGATGTCCCAAACGACCACTCCGCAGCGGCTGACCGGCTGGGGACGCACCTCACCCAGCGTCGCCGACGTTCTGTCTACTCCCGATCCTGAGGAAATCGTCAAGGCCGTCGCCCGCGTAGCCGCTGAGGCCGCGCAGGGCCGCCACCGCGGGGTGATCGCCCGCGGGCTGGGACGTTCCTACGGTGACAACGCCCAGAACGGCGGTGGACTGGTCATCGATATGACCGCACTGGACCGGATCCACTCGATGGATGCCGCCACCCGCATGGTCGACGTCGACGGAGGCGTCAGCCTCAACCAGTTGATGAGAGCCGCTCTGCCGAAGGGCCTGTGGATTCCGGTGCTACCCGGCACCCGGCAGGTGACGATCGGCGGCGCGATCAGTTGCGATATCCACGGCAAGAACCACCACAGTGCCGGCAGCTTCGGCAACCATGTCCGATCGATGGACCTCCTGACGGCCGACGGGCAAGTGCACACGGTCACCCCGGAAGGGCCCACCGCGGAGCTGTTCTGGGCCACGGTCGGCGGCAACGGGCTGACCGGGATCATCATGCGCGCCACCATCGAGATGACCCCGACCGAGACGGCATACTTCATCGCCGACGGCGACGTGACCGCCAGCCTGGACGAGACGATCGCTTTCCACAGCGACGGCAGCGAAGACAACTACACCTACTCCAGTGCCTGGTTCGACGCGATTAGCGGACCGCCGAAACTAGGCCGCGCAGCTGTATCCAGGGGATCACTGGCCCGGCTGGATCAGCTTCCCGACAAGCTGGCGCGGAATCCGCTGAAATTCGATGCGCCGCAACTGCTTACATTCCCGGACATCTTCCCTAACGGACTGGCCAACAAGTACACCTTCGGACCGATCGGGGAACTCTGGTACCGCAAGTCGGGCACCTACCGTGGCAAGGTGCAGAACCTGACGCAGTTCTACCACCCCCTCGACATGTTCGGGGAGTGGAACCGTGCGTACGGTCCAGCCGGATTCCTGCAGTATCAATTCGTTGTTCCGATCGAGGCGGTGGATGAGTTCAAAGCGATCATCGTCGACATCCAACGCTCGGGGCATTACTCGTTCCTCAACGTGTTCAAGTTGTTCGGTCCCGGCAACTCGGCGCCACTGAGTTTCCCCATTCCGGGGTGGAACGTCTGCGTGGACTTCCCGATCAAGGCGGGTCTGAGCGAGTTCGTCACCGACCTCGACCGTCGGGTGCTGGAGTTCGGCGGCCGGCTCTACACCGCAAAGGACTCACGCGCCACCGCGCAGACCTTCCATGCCATGTATCCGCGTATCGACGAGTGGATTGCGTTGCGGCGCAAAGTAGATCCCGATGCGGTGTTCGCCTCGGATATGGCCCGACGCTTGGAGCTGTTGTAGATGGTGCTCGACGCCGTAGGTAATCCCCAGGCAATTCTCCTTCTCGGTGGCACCTCGGAGATCGGGCTGGCAATCTGTGAGCGCTATCTGCGCGATGCACCGGCACGGATCATCCTGGCGGCACTGCCCGACGATCCGGGCCGCGAGGACGCCGTCGCGCAGATGACCCGGGCCGGAGCTAAGTCGGTGACGATGGTCGACTTCGACGCAATCGACACCGCGAGCCATCCGGCGGTGATCGAGGAGTGCTTCACAACCGGTGGCGCCCCCATCGACATCGACGTCGCGATCGTCGCGTTCGGTCTGCTCGGAGATGCCGAGGACCTCTGGCAGAACCAACGCAAGGCGGTTCAGATCGCTGAGATCAACTACACCGCTGCCGTTTCGGTGGGGGTGCTTCTCGGGGAGAGATTGCGCGGCCAGGGTTACGGACGCATCATCGCGATGAGTTCCGCCGCGGGTGAACGAGTTCGGCGGTCGAATTTCGTCTACGGCTCGACCAAGGCCGGACTCGACGGTTTCTACCTCGGTCTCGGCGAGGCCTTGCGGGAATACGGTGTCGGAGTCCTGGTGATCCGGCCCGGACAGGTTCGGACCCGAATGAGCGCACACGTCAAGGAGGCCCCCTTGACCGTCGATAAGGAGTACGTCGCCGAACTGGCCGTCACCGCATCAGCCAAAGGCAAGGATCTGGTCTGGGCGCCGGGCGCTTTCCGCTACGTGATGATGGTGTTGCGGCACATCCCGCGGCCGATCTTCCGCAAGCTGCCAATCTGATTGGCATGCGCCATGCCCTGACCACCGCCGCCCAGATGGCTGTCGCCGCCATCGTGGCTGTGGTCGTCGCGGCGGTGGCCCTGGCGGCCATCGCACGGGTGGAGTGGCCGGCCTTCCCATCGTCGAACCAGTTGCACGCGCTGACGACCGTCGGACAGGTCGGCTGCCTCATCGGTTTAGTCGGTACCGGCCTGGTGTGGCGGCGCGGACGAACAGGGCGGTGGATCGCACAGACCGGCGCGCCAGTTCTGCTCTCGGCATTCGTGGCGGTGACCCTGGGCATGCCACTGGGCGCGACGAAGCTGTACCTGTTCGGCATCTCCGTCGATCAGCAGTTCCGCACCGAATACCTGACCCGGCTGGCTGATAACCCAGCGCTGCACGATATGACCTACACCGGACTTCCGCCGTTCTACCCGCCGGGTTGGTTCTGGATCGGCGGGCGGGCCGCGGCACTGACCTCGACTCCGGCCTGGGAGATGTACAAGCCGTGGGCCATCACGTCGATCGCGATCGCCGTGGCGGTGGCGTTTGTGCTGTGGTCCGCACTGATGAGGTTCGAGTACGCAGTGGCGGTGACCACCGCGACGGCTGCGGTCACGCTGGCCTACAACTCGACGGAGCCGTACAGCGCCATCATCACCGTCCTCATCCCGCCGGTGCTGGTGCTGGCATGGTCGGGCCTTCGGGGAGGCCAGCGACACGGCGGCTGGGCGGCCGTCATCGGCGTCGGGGTGTTCCTCGGCTTCACCGCCACCTTCTACACCCTGCTGCTGGGCTACACCGCCTTCACCGTCACGGTGATGGCGCTACTCGCCGCAATCGGCCAGCGCAGGATCGGCCCGCTAATCCGGCTTGCCGTGATCGCGGTGATCGCTGTGGCGATCGCGTCAATCACCTGGCTGCCGTTCCTCGTGCGTGCGGCCCGCAGTCCACTCGGTGACACCGGGACCGCACAGCACTACCTGCCCGGCGACGGTGCCGTGCTGACGTTCCCGATGCTGCAGTTCTCTCTACTCGGCGCGCTATGCATGCTGGGCGCCGTCTGGCTGGCCTGGCGGGGATGGAGTTCCGCCGGGGGAGAGCGAAGCGACCCGGGAATCGGATCCATCCGCGCCGGCGCGCTCGGGATCGGGGTTCTGGCGCTTTACGGATGGTCACTGTTGTCCATGCTGACCACGCTGGTCGGCACCACTCTGCTGTCCTTCCGCTTGCAGCCCACGCTGACGGTGCTGCTGACCGCAGCCGGGGTGTTCGGCTTCATTGACATCGCGCACTCGGCCGCGGCACGGTGGAATCGCCGGGTGATCCCGGTGGCCGTTGCGATCGGTCTGATCGGGGCCATCGGCTTCAGCCAGGACATCGCACACGTGCTGCGGCCGGACCTCACCGTCGCCTACACCGATACCGATGGCGACGGCCAACGTGGTGACCGCAGACCGCCCGGTGCTGAGAAGTACTACGCGCAGATCGACGCTGACATTCGCGAAGCCACCGGAAGGCCCCGCGCCGACACGGTCGTGATGACCGCCGACTACAGCTTCCTGTCCTACTACCCGTACTACGGGTTCCAAGGGCTGACGTCGCACTACGCCAACCCGCTCGCGCAGTTCGACAAACGGGCGGCCGCCATCGAGTCCTGGGGCAAGCTCACCAGTGCCGACGAGTTCGTCCGCGCCCTCGACACGATGCCATGGGAACCGCCAGCGGTGTTCCTGATGCGACGCGGCGGCGCGGCCGGTTCGGCGGACACCTACACCTTGCGACTGGCCGAGGACGTCTATCCGAATCAGCCGAACGTTCGGCGATACACCGTCGAGTTGGACGCGAAACTGTTCACCGAACCGCATTTCCGCGTGACGACCATCGGCCCGTTCGTGCTGGCTATCCGGAACCGTCCGTGATGGTGGCCGGTCCTGTGACAAGCGACCCCGCTGCGCAGGGCCGGACGGCGTACCGCACCACTCGCCTGGTGGCCATCATCGCCGGACTGCTCGGTGCCGCGCTGGCAATCCTGACGCCGTTTCTTCCGGTGCGGCAGACCACAGCGCAACTGAATTGGCCGCAGAACGGTGAACTGAAAAGTGTCACCGCGCCGCTGATCGGTTATGTGGCAACCGATATGACGATCTCCGTGCCCTGCAGCGCGGCAGCCGGCTTGGCCGGTCCTGCCAATGCCAACAACACCGTCCTGTTGTCAACGGTGCCCAAACAGGCACCCAAAGCAGTCGATCGGGGCCTGCTCATCCAACGAGCCAACGGCTCGCTCGTCGTCGTTGTGCGCAACACCCCGGTCGTTGTCGCCCCACTCAGCCAGGTGCTGAGCCCGGCCTGCCAGAAGCTGACGTTCACCGCCCATTCCGATATGGTCTCCGCTGAATTCGTCGGCCTCACAAAGGGTCTCGACAGCGACAACCCCGGGACCCCGCTGCGGGGCGAACGCGGTGGATACGATTTCAGACCACAGATCGTCGGGGTCTTCACCGATCTGTCCGGGCCGGCACCACCGGGCCTGAGCTTCTCGGCCACCATCGATACCCGCTATAGCAGTGCACCCACCGCGGTGAAGACCGCGGCGATGGTGCTGGGTGTGGCACTCACCGTGCTCGCGTTGATCGCCCTGCACGTCATGGACGCCGCGGACGGGGCCCGGCACCGCCGATTCCTGCCGAGGCGGTGGTGGTCGTTAGGCGCCCTGGACGCACTGGTGGTCGCCGTGTTGGTGTGGTGGCACTTCGTCGGCGCCAACACCTCCGACGACGGCTACATCCTCACCATGGCGCGGGTGTCGGAGAAGGCCGGTTACATGGCCAACTACTACCGCTGGTTCGGCACACCCGAGGCACCCTTCGGCTGGTACTACGACCTGCTTGCGCGCTGGGGTCACCTCTCGACCGCGAGTATCTGGATGCGACTTCCCACGCTGCTGATGGCGGTGGCGTGCTGGTGGCTGATCAGCCGCGAGGTCATCCCCCGCCTCGGACACGCGGTGAAATCCAGTCGAGCGGCCTTCTGGACCGCCGCCGGAATGTTCCTGGCGTTCTGGCTGCCGCTGAACAACGGATTGCGGCCCGAGCCGATCATCGCCCTCGGCATCCTGGCGACCTGGTGTTCGGTGGAACGCGGCGTGGCGACCAGCCGACTATTGCCGGTGGCGGTGGCCTGCATCATCGGGGCGTTGACCCTGTTCTCCGGACCCACCGGGATCGCGTCCATCGGCGCGCTGCTGGTAGCCATCGGGCCACTGCGGACCATCGTGCGGCGCCGGGCCCGGCAGTTCGGCCTCGCACCGCTGCTGGCACCGATCCTGGCCGCCGCAACCGTAACGATCATCCTGATCTTTCGCGACCAGACTTTCACCGGTGAGGTTCAGGCCAACGCCCTCAAACGCGCGGTCGGACCCAGCCTGAGTTGGTTCGATGAGCACCTGCGTTACGAGCGTCTGTTCATGGCCACGCCGGACGGGTCGATCGCCCGCCGGTTCGCGGTACTGGCTCTGCTCATCGCGCTCGCCGTCTCGGTGGCAATGGTGTTGCGCCGCGGCCACATTCCCGGCACAGCGACCGGGCCCAGCAGGCGGATCATCGGCATCACCATCATCTCGTTTCTGGCGATGATGTTCACTCCGACGAAGTGGACCCACCACTTCGGCGTCTTCGCCGGCCTGGCCGGCTCGCTGGGCGCGCTGGCCGCGATCGCGGTGACACCCCATGTACTGAGGTCTCGTCGCAACCGGGCGGTGTTTGCCGCGGTGGTGCTGTTCATCACGGCGCTGTCCTTCGCGAGCGTCAACGGCTGGTGGTACGTGTCCAGTTTCGGCGTCCCGTTCTCAAACCGGTTCCCCGAATGGCGGCTCGGGTTCACCACCGTGCTGCTCGGCCTGACTGCGGTGGCACTGCTCGCGGCCGCCTGGCTGCACTTCACCGGGCGTGAGGACGGCACCACCGGCCTGGGCCGGTGGTCGCGGCTGGCGGGCTCACCGTTGGCCATCGCGGCATGGCTATTGGTCATCCTCGAGGTGGCCTCGCTGACCATCGGCATGGTTGCCCAGTACCCGGCCTGGTCGGTGGGCCGCTCCAACCTTCAAGCACTGACCGGTAAGACCTGCGGATTGGCGGACGACGTCATGGTCGAGCAGAATCCCAACACCGGGATGCTGATACCGGTTGGTGTCGGAGTTGGGGAGTCGTTGGGTGCGGTGACCTCAGAAAGCTTCTCCCCCAACGGTATTCCGGCCGATGTTTCAGCCGAACCGGTTAAGGAACCGCCAGCCAGCGGCAACTTCATCGATGCCACTGACAAGGCCGTGGACACCGGCGAAGTCGACCCTGACGCCCCCGTTGCAACGACCGCGGGTGTCAACGGTTCCCGAGCACGGTTGCCCTACGGCCTCGACCCGGACCGGACCCCAGTGCTTGGAAGTTGGCGGTCCGGCGCCCAGCAACCGGCACTGCTGCGCTCAGCCTGGTACCGGTTGCCGGCCCGGGAGAACGCCGGCGCGGATTCCGCACCTCTGCTGGTGGTCTCGGCCGCGGGGCGGTTCGACCAGGGTGAGGTTGCGGTGCAATGGGCGACCGATCAACAGGCGGCGGACGGAAAGGTCGGCGGCACGCTGGGGTTCGCCGATATCGGCCCGGCGCCAGCCTGGCGCAACCTGCGGGCGCCGCTGGCAGCGATACCGCAGACGGCCACCGTGGTCCGGGTGGTCGTCAAGGATGACGACCTGGCATCACAGCACTGGATCGCCGTCACACCGCCGCGGATCCCCACCCTGCGCACCCTGCAACAGGTGGTGGGATCACAGGAACCGGTGCTGCTGGACTGGCTGGTGGGTCTGGCCTTCCCATGCCAGCGGCCGTTCGGGCACGCCAACGGCGTCACGGAGGTGCCACAGTGGCGGATCCTGCCCGACCGATTCGGCGCGGACGCCAACTCCCCGGTCATGGACAACATCGGTGGTGGCCCGCTGGGCATAAGCGAACTGCTGTTCCGCGCCACCACCGTGCCCACGTACCTCAGTGGTGACTGGTTCCGCGACTGGGGTGCACTGCAACGGCTGGCAGAGTTCTACCCCGACGCCGCCCCCGCGCGCCTAGACCTCGGAACAGCGACCCGCAGCGGACTGTGGAGTCCGGCGCCGCTGCGCCCGACCTAGCGTCAACACCCAGCGCCCGGCCGCCCGGCCGCCGGATCGGCGAGCAGACTCAAAAGCCCCCGACACGCCGCCCCCGGGTGACCGTTCGCGTCTGCTCGCGCCGGGATACACCGGCTTGTCGCCTACCATCGACCTTCGTGCCCAGCGACAGAGCGCAATCCAGCCGAATCGCCCGGCTCGTCGCGATCCTCGCCGGTGTTCTGGGCGTGGCACTGTGCGCACTGACGCCTCTTCTGCCCGTCCGGCAAACCACCGCCACCATCCTGTGGCCGCAGGGCGTCGGCCCCGGCGGGCTCGTCGGCAATATCACCGCTCCCCTGGTATCCGGCGCACCTGAATCACTTGACGTCTCAATACCCTGCGCGGCGATCGCGACGCTGCCACCGGCCGGCGGACTGGTTTTCGCCACGAACCCCGCCGACGGTATCGACGCATCCCGCAACGGTCTGTTCGTGCGAGCCAATGCCACTTCGGTCTTCGTGGCATTTCGCGACCAGGTTGCCGCAGTGGCGCCGCGGGCCAAGGTTGCCTCAGGCGCCTGCAGCACGGTCCGGGCGTGGGCCAACCCCGGCGCGGTGGGAGCGGACTTCGTCGGTATCCCCGGAGCGACGGGCACCCTGCCGCCGGACAAAAAGCCTCAGGTGACTGGCATCTTCACCGACCTGAAAGTTCCTTTTCAGCAGGGCCTTTCGGCGCGAATCGATGTCGACACGCGCTTCATCACCAAGCCGACGGCGCTCAAGCTGGCCGTCATGGTCGCCGGTATAGCGTGCGTGATCGCCTCGATTCTGGCGCTGACGGTCCTGGATAGACGCCGAATCAGTCGGCTGTCGAGCGCACGTCACCATCTGCTGCGGCACTGGCCGGCCGATGTGGGCGTCATCGGCACACTGCTGCTGTGGCACATCATCGGTGCGATCTCCTCCGACGATGGCTACAACCTCACCATCGCCCGGATCTCCGGCGAGGCGGGGTATGCGACCAACTACTACCGTTACTTCGGTACCTCCGAGGCGCCCTTCGACTGGTATCAATCGGTGCTGGCGCAGTTGGCGTCGGTGAGTACCGCCGGAGTCTGGATGCGACTACCGGCCACCGCGGCGGCCATCGGTAGCTGGCTCATCCTCAGCCACCGCGTGCTACCGCGGTTGGGGTCCGGGACCGGCGGCCTGTCCGGTAGCCGGGTGGCCGTGGTCACCGGCGCAGTGGTCTTCCTGGCCGCCTGGCTACCGTTCAACAACGGCCTGCGCCCGGAACCGCTGATCGCGTTCGGTGTGCTGGTGGTGTGGATGCTGGTGGAACGGACCATCGCCACCGGGCGACTGGCTCCCGCCGCCGCCGCAATAGTGGTCACGGTCTTCAGCGCGACGCTGGCGCCGCAGGGACTGGTGGCAGCGGCCCCATTGTTGGTGGGCGCGCGCGCGATTGCGCGGATCATCGGTCGGCGACGGGCGCGCGACGGCTTGCTTGCCCCGCTGGCCGTGCTCGCCGCGGCGCTGTCGGTAATCTTCGTCATCGTTTTCCGAGACCAGACACTGGCCACCGTCGCCGAGTCAGCCAGGATCAAATACGTTGTCGGCCCAACGATCTCGTGGTATCAGGACTTCCTGCGTTACTACTTCCTCACCGTGGAAGAACATGTCGAAAGCTCATTGACACGGCGCTTCGCCGTGCTGGTGATGCTGCTGTGCCTCTTCATGATGCTGACGGTGCTTTTGCGCCGCGGACGTGTTCCCGGGATAGCCCGCGGACCGCTCTGGCGGCTGATTGGCAGCACCGCGCTGGGACTGTTGCTGCTGACCTTCACCCCCACCAAATGGGCCGTCCAGTTCGGTGCGTTCGCGGGTCTGACGGCAGCATTGGGCACGGTGACCGCATTCACCTTCGCCAGGATCGGCCTGCACAGTCGGCGCAATCTGGCGCTGTACGTCACCGCACTGCTGTTCGTGGTGTCCTGGGCGACCTCGGGCATCAACGGCTGGTTTTACGTCGGCAACTACGGCGTGCCCTGGTACGACCGGGCGCCGGTACTGCTGCATCAGCCGGTGACGTCAATGTTTTTGGCACTGACCATCGTCAGTGCACTGGTTGCCGGTTGGTTGCACTTCCGGTTGGACTATGTCGGGCGCACCGAGGTCAAAAACACCCGCCGCAACCGCGTGCTGGCCTCCACTCCGCTACTGGCCGTCGCGCTCATCATGGTGCTGCTGGCGGTCGGATCAATGGCCAAGGGGTTCGCGCAGCGCTACCCGGCCTACACCACGGGGAAGGCGAATCTGGCGGCGCTGCAGTCCGGGTTATCGACGTCCAGTTGCGCGATGGCCGATGACGTCCTCGTCGAGTCCGACACCAACGCCGGGATGCTGCAACCCACCCCGGGTCAGAAGTGGGGACAGTATGGCCCGTTGGGCGGTGAGAACCCGATCGGCTTCACGCCCAACGGAATCAGTGACAACCTCGACCCGATCGCACCGTTCATCGCCAACCCCGGAACCGTCAACTCCGACGGGTCACCGAACAAGCCAAGTTTCGGAATCGCCTTCTCCGGCGGTACCGGCGGCGGCTATGGCCCGGTTGGTGTGAACGGATCAAAGGTGTTCCTGCCGTTCGGACTTGACCCGAAGACCACGCCGGTGATGGGCAGCTACAAGCAGGACACCCTCGCCGCCAAAGTCACCTCGGCGTGGTACGACCTGCCACCCCGATCGCCAAATCGGCCACTGGTCACCGTCACTGCCGCCGGCGCCATCTGGTACTACGACGACGAGAACGAGTTCCACTACGGCCAGTCACTGAAACTGCAGTGGGGCATTCGAGGAGCGGACGGCAGTTTCACCGCACTCGACAAGGTTCAGCCCATCGACACCATCGAGCAGAAAGCCTGGCGTAATCTTCGATTCCCATTGGCGTGGGCGCCGCCGGAGGCCAACGTGGCCAGGATCGTCGCCGATGATCCGAACCTGAGCGCCGATCAGTGGTTCGGCTTCACGCCGCCTCGGGTGCCGCCACTGCAGACCGCGCAGGAATTCCTGGGCACCCGGACGCCGATCCTGATGGACATCGCCACCGCGGCGAATTTCCCCTGCCAGCGCCCTTTTTCCGAGCACTTGGGAATCGCGGAACTTCCGCAGTACCGGATCCTGCCCAACCTCAAACAGGTCGTCGTGTCGTCGAATATGTGGCAGTCCGCGCGCGCCGGCGGTCCATTCCTGTTCATTCAAGCCTTGCTGACGACCGCGACGGTTCCGACCTACCTGCGCGACGACTGGTATCGCGACTGGGGCGCGATCGAGCGCTATATCCGGGTGGTGCCCGCAGCGCAGGCACCCAACGCGGTCATCGACGAGGGATCCAAGCGCGTTTTCGGCTGGAGCCGCAACGGACCGATCAGGGCGCTTCCATGAAGCAGCGTTTCATGAAACAGGCACACCCATGACACAGACACTCAAGGCGAGCGACCGCGACGCGGCCGGCGACGCGCGGGTCATTCGCTGGGTCGCCACCATCGCCGGCCTGCTGGGATTCGTGCTGTCGGTGCTGACTCCCCTGCTGCCGGTGGTGCAAACCACGGCGACGCTCAACTGGCCGCAGAACGGACAACTGACCAACGTCACCGCACCTCTGATCTCGCAGGCACCGGTGGCACTGACCGTCACGGTGCCGTGCGACGTGGTGCGGTCCATGCCGCCGAAGGGTGGGTTAGTTCTGGGCCTGGCGCCACCGAAAGGCAAAGATGCCGCGCTGAATTCGCTTTTCATCACGGTCACCAACCAACGGGTTGACGTCACCGACCGCAACGTGGTGATCGCCAGCGTGCCGCGCGCCGAGATCGACTCACCGAACTGCCGACGGATAGAGATCGGATCCACGGAGTCGGGGACCTTCGCGACCTTCGTCGGCCTGGCCCCGAAAACTATTGCGGGAGAAGACGACAAAGACTCCGCACAGACCGGCTACAACGATTTGCGCAGCGGCTTCAAAGATCCCAACCTGCGTCCGGCAATCGTCGGCGTATTCACCGACCTGACCGGACCCGCACCGAGTGGGTTGACTGTCTCGGCCACCATCGACACCCGGTTCTCCACCAGACCGACGGCGGTGAAACTCGCCGCGATGCTGCTCGCCATGGCCGCTACTGCGGTCGCCCTGGCGGCACTGTGGCGGCTCGACCGACTCGACGGCCGACGGATGCACCGGCTGATCCCGCAGCGCTGGCGGACATTCACCGCCGTCGACGTAACCGTGGTGACCAGCTTCCTCGTCTGGCATGTGCTGGGCGCCAACTCCTCCGACGACGGCTACATCCTCGGCATGGCCCGGGTCGCCGAACACGCCGGCTACATGTCGAACTACTTCCGATGGTTCGGCAGCCCTGAAGATCCATTCGGCTGGTACTACAACGTGCTGGCACTGATGACACACGTCAGCGATGCCAGCATCTGGATCCGGCTGCCCGATCTGGTGTGCGCACTGGTGTGCTGGCTGCTGCTGTCACGCGAGGTTCTACCCCGACTCGGCCCGGCCGTGGTCGGCAGCCGGGCGGCACTGTGGGCGGCGGGTCTGGTGTTACTTGCCGCGTGGATGCCGTTCAACAACGGTCTGCGGCCCGAAGGCCAGATCGCCACCGGCGCACTGATCACCTACGTGCTCATCGAACGGGCAATCAGTTCGGGCCGGCTGACTCCGGCGGCGTTTGCCATCCTCACCGCGGCGTTCACCCTGGGCATTCAGCCGACCGGTCTGATCGCGGTGGCCGCACTCATCGCCGGTGGCCGGCCCATCATTCGCATTTTGGCGCGCCGCCGCGCGGTGGTGGGAACCTGGCCGCTGATCGCCCCGCTACTGGCCGTCGGCACCATCGTGCTCACCGTGGTGTTCGCCGATCAAACTCTGGCGACCGTGTTGGAGGCGACCCGCATCCGCACCGACATCGGCCCGAGCCAGGCGTGGTACACCGAAAACCTGCGCTACTACTACCTGATTCTGCCCACCGTCGACGGGTCGTTGTCGCGCCGGTTCGGCTTCCTGATCACCGCGCTGTCGCTCTTCATCTCGATGTTCATCATGTTGCGCCGCAAGCGGGTTCCCGGAGTGGCACGCGGTCCCGCGTGGCGACTGATGGGCGTCATCCTCGCGACGATGTTCACGCTGATGTTCACCCCAACCAAGTGGGTCCACCACTTCGGCCTGTTCGCCGCCGTGGGTGCCGCGATGGCGGCTTTGGCAACCGTACTGGTGTCCCGGACGGTCCTGCGGTGGTCCCGCAACCGGATGACGGTCGTGACAGCGGTGCTGTTCCTGCTGGCCCTGTGCTTCGCCACCACCAACGGGTGGTGGTATGTGTCCAGTTACGGTGTGCCGTTCAACAACGACATGCCCAGCATCGCCGGAATCAGCATCAGCGCACTGTTTTTCACGCTGTTCGTGATCTCGGCGCTCTACACCGGATGGTTGCACTTCACCTCCCGAACCCGCGGCGAGGGGCGCATCGCACGGGCGTTGACCGCAGCCCCAATCCCGTTGGCTGCCGGATTCATGGTGATCGTGTTCATCGGTTCCATGGCTGCGGGCGTGGTGCGCCAATACCCGACCTACTCGAATGCATCGGCGAACCTGCGAGCACTGGCCGGAGGCTGCGGTCTGGCCGACGACGTCCTCGTCGAACCGGATGCCAACACCGGGTTCATGAGCCCGCTGCCGGGTGCCTACGGACCACTCGGCCCGCTTGGCGGCGCCAAACCGGTCGGATTCACCGCCAACGGCGTGCCGGAACACATTGTGGCCGAGGCGATTCGGGTCCTGAACCCAACACCGGGTATCGACTACGACTGGGAGGCACCGGTCAAGCTCGACAAGCCCGGGATCAACGGCTCCAGCATCCCACTGCCCTATGGCTTGGACCCGGGCCGCGTTGCGATAGCCGGAAGCTACGTGGGCACCGCACAGCAGGAAAGCCTGCTGACGTCCGCGTGGTACCAGTTACCGCCCAACGACGCCGGCCATCCCCTCGTGGTGGTGACGGCCGCGGGAACAATCGCCGGCAATAGTGTGCTCAACGCCCACACCGACGGCCAGACCGTCGAGTTGGAATACGGGAAACCGGATGCCGGCGGCGCCGTGGTGCCTGCCGGGCGGATTGAACCCTACGACCTCGGCCCGGCACCCTCATGGCGCAATCTCCGCTACCCGCGTTCGGCGATTCCGGCCGACGCGACCGCGGTCCGGATCGTGGCCGAGGACCGGTCGTTGTCGCTGGGTGACTGGGTCGCCGTCACCCCGCCGCGGGTGCCGGAACTACGCACGCTCCAGGAATACGTCGGGTCAACCCAACCGGTCCTGATGGACTGGGCGGTGGGACTGGCTTTTCCCTGCCAGCAACCCATGCTGCACGCCAACGGTGTCACGCAGGTGCCGAAGTTCCGGATCACACCGGATTACACCGCCAAGAAGCAGGACACCGACACCTGGGAGGACGGCCGCAACGGCGGCCTGCTCGGGGTCAGCGATGTGATGCTGCGGGCTCATGTGATGGCGACGTACCTGTCCCACGACTGGGGCCGCGACTGGGGATCGCTGCGCAAGTTCGACACCATCCTCGACGCCGAGCCTGCCCAGATCGAATTAGGAAGCGCCGTGCGCAGCGGCCTGTGGAAGCCAGGCCGGATACGGATCAAGGCGTAACACCCGTTGCTCCTACAGGCCCACCTCGGCGGGCACAGGTGCAGGCAGCACAGTGAGAATTGTTGCGCCGACTGTTGTTTCACCGGCAGCCACGGGCTCCACCGCACCGAACTTCTTTGCATTGAGAATGATGATCGGGGTGATCAACGGGTACCCGGCGTCCTCGATGACCTTGCGGTCGAAGGTCACCAGCGGCGTTCCAGCAGTGACCCGCTGGCCCTTGGTGACGTGCACGTCGAAGCCGGCACCCTTGAGTTTCACCGTGTCGATACCGACGTGAATGAGAACCTCCACGCCACCATCGAGCAGCAGTCCGAACGCGTGCCCGGTCGGTTGGGCTGCAACCACGACACCCGAACCGGGCGCGTATGCGGTGTTGCCAGAAGGGATTACCGCAATACCCGGTCCCAGAGTCCCCCTGCTGAACACCGGATCGGGCACATCGCTGAGTGCGACGACCGTTCCGTCCAGTGGAGACTGGATATCGGTGGCCAGGCCCGCCTCCCCGGCGGCTTCGGTTGCCGACGCCGCGATCAGTGTCGCGGCACTGGCACCGGCCAGGCGGCCCTCCAGGTCGGCGACCGGAACCTCGGCGGCCTCCAGTTCGGCGGCGTCCTCCGGGGACCGGTAGCCGGAGAGGATTACCAGGACCATTGAGGTGAAGAAGGCCGCGAGCACCGCCGTCGCATAGAGGCCCATGTTGTCGAACGCGGGGATGGTCAGCAGCGAGGTGAAGACGAAGGCACTTGTCTTGACCCCGCCGCCGAGGCCGATGATGACGCCGCCGACGAGGCAGCCGACCAGCATCCGCGGATAGATTCGCTTGAACCGCAGGTGGATTCCGTACAGCGATGGCTCCGAGATGCCACCGAGTAGGCCGGCGGCAAGGCCGCCGATCGCGGTCTGGCGCATCTGCTTATCGCGCTCCCGCCAGGCCAGGTACAGCACGCCGGCGGTGGCACCGAAGCAGGAGAAGTTCCACGCGCCCATCGGGCCCTGGATGTAGTCGTAGCCCAGTGTCTGAATGTTGAGCAGCATGATGGCGTTGATCGGCCAGTGCAGGCCCAACGGCACCATGAACGGGTAGGCCAGCGGGATGAGGATGGCGAAGATCAGTGGGGAGAAGTCGTTGATGGATTTCAGCAGATTGGCCAGACCGGCACCGGTGTAGACGCCGATCGGACCGATCAGGAACGCCGTCAGCGGGATCATGATCAGCATCGACAGGAAAGGCACGAAGATCAACTGGACGTTCTCGGGGATGATCCGCTTCAGGAACTTGTAGAGCGGTCCGAGTACCGCGGCCATCAGCAGCGGCGGAAAAACCTGCGAACTGTAGTTGAAGATGGTCAGCGGCAGCCCGAAGATCTGCACCACATCCACCGTCGAGCCGAAAACGTTCTGGGGTTGGGCGACGTCCTTGAGTGCGGCGAAGCCCGGCAGCATGACCACGGCCATGATGGCGAACCCGACCCACGGGTCGGCGCCCAGTTTCTTTGCCGCGTTGTAGGCGACCATCAGGGGCAGGAAGACGAAGACGCTCTGCCAGCACAGGTTGACGAACTGCCAGGACGGGGATAACTCGGTGCGCGGGTCGGCCCAGTTGGGGATCACCTTCAGCGTGCTCATCAGCGCCATGAAGGTGATGAACAGCGAGGCGCCGAGCAGCGCGCCGAGGATCGGCCGGAACGAGTCGGACAGGAACTCGAAGAAGGAGTCCATCCAGGCGAACCTGCCGCGCGGGCCCTTGGCGCGGGCGGCGGCTTTGATCGCGGCGGCATCGTCGCCGCCGGCGCCACCGGCGAGTCCGGGAAGTGCCTTGATCTCGTTGTAGACCGTCTGCACGCCGCCGCCGATCACGACCTGATAGCGGTTGCCGGCCTGGGGCACGGCACCCATGACGCCGGACACCGATTCCAGATCGGACTGCTGGACCCCGGAGGCGTCATGCAGGGTGAACCGCAACCGGGTGGCGCAATGCGACAAACTCTCGATATTGGCCGCACCCCCGAGTTTTTCAACGATCTCGGCAGCCGTGTTTGAAGACATCCAGGTCCCAACTCTTCGAGGAGCGCCCCGGCCGTGACCCGGCCCGGGTGAGCCGATGGTATCGACGGCGAGCACTGATCGGACCGGATTCGTTCCACATCGCCCGGATTCAGGGCGTCGCTGACGGCGGGGATCCGGGCGTGCGTAAACGTTCCGGCTGTAGCGACCAGACAGTGTCCTGGCTTTGGGAGTCCGCGCGTGCGCAGTAAGCGGCAGTGCCGGCCTCGTCGACTGCGGCCGCGCCGAGCACCGCGCAGTCCGCGCCGATGACCACCACGGGCAGGTCCATCCGCGCGGAAATCGCCGGCGGTGGCGGTGAGGTGGGCGTCGGCCCGGCGCCGGAGTGCCCGAGCAGCAGAGCCCCCGCACCGCCGGTGAGCAGTACCGCGCCCACCGCGGCTGGGATCCAGCGTTTCCGACCCGTTGCGTTCTCAAGCTTGCGATGACGGGCCGCCGCTCCGCCCGCCGGAGACAGCGCGTGACGCATCGCCTCCGCGAAGTCGCCACACCGCTCGAAACGGTCAGCCGGATCCTTGGCCAGTGCCGTGGCGAATACGGGTCCGAGCCGGTCGAGATCCGGGTGCCCGGCACCGATCGGCGGCGGGGTCGCACTGAGGTGTTGGCTGATGACGACGGACGGACTGCTGTTCGCGAATGGCGCGGTGCCGGTGAGCATGTGGTAGGCGGTTGCGGCCAGGGAGTACTGGTCGGCGTGGCCGTCCATCTGTTCGCCCTTGAGTTGCTCGGGTGCGGCGTAGTTCACTGTTCCGACCGTCATATCGGAACCGGTCAAATCACTGGACTGGCCGATCCAACGGGCAACCCCGAAGTCCACCAACATGATTCGGCCATCAGCTGATTCCGGGATGCCCAACAGGATGTTGGCCGGCTTGATATCGCGGTGTAGCAACCCGCGGCTGTGCGCGTAGTCCAGAGCGTCGGCGATCGGGGTGATGATCCGTACCACCTCGGCGGGCGGAATGCCCTTCGGGAACTTATCGGTGAGCAGCCGGGAGGCGTCGGTGCCGTCAACGAATTCCATCGCGATCCATAACTGGCCGTCGAAGTCGCCGCGGTCGTAGATGGTGACGATGTTCGGATGGCGCAGCGTCGCCACCATCTCGGCTTCCTGGTTGAACCGCTGCCGGTACTCCTCGTCATGACTGACCTCGACGCCGAGCACCTTCAGAGCGTCGTGCCGCGGCAGTCGGGGGTGCTGGGCCAGGTAGACCTCACCCATCCCACCGGCGCCGAGAATGCGCCCGATGGTGTATCCGGCGAAGATCTGGCCGTCAGCTAACGGCATCTGCGCAGCTTATGCGCCGGACAGTTCACCCCTGAGCAACTCACCCCGGGACATTGGCTTTCAGCGCGGCCAACGCGCCTTCGCTCAACCGGGCGAGTTCGGCCACCTCGTCATGGTCGAGTGCAGCCCCGAGAATTTCGGTCATCCGACGGTTGGTCGCCTCCTCCACCTCGGCATAGCGATCCTTCTTGTCCGCGCCGTCGGCGAACGGCTCAGGCCAGCCGAACATCATCGTGTAGTCGTGCCCGCCGTGCAGCATGTGCGCTTCGACGGGGGTGATGCCGGACAGCGTGAGCGCGCCGAAGTGCACGCCCGCCCGCAACTCGCGCAGCACGAACATCACCTGCAGCGCTCGTCCCGGGGCATCCTCGGCCAACGGCATGGAGCGCCAGCCGGCGTACAGCGGTAGACCGCCGCCCGGTGTGACGGCAATGACCTTCTCCCCCAGTGCGGCGATGCGGTCAAGACCCTCGGCACCGGTGAGGTACCTGCGGCCGAACCCGGCGACCTGGTTCGAATACACCTCGGCGGCATCCTTTGCACCCCGGACCCCAACGCCTTCGTCCCAGCACGCGCCGGTGAAGTTAGGTTCAAAGACCGTGAACACCGCACTCACCGCGGTGCCGTTGGCAGCACCCAGCACTCCGCCGCGGCCGGCGACATAGCCTGCGAGCGGATTGGCATAGCCGGCGGCGATGCTCTCGCCGAACGTCTCCGGGTGCAGCATGAAGATGCCGATTGCTTCGCCCATGGCCGCGCCGACCTGACGGACTGACTGGTCTACCTCGGCATGGCCCATGGCCCTGCTCCTCACGTGTCGTTGTGTACGTGTGTTTGACGCTACTCAGTGACGGCGGCGACGGTGACCGGGATGCCATTGAGCGCTCCGTTACCCGACGGCTCATCAAGGAAGGTCGGCGGCGACAGGATGTTGGTGTTCACCCCGGGCGAGGCATTGGCCACCCCGAGGCGGGTGCCGGGCTGACCGTGTCCCCAGCCGTGTGGCATCGACACCACACCCGGCTTGATCGCGTCGGTGATCTCCACCGGCACCTCGATCTCGCCGGCCGAGGATACGACGCTGACGATGTCTCCGGAGGCCACTGCGCGCTTGGCCGCATCCTCGGGATGCATCAGCAGCGTGCAACGGTCGCGGCCCTTCATCAGGGCCGAAACATTGTGCAGCCATGAGTTGTTCGACCGCAGATGCCGTCGGCTCACCAGCACCAGATCGTCAGGTTCGCGGTGCAGTCGGGCCGCCAACCGCGGCAGATCATCAAGCAGATACTGCGGCGCCAGTCGGATCTTCTTGTCGGCGGTGTTGAGGATCTCGGGTACCTGAGGAATCATCGGACCGAAGTTGATTCCGTTGGGTTGTTCCTTGAGTTTGGCCAGCGTCAGCCCGTCGGGAACCTCGCCGTAGAAGTCCCCGAACGGGCCGGTGCGCAGGGTCAGATCCAGGATGCGTTCTGGCCCGCCATGGCTGTAGTGGCTGCGGATCTGGGCCCCGTCGAGGCCCTGGGTGAAGCACAGGTAGTCGAAGAACCCGTCGTCGATGGCTGCCACATCAACGTCTTCGGCCGGCGTTCCCGCGCATAACCCCGTCAGCCGGATCAGGATCTCCCACTCCTCGGGGCGATCACGGTCCGGCGGGAAGAACACCGGCGCGGAGTAGTTGGCGATCGAATTGATCGCGAAGGCCAGGATCAAGTCGTCGTGGTGTGGCGTCTCCAGCGGCGAGGGCCCCGGCAGGATCACATCGGCATGGCGGGTGGTCTCGTTGAGCCACAGGTCGACTGCGATCATCGCGTCGAGTTGCGGCAGTACCTCATCGAGCCGATGCCCGCCCGGCGTGGACAGCACCGGATTTCCCGCCACGGTGATCAAAGCCTTGATCTGACCCTCGCCCGGGGTGGCGATCTCCTCGACAAGACAGGACACCGGCACCTGACCCAGGACCTCTTTAGCGCCGCGCACCCGGGTCGACCATCGGCCGAACGCCGCCAGACCACCCTCGAGTCCGGGCTGCGGTTGCGCGGTGACGGTCCAGACCGCCGGCCGCGGGAACATCGCCCCACCGGGTATATCGAAGTGACCGGTAAGGATGTTGACCACGTCGACGAGCCAGCTGGCCAAGCTGCCAAATTCCTGATTGCACAACCCGATTCGGCCGTAGACGACGGCCTTCTCGGTGCCCGCGAGTTGACGTGCCAGGTCCCGGATGCGCTCGGCGCTGATCCCGGTGACGGGTGCGACGCGTTCGGGAGACCAGTCTTGGGCAGCTTCCCGCAGTGTCTCGACGCCGTCAATGTGCTCACCGAGGCGGCCGACGGTTGCGAGGTTCTCCTCGAACAGTGTGTGCACCACCGCAAGCAAAAGGGCGGCATCGGTGCCCGGGGTGATCGGCAGCCATTCGTCGGCCTTATCGGCGGTGGCGGTACGGACGGGGTCGATGACGATCACGGTGTCGATGCGCTTGAGGATGCCCATCACATCGGGGGCGGCGAGCAGCGAACCCTGGGAGGCCGCCGGGTTGGCGCCCATCACCACCAGAAGGTCGGTGCGCTCGATATCGGGCACCGGGAAGCCCCACCAGTTGCCGAACATCAGGTGCGACGAGAGGTTTTTCGGCCACTGATCGACGGTGCCGGGCGAATAGCTGACCGGGATGCCCGACATCCCGAGCAGCACACCGGTGTAGCGGCCGAGTGAGAACGAGTGCGCCAGCGGATTTCCGGTGTAGGCGGTGACGGCGCCGATCCCGTGTTCGGCGATCACCGGCGCGAGCAGTTCAGTGCAGCGCCGGAAGGCTGCATCCCAGCTGACCTCCTGCCACTGCCCTTCGACCTTGATCATTGGCGTGCGGATCCGGTCCGGGTCTTCGTGGATGGCTCCTAGGGAGACACCCTTGGGGCACAGATGCCCGCGGCTCCAGACGTCATCAGCGTTTCCGCGGATGCCCGCTATGCGGCCGTCAGCGACCTCAATCTCCAAGCCGCACATGGCTTCACACAGCGGACAGGTGTAGCGGTGGCGGCCGTCCTGACCGGTGGCAGCTGGGCGGGCAGGCTCGATAGTCACGCACCTGATGGTAGGTCGCCGCAGGCCCCGCCACCGCGGATCACAGAATCAGCTGGGCCGGCGCGCAAGTTTCAGTCCGGGTAGTCCATTGGAACCTCGAGGGTATTGAGCCACATCGCGAGTGCGTCGTACTGACCGACCAACATGACGAACTCGATCAGCTGTCTGCGATCCAGATGACCCGCCAACCTCTGCCAGGACTCGTCGGACACCGTGCGGGTAGCCAATAGCTCATCGACCGCCGACAGCATCGCCTCGTGGCGCGCTGAGAGTCCCGCCGAGTCCGGCCAGGCGAATACCGCCGCCAGGGTGTCGGGTTCCACACCCCGCGTCAGGGCTATCCGGCGGTGCTGCTGCAATTCGTACTCGGACTTTCGGACGTGCCCGACCCGCAGGATCACCACTTCGGTGTCGCATCCGGGCAGGCGTCCGCGCCGCAACAGCACCCCGCCAAACGGCGCCCAGGACCAGAACAGCCGCCGGTGTTGGGCAAACACCGTGAACAGGTGGATCTCGGGCACACCCCAGATTCGGGCGGAGGTCTTGCAGAACAGCCAGCCGAACAATCCGAGTTCGCGTCGACTGCCAGACGGAATCCTGGGCGGCGCCGGCGCGGGCAGCCGATCTGGTCGGTCTGCGGGAAGGGGAGGGTTGACCACGGGACTATCTTCTCCCCTGGCCGGGCGCCAGCGCGACCTTGGGGACGAAAGCCAGAAGTAGTCTTGGGTCAGGTGAGATTAGACTCGCGTCGGCACGCCCACCGCCCGGCCGCTCCGGCGACAAGAACACTCCGGCGACAAGAAGGTTGAGAGATGACTACAGCAGTGCCATCCCTTCCCGCGCTGCTGCGCAAGCGGGCCGCTGATCGCCCCGACGCCCCCGCATTCACCTTCGTCGACTACGCCGTGGACCCGAATGGCTTCTCTGAGACCCTGACATGGTCGATGGTCCTGCAGCGGGCCGTGAATTTGGCCGACGAACTGCGGCAGTGCGGGTCACCCGGTGACCGCGCCGCGATTCTGGCCCCGCAGGGCCTCCAGTACATCGTCGCCTACTACGGCGCGGTGGAGGCCGGCTTCGCCGCAGTCCCACTACCGGTGCCGATCCTGGGCGCACACGACGAGCGGGTATCGGCCGCGCTGCAGGACTGCAAGCCGTCGGTGATCTTGACCACGTCAGACACCGTCGACGCCATCGCCACCTATGCCCGTGCCGACGGCGGTAATCCCGCGCCCACAATCCTCGAGGTCGATTCGCTCGACCTGGACTCGCCGTCGGAAATCGGCGCGAGCACGCACGCACCGGACAGCATCGCGCATCTGCAGTACACCTCGGGATCCACTGGGCAGCCAACCGGCGCGATCATCACGCACCGCAACCTGCTCACCAACTTCGACCAGATCGCTGACGCGTTCTTCGAAGACCGCGGCGGACTGCCACCGGCCGACATGAACATCGCGGGATGGATCCCCTTCTATCACGACATGGGGCTGATGCTGGGCATCGCTCTGCCGCTGGCCTGGAACTGTCCTGCCTGGTTGACCGACCCGGTCGGGTTTCTACAACGACCGGCACGTTGGCTGCATCAACTCGCCGACTACCCCAATACCTTCTCGGCGGCCCCGAACTTCGCGTTCGACCTGGCGGCCCGCCGCACGTCCGACGAGGACATGGCCGGCCACGATCTGGCGCGGGTGATGTCGATCAACAACGGCAGTGAACGCGTCAGCGCAAGGACGATCGCCCGGTTCAACGAACGATTTGCCCGTTTCAACCTTCCCGCGACGGCGGTGCGCCCGTCCTACGGACTGGCTGAGGCCACGCTGTACGTGGCGGCCCAGAAGGCCGGCGAACCCTCTCACAGCGTGTCTTTCCTTGCCGACCAGTTGTCGGAGGGCAAGGCCGCGCGATGTGACGCCGACACCCCGGGCTCCTCCGAATTGGTCGCCTACAACCTCACTGGAACGCAACTGGTGCGCATCGTCGATCCGGACACCTGCACCGAACTTGGAGACGGCAGCGTAGGAGAGCTCTGGGTGCAGGGCGA
>Ga0304730_1000389_pt1 | contig 38631 bp, 35 predicted proteins | sample M_130628_MF_Meta_FD_190474 | JGI IMG/M metagenome (GOLD analysis project Ga0304730, IMG submission 190474) | Freshwater microbial communities from Lake Montjoie, Canada to study carbon cycling - M_130628_MF_MetaG (v2) (version 2) | ecosystem: Environmental > Aquatic > Freshwater > Lake | place...
CGTCGTCCGCTCGGATATACGGCCACCTGCCTTTCACAGGGGGCCGTATTTTCATGGTGGAATGGCCGAGAGGCGAGGCAAGGGACTGCAAATCCCTCTACACGGGTTCAAATCCCGTTTCCACCTCGATTACGTTTAATTTGCGCACATGAAGTGTGAGTATTTTTGTTTTCTAAAATACTCTTAGGCCATGAGCGATGAATCTGTTAGACCTTGGGGTCACTACGAAATCCTGCAGGAGAAAATCACGCACAAAGTTAAGTGCATCTGGGTTAAACCAGGTTCCCGCCTCTCTTATCAGAAACATCAAAAACGAAGTGAGCACTGGTTCATCGTTTCCGGCATTGCCGATGTAACACTCGAAGGTAATGAGTTTAAAAAGATGCCTGGCGAAACTGTTGATGTGAAAGTCGGCCAGCTGCACCGCATCGGTAACTCTGGTTTAGAGGATCTAGTTTTTATTGAGATTCAGACCGGCACATATTTTGGAGAAGATGACATCGAGCGCGTTTCCGACGATTACGCACGCTAAATTCTCGCTACACATCTAAATATCTCTGTTGTATAGTTCGCAAGCACCCACGGACGATTGGCGCAGCGGTAGCGCACTTCCTTGACATGGAAGGGGTCACTGGTTCGATCCCAGTATCGTCCACCATAATCAAACGGCAATTAGGTACAAACTGCGAATAGATCTCAAACTTCTTGAGTTAAACCTCGGCGTCTTAGTAACGGCTCGATCTGCGCATCACGGCCCCGGAAATTTCTAAACATCTGCATCGAATCAACGGACCCGCCACGGCTCATCAGAGTGTTTCGGAAATGGTCACCGTTTTTGCGTGTCAAACCACCATTATCCTTGAACCATTCGACGGTATCTGCATCGAGAACTTCACTCCAGATATATCCGTAATAACCCGCTGAGTATCCCCCAGCAAAAATATGAGAGAAATAAGTTGAGCGGTATCTAGTTGGCACCGGTGCGTAGTTAAGCCCATATTCCGTAATGGCATTGGCCTCGAACTCAGTAACGCTTGAGACCTTTGAAGCATCTTCGAGTGAGTGCCAAGCCAAATCAAGAATCGCCGCAGCTAAGTAACTAGTCGTTGCTTGTCCTTCGTTAAACGTTGATGACTCGTTCAATTTTTCAACCCATGCTTGAGGAAGTCGTTCTCCTGTCTGATAATGAATTGCGTAGTTATCTAGTACTTCGGGCCAGAGGATCCACATCTCGTTAACTTGAGATGGAAACTCAACGAAGTCTCTTTGGACCGCAGTGCCAGAAACGCGTGGGTACATCACATCTGAAAGGAGCCCATGAATAGCGTGTCCAAATTCGTGGAAGAGCGTTGTTGTCTCAGAGTACGAGAGCAGGGTTACTTCACCTTTAGGTGGTTTTGAAATATTCAGATTATTTACAACTACCGGCTTCTGGCCGAGTAGTTTGCTCTGCTTAACTAACGAGTTCATCCAGGCCCCACCGCGTTTAGAGTCACGAGTGTAGAAATCTGCGATGTAGAGACCGACTGCAGATCCATCCTCATTGAAGACTTCAAATACTCTTGCTTCAGGATGATAGGCAACCAAGTCAGGACGTTCCTTAAAAGTTAAGCCGTAAAGTTTGTTAGCCGCAAAAAAGACGCCATTTTTTAACACACTCTCTAGCTCAAAATAAGGCTTCATCGCGGCGGTATCAAGTGAGTACTTCTCGGCTCTTACCTTTTCGGTGTAGAAATCCCAATCCCAACTCGATAATTCATACGATTCGTTTCGCGAGATGATTTCTTGAATATCGGCGCCTTCGCGCTGCGCATTCTTTACCGCCGCTGGCGCTAGCTTCTTCAACATGGAATGCACATTGGCAGGGTTAGCAGCTGTTTGCTCTTGAAGAACAAATTCCGCGTGGGTTTTAACACCAAACAACTTGGCTCTCTCAGTTCGTAACTTAACCATGTTCAGTAGAACTTCTTTCGTATCATTTTCATTATCGCGATCACCTTTGAGTAGCGAATTCTTCATCACGGTCTCGCGAAGCGTTCGATTCTTCAAAGAACTCAAAAGCGGATGACCAGTAAAGTTCATCATCGTGATCAGCCATTTATCTGACATCCCACGCGACTCGGCAGCGGCCTTGCAGGCGGCAATCTGATTGCCGGTTAATCCTTCAAGATCGCTTTCGGTTTCAACGATAACCGCTAGATCATTCGTATCTGAAAGTAACTTTTTACTAAATTGAGTTTGTAGAGACGAGAGTTCCTCGTTTATTTCCTTGACCCGATCTCGACTCGCTTCGCTTAATTCGGCACCAGCATGAGCAAAATCTCTGAAATAACGTTCAACCAGCCAAGCCTGTTCTTCGTTGAGATCCGATGAGTTCTCGCGCAAGCTTTTAATGCGCGAAAAGAGGCTTGGGTTCAGCCTAATCGCATCCGAGTGAGCGGCTAGTTTGGGAGCTATCTCAGCTTCAATCGCATCGATTACATCATTGGTATCACTTGATGATTTGTTGTAGAAAACGGCAAGCACGCGACTCAATATTTCGCCGCTACGTTCGAAGGCTTCTATAGTGTTTTCAAAACTAACTTCGACATTGGCCAGAATTGCCTCTACTTCTAGCAACTGTTCGTTAACGCCTGCGTAAAACGCTTCGAGATAATGAGAATCCTGGATCAGCGCAAATGGTGGAAGTTCATATACCAAGCTTGATTTTGTCAGAAACGGATTAGTACTCATTTATTTCTCTCCCGGTTGATTGATGTATTTAACTAGCAATTAAGGTTGGCCTTCCAACAATCCAACCCATGACCATTTGAACCATTGTTAGCGCGACCATCCCGAGAAGCGCTGTATTCCAATTACCAAAACTTTCATAAAACCAACCGAGTAGTCCAGGTCCCATGGCAGATAGCGCGTAACCAATTGACTGCATCATGGTGGACATATTTCGAGTTGCCTCTGGTGTTGAAGTTTTTGTCCCCGCTAACATCAAACACATTGGGAAACAAATCGATACTCCGATATTGGCGAGGCAAAGCCACAAAAGAATTATCGGACCGGAAAGTATTGCGATTGCGAAAAAAGATACTGCAGTCAAGAGTGAGGCACCTACTAGAAATAATCTTTTGTCTCGAAACTTACCAATGTAATGCGGAATCGTGAGACCAACTAATGAGCCGACTACACCTGATATGGAGACTGCGAAAGCTCCCCCACGCAACGAAAAATCTTTGACTAACAATATTGTGGGAAGCCAAGTTGCTGTGGCATAAAAAACCATTGACTCAATTCCAAAAAACGCTACCAAGGCCCAAGCAACCGGATCCTTAAAAGCCGGAGCTCGCCAAAAGTGAACAGGTCTAGTCAATTTCTCAACCGTTTCCGTTTCCATCTTGCGCCACCAGTAGATGGAGACAACCACGGCTAGTCCAACCCATGGAAGCATCGACAATTGCCAACTCAACGAATTCAATTCAGCCAACGGAACGCTGATCGCGATAGCTATAGCCGCTCCGAGACCCATTAAAGTTGAGTACACGCCGGTCATGAAACCGGAATCTGCGGGGGCATGTTCCTTAACCCATGCTGGCAGCTCGTAGTTCAAAACTGCGATAGCTATTCCTAAAACAAAAGAGAATAAATAGAGGCCAATTAGCCCAGTGAATGTTCGCGCAAATAATGCGCAAGCCAAGACTGTTAGAGCCCACTTAATGATTCGATTACTGGAACCTAACTTTGCTACTTGTCCCATTAATAAGCTGGTGGAAGCGAAACAGAAAACCGGAATTCCAGCCAGAAGTGCTATCTCTGCGGTGCTTAAATTGAAGCGCTCTTTGAGAATCGGGATCAATGGGCTTATCAACACCAGGCCTGCTCGCATGTTTAGAGATGCGAAGAAGATGGGTGCGCCGGTTCGTAATCTGCTCTTCAAAATAGACCCTTCCAGGCTCTTTCGAGGCTAAGCGCTCTCGGCTAACTTAGCAGTTCAGCTCTTCAAAGACCCTGCCTGGGCCACCCCAAGTTTCTTGTACCAGCCATAGCGTCGCGCCTAACCGTCCCTAGCCTAGTCAAGTGAACTTCAGACACCTTTTGGACGTCGCCCAGCGTAAATCAAGAAAAAATTGCGTCCAAAGGGGTGGCAAAAGGTACGAAATTCCCATATTGTTCTGCGCAAAGGCCAGATGACAGACACCGCCTCATTCTCTTTAAACGAGAATGGTGTAGACCGTCGCGGTCCAAACTAGAAGGAGACAAATTAGTATGAAAAGAAACTTGGCAATTCGTGCCTTGGCAACGGCGGCATCAGCTGCGCTCGTTGCTGGAGTGTTTTCTGTTGGTGCGATCACCACTGCTCAGGCTGCGACTAAGACAACTGTAACTCTTCTTTCAACAGGAGACATTACAACTTTGAACTCCGGAACAAGCGACGGCAATACAACTTACAACGCGCTATCCGGTTCATTAACAGGAATGGGCTTTACTTATTACAACTCAGATGCGAAATTGGTTATGAATACCAAGTTCGGATCAATGAAGATTGTTAAGCAAACAGCTAAAGATTTCCAGATTCAATACACAGTTGCAAAGGGTCAGCAATGGTCTGATGGAACTCCAATTGATGCGGTTGATCTACTTCTGACTCACGTTGTTGCGTCAGATAAGTACTCAAAAGATGCCGGTCTTGGCGACCCAGCAAATGCTGAAGTTAAGCCAGTTTTCGACAGCGTTAGCTACGGTGGAACATACGGTCAGCACGTAGTTGGTCTTCCAACTTTGAGCGCCGACAAGATGAGCCTCACAGTTAAATTCGACCAACCTCTACCAGACTGGGAGCTTCTAGCACCTGGACCAGCATCAGTGCACGCAATGTCTCTAATTGCTGATGGTAAGAAGGGTCTGCAATCTGCAGCCGTAAATGCTGCTGCTAAGGCAAAGTTCCTCAAGGCATTCATGAAGAAGGAAACTGCTCACCTTAAGAAAATTGGAGAGCTTTTCACCAGTGGTTATATCGTCACTAAGGTTGATAAAGACACCAACCCACTTCTTCTAGTAAGCAACGGCGGATTCATTATCTCTAAGTTCACACTTGGTGATTCAATGACTTTGGTTCGTAACCCTAAGTACACATCAGGTCCAGCGATGGCTACTAAGAACCCAATCAAGACTGTTGTAATTAAGATTATCAAGGACAACACTGCAGCCGTACAGGCACTTCGCAATGGTGACATTGATATCTACTACAACTCACTTCCATCAGGTAATGACAAGATTGCTCTTACTGCGATGACAAACGTCACGACTCTTACCAAGACCGGTGGAAACTATTCACACCTAGACCTTCGTACTGACTCAGCACATGGTGAGTCTGACGTTTATTCAGGTCCGTTTGCTGGAAATGGAACACGCGCTAAGGATCTCCGCAAGGCGTTCTTACTTGCTACTCCACGCGAGCAAATGGTTCAGTTAATCGTTGCTCCTGTTAAGTCAGATGCAACTCCTTTGGATTCAGCACTTACTTTCCAAGGAACACCTGAATACACAGCTATCACTAAGGCATCTGGCGTAAGTGAATTCACAACAGGAACTCAAGCTGAGCGCACTGCGAAAGCTTTAGCAATTGTTAAGAAGTACTACCCAGAAGCTTCTGAAACTAACCCATTGGTTAAGATCAGTTTTGCTCACGCAGATACATCAACCCGTAACAAGCTTGGTGCATTGATCGTCGCTGAAACAAAGAAGGCTGGCTTTGCCGTAACAGAAAAGGCTTACTCAGACTTGTTCGGTGAGCGCGGTAACATCAACGCAATTCACGATGTAACAATGTACGGCTTTGGTCTAAATAGCTTGAGCCAATCAAATGGAACTGAAATCTACAAGTCAGACGGTGGAAACAACGTTTGGGGTTGGAACAGTTCTTCTCTTGACGAGCTAGCAAAGAGCCTGCAGGGTGACATCTTGACCGCTAAGGAAGCGACTGCAAAGCGCCTCGCAATGGACAAGATCATCATCGGCAACTACTGGGGTCTACCGTTGTACGCAAACCCAACAATTACTGCGTTCAACAAGGATCTAAAGAATGTAAAGCCAGCTCCAGTTGGCAATAACATCACTTGGAACTTCTTCGAGTGGTCATACTAAGCAATAGCTTAAATAGCAGTAACAGATAGATAAAGAAACTGGGATGTCCCACGGGGCATCCCAGTTTCTTTTCATCAACTTGTTAGCATTCATCATTGTTCGATAAGTTCTCGCCCATCGGCCAGATCTAAAAAGTAAGCGGTATAGCCGCGGTCAGGGAGACACTTTGTTTCAGTATGTATTGAGACGTCTTGGCATGATGTTGGTCATCGTTTTTGGTGCCAGCTTCTTGGCATACAACCTGCAAGCCTTCTCGTCAGACCCGCTCTCTGTTTTCGGAGAAAGCACCGAGAAGAACAAGAGTTATTTGATCGCGAAGATGATTCGAGATCTACAACTCGATGTGCCACCTCCAATTCGCTATTTCTCTTGGTTGCGAGGCATAGTCGGCGGTCTCTGGGGTAACTTTGATATGGGTTTAACGCGAACCAAGCTCCCGGTAATTGAAGCGCTAGGGCAAGCTATTCCTGTCACGATCAAGCTCGTTATAACTTCAACGATTCTGGCAATCATTCTGGGCATCTCAATTGGAATGATTACCGCGATCCGTCAGTACAGTCGATTTGATTACACAATGACCTTTGTTTCTTTCCTACTCTTCTCGCTACCTGTCTTCTGGGTTGCTGTGCTTCTTAAAGAGTTTATGGCTATCGAATTTAACGATTTCTTGGTCAATCCAAATATTCCGCCGCTGGCCATCTTCATTTTTGCTCTGATCTTCGGCTTTGTCATAGCGGGTTTCATCGGAGGAAAGCGAAAGAATTTCTTTACTACGATTGCGGCCGCCGGTACTTTCGCAGCCGCCTTGCTTGTTTTCGCCGACCAAACACAATGGTTCATCAAACCATCACTAGGCATCTTTGGTGTCAGCTTCTTAGCACTAGTTAACTCAGCAATAGTGATTCAGTTGATTTCTGGATTAGATAGCAAGAAGGGCCGTCAGGCTGGCTTCGGTACGGCAATCGCGATTGCTATCTTGTACTTCCCGCTTCAAACAATTATGCGAGCAAATGCTTCCGCCTTAAACGTAATCGCTGTCTTTGTAATCACAACCGTGATTGGTTTAGCAATAGGTTATTCGGTTAGTTCAATTGATCGTCGCGTCTACACGCGGATTGGATTCTTCACTGCACTTTTATCAACCGTTCCTATCATCGTCGATCGTTTCATGCGCGAGTTCCCTGGCTACCTAAATTCTGATGCTATTAACGGAAGACCAGTACCAACCCTGGGGCAACAAAATGATTTGCTAACTGATGAGCAAATCGGTAATTTTTGGATTTCCGGCCTCGACACTGCGCTGCATCTAGTGTTGCCTACAGTTGCTCTTACCTTGATTTCATTCGCTGGATATGTCAGATTCTCACGAGGCAGTCTGCTCGAAGTATTAAATATGGATTACATTCGAACTGCTCGAGCCAAAGGCCTAACTGAACGTACCGTCGTTATTCGCCACGGCATGCGCAACGCGATGCTGCCGCTAACTACAATTTTAGTTAACGATGTGGCTGGCCTACTTGGTGGCGCAATTATTACTGAAGGCGTTTTTGCCTGGAAAGGGATGGGCCAATTATTTAACGATGCTTTAAGAAGCTACGACCTTAATCTCTTTATGGGTGTCTTTATTATCGGAGCGACCCTCACCGTGGTGGCGAACTTTGTCTCAGATTTACTTTATGGCGTCGTTGATCCACGAATTAGAATTAGGAAGTAGGTTGTCATGAGAAAATCAAAACCTGATACTGATATCGAAAAGAGCGAGACCGGAATCGCGGACCGCGACACTGCCGGACTCAGCCAACGTCAAATTGTCTTAAAGAGATTCGTTAAGCACAAGGCAGCTTTAGCTTCATTGATAACGTTAGCTTTTATCATCGTTATTGTTTACACATCGCTCGGCACTAATCTGGGTTTTGGTAAATTCAAGATTTCCCTTCCCGGATGGTGGCCTTACACAATTACTGGTATTGACCCCGAAGGCGCGCTGGCAAATACCTGTAACGGTGGTGTTACGGGTTGTCCAACTCTCGACTTGGCTCCCCCATTCTTAGATGGTGACGGAATTCGTTTCGGATCTCACCCATTTGGCACTGACATTATCGGTACAGATTATTTTGCATTGGTAATGCGCGGAGCTCAGCAGTCAATTCTGGTAATGCTTGTTGTAGGTACTTTAGGAATCATTATTGGAACCATCATCGGAGCTATCGCTGGTTTCTTTGGCGGCATAGTTGACGCGATTTTGATGCGAATCACCGACATGTTCTTGGTTACCCCAACCATCGTGATCGGCGCAGTTATCGGCTTTAAATTCGGCAATCTAGGCGTGCTCCCATTAGCAATCATGCTTGGGCTCTTTGCCTGGATGGGCCTTGCGAGATTTGTACGAACTGAGTTTCTCACTCTGCGTGAAAGAGAATTTGTTGACGCAGCTAGAGTTGCCGGCGCTTCCGATCGAAGAATTATCTTTAAACATATTCTTCCAAATGCGATCGGCATTATTATCGTGGTCGGAACCCTGTTGCTTTCAGGCGCAATCCTTGCTGAGACTGCATTGAGTTATTTAGGTTTTGGAGTTCGTTCTCCAGATGTATCACTCGGACTATTAATCAGCGAGTACCAAGGTTCATTTAGCTTAAGTCCATGGCTCTTCTGGTGGCCAGGCACGTTAATTGTCTCGATCGCTTTATGCGTGAACTTCATAGGTGATGGATTGCGCGATGCCTTTGACCCTCGTCAACGTCGCCATATCTCCATGAAGGAACGTAAAAAAGCAAAAGAAATTAAAAAGGAAAGTATTTAATGCATCCTTTTAATTCGCTCTTTAATCATGTGAGCAGCTTGACCGCTAACGCTGTCCAAACTCTCACTCATGGATTCCATGCCGAGTTCTCTGGATTCAGAAACCGGAAGACCACTTCCGTACCAGCCAAATTTTTTCTCGGCAATCCATCGTTGCTTACCGCTGGCGGGGGCTACCCAAACCTTGGTTTTACCTTTAGCGTGAATGATCGTAAGAACCCACTTAGTTTCAAGACTGATGACTTCGCTGTAAGAGATCAGTTCGGTGCGCAGCGGGTTAACCACTTCGATATGTTCGCTACGCAAAACAAGTTTAGGTCGAATCCAGATCAAGTACGCGAGCGAAGCCAAAAGAACGCAGACGCTAACGTCAGTGACTATCTGCGAGGTATTAGTGCTTACCCAGATGCTATTCGTAGCAAAAAGTCCGATCAAACCAAAAGCGCAGAAGGCCCAAGCAAAATTTCCTCGGGGTCTAAAAGTTTCGTTCATCTACCAAGTATCGCAGGAGAAAGAAAATGAGCACAACTAATACCCCGGTACTTCAAGTATCAAATTACAACATCGATTTCTGGGTAGATGGCGTCTGGTATCCAGCTGCCATAGATATGAACTTTGATGTTCAGGCTGGCAAAGTTTTGGCAATTGTTGGCGAGTCAGGTTCTGGTAAGACTTCGATTGCCATGGGCCTAATGGAGTTACTAGCCTCAAATGCGCGAGTTTCAGGTAGCGTGAAGATAAAAGGCACCGAGATGGTGGGCGCACCTAAGAATCTGTTGCGCAGAACTCGCGGCCGCGAAGTTGCTTACATCTTCCAAGAACCGATGACTGCTTTGAACCCAGTATTTACGATTGGTTTCCAAATCGTCGAAACTCTCCGCACTCACTTTGACATGGGGCCTCAGGAAGCCAAAGCGCGTGCCATTGAACTCATTGGCATGGTTGAAATTCCCGACCCGGTCGGCTCTTTCAATAAGTATCCTCATCAACTTTCGGGCGGACAGCGTCAGCGCGCCATGATTGCGCAGGCACTTGCCTGCGATCCTGGACTACTTGTTGCAGACGAACCTACGACTGCTCTTGATGTCACTGTTCAAGCAGAAATTCTTGATCTAATTCGCAATCTTCGTGACAAATTAAATTCTGCAATTCTTCTGATTACGCACGACATGGGAGTTGTTGCCGATCTAGCAGATGATATTTTGGTTATGAAAGATGGTTTAACGGTTGAGTACGGAACTTCTGATCAAATTTTCAATCGACCAGAGCATCCATACACGAAAGCACTTTTAGCTGCGGTTCCGAAACTTGGCTCGGTAGCCGTTCGTGAACTCTTGCCTGATTTGGTTGGCCTTCCGCCGGTATTGAAGATGGATAAAGTCTCGATCGAATACCCAAAGAAGGGTCGGGTTCCTGCTTTCCGCGCTGTTTCAGATTTCACCTTGGAAATCTTCCCAGGTGAAATTGTCGGTCTGGTTGGCGAATCGGGTTCTGGTAAAACAACGGTTGGACGCGCCGCAATTGGATTACTTCCAGCAGTTGAGGGCAAGATTGAAATTGTTGGTCGAGATATTACAAAGCCAACTCCTAAGGAGCTTCGTGAAATTCGTAGGTTTACCGGCATTGTTTTCCAAGATCCAGGCAGCTCGCTAAATCCGCGTCTACCAATTGGTGAGAGTATCGGCGAACCGCTCTTGCTCTCTGGCGATGCCAAAGGTGCAGAACTTGATCGTCGAGTAGAAGATCTACTCGATAGCGTTGAACTTCCTAAGTCATATCGAAATCGCTACCCGCACGAACTTTCTGGCGGACAGCGTCAACGCGTAGGTATTGCTCGCGCACTTGCCTTAACTCCAAGTTTGTTAATTGCCGATGAGCCAACTTCGGCACTAGACGTGTCGGTTCAAGCAAGATTCCTTGAACTCCTTCAAGAGCTACAGGACAAACTTAAGTTTGCTTGCCTTTTTATCTCGCACGATTTAGCTGTCGTTGACATCCTTTCTCACCGAATCGCAGTTATGCATAACGGACGATTAATTGAAGTTGGCACCCGCGATCAGATTTTGAAGACGCCTCGCGAGGATTACACCAAACGATTAATTGGCGCAGTCCCGATTCCGGATCCTGCGGCTCAACGCATTAGACGAGAAGCACGACTAGCTAATAAGTAAGCAAGAACTCTGCGAGGCGAATTTAGATTTTTAGCTAAGCGCCCTTCGCAAACCTAGCACTTGCCACTATGGCGAGGGCCAACAGTGCTGGCACGAAGAGCGCTGTTCTAAGTGATGTTGCGTCGGAAATAAAACCGATAAACGGCGGTCCGACAATGAACCCGAAATATGAAATACCAGAAACCATAGCTACTGCTTGCGCAGGTGCGACCTGGCCCGCGAACCGAGTATTAGCCATCGAGCCAACTGCGCTAAATAGCAACGGAATCGCAACTGAAAGGCCGGTTCCCATCCAGAACCAACCAAAGATTGCGCCAGTAGTTGAGTTAAGAATTAATCCAGTACTCATCCCAATTGACGCAATCAATCCTCCGCTTGCTAAAACCTTTGCGGCTCCAAATTTAGTGGCTAAATAATCACCCGAGAATCGGCCGATAATCATGGTTGCCGAGAAAACCACATAAGGAATAGCGCTCACAAAAGGTGAAGCTCCATAAGTTTCGCGAGTAAGAACACCACCCCAATCTCCAACAGCACCTTCGCCGATTGTTGAACAGAGCCCAAATATTCCAAAGAGCCAAATAATTGGTGGTCGATGGATCTTCGTTCCTGGCTCTAATTCATGAATATCAACCGAACCCGGTAACCATAAATTGCGCACTGCGAATGCTGCCACGGTAATACCGCCGCAAATCATCAAAGTCTGCAGACTATAGCTGATCTTTAGTTGCGAACAAATTCCCCCGATAATCCCGCCACAAAAACCACCCAATGAAAACATTCCGTGAAAAACACTCATGAGGCGAAGTGAACTTTGGTGTTCCAAGGTCACCGCGTGTGAATTCATCGCGACATCTTGGGTAGCAAGAAAATAGCCAGCAAAAAAAGCAGTCAGTGCGAATGCCAATACCGACACGAGCGCGAAACTCTGAAGTGTCCAAGCCAAGACCATGGCTAACGTTCCATAAAAAGCTACTGGTGAACTACCGTACTTCGCGCATAATTTGCCCGCAAAGGGCAAGGCGGAAAATACCCCAAGTGAACTCGCCAATAGACAAAGACTCAAAGTTGAGTTTGATATCTCGAGCGCGTTTTTAATGTCCGGAATTCGGGCCACGAAAGCGCCTACCACTAGTCCGTTCGTGACGAAGGTCGCTGTAACTGCTAATCGTGCGCGCTTTTGAACTTCAGTAAGCATGCGTTAAGGCTAGCAATAAGTATCTTCAAAAAAGTGTTTATTTATCAGGCTCTTTCAGTTAGCGTCGTATTTAGTGAAACTGAGCAAGAAATCATGTGACAACTGGGGCTTGCTAATTGCCACAATTTTCTCTTCAGTAGCTACCAACCCAATTTCCCGAATCGTTTTTCGCCAAAAAATTACCGCCGCGGAATTCTCACTTTGAAACGGGACCTCCCAATTGCCTAGGAACTTATGTAGAATTTCGACCACTGCTGCCCCACCTACACCTATGCGCCTGAACTCCGGTTTAATGAAGAATTCACCTATTCGATGTGTATCGGGTTTTGATTTTCGAACTAGCGCAAATCCAGCAAGTTCACCATCGCATCTGATCAGATATGGCCAATGCTCTTCGTAAGCTAAGTAAGTTCGCAACCGGTCATCGCGATATGGACCTTCTGTTTTGATCACCGATTCTCGAAACACAGCGAGATCTTTCATATATACCTGCCAAAGCTCTAACAGAATGTCCGTCTCATTTGGTGAGGCTAGATCTGCAGTAACTAATATTTGCTTAGGCTCTCGATAAAAGTTACCGAATTGGTGAAGATTAGTTCGCTGTCGTGATCCAGTGTTGCCACGTGGAAACTATTCAGAAGATCGATCCGAGACTTATTTGTCGACCCAATCTCACTCATAATTATTTCGGTATTTGAAACTGGCAATGTGTGATCATCGACGCTGTGAAATAACTGCATCGGAACTTTGATATTAGGCAACGACGCGCGCGTCAACTTGAGCATCGTTAGTAGTTGATAGATTCCACGATACGGCAACTTGTCATAGCTGTACTCGGTCACACCCTTGCGCTTAATGTCATTGCCAACGCTGCTGCCAAACTTGATGATTCGCGAAATTACGAAAGCTAATTGTGGCGAAATGCCGCGTACGTGAATCATTGGGTTGACCAAGATGATCCCGGATAACTGATCACCTAGTTTGGCGGCTATATGCAGTGTTGTTCCACCGCCCATAGATAACCCGGCCACAAAAACTTGTGAGCAATGCTTCTGTAGTTCAGCTATCTCCGCTTTCACTTTTGCGGGCCACTCCGGCCACTCGACTTCATTTAAATCCGCTGGTTTAGTTCCGTGACCTGGTAGCAATGGCACTCGAACGCTATAACCCCGCGCATTGAGAAACTCAGCCCATGGCCGCATCGCAGCAGGTGATCCAGTAAATCCATGCACGAGCACGACGCCGATATGACCATTCTTTTTATCGCCTAGCGCTTGAAAATCTTGAAGTAGACCAGCTGGGGCTCCGTTGATACTCATGGCCAAAATCTATCTTGGCTTCCCACTGTCGGAGTGAACATTTAGGATCAATTCATTATGAATTCTTGGCAAGCAACAATTGAAGAACTCGGTCGTCCTCTGGCGGGCACTACCTTTGTGGTGCTCGACCTCGAAACATCTGGAGGTGCGCCACATTTAGGCGCGCAGATCACCGAGATCGGCGCTGTGAAAGTGCGTGGTGGCGAAGTGTTGGGACAGTTCCAAACTTTTGTAAATCCAGGATCAGCTATTCCCTCATTCATTACTGCGCTCACCGGAATAACTGATGAGATGGTTGCATTTTCGCCACAAATTGCCGAGGTATTTCCAATGCTTTTAGAATTTTTGGGTTCCGAGAATGAAACTGTATTTGTTGCGCATAATGCACCATTTGATCTTAGCTTTCTAAAGGCCGCTGCTACTGCTAGCCATTATCGATGGCCAAAATTCACCGTAATTGACACCGCTAAATTAGCTCGCAAGGTTTTGAGCCGTGATGAAGTTATTAACTGCAAACTTGGCACTCTTGCCGAATTCTTTAACACGAGTGTAAGCCCCAATCATCGCGCCCTCGATGATGCTCTCGCTACGGTAGATGTCCTGCACGCACTCATCAGTCGAGTTGGCTCTCTCGGAATATTTACCCTAGAAGAACTCACTGACTTCAGCAATCGCAAATCTTCTGCGCGCACCCGAAAAGAATTAGACAGTATTTAAGAAAATCTTTACAACTATCTTGCTAACCGTTGGCTAACTTTTACCCAATTCTCTAACAGCGCTGTAGCAGCTCCTGAATCAAGAGCCTTAATAGCATCTACATAACCATCCTGCATGCGCTCTGCTAAAGATTTAGAATTCTCGCCTTTATATGCCGCAATCGCAGCAGCAGCATTTAGGGCAACTGCGTCACGCGGTGCTCCATGTTCGCCATTGAAAATTGCTCGAGATACACTCGCATTGAATTGTGCGTCTCCCCCAACTAAATCAGTGATCGGTGCTTTCGCAATTCCGAATTCGGTGGGATCGATAAGATCTGAAGAAATCTCATCGTGCCCAATCGTTAGTACTGACGTCGTAGTAGCAAGTGAAATTTCATCTAGACCATCATCACCACGAAAAACAAAGCCATCTACACCTTTGGCAGCTAGTACTTGAGCCATTAATAAATGCATTCGATCATTGGCCACACCAATCGCGGCAGCTTTGGGCTTAGCCGGATTTGCGAGTGGTCCCAAAATGTTAAAAACAGTGGGTACCCCTAATTCTTTCCGGGCCGGGGCCGCGAAGCGCATAGCTGGATGAAATTTCGGCGCAAAGCAGAATCCAATTCCAACTTCACGAAAAACCGTCTCAACGCCATCGCCAACTAAGTCGATGTTAACGCCGAGCGCTTCCAGCAAATCCGCCGAACCAGATTTAGAGGAGGCAGCGCGATTTCCATGTTTAACAACTTTTGCGCCGGCTGCTGCTGCCACAATGGCAGCTGTAGTTGAAATATTGATCGTGTTAAAACCATCTCCACCGGTGCCAACCGTATCCACTGCTCGCTCAGCAATATCAATCGGAGCACTGTGCTGATACATCGCTTCAACAAAGGCATTTACTTCTTCAGCCGTCTCGCCCTTAGATTTAAGAGCCAACAGAAATTCTTTAATTTGCGAAATATCAGTAGCGCCTTGAAGGATCTCATTCATCGCCCAACGCGCAGAATTTGAAGTTAGATCTAACCCTTTGGTTAGGGTCTCTACTAGTTGTGGCCAGGTATTCGAATTAGACATTCGTCGTTGCGAGATTTTGTTTGCGCAACAAATCAGCAGCCGACTGCGCCAAAGTGAATGGATCGATTGGGTGAGTGACCACAGATTCCGCACGAGACCAAGCGGCTAACCAAGCATCTTCTTTTCGTCCAGTGATTAGCAATACTGGTGGACAATTGAAAACCTCATCCTTTAATTGCCGAGCGACGCCCATTCCGCCTTCGGGCACCGCTTCGCCATCTAGGATGAACAGATCTGCCTTTAATTTTCCAGCTAAATCTAGACGATCTACAAATGCGCGCAATGCTGGGGCTGTCGCAAATTCAAGTACTTCATGAGTTGGAAGATCAGCCGCTATTTTGCGTCCGAGAGCCGAGATGACCGCAGCCCTCACCGCGGAATCATGTGAGTAAATAACCACACGGATTTTTGAAGTTTCTGGGCTGCTCATGCTCGTAATTCTAATCAAATCACAGGCCAAAACCCCTGTGACCTGACTCATGCTTTCTGGCCAATATCACTCGTTCAAAGTGGCTCTTCTGGGCGCCATGTCGCGTGATTTCGGGAATAATACGCACCATGTCGAGTACAACTGTAGGAATGCATAAGCCCACCCGCCCGAACTTGGTCGCTGTCGGAACCATCGTTTGGCTATCGAGTGAGTTGATGTTCTTCGCTGCTCTCTTTGCAATGTACTTCACCACGCGTGCGGTTCAAGGCCCAAGTGTTTGGCTTAGTTCAACCGAGCTTCTTAACATTCCATTTGCTGCTCTTAACACCACGGTTTTGGTTTTATCTTCAGTGACCTGTCAGTTCGGAGTATTTGCCGCTGAACGATTCCAAGAGCGCAAAACTGGTTCACTCTGGCAAATCAATAAATGGGGAATGCGCGAATGGTTCTCGCTCACATTCCTGATGGGTGCGTTCTTCATTGGCGGACAAATTTATGAATATGCAGCGTTGGTCTCAGAAGGTTTGAGTATTTCATCTGTGGCATATGGTTCTGTTTTCTATATCGCAACCGGCTTCCACGGATTACACGTGACCGGTGGTTTGATCGCATTTCTGATTGTCATGATTCGTGTGGCTAAAGCTCGCCGTTTCAATCACAACCAGGCAACAACAGCAATTGTTGTTTCTTATTATTGGCACTTTGTCGACGTCGTTTGGATCGCTCTCTTCTCTGCGATCTATCTAATTAAGTAGAAAAGAATCATGAAAAAATTATCTAAGCTCCGTCGTAGCACTTTCGCGTCTCCGCTTCTTTTAGTCATCGCGTTATTCGCGATCGGTACAACCTTCTCGGTTGCTAGCGCTACTGATCAGACGGAATTAACCATTGATCAACGCTCGGCGCAAATTGCTGAAGGAAAACAAATATTTCTAAAAGGTTGCTCCTCATGCCATGGCTTGAATTTAGAAGGTGGCGCTATAGCTCCTTCGCTAATTGGCGTGGGCGCAGCTTCAGTTGATTTCCAAGTAGGCACCGGCCGCATGCCAATGGCTGACATGAGCACACAGGCTATGCGAAAGGCACCTCTGTATAACGCAGAAGAGACAGCAGCTCTTGCTGCTTACGTAGCTTCGACCGCGCCTGGTCCAGAGATTCCAACCGAGGCAATTCTTAATTATGAACGTGATGGAAATACCGCTGAGGGCGGAACTTTATTCCGAACTAACTGCGCGATGTGCCACAACTTTGCGGCTCAAGGTGGCGCCTTAACTCAGGGAAAGTATGCGCCAACCTTGATGGGTGTAGAACCTAAATACATTTATGAGGCAATGATTACTGGCCCGCAAGCGATGCCAGTTTTTTCAGATAAAACAATTACCCCTGCTGAAAAACTTTCCATAATTAAATGGGTTAAATCAGCAGAGAACGAACCGCAGTTAGGTGGTGCTGCTCTTGGAAGAGTAGGTCCAGTTACTGAAGGTTTGTTGGTATGGACACTAGGACTCGGACTGCTGATCGGTGTGGCAGTTTGGTTAGCGACGAAGGCGAGATAAATAAATGTCCAACGAAATCGAAGCAATCAAAGATCCCGGATTACCGGCGCACGTTCATCGCAAAGCTGACACTGATCCCGTTGCTGAAAAGCGCGCAGAGCGACAAGTTGCCATCCTCTTTCTGATCTCAGCACTAGGCACTTTGCTTTTTATCTATGCCTATTATTTTGTAGCCGATGACGTTTTTGTCTTCTTGCCAGTTTTGGGCAATACAAACGCTCATCAACTTCTCCTCGGCCTTGGTTTAGCAATCGCATTATTTTTTATTGGCGCAGCCGCAATTCATTGGGCAAAGACTTTAATGCCTGATGAAGAAGTCATCGCGATGCGTCACACTATGCGTTCAGATGACGAAGATCGAGATGCGCTTGTTAAGACTGTTAAGGAGCGAGCAGGAGCTGCAGGTCTTGGCCGTCGTTCGTTGATTAAGCGTTCAATGGGATTATCACTTGGTCTGATTGGTCTGTCGCCTTTGGTTTTATTGCGTGATTTGGGTCCGCTGCCTGGAAATGACCTAACCAAGACAAGTTGGAAATCAGGTTCACGTTTAGTGACAGATCCAGGCGATCGTCCGATTCGTCCAGAAGATCTGGAAGTTGGCGCCGTTGCGCAAGTACTACCTGAGCATTTTGGTGAAGAGCGTCGTCATCTCAGTGACATCGCTAAGGATGCGGTTCTTTTGATCCGTATTCGCCCCGAAGAATTCCAGTTAAGCCCAGAACGTTTATCTTGGACGTATGACGGCATCATTGCTTTCAGCAAAATTTGTTCACACATGGGTTGCGCGGTGGCTCTTTATGAGCAGACCACTAAACACTTGCTTTGCCCGTGTCATCAATCAACATTCGATGTTCCGCGCGCTGCGAAAGTTATTTTCGGACCCGCAGCTCGTCCACTTCCCCAGTTGGCAATCACCGTTGATTCTGAAGGTTATTTAATTGCTCAAAAACCATTCTCCGAGCCCGTCGGACCTAGTTTCTGGGAGCGTTCATCATGACCGCACGTGAAAGAGTTGCCGGTACGGTAGCTAACTATGTAGATGAACGCACTGGCGCCGCCAAGTGGATGAAGAAAAACTTAACCAAGGTCTTCCCTGATCACTGGTCGTTCTTACTTGGCGAAATTGCACTCTACTCATTTGTTATCTTGTTGCTATCCGGAACTTTCCTAACTTTCTGGTTTGATCCATCGCAACGAGAAGTTCTATATGACGGCGCTTATGAACCGCTTCAAGGTTTACATATGTCAGCTGCCTACGCCTCAACACTTCATATCTCCTTCGAAGTTCGCGGCGGATTGTTGATGCGTCAAATTCACCATTGGGCAGCTCTTATATTTATGGCCGCCATAGTTGTGCACTTGATGCGGGTTTACTTCACCGGTGCTTTCCGCAAGCCTCGTGAGTTCAACTGGATCATCGGTGTTGGCCTTCTTACCTTAGGCATTGTCGAAGGTTTCCTCGGCTATTCACTACCCGATGATTTACTTTCTGGCACAGGTATTCGAATTGCTGAAGCAATTATTCAGGCACTTCCAGTGGTTGGTTCTTACCTTGCGTTCTTCGCCTTCGGTGGCGCATTCCCTGGCGAAGCATTCATCCCCCGCATTTTTACTGTTCACGTATTACTGCTGCCTGGAATTTTCTTAGCCCTGATCACAGTTCACTTAATGTTGGTTTGGTATCAGAAGCACACTCAATGGCCTGGCCCCGGCCGCACTGAGAAGAATGTTGTTGGTTATCCATTAATGCCTGCGTACATGGCCAAGGCTGGTGGTTTCTTCTTCATCGTATTCGGTGTAACTGCGTTCTTGGGAGCAGTCGCATCGATTAACCCAATCTGGCTTTATGGCCCATATAACCCAGGCCAGATTTCGGCAGGTTCGCAACCCGACTGGTACATGGGTTGGCTTGATGGACTTGTGCGAATGTCGCCACCGCTTGAATCATATATTTTTGGTTACACCATCTCTTGGAACATCTTAATTCCAGGTTTGATTGTGCCTGGAATTCTTTTCACTGGCATGGCGCTATACCCATTCATTGAAAGTTGGATTACTGGCGATAAGCGGGAGCATCATTTACTTGATCGCCCACGCAACGTGCCTAATCGCACCGCACTTGGCGTAATGTCACTGACTTTTATGTTGGTTGCACTGATCAATGGTGGTAACGACATCATTGCGACAACTTTCCACCTCGCCATTAATCAAGTTATGTGGTTTAGCCGAATCGCGATATTTGTATTACCACCGTTAGCTTTCGTGGTCACAAAGCGCATTTGCTTGTCGCTTCAACGCGCTGATCGCGAACTAGTTCTTCATGGTCGCGAGACTGGTCGTTTACTAATGTTGCCTCATGGTGAGTTCGTCGAAGTTCACGAACCAATTTCCCCTGAATTAGCCTGGAAATTGACTGCTCATGAACAAGCTCCCGCGCTAGCACTAGAAGATGTTGATTCTCGTGGCGTACGCCGCGCAGGTGGCTTGAAGAACAAGCTACGCAAGCGAATTAGCCAGGCTAATGCTGAAAGCATTGCTAAGCCGACTGCCAATGATCTCAAAGAGATCGAGCATCATTAATTAAGCATGAAGAGAACCCTCGTGGCTAAATAGCTGCGGGGGTTTCTTTTTGCTTGCTAACAACTAGCCAAACACCAACAACTGTTATCAGGCCACCAATAATCGAAACAAGAGTGATTCGTTCATCAAAGAAGAAGTACGCTTCAATAGCCGTTGCTGGCGGTACCAAGTAATAAAGTGAAGAAACACTTGCGGCGCTGCTCTGGCTGAGTAAGTAGAAGAGCAGCAATATTGCCCCGAATGAAAGAGCCAGAATTAACCAGGCTAGTGCTCCGACAAACTGGATTGTCCAATGAATCTCGGGCTTCTCAAAGAGCAGCGCTAGGGTAAAAAGTGCCAATGACGTAGCTGCGAATTGAATTGAAGTTCCAGCAAGCGTTGGGATCGCTCCCCCGAATTTCTTCTGCAGAATAGTTCCGGTGGTTCCACCTAGAAGTCCGATAAAACATGCCGCAATAGAGATAACGGAAACAGACTCAACGCCTGTCATTCCAATTCGTGGACTTACAACTACAACTAGACCTAGCAATCCGAGTAGCAGGCCGGCAACCGCTCGAGCTCTAAGCGGTTCGCCCAGGAATCTTGCCGCAAAGAGACTTACTAATACTGGCTGGAGGCTTGCTATCAACGCAGTAATCATGGCTGGTGCGCCTCGGCTAACGGCGAAAAAGAAGCCACCAAGATATGCCCCGTGAAGAGTCAAACCGATGAGTGTCGAAGGCCCAATGATTGAGCGAGTAATTGGTTGAGTCTTGTGCAGAAAAGAAATTGCGATGAAGAGAAGTAGAGCTGCGATTGCCATTCGGATCGAAAGGAAATAGAACGGTGGCGAATAAGGGATGCCGTACTTAGCGCCAATGAATCCGGTGCTCCAAAGCAATACAAAAAAAGCCGGCGCAAACCTCTTGAGCACGACTATGCCAACACGTCTGGGCTAATTAATGATGAGCTGCGTCGTTGTTTGGCTTCTCGTACTCGGTTACAAAACCGATGATGCTTATTACGAGTGCCCCAACAGCAAGAAGTGTTAGCCACCACCCGATTATCAAGCCAAGACCCACCGCAAACATGCTGGCCGCAACTGGTAATGGCCACCATGAATGCGGGCTATAAAAACCTAACTCGCCTGCTGAATCTGCGATCTCGCCTTGCAAGTTATCTTCTGGCAAGGTCGTACCGATGCGGCGATCAGTAAACCAAAGGTAATACCCGACCATTGCTGCAAGCAGCGAGCTAAGCAGTAGACACGAGATGCCTAGTGGTTCGCCGCCAACATAGTAATAAACAAAGGTCATGATTGCGTAGAAGATTGCTAAGCCGACAAAGAGGCGATAATTGGCCTTCATTTAACTAGTGCCCCTCAGTCTTAATGTGCGGATGATGTAGATCAAATGCTGGTCGCTCAGAACGAATGCGCGGCATCGTTAAGAAGTTGTGGCGAGGTGGTGGGCAAGATGTCGCCCATTCCAATGACGCGCCATATCCCCAAGGATCATCACAGTTAACAAGTGGTGACTTGCGAGTGATCCAAACATTGATGGCAAACGGGATCATCGATAACGCCAACAAAATTGAACCAACGGTTGAAATCATATTCATGGTGGTAAATCCATCTGTCGCTAAGTAATCGGCATAACGACGAGGAAAACCCTTGATGCCTAGCCAGTGCTGAATCAAGAACGTTGTATGGAAACCGAAGAAAAGTGTCCAGAAGTGGATCTTGCCCAAGCGCTCATTTAGCATGCGCCCGGTCATCTTTGGCCACCAGAAATAGAAACCAGCAAACATCGCAAACACAACGGTACCGAACAGCACGTAATGGAAGTGCGCAACTACGAAGTATGAAGCTGAAACTGCGAAATCGAGTGGTGGTGAAGCCAGGATGATTCCAGTTAATCCGCCGAATAAGAAGGTAATTAGAAAGCCCATAACCCAAAGCATTGGTGTTTCGAAAGTTACGTGGCCACGCCACATGGTGCCGATCCAGTTGAAGAACTTAACGCCAGTCGGAATACCAATTAAGAATGTCATGAATGAGAAGAACGGTAAGAGCACTTGTCCGCTGGCGAACATATGGTGTGCCCAAACTGAAACAGAGAGAGCTGAAATTGCAATTGTCGCTGCAATCAAACCCTTGTACCCAAATATTGGTTTACGACTAAAGACCGGCAAGATTTCAGTCGCGATACCGAAGAACGGCAGCGCCAAGATATATACCTCTGGATGTCCAAAGAACCAGAAGAGATGCTGCCAGAGCATCGCACCACCATTAGCCGGATCGAATATATGAGAACCAAATAATCGATCCGATTCAAGTGCGAGCAGCGCTGCCGCTAGAGGAGGGAAAGCAAGTAATACAAGAATCGAAGTAAGCAATACGTTCCAACTAAAAATAGACATGCGGAACATCGTCATACCAGGTGCGCGCATTGTGAAGATCGTGGTTATGAAGTTAACGCCGCCGAGAATAGTTCCGATACCACCGATTGCTAAGCCGACGATCCAGAGATCGCCACCTATTCCGGGTGAGTATTGCGAATTTGATAGAGGCGCGTAAGCAGTCCAACCAAATGAAGCAGCGCCACCTGGAGATAAGAATCCGGCAAATGCCATGATGCCACCGAATAAATAAATCCAATAAGACAACATATTTAAACGAGGGAAAGCCACATCTGCTGCGCCAATCTGTAACGGCATGATCACATTGGCAAAACCAACGAATAATGGCGTAGCAAACATCAACAACATGATGGTTCCGTGCATTGTAAATACTTGGTTGTACTGCTCATTACTGATGAACTGCATTCCCGGACGGGTGAGTTCAGCTCGCAAAATAAGCGCCAAGATGCCACCGATTAAGAACCAAGCGAAAGTGGTCATCAAGTAGAGATAACCGATCGTCTTATGATCTGTTGAGGTTACAAAACGTACGAAATGGCGGCCTTTAGAGGTTGGCACAACTGTTGGCGTTTCTACTGCATCGCGTTGAGCGTATGTGGTCATGCTTGGCTCGCCTTCTCGATTTCAAGTTTCAGATTAGAAATATAAGTTTCGTATTCAGCTGGGGTTACAACTCGTACGGTGAAAAGCATTTGTGCATGGTTTCGACCGCAGAGTATGTTGCAGCGCCCTGGGAACTCGCCCAATTTATTTGCCGTGAATTCCAAATGATTACTAACCCCGGGTAAATTCTGAATCTGAATCATAAATTCTGGAATCCAGAAACCGTGAACCACATCGTTTGAATTAATTGTGTAACGAACTCGCTCGCCTTGCGGAACAACTAGGACTGGTGGCTTTGCTGGAGTTCCGGTTAGGGTCACATCTTTACCCGCATCAAGATAGGTAAATTGCCATGACCACTGAATTCCGTTTACAACTATCTCGTGTTGAACATTTTCTTGTGGTTTTACAATCTGGTTCTCTTTGACTGCTGTGTAATAAAACATCGCCGCCACAATGATGAATGGAATTAATGTGTAAGCAATTTCAACCGGTACGTTGTACTGAGTCTGCTTTGGAAATTCTGGCCCATTCTTAGGGGCGCGGTGGAAAATTGCGGGCCAAACGATCAAGATCGCAGTAAAAACACCTACAACTGCCGCTGCCAGCCATGAGTAAGTCCAGAGTGAATGTGAAATCTCATTAATACTCGAAGCATCGCCACTAAATCCGGAATCAGCGTCTTTTTCGCAGCCAGTAAGGGCGAAGATGGTGGGCACCAGAATTACGAGGCCACGACGAGTGGTATTCAATTTCATAGCGTAAGGATAGTGCCCCGCTTAGACGTCGGCTTCAGTCAGGAGTAGCCTTCGACGCGTGGTTCGGGTCACAGGAAATTTCACTAGTCAGTCCCCTCTCCACCCTGCCGCAATCGCCCTTTTGAAAGATGCTTTCAGCCAAGGCTGGGCAGATCCCGCGAAAATCGGTGACCACTCGGCAAGAACTGCGATTCTGCGAAACGAAGCCATTGAATCGATCGCAGAAAACTTAAAGCTCCAACCAAGTGAGATCGAAGTTATTGGTGAGCCTCGTCTCGGTCAACACTTAGCAATTTCTGGATTGTTGAAACCAGAACACACACTTCTTCATTCAACCGCCGACCGACGAAGCGTCTTCGCTGTCGCGGCAGCACATGAAAAATCAGGTGGTTCTACTCGGATTATAAATGTTGGACCAAGTGGCAAAATCGTTGATCTGGCTGAATTGTCCAGTCGAAGTGTTTTAGCTCTTCAAGGCACCAATATCGAAACTGGTATCACCCAGGATGTGGATTTTGTAATCGAGAAAATTAAGCCAAATTTTGTAGCTCTCGATTATTCGGCTGCCCCAAATCTGCCTTTACCAAGTCGCTGGGATAGTGCGATCTTCGATGCGACTAGTTGGCAAGGTCCGGCTGGAATTGGAATTTTGGCGATTCGTAATTCAACAGCCTGGAAGAATCCGCTACCAAACTTGGGAATCCGCAGGACTCCAGAGTCATCTTCACTTCCGCTCTTATTAGCCAGTGCCGTTGCTCTTGATGAATGGCTCAAGGACGAAGTTACCGAATCAATTCGGATAAATCAGCTAAACCTTCTTATTCGAGAATTGCTAACTGCGGCAGATATCGGAATTACTTTCGCGGGCGAAGGCTCAACTGGTCAAACAATAGCTTTGGTGGTTGATGATTGTGTGGGCGAAGATTTAGTAAGACAACTAAACGAAATCAATTATGTTCTAGATTCCGGATCAGCCTGCACTGCAGCTCAAATGCAGCCGAGCCATGTGCTGACCGCGCTAGGTATGAAAAGCGAAGGAAACTTACGCATTACCCTGCACCACGGCGTAACAGAACTTGAAGTTCGCGAGTTGATAACTGCTATTACTTCAGTTGTGCGGCAATCTCGCTAGCTGCCACGTCACCATAAGCTTCAGCAAAACGTGCCACAAATTCAGCTGCGGTAAACCGATATTCCTGAGTCCCGGTCGTTTCAATTACATAAGTTGCGATCATTGAACCGAGTTGGGCGCAACGTTCGTGATTTAAGCCCCAAGCTAACCCAGCAATAAATCCTGACCTAAATGAATCACCCACGCCAGTTGGATCGATCTTAGCTCGCTCTTTAGGAACATTGACTTGAACAAATTCACCATTCTTCGATTCGACTTTAGCGCCTTTTGAACCGAGCGTTACGACTCGGTACTCAACTAGATCGAGAATCTCGGCATCGGTCCAGCCCGTTTTCTGCATAGCTAGTGCTAACTCGTATTCATTTAAGAACAAATACTTTGCCCCTGTAATCAACTGACGAATTTCTTCGCCAGTCATGCGAGCCATTTGCTGGGAAGGATCTGCAGCGAAAGCAATTCCTTGGGCACGACAAACTTCGGAATGTCGCAACATTGCCTCGGGATCATCTGGTGAGATCACGAAAATATCAAAACGGCCAGTCTTATCCATGATTGGACCAAGTTCGATATTTCTAGCTTCAGACATAGCGCCCGGGAAGAAGGAAGCAATTTGATTTAGCTCTGTGTCAGTAGTGACCATGAAGTGCGCTGTGAATTGCGTAGTTGAAACCAGAACATGCGAAGTATCAACACCATGACGAATCAGCCAGGCATCGTAATCAGCCCAGTCTTTACCGACAGCAGCTATCAAAACCGGATTTAAGCCAAGGACGCCCATGCCGTAAACAATGTTGGCAGCACATCCACCTCTGCGAACTTCAAGGCCATCTACTAAGAACGATAAGGAGACTTTTTCCAGCGAACCGGCAACCAACGAATCAGTAAATTTTCCGGGAAAGGTCATTAAATGGTCCAGGCCGACAGAGCCTGCAACACCAATTCTCATAAAGTGAGAGTCGCTAAAAATTTAGTTAAATGAATCGCCGCACGCGCATGAACCCTGCGCATTTGGATTATCAATTGTGAACCCTTGCTTCTCAATTGTGTCTACGAAATCGATGGTCGCGCCCATTAAATATGGATCGCTCATTTTGTCGATAACAACTTTAACTGTGCCGAATTCGCGCACTATGTCGCCATCTTGGTTGCGGTCATCGAAATAGAGCTGATACTTCAGACCGGAACAGCCACCAGGCTGAACGGCGACGCGTAGACAGAGATCATCGCGACCCTCTTGAACCAATAGCGCAGCAACTTTGCTTGCTGCTACATCGGACAAAGTGATGCTGGTTGTCTTGATATCTACGGCTTCGGTAGTCATTGCTCTCCCCTAAAGTTCTACGAACAGGGCTTAATACTAGCCATGAGTGGCAGATGGTGCGACAAGAGGCTGAAAATTCGAGAGAATGTCGCCATGGCATTGACCGACCTATTATTGATGGGACGCGAGCGCGATCTAACCAGCGAACGCGGCGTCTCTTGTGCCGGCGAACTGCCCGCTGCCAGTGACCCAGATCTAGTTGAACGGGCACGTGTAGCTCGCGCAGCTCTTGGTTCCAAGGTCATGATTCTTGGCCACCATTATCAACGCGATGAAGTTATTGAATTTGCTGACATTACTGGTGACTCTTTTAAATTGGCACAAGCGGCTGCTGATAATCCGCAAGCCGAGTATGTGATTTTCTGTGGCGTACATTTCATGGCTGAAAGCGCCGACGTATTAACGACGGCTAATCAGAAAGTAATCTTGCCTGATCTGGCGGCTGGTTGTTCCATGGCAGATATGGCCTCAGCTAATCAAGTTGATGATTGCTGGAATCAATTAACTGAACTTGGAATTGCTTCAAAAACCATTCCAGTAACGTACATGAACTCGTCGGCTGCCATAAAAAGTTTTACTGGAAAAAATGGCGGCACTATCTGCACTTCGTCGAATGCCAAAAGTGCAATGGAATGGGCATTTACACAGGGTGAAAAGATTCTTTTTTTGCCAGACCAACACCTGGGTAGAAACACTGCAGTTCTAGCTATGGGCTTGTCGCTGACCGATTGCGTTGTTTGGAATCCCTGGAAACCTATGGGTGGTCTGACCGAGTCCGAGCTAAGCGAAGCAAAAGTTATTTTGTGGCGCGGTCATTGTTCAGTTCATGGTCGATTTAGCGCACAAAATGTAGCGGACGTGCGCGAGCGAATTCCGAGAGTCAAAGTACTGGTTCACCCAGAATGCCAGTACGAAGTTGTTTCGATCGCAGATGAAGTTGGTTCAACTGAAAAGATTATTCAAACTGTCATAAATTCCCCAGCGGGTTCTAAGTGGGCAATCGGGACTGAACTTAATTTGGTTCAGCGTTTATCTCGCACATTGCCCGATAAAGAAATCTTCTTTCTTGATAAAACGGTTTGCTACTGCTCGACCATGAACCGCATCGATTTACCCCACCTAGTTTGGGCGATGGAATCTCTAGTTGGCGGCCAAATCGTCAATCAAATAGTCGTCCCTGAAGAGGTTGGTAAGTATTCCAAACTCGCACTCGAGCGCATGCTGGCTCTATAGTTTGGCCATGACTGAAGAAGCCGCAAAAAAGGGTCGTCCAACACCTTCTCGCAAAGTAGCCGAATCAAAGCGCAAGGTTTCTACTCTTGCTCCTGTAATTGGCAAAGAGGCAAAGAAGCGTGAGAAAGAGTTGGCTCGTGAACGACGTATTGCTGCTCGAGAGGCTTACATGCGTGGCGATGAGAACGCTCTCCCACTTCGCGATCGTGGGCCAGTGCGCCGCTTCGTTCGCGACGAAGTAGATGCCCGTCGCTCTATTGGCGAATTTTTCATGCCAATCATTTTTGTGGTTCTACTTTTCTCAGTAGTTCCAAATTTTGCGGTCAATGCAATCGCAATCGTGCTTATGTACGCAGTTCTTCTCTATGCCGCAATCGATGGCTTCTTCTTCAGTCGCAAACTAAAGAAGAAAATTACCGAGAAGTTCCCGGATGCAAATACCAAAGGCCTCGGAATCTATGGCGTAGTACGTTCAACTCAGATGCGACGTCTTCGTGCCCCTAAGCCTTCAGTGGCTTACCAGAAGAAAAAATAATTAAGCGCGAGGATTTGGACTTCCCATTAAGTTCGGATCAGTTTGAATAATTGGCTTTAACGCCGCATTGATTTCTTTAATCACTGCGGCTTCTAGTTTTATTCCACTGCCTTTGGCATTTTCAGTAACTTGTTTCGGTTTAGTAGCACCCATAATCGCACAAGCCACATTTTGATTGCTCAGAATCCAGGCTAGAGCTAACTGGGACATTGTGATTCCATGTGCGTCTGCGATTGGTTGCAGCTTAGCGACGTGACCTAAGAACTCATCATTCATCATTCCTTGCATCCACTGCCCATTATTATTTTTGTTGGCACCACGTGAATCAGTCGGGATTTTTTTACCCGGAAGATACTTACCAGTTAAGACTCCTTGAGCAAGTGGTGAATAAACGATTTGGCTAATGCCTTCGCGTTCGCATAACGGGACGATCTTGGCTTCGATAACTCGATAGATGGCCGAGTAGGAAGGTTGGTTGGAAATGATTCGGTTATAACCCTTGTCATCTTGAATCTTCAACGCATCCTGAATTTCAGTATGCTTCCAATTTGAAACACCGATGTAATGAACTTTTCCTTGGCGAATCAGATCGTCGAAAGCACTCAATGTCTCTTCAAGTGGCGTTTCATAGTCAAAGCGGTGAGCTTGATAGAGATCAATGTGATCAGTTTGCAGGCGCTTCAGCGACGCGTTACAAGACTCCATTATGTGCTTACGCGAAAGTCCTCGATCGTTCTTGCCAGTACCAGTTGGAAAATAAACTTTCGTGAACAATTCGTAAGATTCACGTTTTACACCCTTTAGTGCCTTACCTAAAATGGCCTCAGCTTTCGTACCGGCATAAACATCGGCGGTATCAAAGGTCGTGATTCCAGCTTCAAGGGCAGCTTTAACGCAGGCATTCGCAGCGGTTGCCTCTACTTGATTACCGTGGGTGATCCAGTTTCCATACGCGATTTCGGAAACGTACATTCCAGTGTTACCTAAGCGGCGATATTCCATTTTTCTTCTCCCCCGTTGTCTCGTTTGAATGAAATCTGTTAGCGAACGTGCGATGGCATAAAAGGTAACTTAACAATCTCGACACTTGAAGTGCGACCCCGAACGTCCAATGTGAGTTTCTGCCCAACTTTGAACTCGGAATCCACCAAAGCTAGCGCTATGCCAACTTTAAGACTCGGTGAAAATGTTCCACTGGTGACGATTCCTACTTCAGCACCATCATGTAGAACTTGCATATCTGGTCGTGGTATTCCTCGGTCTAAGGATTTAAGCGCAACCAGTCGACGATCAACGCCATTTTCCTTTTGATTCCGCAGAACTTCACTTCCCTGGAATATTGCTTTGTTCCAACCTACTGCCCAGCTTGCGCTTGCCATGACTGGTGATATTTCCAGTGAAAGTTCATGACCATGAAGTGGGTAACCCATTTCAGTTCGCAATGTGTCCCGAGCACCAAGGCCGCAAACTAAGCCACCGTTTGCTTCAACCTGAGCCACAAGTGCATCCCAGACAGTTAGTGCTTGGTTCCACTTGGGCAAAACTTCAAAACCGTATTCGCCGGTATACCCAGTGCGACAAACAATCACTTCGCAACCGGCGATCGATACATAAGTAAATGCCATGTAGTCAATTTCAATCTGCAGGCCAAAATGAGTTAATACTTTTGCGGCTAATGGACCCTGTAAAGCAATCACGCCATAATCGTTATGCAGATTCTTAACGGTAATTCCGGTAGGTAAATTCAGCTGCAGATCTGCGACCACCGCGCTCGTATTTGACGCATTGGGTACGATGAAAAAATCTGCTTCAGAATTACGGTAAACGATCAGATCATCAATAACGCCGCCATCGCTATTACATAACATCGAATATTGCGCAGCGCCATTGGGAATTTTTGCTAAGTCGTTGGTCAATTTTGTATTCAAAAACTCAAGCGCACCGGTGCCAATTACCGAAGCTTTTCCTAGGTGCGAAACATCAAAGAGGCCAACTCGCTCACGTACTGCGGCATGCTCTGCCAACACACCAGCTCCGGTATACTCAATTGGCATTAGCCAACCTCCAAAATCGGCCATCTTCGCGTTGCGGGCTAAATGGCGCTCATGTAATGGAGATTGCTTCATGGCGCACAATCTATCGCTACATATTCTGGTATTCCTGCTTTAGACTCAGCCCAGTTCGCAATTGAATCAATGAGGAGATCCATGAAGTCAATCCGTCTATCCGATGCGTTAGTTTCCGACGATATTTTGATTGTTGGTTTGGCTAAGGGCGCTAAAGCGGATACCTTAAAGATTGAATCCGGTTCAGTTTCACTCGATGAAAAGTCGCTGCTTTCAGCTCTATCTGACTTAGGAGCAATAGGTGCTGCTAATGAGATTACTAAGTTACCTGGCTCGACCACGCGATTATTGATCTTTACCGGGCTTGGCGAAGCCAAAAAAGAGTACCCACATGAAGTTCTTCGTCGCGCCGCAGGTGCCGCCTCCCGTGCGTTAGCCGGTGAGAAGAGCGCGGCCATAGCGCTACCCACTTCTTCAATTGAGCAAGTTGCTGCTGTAGCCGAAGGCATGACCCTTGGCGCTTATACATTCGATGAATTTCGCGGTTCCTCTAAAGCCGAACGCAAAGCACCCCTAGTTGGCGCAACTGTTCACACCAAAATGGCTAACTCGGCTGAAGCTAAAGCCGCTGTTAAGCGCGCTTTAATTATTGGTGAATACACAAAATTAGTTCGCGATTTAATTAATACTCCCCCAAGCCATTTGACGCCAGATTCATTTACCAAACGATTTGCCGCTGCCGTAAAAACTCTTGGTGGATCAGCAGCACACTTAAAAGTTACAATATTAAATGAGAAACAATTACGCGATGGTGGTTATGGCGGCATCTCAGGTGTTGGTCAAGGTTCTGCTAACCCACCTCGCCTATTACATATTGCGTACAACCCACCAAAGGCAAAAAGAAAATTGGCATTCGTTGGCAAGGGAATTACTTTTGACACCGGTGGTTATGCGCTAAAACCAGCTGCCGGTATGGAAGCAATGAAATCGGATATGAGTGGAGCCGCAGCTATTAGTGCTGCCATCTTGGCAATCGCCGCCCTCAAATTACCAATTGCAATTGATGCTTGGGCAGCCATGGCTGAGAACATGATCTCTGACAATGCCACTCGCCCGAGTGATATTCACACTATGTATGGTGGAAAGACAATTGAAGTTTTAAATCCTGATGCTGAAGGTCGCTTGGTTCTGGCTGATGCATTGGTTAAAGCCCAAGAATCAAAAATGAAACTAGATGGAATTATTGATGTGGCCACTCTTACTGGCGCACAAGTTGTTGCTCTTGGCACACGCACAAGTGCGGTCATGACAAATAACGAAGAGTTCCGCGCGCAGTTCCTAGTCGCAGCTGAACAAGCTGGCGAAGATTTTTGGCCAATGCCGCTGCCTGAAGAACTTCGCGCCTCGCTCGATTCAACCGTGGCCGATATGGCCAATATCGGTGAACGAATGGGGGGAATGTTGGTTGCTGGGTTATTCCTAAAGGAGTTCATCCCGAGCGAACTACCTTGGCTACATTTAGATATTGCGGGGCCGGCTTATAACGAGGCTAAGCCGCATGGTTACACCCCAATTGGTGGCACCGGAATCGCTTTCCGTTCATTAATCCGTTTAGCCGAGATCACGAGCGAAAAGTAGCGCTCAGTTAGTTAGATCGCCCGAAGGCTGGCAAGATAGGGCTATAGAACGCTTATGGGTGAAAGGTTGATCGTGGCTCAATTCGACTTGGTAATTCTTGGTGGTGGCAGTGGTGGTTACGCCTGCGCCCTTCGGGCAGCTCAACTAGGCAAGACCGTCGCTCTAATCGAATCTGGAAAACTAGGCGGAACTTGCCTACACCGCGGTTGTATCCCCACAAAGGCCCTTCTACATTCTGGCGAAATCGCCGACAGCGCACGCGAAGCAAGCACTTTCGGCGTTAACGCACAATTCCTTTCAATGGATATGGTCGCAGTTAATGCGTACAAGGATGGCGTGATCAATAAGCTTCACAAAGGACTGCAAGGGCTGGTTAAGTCACGCAACATTACTTTTGTTGAAGGCCACGGACGTTTGGTTTCAAAAGACACTGTTGAAGTAAATGGTGAGCGCTACACCGGAACCAATATTGTTTTAGCAACTGGCTCTTATGCGAAATCTTTACCCGGTCTTGAAATCGATGGCGTTCGTGTCATGACTTCAGATCACGCAACTAATCTGAACTACGTTCCTAAATCTGTCATCGTCTTAGGTGGTGGTGTAATCGGTTGCGAGTTCGCATCAGTCTGGAAATCTTTTGGCGCTGAAGTAACGATTATTGAAGGCTTGCCTCATCTCGTTGCCCTTGAAGATGAATCAAGTAGCAAGCAACTAGAACGCGCTTATCGCAAGCGTGGCATCAACTTCGAACTAGGTGTTCGCTTTAAGTCTCACACTGTTACGGCCGATGGCGTGACAGTAGAACTAGAAGACGGCAAAACTTTCTCAGCCGATGTATTGCTTGTAGCTGTTGGTCGTGGCCCAGTATCTGCAAATCTTGGCTATGAAGAACAAGGCATCACTATGGACCGGGGTTATGTAATAGTTGATAACAAGTGCCGCACTAACGTGCCAGGAATCTGGGCAGTTGGCGACTTAATCCCGACGCTGCAGTTGGCTCATGTCGGTTTCGGTGAAGGAATTTTAGTTGCCGAGGAAATCTGCGGCTTGAGTCCACGCCCAATTAATTACGATGGCGTTCCTCGTGTTACTTATTCTGAACCAGAAGTTGCATCCGTTGGTTTAACCACCGCGCAAGCTAAAGAGCGTGGCCACGATGTAGTTGAATTAAATTATGACTTAGCTGGCAACGGTAAAGCTCAGATTTTGCGCACAGCGGGCTCAATCAAATTAGTTTCACAAAAGAACGGTCCAGTCTTAGGAATTCATATGGTTGGCGCACGCGTTGGCGAACTATTAGCCGAAGCGCAACTTATCTTCAATTGGGAAGCAACTGCCGATGATGTTGCTCCTTTAATTCACGCACACCCAACACTTTCCGAAGCAATGGGTGAAGCGCACATGGCACTCGCCGGTAAACCATTACACGCCCACGGATAACGAATAATTTCAATCAGGAAACCAAGGAGATAAAGAGATGACCTTCTCACTAACAATGCCAGCACTTGGCGAGAGCGTTACCGAAGGTACGGTCACACGTTGGCTCAAGAATGAAGGCGACCAGATCGCAATCGACGAGCCACTTCTTGAAGTATCAACCGACAAAGTTGATACCGAAATTCCTTCTCCAGTCGCAGGTGTTCTACAAAAGATTGTGGTCGGAATTGATCAGACAGTCGCAGTTGGTGCCGAGTTAGCGATCATCGCTGATGGTGCCGCCGCGGCCGCCCCAGTTGCTGCGCCACCAGCACCAGTTGCTTCGACTCCAGCTCCAGCGGCACCAGTTGTTGCGGCACCCGCTGCTCCAGTTGTTGCTACTCCTGCCCCTGCGGCGCAAGCTACAAGTGGTGCCGGAACAGTTATCTCTATGCCAGCTCTTGGCGAATCTGTTTCTGAGGGCACCGTTACACGTTGGTTAAAAAGCGTTGGCGATTTGGTTGCCGTCGACGAAGCGTTACTCGAAGTTTCGACTGACAAAGTTGATACTGAAATTCCTTCACCAGTTGCTGGCATCTTGCTGGCCATTGATGTCCCAATCGACACTACCGTTGCAGTAGGTGCTCGTTTAGGTTTAATCGGAGCATCGGGTTCTGCTCCAGTGGCCGCCCCGGTCGCTCCAGTAGTTGCAGCACCAGTTGTAACTCCCCCAGTTGTAGCTCCAGTTGTAGCAGCGCCAGTTGCCGCAGCTCCAGTAGTTGCTGCTCCTGTTGCTGTTACAGCCCCTATAGCGCAACCAGCAGATGCTTATGTAACTCCACTTGTTCGCAAGTTAGCTTCTGAACTTGGTGTAAACCTTGCCTCTGTTAAGGGCACTGGAATTGGCGGCCGTATTCGTCGTGAAGATGTCGAACAAGCTGCACCAGCGCCAGTAGTGGCAGCCTCGGCAGCGCCAGTTGCTGCTGCATCAGTTCGAACTTCTGCGCCAACAATTGCGGTTTCACCACTTCGCGGAACCACGGTCACCATGTCACGTTTACGCAAAGTTATTGCAGCTCGCATGGTTGAATCGCTACAAGTTAGCGCACAATTAACAACTGTCATCGAAGTCGATGTAACCAAGATTGCTCGTCTGCGCGATAAAGCAAAGGCAAGTTTCGAAGCTCGCGAAGGTGTCAAGCTTTCATTCCTACCGTTTTTCGCAGTGGCAACTTGCGAAGCGTTAAAGCAACACCCAGTACTTAACTCATCTGTTGAAGGTGATCAAATCACCTATCACGGTACTGAACATTTAGGAATCGCTGTTGATACCGAACGCGGTTTACTAGTTCCGGTCATTGCGAACGCGGGTGATTTGAATATGGGCGGCATTGCTCGCAAGATTTCTGATCTTGCTGCGCGCACTCGTGATAATAAAGTCACGCCTGATGAACTTGGTGGCGGAACATTTACTCTTACTAACACAGGTAGCCGTGGCGCCCTATTTGATACGCCAATTATTAATCAACCACAGGTTGCCATCTTGGGACTAGGCGCAATTGTTAAACGACCAATGGTGGTGCGCGGTGAAGATGGTGGCGAAACAATTGCGATTCGCTCAATGGTCTACCTCGGGCTTTCATACGATCACCGGGTAGTCGATGGCGCAGATGCTGCTCGATTCTTAGTTACCTTGAAAGAACGTCTAGAAGGCGGCGCTTTCGAATCAGATTTAGGACTTTAATTTGCTGCCGCCACAACGAATCGCTGTAACCGGCGCCTCTGGGCTAATTGGTAACGCATTAGTTGGTTATCTAAAGTCACAAGGCCACACTGTTCAGCGCCTAGTTCGTAGGCCCGCGGTTTCTAGTGAAGAGATCACCTGGGATCCAATTGCTGGAACCGTTGATATGGAAGCCCTGGCTGGTGTCGACGCGGTAATTCACTTGGCTGGCGCTGGTGTCAGCGATAAACGATGGACTAAGAAATACAAGAGTGAGATTCTAAATTCACGTTTACTTGGAACCACCACAATCGCAAAAGCGGTCGCCATCGTAAAGCCACAAGTATTTATTTCAGCTAGTGCTATTGGCTGGTATGGCGAGAGCGGAAATCGCGCAGTAGTCGAGAGTGATCGCGTTGGCGATGATTTCTTAGCCGCCGTTTGTCGCGAATGGGAATCCGCCGCCGACCTCGCTGGTGATGTGCGAACCGTCAAACTTCGCACGGGTTTAGTACTCGACCCAACTGGTGGCGCACTCGGCAAGATGTTGCCAATATTCCGTTTTGGTTTAGGTGGAAAACTCAGTAATGGTAAGCAGTGGTGGTCTTGGATTACGCTGCATGATCAAATTCGCGCAATCGCATTTCTTTTGGAGAACAAAATTTCGGGTCCAGTAAACCTGACCTCACCGAATCCAGTTACTAATTCAGAATTCACTGCCGGTTTGGCCCGCGCTATGCATCGCCCAGCCCTATTTCCAGTTCCGACATTAGCGCTAAAAATTGTACTTGGCGGTTTCTCATCTGAAGTTCTCGGCTCCAAGAAGGTTATGCCGCAAGCGCTAACAGAAGCGGGTTTCACCTTCGACTACCCACATATTTCTTCTGCGCTAGAAAAGTTGGTTGATTAATTAGCTAGAACAGCCAACGCAGCCAAACGTCCTGACTTAAGGGCGCCGTTTTGCGAGGGATTTACTTGAGAATCACCAGCTAAATAAATACCTTCGCGAACGAAACTCTGAATCGGTTGGGTAATACCAATAGCCCCAATCGGTAAAGCAGCTGGAATCTCGTACTTAGCTATTAACTCCCAATCTCGATTGTCACACCCGTAAAGTGTCGCTAAATGGCGACGAACTTCGGACTCAGTAATTCCAGTATCTGTAGTTGAGGATATTAAGTTCTTTCCCATTGGCGCATACTCCGGAATGAAATTAGAAATCACTAGCGTGTTGATAACGGCGCCACGGTTTTGACCATCAACTACCAATTGTCCATGCTCGGCTGGCGCAGATACTGCGCTGTGATACCAAGTTGTACAACCGGCAAGTTTGGGCGCAGTTCCGAGCTCCAGTAACTGTGCAGCAGTTGTGCTGTCTGTGGCCACAATAATTTCACTCGCTTGAACTTCGCCTTCCGAAGTTCTGACCGCACCAGACTTGATCGAGTTAACCGTTATACCTAACCGCAAATCTTCAACTCTTGCTACCATCGAACTAGCTAACGCTCCGACTCCGTGCCCAGGAAGTCCGGGTTGGCCTGAAATAAAAGTCTTAATGATTTCTAACCCAGCTGGTGCTGCGATGTTGCTTAGGTCTGTTAAATAAACCCCGCGTAGGAATGGCGCTAATACTCGGTCAAAAGTTTTACCCAAACCAGCATTAACAAGGTACTGAGTGATCGAAAGTTCTGCTTTAGGTTTTGCGGATAGCGCTTTAAGCAACGCTAACTTCTCGAAGATAGACCCAGTCGCCGAGTCAAATATCGATAACGGATACTTTCGCGGATCTCCCAATCGATGCAACTGATCATCAATCGAAACATTAATTGCCCGATCTGCAAATCGAAAATCCAACTCTTGAACTAAATCTAAAGCAACCAACTCTGGATACTTGGCATTAATTAATTGAAAGCCACGGTCACAAGTAAAGCCATCGATGAGATCTGATTGAACTCGCCCACCGGCGCTTTTAGCTGCCTCCAGAACAACAACTTCTCGACCTGCTCGTTGAATCTGGATGGCAGCGCTCATGCCAGCTAAGCCAGCACCTACGACAATTACTGGCTTACTCACGAAAGTTTAATTCTCGAGCTCTATCAATAATCGTGGCAACGGCAATAATCTCTGACTTACTAACTGGCCAATCATTCTTGCCAGCAATAGCACCAGCAACTAGTGCGTAGAAATGCGCATAATTTCCATCTTCAACTAGCAGATCACTGACCACATCGCCGCGAATTATGCGCGCTTCAGATTTAGTTGAAACATCCCACCTGCCATCATGTGGAATCTTGCCAGCGCGCAATAGCGCTTCTTGTGGGTCCAGTTCGCCAATTACCAGCGCTCCGTTATTGCCTAACATTCGGATACGAGGACCCGGTGCGCCAACAATTGCGCTAGCCGATAAATAAGAATCAACTCCACTGTCGTGCTTTAAAACTAAAACCACATCATCATCAGATGCGCCACGAATACTGCGAACGCTTGCCGAAACTAATTGAGCTGGACCAAACCAATCAAGTGCAGTTGAGACTAAATGCGATTGCAGGTCAAGAAGTAATCCCCCGCCCTCTTCGACACTGCTTTGCTCGCGCCAAGATTGTGCCGCCAAATCAGGACGGTAACGTTCAAAGCGCGAATCAATCCGAAAGACTTTTCCAATTTCGTTATCTTTGATAACTCTTTTAATTGTTAACGAATCAGAATCAAATAAGCGATTGTAGAAAGCTGTTACCGGAATTCCGGATTCATCAGATACCTTGAGGATTTCCAGAGTCTCAGCTAAATTCCGCCCCATTGGTTTATCGACCACTGTTGGGATTCCGGCCCGAAGTGCTGCAACCGCTTGCTCTTGATGTACCGAATTAACTGAGGCAATAATTACTAAATCAAGGTTGTGCGCCAATAGTTCTGACATATTTGAAACAACTCTGGCATCTGGATAATCCGCATTTACCTGCGCAACACGTTCCGCATTTGTGGTTAGGACGGCAACTAGTTCCAACCCGCAGCCCTTAAGCAACGGCGCGTGGAAAAATCGACCTGCTAAACCATATCCAGCCATGCCAACGCGAAGCGCCATAAAAAACTCCGAGCTAGTAACTAGTCAGCTGATTTAGATAACTTAGATGGCCACCATACCTTAGGCCCGATTTGATGAACCAACGCGGGCACCAAAATCGAACGCACGATAATCGTGTCTAATAGAACGCCGAGAGCAACCGCAAAGCCCAGTTCGGCCAGGAATACCAATGGCAGAATTCCGAGAACACCAAATGTCGCTGCTAAGACGATGCCAGCAGAGGTAATAACTGAACCAGTGACAGTTAAGCCCTTGATGACACCTTTTCTTGTTCCAAGTTTTCCGGCTTCTTCGCGCACGCGAGTCATAAGGAAGATGTTGTAATCAATTCCGAGAGCAACCAAGAAGATGAAGGCAAAGAGTGGGAATGAGGCATCTGCTCCAGCGAAGCCGAAGATGTGATTAAACACAAGAGCACACACACCTAGAGTGGCAAAGTATGAAAGAACCACTGTGCCAAGTAATAAGACAGCGCTAACAATGCTGCGAAGTAGTAGACCTAAGATCAGAGTAATTAGAAGCAGAACAACCGGAATAACAGTTCGATTGTCGTGACGAGCAGCAACGTCAGTGTCGTAGAAGACAGCCGTTGTGCCACCCACCAAAATTGACTTATCAATGCTTTTCACGGCTTCGCGAATAGCTGGAATTCGGTCACGCGATTCACGCGAATCTGGGGCTGTCGAGAGGGTCACGTTTAAGATCGAGAGACCATCTTTTACGATAACTCCGGCAGCGTTAGCTTCGGGCGCAAC
>Ga0304730_1000390_pt1 | contig 38547 bp, 52 predicted proteins | sample M_130628_MF_Meta_FD_190474 | JGI IMG/M metagenome (GOLD analysis project Ga0304730, IMG submission 190474) | Freshwater microbial communities from Lake Montjoie, Canada to study carbon cycling - M_130628_MF_MetaG (v2) (version 2) | ecosystem: Environmental > Aquatic > Freshwater > Lake | place...
TATCACCCCGCCAAGTCAGCCAGTTTTTCCTGCCAGTAGGACTCGTAGTCTTCTACTGAATGGGTGACCTGTTTCACCAAGCGGATCTTCTCCCAGCGGTTCCGTTCCTGTTTGGTCTGCTCCAGGCGATCTATGATACGCTGGATGTCTTCGTTCATTTTTTCTGCCAGCATGCTCATATCAACCCCAATCCTTTTTGTCACCAAACGATTCGTTGTCGTTGAAGCCTGCGGTGTAGGCAGTGATTTCAGCAGCAGTCATGTCTGCCATCTCCACGCGGGGTGTGATAGAGGTAGCACCCTCAAAATAGTGAGGCTGATATCCACGGCTGTAGTAAGAATCGGCACTGCCGCGGTCATAAGGGCCGCCGTGGCGTGGGTCATATCGGGGTTGATTGGTGTGATTGCCGTTTACTGCGTCCATGTATGTTGCCATTTTAAACTCCTTGTTGCGATGTGTGTATTATAGCAGGTCTGGGATTATTGGTCAACCATGCCGTATTCGCTACGACGGTCGATACCTTCGTGTGGGCAGTAGATCTCGCTGAGTTGCCAGCACTCTCTGAACTCTTTGTTGCGGCCGTGGGTGATATCGTCCGAGGTGTAGAAGCCTGCTGCCATGAGTCTGGTAAAGATCTTCAAGGGAGCATCCAGTTCAAACACACACTCAGCGGGGTGCATCTGCAGGACTTCTACCACCTGATCATAGGTGATGTAGTAAGGGTCCATATCAGGCCTTCAATAGATCAACCATGCGTTGATGGACCTGGTCCATTTCCGCCTGTTCCACGTAGAAATCTGTGCGAGGGTCATAATACTGACCTTCACGGGCATCGTAATACAGCACACGGCCAGTGAAGTTGAACGGGCCTTCCAGACCTGGGCGTGGACCGTATTTTTCACGCATGTCGTCCATCTGATGCTTGTCTGCTACCACGCGATATCCCATGTGCTGCTCCTTAGTAGTCGATGTCGCCCAGACGATCAAAGGCTTTCACGCCTTTGGTCTTGGCATTGAGGATGTAGATGTTCTTCAACTTATAGCGTTTCTCTTGCACATCTTCCAAGGTCACAAAAGGATTCAGTTCCCAGGTATTGACCTTGTTGTAGTCCTTCTTGAGCGCAGCCACTTCTTCAGCGGGCAGTTGGTAATCCCAATCCTGACGGTGACGGCACTCTTGAACACGGCACATCTCAAGCCAGTGCTCTAGGCTTTGCTTGACCAAGTCAGATGGCACCAACTCTCGGTCAATGTCCATCCAATCGCCTACCATGCCGTTCCACAGTTTGATTTCAGGATCACCTTCCAGGCGGTTCAACATCTCAATCAGTTTGGACTTTTTCATCATGTGCTCCTAGTGTAGGTGTGTATTATACGATCAACTGCCGGCGATGTCAACCAGTTCTTCCCAGGCTTCTTCGATGGTGTCGTAGCCACACATGTCATAGGATCCATCGTAGAGACGGACATAGAACATGCCGTTGCCCGGACTGGCTTCTGTGTCCAGGCCTACTTCGCCTATGCCAGGGATCACTCGCAAGGTGTAGTCAGTCATCATGCCACCTTGCGAAAATATTGATAGGGCAGTCCAACCAGGTAGCACAGGAACTCGTCGTCCCCATTTGAACCTTCGGCTTCGTGAATCCAACGCAGGGCCATCTCACGGTCCTTGGCACCGCAGGCCAGGATGCTTTGGATCCGCATCTCGAACTCGTGGGCTGCGGTGTGTTCAGACTCCTTGCGGTTGGCTTCTTCACGATTGATCACTGCACCCAGTTCAACGAACTCGGTGTGGAAGTCCTCAAGGGTCCAAGTGGAGGTATCGATACCGCGAGGGCGAACGCCATATGCGTCCTTATACATGTCCCAATATTGGCATTGGGCTTGCTCCAGATCGCTCATCTCTTCCCAGGTTTTGAACTCTTGCATTTTGGATTCCTTTTTACTGAACATGCCCATATTATAGCATTTTGGGCGATTCTGGTCAACCGTTTTATCGGCTGATTTCGAATGATGTTTCACCACCACGACCGTTGATCACACGGACTTTTTTCCCGTCGATCTTGACATAGCCATAGTTGCCATCTTCATATATGCCATGCGGGCAGGGCTCAATAGTGACCTCGCGCACGATTTCGCAAAACCCCCAGCGCCGGGTGGGCAGTCGACCCTGGAACAACTTCATGTTGTCTATGGATGTAATCAGGATTTTTGCTTTCATGGTGCGAGCCTTTTTACTGAACATGCCCATATTATAGCACGAGGGCTATTTTGGGTCAACCGAATTCTCCAACTGGAGTTGTGATTTTAATTGAAATTTTCAGCTGCAATATCTTCCAGATCTTCGCCGTGGAAGTCAGTGTAGATACCCAGCACATGCCATTGCAAAAACTCTTTGATTTGAGCATCTGTGGGGGTCACGGTGCCGTAGACCTCAGCAGATCGTTTGATGTTGTTTATGACGTTTTTGGGCACGTTAATGGTAACTTGCATTCGGAACTCCTGTTTGTTGCTGTCTATGTGTGTATTATAGCAGTTCGGGCAATTTGGGTCAACCGAATTCCACACAGAAAGTTGCGATTTTCAGCCAGTATATAAAGTTGGAATATATACACTTATGACCCATGTAGAGATAGATTACATTTCAGAAGTAAACGGATGCACTCCTAAAATATCTGTGGGCACGAGATTCGAAAAATTCTCTCATGTACAAGAAGTCCAAACAGGGTCGGGCAAAATAATATGTGATTTAAAATTCAAACCATTTGATGCCTTGGTGGTTCAATTTTCAGGAAAGAGTTGGGACGATCCTTTACCTACATGGTTAAATATGACAAACATAAAAATGGATAACATCTACCTGGACAGTATCCTGTTTTTAGGAAAACAATATCCTGACTACGATAATATTGATTTTGATCATCGATACAGTCCACTTTATTATTGCCCAGGCACGAGATTTAATCTCAATGGTGTGTATGAGTTAGAGATTTATTTACCCATATGGCATTTTACAACCAAATCGAAAAATCCCAATGACTAACAAATTATTAAATGATCTCAGCAGAGAAAATTGCTTGCAGTTGGATTCAATACTGTCATCTGGGATGCCGTGGTTAAAATTGGATCTCAAAGTGCCAGAGTTTCCTTCCCAAGTATTGGATGATGCCATCGCTGCAAGCAGTGGGTGGCATGATCAGTGGTGTGACAATCCAATATACTCTAGTTATCACAACTGGGACGGAAAAGTGCTTTTTGGTCCAACCAATTGGAATCAGTGGATGGATATATTCACAGCCTCACCGCATAAAGATGAAGATGGGTTGAGTGAAAAATACAGGCATGAGATAGAGTTTGGATGGCGGATCGATCTTGATCATCCAGTAAGAAAATGGATTAATTCATTTTTGGATGATGCTGCTATTAATTTTGTGAGTTATTATGTATTAGGACCCGGCGGACATCTACCGCCACACTATGATCCATGTGCCGGCAAAAAAAAATGTTTCAACAAAATATATGCTGCTGTTACTTGGCCTGCTGATTGTGAGTTTGGGTTTTTAGACTGGGGAAATATGCCAATACAGCAAGGTGACGTTTTTCTGATCAGTGTTTATCAATACCCCCATTGGGTGATAAATCATGGAGATAAACATCGCATAGTGCTAAACATCGCCTGCAATCTCACTCACATCCAAGACCTAATTAAACGCAGTTTCCTGCGACGTTAAATCAATTCAAAAAAAACCCTGCCTGGCAGGGTTTTTTATTTTATAGTAGTCGAATTCTTGTGTCTCTACTAGATTTTAATATATAATTGATAATCATCAGCCTTACTATGAATTTAATAACCATATTGTATTCTTCACTCATAACTGAGTGCTTACCAAAAATATCCGTGGGCACACGATTTGACGGATTTGTCTACACCGAATTATGTAAAGCAGGGTCGGGCAAAATAGAGTGTGAAATAAATCTTAGACCATTTGATAATTTGCTAATAAAGTTTTTTGACAAAGTGTGGTCCCCACAAGGAGATACTCGATTTGATATCACAGCAATTCTAATAGATGGTATAACATTAGATCATATTATATTCAAAGGCAAGCAATATCCAGACTACGGTCAGGCTGAATTTAACAAACAATCAAGTCAAGTTTTCTGGCAGCCGGGCACAATATTCCACCTCAATGGTGTGTATGAGCTAGAACTATCACAGCCAATTTGGCATTTCAGGGTAAAAAACGCACAATGACTTTTCCTAATTTAATAAGTTGCGCCCGCGATCAAAATCAGCTAGAGCTAGATTCAATTTTGGGATGCGGATTGCCATGGTTGCGGTTGGATTTGACTTGCCCTCAATTTTCTCAGCAGGTGCTGGATGCCGCGGTTGCACAAAGTACCGACTGGCGCAGTCAATGGAATGTTGCTGCGCCCGGATATCAAGTGAGAAACTGGAATGGTCAAATATTGTTTGGTCCTGAACAAAATCTCAAATGGCATGAGATTATAAAAAACGGTCCAGTATTGCACGACGAAGATGCAACATGCAAAAAGCACAGACAAGATCTGGCATTTGGATGGCGGATCGATCTTGACCATCCAGTACGACAGTGGGTTAACACATTCCTGGACGATAGAGACATCCATATTGTAAATTACTATGTGCTGCCACCTGGTGGATATCTTCATCCACACTATGATCCATGTGCCGGCAACAAATGGCTTAACAAAATATACGTGGCAATAAAATGGCCCCACGGTGCAGAACTTGGATTTTTAAATTGGGGCAACGTGCCAATACAAGAAACAGATGTGTTGTTGATAAACAACTATCTATATCCCCATTGGGCCATAAATGCCGGTACAGAAAATAGAATAGTGTTGGACATTGGGTGCAATCTTGACAGCATCCAGCCGCTGATCAAGCAGAGCTTTTTGAAGCGGTAAATATTAAAAACTAATAAAATCTGTATGGACATTGTGTTGGCCATCGCTCCTCGTATATCTGATGATTTTGGATACACTCCTGCTGGCCCTGCGTTGCTGAAAGGGTCGTTGGCCTCGGCAGGGTATTCATCCAAGATAATAGATTTCAATGCCGAGCTTGAAGAGATCTACAAAGATGATCAGACCCTACTGACATCCATCAGCAATTACTTTATGAACTACGCATTGTACAATCAAACAGTATTTGAACTGGTGGACAAATGGATAACCAAATGGGCATATGATATCTTGGACCATGCTCCTACATGGGTGGGCATCAGCGTATTCAGCTACAACAGCCAACGTGCCACTAGATTGTTGGCCATACGATTGAAAACCATCAACCCTGATATAAAAATAGTAGTAGGCGGCGCAGGTATAGCCACTGACTTCACTTTCTGCGAGACTTTGCACAGGGATCACATCATTGACGCTTACATCAGAGGCGAAGGAGAACTCAGTCTGATAGAGTTGCTACGAGGAAATCTTTGTTATCCGGGCATCAATGGCATTCCAATGCAGCAGATTGATGACATAAACAGTCTGGCATATCCTGTGTATGATGATTACGAACTGTCAGATTATACCAATCGCAAAGGATTGGTAGCCTTGCCTATCACTGGCAGCAGAGGTTGTGTAAGAAGTTGTACATTTTGTGACATTGCCAGCATGTGGCCCAAGTACAGATATAGAGATGGAAAGAACATTGCAGAAGAAATAAAACATCAAGTAGAGCGGCACGGAGCTCGTGCTTTTCGATTCACTGACAGTCTGATCAATGGCAGTCTCAAAGCCTTCAAGGACATGATCAAGGAACTGGCCGAGTATCGTATGAGCCTGCCTGAACAGCGTAGATTCATATGGGATAGTCATTTTATCGTGCGCGGTCCCCAAGAATTGAAACCAGAGATATTTGATCTCATGAAAGAATCAGGTGCGGGCACCATGTTGATGGGTGTGGAAAGTGGCAGTCAGACTGTGAGAGACCACATGAAAAAAGGATTCACACAAGATCAACTGGATTATTGCATGCAACAGTTTGCTCGTACAGGGATCAAAGCAAGATTCTTGATGATAGTGGGCTATCCCACTGAGACTGAAGAAGATTTCCAGCAGTCCTTGGACATGTTCACCAAATACAAGCCATACTGTGATCAAGGCATCATTGAGGAAGTTAATCTTGGACTCACGCTGAATCTGCTGCCCAATACTCCCTTGACTGCTGATCTAGAAAAATACAACATTGTTCAAGAGATCAAACACATCAACAATTGGGTATGCTTGAACAATCCATCCATGGACTACAAAGAACGTCTTCGCAGGCGCATATATCTACAGCAGCACATAGAGAATCTTGGATACCGAGTATTTGAATCAAAAAATTATACCAATCAATTGTTCCTGGCCTGGAACGAAGTGATGACTTTGAAAAGCCAAGCACATGTGATTGAAGATTTTAAATATGATCGAGACCAAGGGGGATTGGTTGAAAAATCTTTGCCTGCTGTAAAACATATCAAAATACATGAACATAAAAATCACACTGTTGGCGCATGATCAACCTGCCATACGCATATTGGTCAACGATATGGTTTATTTTGATTCAGTGCTGCATGATCCATTGACCGAGATAGAATTTGATGCTGTGCTGCAAGACAGCAATCAACTGGTCATTGAACATTTTGGCAAGAAAAACGAACATACCATATGCAACGAAGACGGCAAGATCATCTCAGATCGAGCTGCTGAATTGGTCAGCATCATGATTGGCAAATATGAGATACCCAAGAATATCCTGTTCAAGCAACCATTTGCAGTAAAATGGCCACAAAACCTCTTAGAGGACGCCGAGAGAAAAAACCAAACCCTGCCCAGCTGTCTTTACAACAATCTTTATTTTGGATTTAATGGCACATATATATTTGATTTTGCCAAAGATCTGCGCAAGGACTATTACTACTATTTCTGGCAGATGGAACGTGATGCCAATCACAATCTCCAAATGGTAGATGAATCATCCAATACCGGATATTTTGAAGCGTACGGAATGAAGTTAGAAATCAACAAAGCATTCAGCTTGACCATCCATGACCTCAAATACATTATTGAGAATCAGAGTTTGCCAGACACGCTACACTGAGCCGTGGGTGAGTAATTCTATGATGATATTATCTTTAAATCTGGATAATCTAGTTTGAAATTGATAGCAATTTTCAGCTATCTCAATCAAATCTGTGCCCCATAACATATTACGGTGCAACAGTTCTGCCCATTTAGATAATTGATCTTTTTCGTACTGTATATCCAGTGCGTGGTTGCGCGGCCTCGCTACTTTGTAACGATTCCATTCATCCAGTAGTTCCCGTGCGGTCGCCCTGGGATCTGTCATTGCACATGCCTCATATGCTGTATATATCAGTGATGCTGTACTCACAATCATAAAAATAGGCCCCAAGGGGCCTATTTGGATTTTCCAATTGAGATTAGAAGTTGTATTCAACGCCCACGCCGTATTGGGTAACGTCTGTGGTTGTGTCGATAAAGCTGTAGCGAGCATTGAAAGTCAGTGCCTTGTTCATGGCATAAGCCACACCCACACCGCGACCAGTTTTGCCGCCGTCAGTTTCGCCGTAGTTGGCCAACACACTCAGTTGGCCGGTGATTGCTTGGCTTACACCAATGCTCTTGCCAGTGCTGCTTACATTGCTTGCCACGTCGCTGCTGTATAGACCAAACACTGTGGTACCGGTACTGGCCAAGGTGTATTTCGCACCAAAGACATTGCTGCTGCTGGAAATACCATCATCGTAACGAGCAAATGTAGCTGCAAATGGTCCTTGTGTGTAGTCAATGCTGCCTGCTGTGGCGTTGGCTGTGCCAGCAGTTTCACTGTTGGCCAATTGCCAGTTAGCGGTGAATCCCATAACAGGTGCTGTGCTCACAAACAATGCGTTCTGCACACGCGAACCTTGTGCGTTATGTACAGTGCCCACAATGGTGCCATAAGCGTTGCCAAACGAATCAAAGTTATCCAGCGCACGAGTCACTGAATGTTTGTCACGGCCCATGCCCACCGAGCCCAGGTCATTGCTGAGATCGAAGCGAGCTGTACGATCGCCCAGTGTGGTAGCACTTGGTGCATCCACAGCCACGCCAGTTTCTAAAACGGCAGTTGCAGTGATACCATTGCCCACGTCGCCGGTGGCTTTGAATCCCAAACGAGTGGAATCATTGGTCAAGCGAGTCAGCGCACTAGCAGTGCCTAGGGTGTATGATTCTTCATACACACGTATTTTACCATACACACTCACTTGAGGTGCAGATTGTGCCAAGGCGGCTGAGGTGGCCAATGCTAGGGCCAATACTGTTACTAATTTCTTCATGAAGTCTCCTTAAAATTTGAAGTAGTTGATTATAGCAATTTATTTCTACAAAGTCAATTGCCACTGAGTAATATTTAAGCTCATATGCTCAGACTTGGGCATTTTTCACAGATTTTTGAGCAATTATTGCACCGGAACTACCGCAGGTGACGGCGTGATTGGTGGATCAGCCGGTATGTTGTTGGCCGTGAATAATCCGGATGCTTGATATGAGGTTTGATTACGTGCTTCTCTCATGGCACCTATGATGGCCTGGCCACCAACGATGGTAGTATCAGCAATGCTTTCCAAAAACTCGGCTGCCTGACATGTTTCAGTCATTGCAGCATATGTGGGTAAGTTTTGCACAAAGGCCATCACACTGGGTTGTTCGCCTGACAGCAGACTGAAGTAATTGATGCCAGCACGAGTCTGTAATGCTCTCTCTGAACTGAGTGAAGTAGAAATAGCATTCCATGCTGTGTTCATAGCAGTGGTCTGTGTGGGCCAGGCTGCAACCACGCCATCCAATGCAGCATTGGCTAATGGTATCAATGTTTGTAATGCCAAGTCGCCGCCGTAGTAGGGAAATGCATTGGCATACACACCCGCACCTGCACCTGCTGGAACAGTCACACTCACTGCTGGATTACCATAGGTGCCATTACACACATTTTCGATACGTTGATATAGATCCAATAATGTATTGTAACTGGCTGATCCCGAGATAGCAGACAATGCTGTGCTGGCCGTGTTGAGATAGGTGTCGAGTCCATTGTAGTTGATGGCCGTGCCCAACACATCGCAAGTGGTGATTGTGCCGTTGGGCCCAGTGCCAGTGGCTATGTTGGTATCAAAAAATGTGGTAACCGATGCCGGTACCGGAGTGGTCAGCGCAGTAATTGCCGGTAGGCCCGACATGGTGCTCTGGCCGCCCAGTGTGGTTGGCAACCAATAGCTGGTGTTGGTAATATCTGTGCCCACAGGCACATCTTGCTGTGCTCGATAGAATTCAGGTACGGGTGTGCCGTTGGCCACTAGATCATTGGTTAGATATGGCTCTGCAGGATCCCATGGTTGTTCTATGTAACCTTTAACGCTTTCAGCCAATGATGGTAGATCCGTGCCTGCAATGTTGGGTATCTGTTGGAACGCCACCTGTATGGCTTTGTTGGCCACAGCATCGCCTGGCGGTATGATCTTGCCCAATTCATCGCATCCGGATGGCGCAGGCAGATAAGCATTCACTATGGGCTGTACTGCCGAATTCACACTGCTGTTGGGATTGAATATTGGAACCGGCCCATAAGGACTGGGCGTCTGTAGTGTGAGATAACTCTGCGGAAATACTTTTATAGGATCCAATAGGTCGGCCAAGGTATCGATGTCAGGAGTAGTGACGTCTAGTATGCTCAATATCTGAGCCAGGTCATCACCAATCACCATGTTCATGGCATAGTATGCTTGCAACTGAAGCTGATCAAATTCATTTGTGGATAATCCGGCAGGATTGAGCACACCAACTTGATTGTTATTCACAAGATCCTGTATGTTTTGCGCTGTCAATCCTGCGGCAGTGAGCTGATTCTTTATGGCCGGTACTGTGGCATTTGATATGCCGGCCACACGGCTGATCTGTTGTAACAGTCCTGCAGGTGTGCCGTACAATTCTAGATTTCCTAGATCGGTCAGTTGTCCTTGATTGGCCAGATCGGTGCCAAACGGTCCCAGATCAGAATTTACTGTGGAGATGTCTGCGGTGGTCAGCGCATCCATGCTGGAAAAGCTAGGACCCAAGTAAGTGGGCGCATTGACTGCGGTGTTGATGTAATCGTTGGTGGTAACGATGAATCCTTCTACTGTCATAAACCCTTGAGCAAACCGTCCGCTGTCACCATAGCCCAGATAGTAGTTGGCAGTTTGCGAAACAAGTCCAGTCAGGCCTGCCGGATTAGCCACTGGTGTCAATGTGTTGTATGCTGGTGGTATGCTGTTGCCCAATGCTGGACAATTACCAACCAACCCACGTATGGTCTCCAATGAAGTTAATGTGCTAGACGAACACCATGTTGTGCCTGCTGCATTGTTGATGGCACCATTGATTGCTGCGATCGTAGTGAAGGCGTTGTATTGAGAAATAGCAGTGGCCAACGCTGTTGGTAATGTCTTGAGACCTTGATTGTTCAACAATGCTGCACTAGCTGTGAGTTGCAGTGGTGTTAATATACTGCGTGCCATATCAGCCGGCCCTTACATTTTCACTGCCGCCGGTGCGGGCATGCCCACAACTGTCTGGATTGCCTGCCACATTGATGGGCCGGTTATTCACTCTTACACTTTTGACACCATTGGCTGTGACTGGAGTATGTGTGGGTCGTGAATTATGAGAACTCACTGTGCTACCATCTACAGATACGGGCCGGTTATTCACTCGCACAGAATTTATACCGGTCATGACTACACCGCCGCCGGTATCTCTATCTCCTATGCGCTGTACTTGTGGCATGCTATCCCAGTATGATTTTCTTTTCCGGTATCTTGATACCTGTTGTGGCTTCGATATATTTCATTTTGACTGGGTCATCAGTCAAGGTATAAAGGCTCACGCTAGAAGTATTTAGTTGTAGCCGTTCTTCAGGATCTGCGGTGAATAAACTGGGCACTAATCCCATGCCTTGCGGGCCCGGAGCCACGCTGACTGGGTGCTCGATCTCCAGCCAACCATCTGCCTCTGCAGACACTTTGGCGATGAGTTCTTCTCCTGAGTTCAATTTAAAGGTATAAACTTGACCTGGGGTGATTGACATTTTCATTTTAAACTTTCTGTATAACGTATTGGTAATTTATCATGCCAATGCGAATGTGTTTCTGAAACATATTCACAAAAGCATCAATGGACATTTTGGGGTGATCTAACACATCCGGAGATTGGTTCCATAGGTAATCGTCGAATATCATATATCCGTCGCTTTTGAGCAGGCCAAATGCCATCACAGCATCTGCCAGCACAGCGTCTGAACAATGGCTTCCATCCACATACACTAGGTCGAACTGTCGTTGATCCACGATCAACTGTGCCAGCCCATGATAACTCATCACTGCCATGGGCTCGACCACTTGGGTGGGTTTCTTTGCTAGATTGGTATTGTGAAGGAAGATGTCTCTGATGATCAATTGGTCAGGCAACTGATCATTTTTGTAAGCATTCATCGGAGTATTGCCGAATGGATCTATACAAGTGATAGTTCCAGTGTCACTCAGCATGTTCTCCAACATCCAGCAGGTACTACGACCTTCGTGTGATCCTATCTCTAATATAGAATCCAGCGGGCGGTCCATGTGTTTCTTCACAAACTCAAAATTCACCAGGCCATTTGAGAACCAGTCAGAAGTAAAAAAATGTTTGGACTCAAAATCCGGAATGTTTTGTTTGAACCAATCTATAGTGACAGATCCAAAATCAGGCAAGGTGCTTGCGGAGCTCATTGAACCCTCCTACTAGTTCTTCATCCAAGAAGATCTGTGGCACGGAACGAGCATTTGGTACTGCTTCTAATAGTTGCTCGCGAGTCCAGTCATGGCTCACGTTGCGTTCTTCAAATTCAATGTTTCGCGATGTTAGCAATGCTTTGGCTTGGTCGCAATAGGGGCATTGGTCTTTTGACCAGACTATGGCTTTCATTGTGTTTCCTTATAAGTTGGGCAATTGGTCGTAATCTAGGCTTTCGCTCATCACGCCGATAACATAGTTAGTTGATTCGTTCTCTTGCAGTGCAGTTTGTTTCTTTGAGGTGTCTGAATGCTTGTTGAACCAAGGGATGGGTGTGGTCCTAGGCGCCGCTGCTTGATATTTGATACCGATGTCTTTGAGCGCACCCACTGCTGTGTAATCCACAAAATCTTTGAGGATGGCTGCATTGAGTCCAATCACTGGACCTTTGTTGAACAAGTAGTCGGCCCAGTCTTTTTCTTCACGGATCACATCCATGTACAATTCATACACTTCAGCTTCACATTCTTCTTTGGCTTCAGCGAATCTTGGATCTTCTTTGATCACTTGATTGATCATGAATGCGGTCCATTCTTTATGTAGCAGTTCGTCTTGAAGAATCAAGCTGATAATGTTGCCGTTGCCAATGAAGATCTTGTTCTCTACCATGGCCAGGCTAGTGGCAAATGACACCATGAATCTGAATGCTTCCAGTGCATAGCTGGCATGCAGAGCCATCCATATTGCTCGAATATGACTCTTTTCACTCACTGATCCTGGGTTGACTTCTTTGAAGCAGTTCAACTCGTGCAGTCGGTCATAGTAGTTGCCCACGCTTGATGCCATATCAACAATCTCTTTTGTGTCATGGATAGTATTGAACACTTCCTTGGGCACATTGTAAATGTTGCGGATGATGTGACTGTAACTGCGACTATGGATGTTGGTCTCAAAGAAACTCCAGTTATACATCAATGCTTCTAATTCTGGCAAGCTCACGCAAGGTGTGAATACCTGTGCCGGTCCTCGTCCTTGCAGACTATCTAATGCTGTTTGGCGTAGTAGATTTGAAGTAAAAATATGCTTGACAGCATCTGACGCATCTTTGAAGTCATTGGCATCCTTGCTGAGACTAATCTCTTCGGGTACCCAAAAGAATCCACGAGCAGTCTGTTCGATCTTTTGTATCTTGTTGTATTTGACTTCTTCGAAGCGTTGGATTGTGACAGGACCTTCTGGGTCCAGGAACATCTTGCGATTGAGATAATCGGTCTTTGTGGTTAGGTTGTATTGTTGTTTTGACATAGTATCCCTTAAAGTTTGCAAGATTCGCAGTCTTCCGCATCATCAAAGTCTATGGGCATGAGTGGTGCATCTTCTGCGACCTCTTTGCTGCCTTGTTTGTTAATTAGACTGTAATAAAAAGTTTTCAATCCCCACACATGTGATTGCATGAGGTTCCGTGCTATCAGTGTGGTAGGTACCTTGCGATCCGCAAAATGTGCAGGGTTGTAGAAGGTGTTGGTGCTGATTGATTGATCCACATATGCTGCAATCACTGCTGCGGTCTTGAGATATCCTTCGCAGTCCTTTTGTTCCCACATCATCTGATACTTATTTTTCAACTTGTGATATTCGGGAACCACTTGCACAAAGCTACCGGCCTTGCTTTCTTTCACACTGATCAAGCTCATGGGCATTTCAATACCATTGGTACTGTTGATTACCACTGAGCTGGATTCCACCGGGGCCACGGCCATCTGTGTGGCATTGCGAACACCATGCTGTTTCATATTGGTGCGTAGCGTTTCCCAATCCAGTTCCGGGGCAAAGTCCGCAAGTTCATTTACGCCATTGGCTCTGAGTTCCCAGGGAAATACTCCCTTGCCATAGCGTGTGTGTTGGCTGCCCAAGCAGGCACCGCGTTCTTGTGCCAGTTCCACTGACGCTTCTGTGAGGTAGAATGCCATGTGTTCCATCCAAGATTTGATTTCAGCTAGAGCATCCTTCTCCCCGTAACGCAGGCCCCTCTTGGCGTGCCAGTAGGCAAGGTTTGTGACGCCGATACCAAGTGGTCTGATCTCATCGTTGGACAGTTTTGATTGGATGGATAGGAAGTCTTGGTAATCAAGAATATTATTGAGACTGCGGTGCAGAATGCGGGCAGCCCTACGCAGATCTTCTGGGTTACGGAAGGCTCCCCAGTTGAGACTTCCCAGTGTGCAAAGTGCGATGCGACCATCAGGATCATCCAACCGCTTAAAGGAACGAGTAGGTAAAAGTATTTCACAGCAAAGGTTACTCTGGTAGATGGTGTGATATTCCGGATCAAACGGCCCCTGGCTCATCACATTGTCAATGAACACTAGATATATACGTCCAGTGTCTGTTCGTTCTTTGAGAATACCACTCTTGAAAACTTCCTCCGCAGCCATCGTCTTCTTACGCAGGCCTTTCTGCTTTTCATATCGGCAGTAAAGTTCTTCAAACAGTGCAGTATCTTTATAAAATGCTTCATATAAGTCAGGTACCTCGTTGGGGTCAAAGAATGTTATGTTTTCCTTGTTCTTGAATCGCCGCCAGAAAAATGCGGATAGAACCACACCATAGTCCATGTGTCTGACACGGGTTTCTTCCGTGCCTTGGTTGTTCTTGAGCACAATAAGATCATCAAACTGATGATGCCAAATAGGATAAAAAACAGTAGCACTTGCATTGCGGATACCTCCTTGTGAACATGAACGTAGATCACCAAACCACTTTTTCAAGAAAGGTATCATGCCGGTGTGCATGATCTCTCCACCACGGATGGGACTACCCAGTGGCCGCAGGCGACCAATCTCCAGTCCAATGCCAGCTCGTTTGCTGGCATACTTGGCCATCATCTCTCCACTAGCAAAAATGCTGTCTAGGTCATCATCACTGCGGATAAGAACGCACGAACTGAATTGCTTTGTTGGAGTGCCAAGCCCAGCGAGAACAGGAGTAGCAAGAGTAAACAGGCCATCTGAAGCTGCGTTATAATATTCTTTAATATATCGCATGCGCGCCGTATTAGGCTCTTCTTTGTGGAATACGGTTGCTGCCGCAACCATATAACGGACCTGTGGTGTTTCATATGTTTCCTTGGTAGCACGATTCTTCACCAGATACTTTTCGATCAATTGTTCAATAGCAGCATAACTGAGACTCTCATCCTTGTCATGATCGATCATGTCCTGCATGCGGTTCCAATCTTCCTCACTGTACCATTCCATCAGTTCAGGAGTATAAAGACCGGTTAAGACATTCTTTTTGACTATTTCGTACAGGTGAGGTACAGTATAGCTTCCATACACATCTTTTCGCAGCATACTCAAGCGTTGTTTGCCTGCCACGTATTGATAGTTGGTGTGACCTACATCCGGATTTGATTCTACGTCGATAAGATCTACTATGGCTCTGAGTGTGATGCCGTCAATTTCTCGTGTGCTGATACCATCATAAAAGTGCATCTGTGCCTTGATCTCTACCATGCTTTGGCTAACATCTGCTATACCTGCACATACCTTGGCAATCTGAGCTTGCCATTTTTCTAATGCCAATGGCTCTCTACTGCCATCGCGCTTTTGTACTGTTGTAATTTTCATCTCTACCTTGTTTGTTGTTGTACTTGTTGTTGAGTCAAGCTGTGTCGTATTTGATATTGGCCTGGATCAATATTTAACACGCGAGACTGGTCCCAATTCAATATATATTTCTCTTGGCTGATCAGGACTAAATTGTCGGCTCCGGTGTCTATCAACGCAGCATCTTGTAATTCTGGGTGATCTATCATAGTCACAGTATACAGGATTCCCAGGCCGCGAGCAACCGGACAATAGATATTGTCGCTCAATAATTGCCATGGATCGGGCCAATCTGCTTGATCGTCCCAGTGCAAATGATATGCTGACCAGGGGGCACAAAACCACCATGTGTTGATGGATTCTACAGCTTCTCCAGCTGTCATAGATTCAGCAGCCTGTCTCAGTTGTTGCCATTTTTCAAGCCGCTGGGCAAAGGTTGGAAACCACATTAATTTAAATGTGTTACGCTGTATTTGATGTTGCCTACGTATCCAGAGTTGGTCGATGTGTAACTCACTGTGATATTTCCGCCAGCTGATGCTTCTGCTGCAACCAGTGTGATACCACTGATACCATTCTCCGAGTATTCATCTGTGTACCCAAACCCGCCACCTAATCCGTACACCACTGTGAGCTGGCCAGTTCTAGCAAAAACATCACGGGTGATGGTGTAATCCATTTTGAATGCTTTCATGATGCTGGTATCTACAATGAACAATGTGCCCGAGCTGTTGTTGGCCAGGCTGTCATTGATACCATTATCTCTCGCATATGTTCCTTGTGCCAATTGATTGGCAATGCTGTTGCTGGCCGAATTAGCAACATAATACGTGATACCACGATTGTTCATGCTCATCGCGGTGCTGTTGGTATTGCTCAATGCGATACGAGCATATGTGGTGCTGCTGGCAGTGGTGCGGGTGAACATGTCACCCACACTGATATTGTTATCCCCGGAGATCAAGATTATGTTACTGGCCGGAGACCCTATACCCGAAAAATGATTTCCTACGTCATAGAAAGTGTTATATGCGCTGGCATTCAATGAGCAAGCACTGAACACAATACCTTCCACATAGATGTTGTCAAATGTGTTTTGTACTATCCTCACACCAGTGGCATTGGTACTAAAATACAAACCTTGGTACAGTGTGTCAAAGTTGCTGTTGCTGTAGGTGATACCTTGTAAAGTAGCACTGGTGGATGTGGCATATGTACAACCTGTAAATTTACAAGTGTCCATGATGATATTTTCGCAAGCCGGAGAAGTTCCGGCAAAATCCACAGCACGAGTATCATCGACAGCATCGCCAAGCTCGGCAGTGGTCAAACTACCTGCAAAGGTCACTCCTCGGGCTGAACATTGTTGTGCATTTTGCCACAGGAATGGATCATTCAATTGATCTGTGGCAAATGACATATCCTGTATGGTGATATATTGTGGAGGAGTGGCGCCATTGGAGCCGATATTCACTCCGGTCTGTTGCAGACTGTCTGCTGTGCTGGCCACACAAGAAGGTAATGTGGTAGCTGCACCTGTGCCGATGTCGCCCCAATAGTATTGACCACTTCCGGTTGTACTACCTAATGCAGTGCCAATTGGCACGTCAAAGTTGGCTCTGTAAAAACTGCCCGAATTACTGACTAGAACACCAGCAGAATATGAGATTGCATTGGTCCAGGCATTTACAGTAAATTTAACGATACTGGAATTGGAACCTTCACCATACAGCAATGCATAAGGAGGAATAGCTATGGTATCAGTGACCACATAAGTTCCGGCAGGGAAAAACAAACTACGACGGATGGCAGTATTGACTTCTCGGCAGTACAATTGATATAACGCACGATTGATGGCAGCAGTGTCATCTGTAACTCCATCACCAACTGCACCAAAATCGGTAACTATCGCGTAACTGTCAAGTCTGGCCTGGATGCTCTGTGATTCCGGCGAACTGGTACTGGGGCCAGTTTGTACTGTGTATCCAGCAGCAGCACCTTCGTACGTGTAGGCAGTGCTGAATGCCAATATGTCAGAAAATTCTGTTAATACTTCGGTATTTCCAATGACCGGAGCACCGTCTTCAATGGTACCGTTTCCAATAAAAAGTTGTCGGGTATCAGTTGCCCAACCAAGTTCTGCACCGGCCAGCGGTTGTGGTAGGTCTTCGGTTAAGCCCTTGCGTTGGGTGATTCTTGAAATTTGTACAATTGCCACGATGTGATTCCTTGAGGTATCACATATTTAGCCTGGATTGGTCAGGGCCACTAGATGTACTTGGTGTAATATTCTTCTACTTTTCGCCACCACAGATCACGATAACGGTCGTATTCTGTGCCCTCTAGCACAAATTCTTGATATTGTGGCTTTGAGATGAGATTATGACCCGCATCAAGGTCGGGCTTGACACACATCAAGATCACACCTTTGCGTATTTTTGTGCCATGTAATTCATTGTGTGCTTCTGCGTAGGCGCATAACTGTACAAAGTAATCATCAATCCATTCACGTTTCTTGGGCTTGTTGGTCTGCTTGTAATCCAGGATTGATTCTTCATTTAGATGTATGCCAGCACCATCAGTTGTGCCTGCATAGATTTTAGGAAAATACAGCGGCACTTCAATACCCCAGAATTCATTCACATTCTTCAATCCCTCTGCAATCACAGTCTTGGCCATCTCGTGGCTGCTCCAACTAAAAGGATTGGTTCCACGTTCTTTGATCGCACCTTGTTTCACATACTCTTCAAGATAGGTATGCATCCTGGTGCCACGGTTGGCTGCTTCTGTGGTTATCTGTTGTGCTTTTTCCGCACCCACTGCACGTCGCCAATTGTGCAATGCTGCTTTGCTAGCTTCGCTCTTGGTCCGGTCCAGGATCGTGGTCACAGATGGTAGATTATTGCCATCAGGTGTGGCATAAAATCGTTTGCCCTCTATAGTGACTCTGGGAATGGGTTGATAGTTAAAGCGAGGGTTGTACATGAGTTTTTAGATTATCTAAGATTTGTGATTTGCAATTTCGACTACAGTTGATATGCCATCTGTCTTGTTTGAGACTGTTCACTAGTTCGTGTTTAAAAAGTTTATGCTTTAGTATGTCCAATAATGAATATTTGGTCAAGTCTTGATTCTCAAATCCATCAGTCATGTCATGAAGTTGTTTGGTTCCTGGCCAGTTCAGTTTGGTATCAAAATGCATCATACAACACGGAATCACATGATTCAAGTAGTTGATATACAATCTTCCTTGAGACTGCCATGGGCAAATCCTATCAGGATTATGAGTTGAAATATCTCTTTCTCTTACAAACTTTCTGGCACTATGTATAACTTTTCCTCGTGACTGATTTATGGGTTGTTGCAAAAAATGTGATGTCTGTCCATGGATCACAACCGGCCACATTTCGATGCCATTAAAATCTCCTGATCGACAAGGGTCATAATCTATTTCGGCAAATCCCAGGTGTTTACTGAGGGCTATTACCTTGTCCAGTTGATGTTCGTTGTGTCTGAATAACAAAAATTTCCAAACAGCATTGCCACCGGCATTGATGAAAGATGTAGCATTGTGAATGATCTTGTTGAAGTCTAACCCGACTCTATATAGATGGTTAGTATCTTCTAACCCGTCAATGCTAAAAGTTACTTTTAGTCTTGCATGATTTTTTTCTGCCAATGATCGCCACCAAGCCGAGGATCGTATACTGCCATTGGTCACAATCTGTATTTCCGGACTTGAAGGTGCTTGCAAGAAAAAATCAATAATTTTTTCTATCTTGGGATGCATGATTGGATCACCTTTATCGCCTTCCAATCTCACTATCTTTAAATTAATCAACTGATCAAGTTGAAGATTTGATTGTATTGAATCAACATCCAAATGCCCTAGTGTTAGATCAGGATGTAGATTACCATCTGAATCAAATCTTGGACAATGAGGGCAGCCGGCATTGCAATAAGTAGATAGCTCTATCAATAACAAAGTGATATCAGCCAGTTCCATCTCAGACTCTAAAACTTTCTCCACATCCACATCGATCTCTCTCGTTGGGATTGGAGAATTCAAATCCTTCGTTGAGTCCTTGACGAACATAATCTATAGTGATACCTGAAAGATACACTTCGTGCTTTTTGTCTACTATCACAGAGAATCCAGCTTGTGCATAGTTGATCACGGTGTCAAGGTCCGATGGGTGTGCATCTATATATTCTAACACATAAGCTAGTCCAGAGCAACCAGTAGTTTTCACTGCCAATCGTATGCCTATGCCGCCGCGTTTCTCTAGTAGTCGTCGGATTTTTTTATCGGCTGTTTCAGTTAGGGTTATCATGACGGCTGCGATAGTCTGCCACTGCTGCTTTGATAGCATCTTCCGCAAGTATTGAACAATGAATCTTGACCGGAGGCAATGCAAGCTCAGATGCGATTTCTGAATTTTTAATTGCCGACGCAGCATCAAGAGTCATGCCCTTGACCATTTCAGTAATTAGCGAACTTGACGCAATCGCCGACCCGCAGCCATACGTTTTGAACCTGGCATCTTGGATGATTCCATCCACTACCTTGATCTGCAACTTCATCACGTCGCCGCAGGCGGGTGCGCCAACCATGCCGGTGCCAACAGTATCGTCGCCTTTGTCAAAGCTGCCCACATTGCGTGGATGTTCGTAGTGATCAATTACTTTTTCTGAGTAAGCCATGGTGTTTTCCTTATGTTATATAATAAGGTATTTACTCACAAAGAGCAATAGTTCTGGACTAACCCACTCGTTTTTTCTTCATGGCCGACTTGGCGGCGGCAGCCACTATGTCTTGTGCCCGATTGACCGGCATAGCAGTATTGGCCTCTTCGCCGCCTTTGAATGTGACCACACCGGAGTTGGGATCCAGTGGTGCCAACATGTTGCTCAATGGTGGTTGTGCTATGAGGTCAGCAAGATTCTCCTTGGTCACATTGATGTCTAGACTCTGTGCTAGACTTACGAATGCATCCTGACTTATCTCTTTGCGAGCATTGGTGTCATCGGCACGGCCGGCAAGGAATGAAACCAGACCCATCAATTGATCCGGACTTGGAGTTGCCGCAGCAGAATTGGCAACTTCAAATATACGCATTATCTACGTGCTCGACCTAGTGCAGCGCCAGCTGGGGCTGCTGGCGGTGGTTCTTCTTCCTCACCTGGAGGGGGACCTGCTAAACCCATGTCACCTGCAGCAGCACCCATATCGGCCCCAGCTGTGGCCATGTTACCGGCGGCAGCACCGGCATTGGCGATGGCGCTCATGTCCGGGCCGCCTGTTCCTGTGACCACACCCAGTGCAGCTTCCAGTTGTTGTTTGGCGCCTTGTAGGTTTTGCAGCAAGCCAGCCAATGCGCCGGTGGCATCAGTGTTGAATTGCATGGCTTGATCTACACCAACTTGATTCTTGATGCTTTCAACCAAGGCCGGTAGGTCTTTGAATTGCAATTCAGACACTTCTTCCACCATGTCTTGCATCTTGTCCACTAGGTCTTGTGCGGCCAATACCACTTGGGCTTGTTGGATTTCGGATTCTTTCAATATGCGATATTCTCTACGCAGACGGCTTTCGGCCATGGCCATTGCAGCACCAGCAACCAGTTGCTTTTCTGCCTGTGATAATTCTGCTCCGGTAGAACTTTTCTGCACAGCAGCAGCTACTTTAGGATCCTTTGGTGGTTCTTGCTGTGTGGCTGGCTTTGTGGTTTGGCCAGGAGCAGATCCAGATGAAGTTCCTGGATTAGGTGCTCCGCCGCCACCACCTGGAACAATTACACCTTCTTCGCGCAAGCGGCTGGATAGAGCTTGCTCCATCATGACCAGTTGCAAGTATTTTGGATCCTGCTGGCTGGTATGGCGTGCAGTGGTGCTGCGGTGCTCGCCCAATACGCCACGCACTTTGCTCAGCATCATTCGGGTTTGATTTCTAGTCAAACGATCAAAGCTGATGCGTGAACCAAAATAACTTTCGAATACTTTGGCGATTTGTTTTGATGGCTTAGGAGCCGCTAGTTCTTGCAGTTTCATTATGGAATCCTCTAATCTGTAGGTATTTAGCCGAATTTACACATTTTTCTAATTCGGCAGTCACTGACTCAAGCATATCAATCTTGGGTTGCATCTTGGTATTTACTATTTCGTAGAATGATTCGTGTCCGCTGACTTCGGCGGTTTTACGACTGCAAAAGATATCTGTTTTGAGAACCTGTTGCCTACGATCCAGTATTACTATGTTGTTTGATAAGTTGTATCTTTGATATTTGTCTGCTATGCACCAGCTCAATGCGATACGTTTGGCGGAGAAACAATGTAAAGGACTATGCCAGTCACTGACTAAAAATCCCTCCGGTGTCTGTGAGATTTCGTACTTTCCGAATACCAGATACTTGGTACCAGTGTTGTCGTCCACAATGGTGTTGGCTGAATGTTTTTTGAACTCTCTTGTCATCAAGACTTCAAGTTTTTGTTCGTGTATCATGAGTTCTTGAAGTATTGCACAGTTAACCATGCCACTGTGCCTATCAAGGTACCAATGATACCGATGCCCCAGTTGATCAATTGATCATTGCGTTTGTTGGCCATTTCGTGCATCATCTCATGCACTTCTGTGACAACAGTTTTAACCGAACCCACACTTTTTTCCACATTTTCAATCTTGAGCTCCAGCAGGCGATAACGCTCGGCGCAAAGTTCCACGTGAGCCTCGAGGCTTTTCTTTTCAATATCAGTTGTATCTACCATGATCACTCCAATGACGTATTTAGTGCCCGAAACCAAATATTCTGTTCTGCACCAATGGTTGTGATAGTGGATTTCAATTCGGGTTGTTCAGTAAGACGGGTCATCATGGGCACATCTGCACAACCTTGTATGAGTCCAGCCAATGGGTCTGGGTCACCATCTATTGCATACACAGACGGTGCTTCTACTCGAAATTCAAATTCCCACGCACCATTACGACAAACAGGTGTGGTGATATCCATGGGTTGAGTGCGCAATCCAATGATCTGCAACAGGGTTTCCCAGTTGCGTTGTTGATTACGGCTGTGATGCCAGTCGGCTTGATTGGTTATGATCTGGCCCATACGATCTTCAAACGGGATTTCAGCTGGTCTAAAATGGCCAGTGGTACCTGTGTAACTGCAATCAAAAAGTGTGCGGCATTGTATTCTCATTAGATAGATATTTAAGGCCAAAAAGAAACCCCGGATTTTTTACCTCCGGGGTTGCGGCTATCGCTGACCTAGATTACAGGCTAGTGAAGCTGGCTGTGTTGCTTACATTGCCAGTTGGGATACCAATGTTCAAGCCACCAGTTGCATTGGCCACTTGAGCAGCAGCAACCAGAGTAGCTGTGGTATATGCGCCATTTGGATAGATAGCCAAGCTGATTGTACCGGCTGTGGCGCCAGCTTGATAAATTGCAATGGTGCCAGTTTGTTGGATAGACTGCAATACATTGTTCAAATAACCATTGACGTTACCGGCATTGGTCAAAGCAGCGTTGGCTGTTAATGTGAAGAAGTCTAGTTTTGGACCTTGGATCTGAACTGGACCTTGAGCAGCTACGTTAGCTGTTCCTGCGATAGAACCGTTGGCCACGTCCAGTGCAAATACTGGTTGTGTAGTTCCGTTTACTTTTGTAAATACTGCCATGATAAATTTCCTTTAAGTTAGTGGGTTGTTGCCCTACTTTTATTTATACAATCGGCAAAAATCACTGGGGTTGAGGATTGTTTTGGGCACGATTTTGGGCAGCAAACGCATTGGGATCAAATCTAGTGACCAGCTTGCTGTCGCCTGCCGGCGTGGCCATCACCCAGCCTTCGCCGCCGGGATTGGCCAGATCAGCCTGCCCTTTCAGATACATCTTCAAGGCATGCAGCAATTCAAATGCGTAGAATGATGCTGCCAAGGCCTGTGCATTGCTGCTGGGACTGTTGAGATATTCCACTATGTTGTTGTACTTGCGAGGGCTCACACGAGACTGCAACCAAGGTCCAAACTCTTGCAACAACTGCTGTGCAGACTGCAACGGAGCACCCACTTTGGTATTGATAAAATCCACTGCCAGCTTGAATAGATCTGTGATCTGTTGGGCCCGCAATTCAGCAGGATTGAACAAGGTCTTCATGGCAGCACCTTGTGTGCTTATGATCTGTCGGAGTTGTTTTTCTATATTGCTCTCAGTTGCTAATGCTTTGGGAGTAGCAGGTTTTTCCAACAACAATCCTGGAACTGGGTTAAACGAAACCCCACGCAGTGGTTGCCGCGGCTCACCTTGATCTGCATACATTGTGTGCATTGCAATACCTATTTGTGCAGGCGGCACCCCGGCTTCGGGATCGCCAGAAATACGTTGCCCCATTGCACTCCGTACCGGTATGCGATATTCAATGGTATTGGGCTTGAACACATAGTTGCCGGCAATCACTGGTGGTGTTTGCATGAACAACAGATCTCCCTTGACATAGCCACGGAAGTTGGGTGGCAGTGCAGCTTCCAGTACTGGAAACAACGCAGCATATATCTGTATGAGATCGTCTCTGTTGCCGGATCTAGTACGTTGTATGTCTGCCATCATCTGCGGACTGGTGGCCATGCCGTCATAGCCCTTGGCTTCAAATCCAGATCCATCTGTGAGTACAAATTCTCCAGTGGCAGGTTTGCGGCCAAATATCAACGCAGGCTTGCCGTCCCACTTGGCAGTGGTAGTCTGTTGCGGTGATTCAGTGGCGTGTTTAACTATGTCCAAGGCTTTTTGTATGCCCGGTGCTCCCATTCGAAATACATAATCTTCCAGATGTTCTATACCTTTGGCACGGCCACCTACTCCAGCTTCCGCAGCTTCAATCACTGGGCGTTGATGTTCCACCAAGGCCACATATCCACGATTAACAATGCGATCTCTCAGTCTGGCCAGGAAGTATGAGTCGCCTTCTTTCACTGTTTGTTCGGGCTCTTGCAATCCTTCTCGGGCTAGATAATCACGGAAGTCTTGCAGTTTGGCATCACGATCAGGATCACGGGCCAATGCCGCATAGATTGATTCCACGTTCTTTAGATTGTCACGAGTGGCTCCGCGACCCAACAATACTGATGCCACATAGTCCGGATCCATGCCTCCCTGAACCAGTTGATCAGAGGCTCGAGAAAACATGCCGTTGGCACCAACTCGGAGTCCTAGTTTTTTAGCTATGCTGCTCATCAGCACATTGCGATTTACACCTTTGTAAGCTGAATCTGTTCCGCCGGCATAAAAGAACTGTCCCCAATCCAGATTGGGAAAGAACATGAAGTCGGTCTGCACAAACCCTCGGTTGGCATCACCGGCAATGGGTGTTTTAAGATGTACCTCACCTTTTTTAACTACGTATTCTCTAGGATCTAGCCTTTGACTCTGCACAAACTGTGAAAGAATACCAGCCAGTTGTTCTTTTGAAATTTCATTGAGATCCACTGCGAGATCTAAGTCGCCCGAAGAAGGGGCCTTGCCAGTTGATCCTAGCCAGCGTGTGGGGATGCCATCTTCTCCTACTTCGCTAGTAAAATCTATACCAGTGACTTGTTCTATCCATTGGATCGTGGCAGGTACATCTTGACGATTGATACGCTGTGTGAGTGGCTCGCCCTTGGGCCCTTTGAAAACATTGCCGCCTTCTAGTAAATATCTCATGGTGCTGTACCTGCTTGCATGGCCTGCATGTAGGCCGCGTGTTGTGGATTGTTCATGTCTATTGGTACCCAGCCTACCCCAAAATTAATTTGAAATTGTCCTGTTCGAGTTCGTCTTATACTGCCATGTTGTGGTTGATTGGCTGCTGCTGATGCCGGTGGTGGTGCAACCGGTGAGGCCTGCCCTGCTTGTGCTCCTGGATGGAATTGCAGCAACACTCCTGCTTCATATGCGGCCTGCGCAATCATTTGAAATCTAGCTAATTCTTGTGTGGCAGGGGTCGCTGCATTGAGACTGCTCAATTGATGCATGCCGGACAGCATGCGATTCATTATGCCATTAGCTTGATCAACATAAATCGTGGTGGGATTACCATTGGCATCCACCTGAGATACCATTTGATCCAGATGTTCAAAATCTACACCTCTGAGAAATTCATTGTGTGCTACGATTGATTTTATTGATGCTTTCAATTGGAACTTGGCTCGTGAGCTTATCTGCGCGGGGTCTGTGACTCTGTCTGCTGCCATGGCTCGACTCACCTGCTCGGCCCATTGACGCTGCATGTTTTCTGCACTTTGTCTGACCAACAACGGTGCCTTGGCCAGTGCTTCTAGTTCAGGAGTTGATTTTTGTTGATCCGGCACTTTGACTCCCATCTGATCAAGGAATCCCCTGGCGAATGCGCCCACTTCGTTCAGCTTGCTTTTGCCTGTGAGTTCATGGATTTGCATCTGTTTTCCTTACTGATCTAGAGAATTTACCGGCATTTTTAGTGCGTATGGCATTGAGGAATTTCCTATTAAGAGCTTCGGCTGTTTCTGCATCAAATTCTTGGTCAATCTGTTCTAGCAGTCTCACAGCATTGGCTATTATGGTGGCTGCACGATTTTCTATCACCAACCGACGATCTCGTTCGATGTACAGACTGTCCAGTTCTTCCAGAATGCTGCGTGTTTTCTTTTGCATGTAAATCAATGGCCTTTGGATTATTTAGCGATTTCCGGATGTGAATAAATATCTATACAAGGATACCAACCAATGACCAGCAGCATCAACCCGCAAAACATCGACGCCAACTACCCTGTTGCCGGCGTGCCCAACAACACTCAAGGATTCCGTGATAACTTCACCAACATCCAGACCAATTTTACTTACGCCAAAAACGAGATAACTGATCTGGAAAACAAAGCCATCCTCAAAAGTGCATTGACCGGAACTACCTTGGACAACAACATGGCGGATCAATTGATCTACTCTGCGCTGATCCGTGACTTTTCCGGCAGCATCGTGCAAAACACAGTGACCTCAGGATCGGTCACACTGGATTATAGTTCTGGGCATTATCAGACTGTGAGCACCAGCGGTAGTGTTAGCCTGGGATTTACCAACTTTCCTGCTGCTGGCACTGTGGGTATGATGCGTGTGCAGATCAACATCACCAACACTGCATACACCGTGACTTTGCCTGCTGCGGTGACCCTGGGTATCACTGGCATACAAGGTATCAGTTCTAACGTGATCACTTTTGGAGCAATCGGTTATTACGAATTTGGATTTGTGACCAGTGATGGTGGTACTACTATTACTGTGTTTGATTTGAATAGACCTTTAAGTTATTACACCAACACCGTTAATGTGGCAGCTACTACTTCAAGCACCAGTACCACCACAGGTGCGTTGATTGTTGCCGGCGGTATGGGCATCGCAGGAAACTTGTACGTAGGCGGTGACATATTTGGTAATGTGACTGTGACAGATATTTCTCTTGGCAATGTGTCGGCATCCGGATTCGTCAGTGCCACGGGCAATGTCACAGGCGGTAATGTACGCACAGCCGGATTGATCTCGGCCACTGGCAATATCACAGGTGGCAATATCATTGGTATTGTTGCTGCCGGATCCAATACAATCACCACTACAGGTAATATCAGTGGCGGCAATCTTATTGGTATTGTTGCTGCCGGATCCAATACAATCACTACTACAGGTAACATCACCGGTGGCAACATATTGACTGGTGGCCTGGTCAGTGCCACAGCCAATGTCACTGGTGGTAATATACGAACTGGTGGTCAGGTGAGTGCTACCGGTAATGCGTTGTTTCTAGCCGGTACCGCAGTACCAGTTGGTGGCACAGCAGGTGCTGGCATAATGATGTCTAGCACTACCAATCTTGGTGTGTTCTTTGGATCAGGTGCACCGACAATAGCAGCAGCCCAAGGCAGTCTATATCTCAGGACTGATGGTTCCAGCACCAGCACAAGGTTGTATGTGAATACCACAGGCAGTACCAGTTGGACTGCTGTGACCACTGCTATCTAATTTTATTAGAGACATATTGTTCCAAATTTCTTCACGATCAGGATCATACGGAACCCATTTGTGACTAGAAATACGTTTATATAATTCTTCAGCAAGAGACTGATTTATTTCTATTCCGGCCACTGGCATGATTGATTCAATCAACCATCGATAATGTAGCAAAGGCTGTGGCTGTATCTCAGTTCCGCGGCAATCTAAATTTTCTGCAAATTTTTCTTGTTCATCGTTGCTGGTATCAATGTATCTGGCATTTTGTTGTGAAACATATGCTGATATCAATTTCTTTTGTATTTTTTGTCTCTGTAGAGATTGTTCGGTCTGTATGTAAAAATTGTGATATTTTTTAATCACATCAATCCCACTGCCACTACTGCACCACCATATACCGCTTTCAGTTTTGTAAGTGTTAAAATCATATATTGGATCAGATTTTACAATATCCACCCACTGGTCATCTTGTATCAGTTTATCAAATCTTTGGTGTTGCGGCCATTGAAAAATCACGGTAGAATATCCAATGTCACAGGCCAGCAGTTCGTTGATCAAGAACTCACACCCAGCCCCAACTGCACTTATAACAATCACTTCAAGATCGGGTCTGAGTGCTTGTAAGATTTGCGGCCATTCTGGCCAGATGTGTCCATGAGCATATCCATCACCAAGGCAAAATATCTTAGTAATATTTGTAGTATTTTCCATGTGCCAGTTCAAATTCTGCTTCGTGATATCTTTTTACCAAACTGTTATTCCACAGATTTGAATCATATAAAAAAGAATTTAGACTTTTCCATCGATCCATGTGTGTTTTGATTTCCATTCCGGACATTATATCATAAAATTCTGCTGTGGTTTCTACTATGTCGGCGAACTCTAAGTTACAATAATGTGGAATAGCACCGAATGCCTGCAGATAGTTTTTTGCGGTTTCTCTTTGTTTGTCGACAAGTTCCATGCCAGTTAAGGAGCTGATATGATCTTGCTTAGAAAAATATAAATGCCAAGCACGAAGCCATCGATAAATTTTGCTCCTGGTAGTTTCTGTTGTGATTAGAATAACTTGGTCGCACATGGACAGATCCATTTCCCCGGGCCAACAATGTGTACCAATAATTAATTCATGATCTTTTGCGTTTGACAAAAAAATATTAAATTTGTTTTGATCAAAGTTTGTAAAAGTTGATTCTGAATCACCAATCTTTCCATATGAATGACTCAACGAATCGAGCCCACCATTTTTATGAACAGGCGAAAACTTGTTTTCTAAAATATCACATAATAATCCGCCACCGGCGTAATGTGGAAAACACAATAATTTCATTGGATCGGCTTCATTTTGCCCAACAACTGCTTGAGTTTGTTGCTCTGCACTTCTGCACCCACTTTGGGTGTGGGATCAAATGGATCCACACCCGGCTTAGGCTGACCACGTTCCCAGGCGTTGTTTGAAGTCACTGTCTCTGATGGTGTCACAGTGGCACGAGCCTTGATAGTTTCCATGAAGCTGGGCTTGGAAGCACGTGATCCGGTATCTCCATCTTCACCACCTTCATCGGTGATTCTCATGGTCTCGATGTTGTATTCCAGATCAATCTTTTGCCCAACACCTGTGGAACTACGCGACTTCATGCATTGGATCTGATACTTGCCACGTTCTTTCATGGATCTGCTGGTAAAGATACCAAACACATTGTCTGCTGTGTTGATTTTACTGATACCACCTGCGATGTGGCTGTGATCAAATTCCACTTCTTCCACTGCTGATCGATTCAACTGCGATGCAGTGACCATGAGTATCTGTAGTTCCTTGGCCAAATTGCGCAGTTCTTCACTCACATACTTGTCTTTGATAAACTGATCATTGGGATTGACTTTCACACTGATTGGCATCAGCAAGTCCAAGTAGTCAATCATCACAAAGTCCACCCTCTTGCCTGTTTGTATCTGATACTCTTTTAGATATGATCGGATGTCGTTGATGTTTGATTGTGCTGGCAAGCCTTTGAGCTGATAATTGCCCGACTTCTTGGCCATCATCTTGACCTTGAGCTCAGTGGTGTCAATGTCTCTGCGGATGTCTTTGGTGCTCATGTTGGTGAGCATGGCATCTGTTCGCAAGCCGGTCAAGTCTTCACTCAATTCCAGTGTCACATACACACCACTCAATCCTTGTTGCAACCAGTTCAGTGCGATATTCATCATGACCAATGATTTGCCCGACCCCGAACCACCTGCAAAAATGTTCAGCTCGCCTCTACTGAATCCGCCATACAGCAGTCTATCCATTTGTGGCCAGCCTGTTGACACTTGACCTCCTGAATTGAAGTATTTGTTGATGCGCTCGCTGGGATTGGCAAAATAATCTGTGCCCATGTCCTTGGTCAGACTGATCTGTACTGCATCTTTGATCAGCTTTTCAACCGGGCCGTAGTCGCCTTTTTCCAACAAGTCTGCTGCTGCCAAGATCGCACGTTCCAGTTCTTGTCTGCGAGTGAATGACTCAAACTCTTCCATGAACCATTCATAGTGCCCTTCATTCAAGTCGGGCACTGGTTGCAGTTTTAGTCCAGTGGTAGCTGAGATCTGCGTGATATCTGGCAGAGTCTTGTGCTTTTCGCTGTGCTCTTTGATAAATGCTGCTGCTTCTCTTAGGCTTTTATCAAAGTTCTCTGGATTGTAGATGTTCTGGATGCGCACATAGCTGGCAGCATCTTCCAACATCATTTCCAGGAATAGTTTCTGTACGTCAATTCCGTATTCTTTTAACAAGTTGTTTCTTCCTTAGTTCTATTTTGATCTTGCTGGTGTTTCTGTTTTCAAATATAGTTAGCAGAGTCGCCACACGCCCGTAACGAACCACTGAGTCATTCACATCTTTGATGTCCGCAGGCCAAGGTGGCATGCTCACTGCCCAGCCCAGTTCCACTGCACGATCCACCAGTTCCATGCCAGACAAGTCTTGGTCTGGCACCACTGTTATTTCCTTGCCTAGACTGCGAATCAACCTGGCCTGTTCATCTGATACGGTGCTGTGCATCACTGCCAGGCCGCCGATGCTGAGCGCATCAAATATTCCTTCTACCACGATTGCATGAGTCCAATCCTTGTGCTGTAGGTCTGTGCCAAACACATACCCGGGTTGGCTATTGCTGATGTATTTGGGAGTGCGATCATCCAAGAATCTCTGTGTGTGTCCTACTATGCAATTGTCATGGATGAATGGAATGATCACGCTGGGTCGATGTTTCCATGCTTGTTCTGGATGATCTTGTATCATCACAGGATAGTCATCGGGCACACACCTGAGCCTTAGATACTCTCTACGCAGATCTTCGCCTGTCAATAACTCACTCAATGGTGGCAGTTCTTGTTCGTCAAATTGTATATCCGCCAAAGTATTGAATATGCGTTGGCGATCATCTATGATACCGTGTATGCTGCGATGACGCAGACTTTCCAAGTTTAACGCATCAATCTCTGCGTCAGGCACACCTAACCAGCCCAAGAGCCTGCGGGCCTTAAAACTCAACGAACGGCCAAGGATAAAGCTGGCGGTGTAGGTGCAATTGAAGCAGTGATAACTCCAACCTGTTTCTGTGGGTTTGAGGCCTCCGCGGCTTCTCTTATCTGCTGTACTACCGTTATGAGCACAGCAAACAGCGTTAAACGACATCCACCCCGAAGGTGTGGCTTTTCGTTTCGCAGGCAGATAACCAAGGATGTCTAGCATCCGTATAGTTTAACAGATTGTTTGAGCAATCGCAACAGTTATCGGTATTGTACGTTGCGGATTAGTCCGTTTGAGAATACCACTGTTGCTGCCAGCGAGCCCTGGAACTGCAATGGTAGGTATCCCGATCCACCATTGGTCACTGTGACATAGGCCACACCACCATTGCCACTGGCCGATGCCACTGCTTCGGCGCCAGCACCATTGCCCAGGATCTGCACATATGGTGGAGCCACATAATATTGGCCCGGATAAGTCACGCTGATTCCTGTGACCACACCATCCACCACCGTGGCCGTGCCACTGGCACCATATCCAATGCTGTTGTTCATGGCCAATCTCAACAAGGGATGGAATCCTACTATGTTGAAATAGTCGCTGACCGTGGCATCATAATACTCACGTGCTTCGGATACATCTGTCCAAACTGCTTCGTAGTTTTCGGCAGCCTGGACCTTGACTGTGCCTGTGTAATGCACAAGATCAAACTTAACAGTGGTAAAAGCTGTTTGATTTGTGTTGATATAGCTGGAATAGAATTCAGTCTGTTGTATGCTGTTGATGGGCTGCGGAGTCAGCGCCCAGTCAGGGAATGCAGTAGGCGCAGCACCAACATACTGATTCTTGCCATATAGATCAGGCACGGTACAGACTGCACTGGGGATAAAACTGGGGAATATGCTGTCCACGATATTGCAATCAGCCCGAGCTGCGCTGTCTGCATTGGTATAAACTGCCTGCACATAGTCGCCGGCTGTACGTTGTATGCTGTAGCTGGCCGGTTGCGATTGAATGTTGATGGTATCTGCACTGTTGAGAACCACTTTAACACGCCCTGTGCTGGCACTGAGTGTTTCCATGTCCTTGGCCAACAGCAGCTGGCCGCCGGCTTGGTCGATCAGGCGGAACACAAATGTGCTGCCGGTGATGTTCACAGGTTTTTCATCTTGATTGATGAACTCAAACAACAGAACGTTGTCAACACCTTTGTTGATGGTCAGGGTTTTTGCATACACAGGGTCATACCTCGCAGTAAAGTATCCTCCACTGGTGTCCACTAATAGCACTCGTGTGATTTGTTGGTAAAGATAAGCGGTGGTAGAATACATATCCTATTATTTATCCAAAAAATACTGACCATAAATACCCCGATGGGTAACAATGTATTCGAAAAACTAACGGAGAAATATCCTTTTATCAGCTTGTGCATGTATGCCAACGCTGAATATGTGGGTGTGATCCAAAACAAAGATGATGTGGTTACCACCATCTACGACTTTGGTGCGGTGGCAGATCAAGCAGACAAGATGCTGTATCTGGAATTGGCATCGGCCTGGTGGTGGGAAAGCAATAGATCCATACCTATCAATATCTTTCTGCGCAAAGATTGGGAACAATTCCGATATACTCTGCGCACATTCATCAACAAAGATCTAGAAATCCTGCACGGCCCTGCTTGTAGTTTGCTGGACATAGCCCGCAAAAAGAGCAAGCGCAAAAGCATCATGCTGGTGCGTCGGCTTGATTGAGTAGATTCATGTGCAAGGCTACCAAGGCTGCATAGCCCAGTGCATGAGCTTTTTTGAACACATATCCTCGACCGTCATCACCATCCCATACTGATCTAAACACATCCGGCCAAGGCTGATTCTGCAAGTGTGCTTTGCCTGGACGTATGATAGAGATAAATGCTGCCATCCTGGGAATTGAATCGGGACGCATGCTCTGCAATAGTCCTGTGTAGTTGCCCACATGTACCAACTGCTGTGCCCAGTCGGCGTCCTCCCACAGCCTAGCCCAGGGCGGATCTTGTGCCAACATGTGCTCATAGTGTGCAGGATCCTGTATCAGGCCATACACACCCATGTTCAAAAAGTCTATCTTGAAATAGCCACGTGATTCGGCAGTTTCATAGTCAATGGCCGCACAGCCCAACACCGGATCTTGAGGAATGTCTGTGACATACACACCTGAATTGTGTTTTCTTGCTGTGCCTTGGTGTAGCTGTCGTGCCGGAGTATGGCGTATCAGTTTCAACACCTGTTCTCTGTCAGCAAAGTCAATGTCAATGTCTGCGCTCATGTTACCATCCTGCTTTTGCCAGCATTAATTTTGCGTATTCCTGATCAGCTGGGTAGGTCTGGAATTTCTTCTGCCACACATCCGAATCAATATAGATCCATATCATGGCCACTTGATCTGTGCTGAGCTCACCCAAAAACTTCTGTCCTGACTCGCTGTTGTAGATCACCCAAGGACTCACACGCCCAGTGGTGATGGCATGACACAAAGCATTGGCGTTGCCGTATCTCACACAATCATGCGCTGGGTTGCCAGTTTTTTCTGCCCAGTCTAGACCGTATTCCATGGCTCGGGCCAGGGCATCATCCACTGCTTCCACGGTGAGATAATTCACCAGATACTCTGTGTAGATCTGATCACTGCACCACTTGTCGATCTTCTTTTGTTGTTTCAGCAACCATGCCATGAAGCGTTCTGGATTGATCACTCGTGTATTCACACAATAGTGTCCAAACTTCACAAACGCACGATAGTAGGATGACGTTTCAAAATCATCAAAGGTCTTGTTCTTGGCCGAGCCTTGCATGGTCTCATAGAACCGCACATAGGCCTGCAGGCCCAGCTGCACTCCTCGGTCGTCGCGTTGCAGTCTGCGACGTTTGGGTTCGCACATGTGTATTTCGATACTGCTTTCTCTAGAGAAAGTCTTGTCGCAGTATCCACAGGTGAATGTCATTTCTTTTCGTTGCCAGCGGCTCGGTTGTAAGCGTCGATTTCTTTTTGTGTGACCAGTTGGGCCATCACGTCGATCTCATCATCTTTGTATGTGGGAAACATGGCTACAAGTGCTTTTCTTTTGGCACTGAGTCCAGCTTCTTTCTTCTTGGGTGCGATCCAGCTGTGTCGCATCACACCCATACCGGGACTGGCAGCAGTGGCACACAGCCATTGCAGTTTGGGGTGCTTGGCTATGTCAAAGAAGTGCTTGTTGAGATAGTGGTTGGTGCTTTGTACATAGTATTCTTGCAGTTCTCTGCTGCCGCCCACTGCCGAGCCCCAGCGTATCATGAGGAATGTTGAGAACTTCTTGCGTTCTTCCGGCGTGAGTTCATCATAGAAGTCACGGTTCTTGACATCCAGCTGACGCATCTCATTCGAAATGTTTAGTTTGTCGCTCATTTGATCTTGGTCAATCTATAGATTATTTTTGCTTGATCCAGTAGGTCTTGTAAAGCAGGATTGGTTTCAGCGGCTGCTGTTATGTCTCGCCATTCTTCGAATAGTTGGTATTCATCGCCGGAAAGCTCAAAGTAAGGCTCATATACTTTTTCTTGGATTTCTTTATATTCTTCCATTTCGCGCAATTTTTCCCATTTGGTGCGTTCCCATTCATCCGGTTCATACTCCTTGGTAAGCCATAGGTCAGTCCATTTTTCTGTATCCAGGTCAGTCCACTTTTGTGTATACTGGTTAATTTTCATGGTGATTTTTCAGTCTGAGTCAAATGATACACCATTATAGCATGATCTAGAATATCTTGTAAAGCAGGATTGGTGCGGGCCTCTCTGCGAATATCACCCCAGAGTTTGTCTTGCTGTATCCATTCGTGTAGTGGTCTACCATCTTGGGTCCTAGGATCATAGTCATGTCCCACTTCTGTTCGCGTGGCAGGGTTGGCTCCTGCTTCGCGCTGATACACCGTGGCACCATCACGCTCGTATATCAATGTGGCTCCGGGCTTGAGCTGTCCCATTACCAGGCCTTGTTGTAATCCACTATCTCGCAGTTGCGGCTGATTTCTTTAACAAAATACACACAATCGGGTTCTGCGTCGTCGTTCAGCGGCACTGCCAGCAGCTGGCCATTTTTCAGCTTGGGTGCAAACCAATTCACTTCATGATACACATCCAAGATTTCAATGTCCGGAAAGCTGGGACGGAAACTGGTCAGCGGATTGAATTGGAATACCTTGAAGCCGCGATCATTTATGCTGGTGAGTGGCAGCACTTCGAGGTCGCCCACGTCGGGTTCGCCAATCAAGATCTGCCAGTCCATGGGCATCTTGATTGTGGTGTTTCCTATCCTTAACACCAAGGCAGGTGCATTGAAGCTTTCTAAAAATATTAATGGTATGAAATGATAGTCTGGATCTTTGGGATCCGAGTTGTCCAGAATAGCAAATCTCATGTCATCTACTTCGTCGGGCAAGTGATCTAGATCATAAAAGCTGTTGTCTAAGGTTAGTATTCGCATGTGTGTAGTATAGTTGGATATCTTACCAATGTCAAGATATCTTCATCCATTCCAGTTTCTCAGCTGTGAATGGATAGTTGGCCTCTTTGTAAAAGACCTTGCGTTTGTTTAGATGCCGTCTAGCGAACTTGCATGTGCTGGTGATATCCCAGATCTGCACATGATCTTTGTCTTCGGCCTTGCGGATGCCACGTCCAATTGATTGTATCACCCGCACAAAACTCTTGCCCGGTTCGATCAACACAAGATTAAAGATGCGTGGTATATTGATGCCCACAGCAGCCACGCCGTATGTGGCCACGATGATCTTGCCGTCGCTCACAGCAATTTCGTCATATTCTTCCTGGCGCACCTTGGCCTTGGTGGCGCCGCTCACAAACACAGCATGTTCGCCCAGACGTTCTACCAGCTGGCGACCACACTCGGTTCTATCTACCAGCACTAGAGTATTGCCTGTTTCGTTCACACGCTGTATGAGCGAAGCCATGGTGTCCAGTCTGCCGGATTCTTCCAGAAGATATTTCAGCTCGGCTTGATAGTCTGCGTACTCCACATGATCAACCAGCTGCACTATATTCACATGGCAGTTGGCCAACACGCCTGCATCTTGCAATGTGCTGGCAGATAATCTGCTGATCACCGGGCCCAGGCTGACCAACAACGCCTGGCTTTCAAACAGCTCTTTGGGCACAGTACCGGTCAACCCCCATCGAATTGGCACTCTAGACATCACGCCGGTCAGCAGAGTTTTCAATGCATCTGCCTTGGCCATATGCACTTCATCCACTATCACGCATATCACGTCTTCAATGAACTCCTGGATGGTGCAATCACCTATGCCATTCTTGGTGTTCTTCATGAGGTTATTTAGACTTTGCCAGGTACAGATGGTGTGTGTTCTGCCGTATTCTTTTCTGTCGCCAAAATACACACCCACATCCAGTCCCATGTTGATGTAGTCTTTTTCTGTCTGTGTCACAAGACTTTTGTTGGGCACGATAACGATACTGCGACCATACGCACTCACAGCATCACTCAAGGCTGCTGTCATGATGGTCTTGCCTGCACCTGTGGCCACTTCTTGTATGCATTGTGGGTTGGTAAGGAAGTTGTTGATGATCTCCACTTGATAGTCTCTCAGCAGTATGGGCTGACCTTCTGCAGGATGATTCTTGGGCCATAGTCGATCGCTGTAGCTGTGTTCTGTGACCTGTGCAAACTCAAACGTGGTTGAGTATTCTCTGCGGTCGTCCAGTTCGATGTCGTAGTCAAATCGTTCCAATAGCGGAATGATATCCGGCAGCAGATTCACATAAGTGCTGCCGCCCAGTTGGAAATAAGATACCTTGCCATCCCAGCGGCCCAGTCGTACTGCTGGCAGATATCGTGCATACGGAATGTCGTATTTGAAAGCCTTTACTAGAGCTTTGCGAGCGTCAAGGTCAAGACCTTCGATCTTGATATTCACTTCGTCATTGATTTGTATTGTACATCGTTTCATCAGTGTAGTATATACTTATCACAAACAAAAGTCAAAAAAACAGGCACCTAAGTGCCTGTTATAAAGTTCGGGCGGAGCCAACCTATCCCGAACGTTTCATTGGCTATGAAGCCATGACTTTAAAAAACTGCCTCTAGCACACGAGCTAGGTAATAGGCACTGATAATCAAACAGATCCATCCTGACATGGTGCTGCCATCCTCAAAACAATGCTTGGCGAACCAACCATTCAACAACATCCAAACAATTGAAACTTCCATATTACCACGTCACCAAAAGAAAAGCAATCAAACCGGCCACCCAAGGGTAGCCGCACCATAATGCTGCAATCACGGCTACCCAGGGCATGTTAGTCTGCTACCTTCATGCAGGTAGTCTCTGCAAGACGCTGCCAGTTACCGGGACTCAGCTTACGCAAATCAGCAATCTTCAATGCCATACGCAGACTCATTTCACGCAAGCGAGTCTGGTTTGTTTCCATAAACTCAAAGATGCTGTCTTGAGTTTCGGGTTCAAAGTCGTAGCCTTCAAACAGCACACCGTCTTTGGCAATCTGTTTGATACGCAAGATCTTGTCACGCATAGTATCCAGCGTCAAGTCCAAGTAATGGCAACGACTTTGCAGAGCGTCCAAATGATCACGCAGTTTCTGCGATTTCATCTTGTCAAACTTCATGTTGGTGATAAAGATCACACTGCCTTTGAAGTCAAACTGATCTGGGATGCCTTCGCGGCGCAGAGCCGAGCTCTCCGACAACCAAGAAATCTTACGCTTCTTGCCCGAGTCCAATGCACCTTTCAGCAAGTTCAAGCACACATCGTCCAGCAGGATGCTGTCACAGTCGTCAAATACCAGCACACAATTCTCGTCTGAGTATTTGTACAGAGTTTGATACAGGCCAATAGGAGTGGCTGAACCTTTCACAACTTCGGCTCGCAGTCGCTTGCCTGCAAGACGATCAAACAGCGTGGCTTTCTCAATCTCTTGTTCCACGCCAAAGCTCTTGCCCACGCCTGGAGGACCCGATACGATCATTGCACGGATGTCGCCGCCAATGCAGGCTTTAGACATTTCTGTAAGGATTTCAAAACGCTCGCGGATACGAGTCATTGCTTCGTCTTCAGTCTCTACTGTCTTGGCAGTAGGAGCAGGAGCGGGTGTGTTCATTTCCACGCTGTCACCACTGACCAACTCGTAGTCAGAGATAGCATCAACACGGATGCGGATAGTGGCAGGGCAGTTGGGAAAGGTGCCGTCATTTTGCACGGTTACATAACCGCCTTTGGCACCAGTTTGGAAGCCGCTGACTAGTGTAAAGTTTTGGTTTTTTACAGTTTTGCCGCGATACTCGCCGCGTACGATACGAATTGCACTCATTTGGTTGGCTCCTAATGTGCTGTTGAACTTACTTACTAAGCTGTTATTATAGCAAAATACCCATTATTAGTCAACCCGTTTAGTTGCATCTTTTTCCAACTTCGATTGCGAATTTAGTTGGATTATTCCAACTCTTGTTGCAATGTTGCTGAACTGTGCTTGTTTTGTTGACATGAGCATATTATAGTGCAG
>Ga0304730_1000391_pt1 | contig 38508 bp, 38 predicted proteins | sample M_130628_MF_Meta_FD_190474 | JGI IMG/M metagenome (GOLD analysis project Ga0304730, IMG submission 190474) | Freshwater microbial communities from Lake Montjoie, Canada to study carbon cycling - M_130628_MF_MetaG (v2) (version 2) | ecosystem: Environmental > Aquatic > Freshwater > Lake | place...
CATTCAAATGTGCATGTAAATTTATCAAGTGAGGCACTTATACAATTATCTCTTGAGACCGATAAGGGTTCGGCTTTGTCAGATACCGGTGCATTGATTGTGTATTCAGGTGAAAAAACTGGTAGGAGCCCAAAGGATAAAAGAATCGTTTTAGAGGATAGCAGTAAAGACAATATTAATTGGGGAGATGTGAATCAACCTATTGACCCTGCATCCTTTAACCAAGCAAAACAGCAAGCGATTGCATTTTTTAATACCTGTGCAGAATTATTTATTGTTGACGGGTATGCTGTATGGGATAAAAAAAATACAATCAAAGTAAGAATTATTTGTACTAAAGCGTATCACGCTTTGTTCATGTACAATATGCTTATTAGACCAACGGAACAAGAGTTAGCTAATTTCGGTACACCAGATTATGTACTTTATAATGCAGGAGCTACCAGTGCGGATATGTCTATCAAAGGGATTACTTCCACTACCTCTATCCAATTGTCATTTGAGCAAAAAGAAATTTTAATTTTTGGATCAGAGTATGCGGGTGAGATGAAAAAAGCAATTTTTTCATTACTCAATTATTTGATGCCATTGAATCAAATGCTATCTATGCATTGTTCTGCGAATGAATCAGCGAGCGGCGCAGTGAGTTTATTCTTTGGATTAAGTGGTACAGGAAAAACTACATTGTCAGCAGATCCAAATAGAAAATTGATAGGAGACGATGAACATATTTGGAGTGAAAATGGTATTTCAAATATAGAAGGTGGATGTTATGCAAAAGCAATTGATTTAGAGCCACAAAAAGAACCTCAAATTTTTCAGGCAATCAAAAAAGGGACTATTTTAGAAAATGTAGTCTATGATCCGGCAACAAAAAAAGTGGATTACGCCAATAAGTCTATTACCGAAAATACGAGGGCTGCCTATCCGATTGAGTTTATACCAAATGCAAAAATCCCATGTGTGGGTGGTCATCCTAATCATATCATATTTTTAACCTGCGATGCGTTTGGGGTATTACCTCCAATTAGCAAATTAAATTCAGAGCAAGCACAGTACCATTTTATAAGTGGCTATACTGCAAAAGTAGCAGGTACCGAAATGGGCGTAACAGAGCCAGTGGCTACCTTCTCTTCTTGTTTTGGGGCAGCTTTTATGGTATGGAAGTCGACTGTTTATGCAAAATTATTAGCAGAAAAAATGATGCAGCACAATACTAGTGTTTGGTTAATTAATACAGGATGGATTGGAGGCGGATATGGCGTTGGAAAAAGAATTGACTTAAAGTATACAAGGGCAATAATCGATGCCATTCATGAAAATGTATTCGACAATGTAGCTTTCCATACAGAACCTTATTTTAATTTATCTATTCCTGCAACTTGTGCAAATGTGCCTAGTACTATTTTAAATCCAATAGATGCTTGGTCCGAAAAAGAGGCCTATGAGCAACAAGCTGCTAAACTAAAAACGCTTTTTGACAATAATATTATAAAGTTTCAATAATAAAGTCTGTCAAAAAATTGATTATTCATAGTAGTTGATTAATTATTGACCCAACAACTGTTACATGGAAAAATCAAGAATCGATTTACCGATTGGCATTACGCTAGACCGTTTTATCAAAAGTAATCAAAGCCAATATCCGAACGCTGCAGGTGAGCTATCGCAATTATTGAGAGATATTGCCCTAGCTTCTAAAGTAGTCAATAGAGAAATTAATAAGGCAGGTCTTGTTGATATTATGGGCTATGTGGGTGTAACCAATTCTGGAGGAGACCATCAGCAAAAATTAGATTTACTAGCCAATACAAGATTTACAAGGGCCTTATCAAAAGGAGGCGAAGCATGTGGTATTGCATCAGAAGAAACAGAACAATTTATTGATTTAAAAAATGATGGAAAATATATTGTTACGATTGATCCACTAGACGGCTCTAATAATATAGACGTGAATGTGTCTATTGGCACCATTTTTTCTATTTATAAAAAGCAAACGCCGGCAAGCGAACCCTTACAAGCATCAGATTTTTTACAAAAAGGAAGAACACAAATTGCAGCAGGGTATATTTTATATGGCGCTTCTACTATGTTGGTATTCTCAACTGGGAACGGTGTAAATGGTTTTACTTATGAAACGACTTTAGGTGAATATGTATTGTCACATCCATCCATGGTATTTAATAATGCGAACACTTATTTTTCAATGAATGAGGGACTCAGTTTCGATTTATTAGACAAGGGGGTGACTTCATATATCAATGAGTGTAAGGAAAAAAGAATGTCAGGCAGGTATATCGGATCTTTAGCAGCCGATTTTCATCGTAATTTATTAAAGGGTGGTATTTTTATATATCCAAGAACCAATCAGTATCCAAATGGGAAATTGAGGTTATTGTTTGAAGCAAATGCATTAGCGTTTATTGCAGAACAAGCCGGTGGCCTTGCATCTGCGAATGAAATTGCTATCTTAGACATACAACCTACTAGTATTCATCAAACTGTTCCGTTTTACACTGGTCCAAAAGAAATGGTTGATTCATTATTAGCACATATTAATCTTTAGCTAATTATATGAATACATTTTTTGACTATCAAAATACACAAGTAGCAAACTTACCCTTGCACCTTAGAAAGTATATTGTGCCTCAAGACTATGAAAAGTATACTCCTGTAGATCATGCGGTATGGCGTTATGTGATGCGTCAGAATTATAGTTATTTAAAAAATGTGGCTTACTATCCTTATATACCTGGTCTTAAAAAAGCAGGATTGACCATTGAGAAAATTCCAAGCCTACAAGAAATCAATGATGCACTGACAGTTATTGGATGGGGAGCAGTCACAGTAGATGGATTTATACCACCTGCTGCATTCATGGAATTTCAAGCCTATCGTGTATTGGTAATTGCAGCGGACATAAGACAACTAGAACATATTGAATATACATCCGCACCAGATATCATTCATGAATCTGCAGGACATGCGCCAATTATTAGTGATACCAAATACAATCAGTACCTAAGTTATTTGGGCTCCATTGGCACCAAAGCATTATTCTCTTCTAAAGATTATGCATTGTATGAATCTATCAGAGCACTTTCTATTTTAAAGGAAACGCATAATGTAGATCAAAAGGAGTTAGCCGAAGCAGAAGCGCTTGTACTATACAATCAACAAAACTTAGGCGCTCCTTCCGAGATGGCTTTATTAAGTAGACTTCAATGGTGGACTGTGGAGTATGGATTAATTGGATCTATTGACCAACCAAAAATTTATGGCGCAGGTTTACTTTCCTCAATTGGCGAAAGTGCTTCATGTATGGATCCTAAAGTTAAAAAAATTGAATACACTTTTGATGCATTAAGTTATGGGTATGATATTACAAAAGAGCAACCACAACTTTTTGTTACGCCTACTTTTCAAAATCTAATTGACGTACTTGAACAATTTGAGTCTACTATGGCTTACAGAGTTGGTGGAATTGAAAGCGTTTCTAAAGCCATAGAATGTAAAAATATTTGTACAGCAGTATTTAGTTCGGGATTACAAGTGTCAGGTGTGATTAGTAAAGTATATACAGATGCGCATCAAGGAATCAAATATATCAATACACAAGGGCCAACATCGCTTGCTTTTAAAGACCAACTTTTACAAGGCCACGATGTCAACTATCATGCAGATGGATTTGGATCTCCTGTTGGTAAACTAAAAGATGCGACTAAGTCATTAGAGGACTTTACTACGGCAGATCTTTTATCGGCTGGGATCATTGTAGATAAGACAGTTGTATTGGCTTTTGAAAACGGCATTGTAGTAGAAGGAAGATTAGTCAGCCAAACTTTTATGGAAGACAAACTGGTCCTACTCAGTTTTGCAGATTGCAAGGTGGGAGACATGGAAGGCAATGTATTTTTTGAACCAGCATGGGGCATGTTTGATATGGCCATTGGACATGCAATTGTTTCTGTATTTAATGGGTCGGCAGATAAAAATGCAATTGCAGATCAATTGTATGTTTCTGAACAACCAACCTACCAACAAAATTACACAGCGAAGGACTTACTATACCAATCTTTATTGAAACAAATTAGGGATTATAGAGAGCATGGCAAATCAGACGATTCCTTGAATGAAATTTGGCAGCAAATTAAAAATGATTTTGAAACAGATTGGTTAGGTGCGATGGAGTTATTAGAATTAGCAGATACGATGCCAACACAACATGTATTGGCAAACGAATTAAGAACTTATTTACATGCACAGTCTAATAGGTATCCGGCGTATTCAAAACTAATCAAGGATGGCTTAAAAATAATTGATGCTAAACTAAAGTTTGAATAATTGTCCAAGCCAATTCAGTCTCGTTATTCGAAAGCGCTGCTTTAATTTCTTGAATTTTTTCTGAAGATAATTTTAATTCATTTGAAGCAGTCAATACAGGTAGGATATTGGTATTTGCTAATTGCGCTTTTTCATTAGGAGTAAATAAAGCACTCTCTTGGATTGCATTAGGCAACTGATCAAATCCAATTCCTAATTTGGTATTTGGCTTTTCTACTTTAAATAAATTTGCTTCTGTAATTCTTGCATACCAGTCACCGCCAAGACGCGCTACTAAATCCAATTTTGCTTGATCAATATGATTACTTGCATCCAGGATGGATTCATGTAAATGTATTTTTTTAATTTCTGCAAGCACTAGATTACCAGCACCTGCTTGCGCACCTAATGCAATGATTTCTTGCACAATACATTCCAATTGAATAGGTGATTCGGCAACCCTAGGGGGTCTTACCAATTCAGATGCCAATTCTGTGAAGCCTGCTTTTATAAATTCACTGGTTCCTTTAGGATAATCACAACTTGACAAAGACACTTGTTGCACCATATTGTAGTTCACAATATTGATCACAACTTCTGGAACGACTTTAATATTCTCAAGGGTATGCTTAGTGGTATTATCTCTTACTCTTCGGGATGGAGAGAAAATACAAATAGGCGGATTCATGCTAAACAAATTAAAAAAACTAAAAGGACTTAAGTTCACATTCCCCTCTAAGTCGATGGTGGATGCAAAGCAGATAGGCCTTGGCGCAATCGCATATTGTAAATACTGTTGTATTTCCTGCGTACTTAGTTGATCTGTGTCTAATGTTAACATGAAATATTTTATTCAATTATTTTTTTAGTGCTAAGATAGACCAATCTGTTGCTTCTGCCTTGATGGTATTCACTAAAGTGCCTAATCCGTCGATGGTCATTTTAACGGTATCATTTGCTTGCAGCCATTGTGGTTGATAATTTGGGTTATGCAATTTGCCTGTTCCATTTAATTCCAAAAAGCATCCAGTACCAACAGTTCCAGAGCCAATCACATCACCAGGGAAAATGGTTACACCATAAGAACATCTTTCAATGATTTCTGCAAATGTCCAGTCCATATCTTTTACATTGCCTTCTGATACTAATATGTCATTCACCCAACACTTCATAGATAAATTATAATTGTTACCAACATGCCCTTGTTTTGCAGGCACTAAGAAAGGACTTAATTCATCGGGTGTGACCAACCAAGGACCAATCACCGTTGAGAAATCTTTTCCTTTTGCTGGTCCTAGGTTTAAGAGCATTTCTTCCATTTGTAATTTTCTAGCACTTAAATCATTCATAATCGTAAAGCCAGCGATATAAGCATCTGCGTCTTTTGCTTTGATGTTTCGACCTTCTTTGCCAATCACAATCGCTACTTCTAATTCAAAGTCAAGTTGTTGAAAATGATCTGGCATACAATAAATCTCACCAGGGCCTTGCACTGCATTGTGGTTGGTAAAATAAAAAATAGGGTATTGATCAAATTCTTTAATCATCTCTACGCCTCTGTTTCTTCTTGCCGACTCTACATGCTGACGAAATGCATAACCATCCCTGCATGAAGTTGGACGAGGCACTGGTGCTAATAAAGTAAAATCCTTCACAGGCTCCATACTTAAACTTTTGTCCGCTATTTTTGCCAATTGATCCTTTGTTTGAAGCAATAGGTCATTCCCTAATTGCACAAATTCAATCATATCATTTGGCAAGTTTTGGTTCAAAGACTGGAGGTTGTAAAGGCCTTCATTTATAATAGCGCCTAATTGGATTTCACCTTCTTTTAAATAACTTACTAATTTCATTGATTATCAATTGATTATAACATAAATAAATAAAAAAACGACTTGCTAGGCCAGTTTATTTTAAGTACTGTCAAAGTTAAAAATAAATATTTTATAACTTGCTAATAATTGTTAGTATTGTATTCCTTCAAAAACTAAATTATGCCAATATACCACAGTTTGGGAGAGATTCCCCATAAAAGACATACCGCATTTAGGCAACCCAATGGAAAACTATATGCAGAAGAACTAGTTTCTACCGAAGGTTTCTCTGGTATGTATTCTTTAGTGTACCACACACATCCACCCACTTTTGTAAAAGCATTAGGCGAACCTTATTCAGTGGAGCCAAAAATTGCAAGAGAAAAACATTTGCGTCATACAAGTTTATTAGGCTTTAATATTAAACCTGAAGATGATTATTTAAAAAGTAGAAAACCCGTTTTAGTGAATGCTGATTTACAAATTTCTTTAGCAGCACCTAGACATTCTATGACGGATTATTTTTATAAAAATAGTCAAGCAGACGAAGTTATTTTTATTCATAAAGGATCGGGTACTTTGCAAACTGGATTTGGTAAAATTAAATTTTCATATGGTGACTACCTTGTAGTACCAAGAGGCACTATTTATCAAATTAAATTTGACGACGAAAACAATCGTCTATTCATTACTGAAAGCTATAGCCCTATTCGTTTTCCAAAGAGATACCAAAATCAATTTGGTCAGTTGATGGAGCATGCACCTTACTGTGAAAGAGATATTAGAAGACCAAGTGATTTAGAAACATTTGATCAGGAAGGTGATTTTAAAGTATTGATCAAAAAACAAGGATTAATTTATCCTTATACTTATGGCACACATCCTTTTGATTTTATAGGATGGGATGGCTACCATTATCCATGGGCATTTTCTATTCATGATTTTGAACCCATTACAGGAAGGGTACATCAGCCACCACCAGTGCATCAAACTTTTGAAGCTAAAAATTTTGTGATCTGTTCCTTTGTGCCTCGTAAATATGATTATCATCCACAAGCCATACCTGCACCTTATAATCACAGCAATGTAGACAGCGATGAAGTGTTGTATTATGTGGATGGCGATTTTATGAGCAGAAAGTCTGTGGTACAAGGTCAAATCACATTGCATCCTGGTGGTATTCCTCATGGTCCACATCCGGGCAGTGTTGAAAAATCAATAGGTAAAGAAAAGACAGATGAGTTAGCGGTGATGATAGATCCATTTAGACCATTAATGATTACCGAAGAGGCATTGTTAATTGAAGATGAAAATTATCATAAGAGCTGGCAACATAATATCGAGTAGAATACAAAAGTAAAAAATAAAAATTAAACAATAAAGATGGAAAGCAATTCGAACAATCAAGATTTTTTACCCTTACTTGGCACAGATTATGTAGAGTTTTATGTGGGGAATGCTAAGCAGGCGGCGCATTATTATAAAACAGCATTTGGATATCAAGATTTTGCATACAGTGGCCCAGAGACAGGCGATAAAGAAAAGGTTTCTTATGTTTTAATGCAGGATAAAGTAAGACTTATTTTAACTACGCCATTGCATTCAAGTTCAGTGATTGCGGATCATGTACATAAGCATGGAGATGGTGTAAAAGTTATTGCATTAACAGTGAACGACGCTTATGATGCTTTTGAACAAACTGTAAAAAGAGGTGCTAAGCCTTATATGGAACCAAAAACGATGCAGGATGAGCATGGTGAAATAAAAATGAGTGGTATTCATATTTATGGAGACACAGTTCATTTATTCATTGAGCGTAAAAATTATAAAGGTGTTTTCATGCCTGGCTTTAGAAAGCATGAAAGCAATTATAAGCCTTCTGCTGTTGGTCTTAAGTATATAGACCATTGCGTGGGCAATGTGGGATGGAATCAAATGAATACATGGGTGAGTTTTTATGAAGAGGTCATGGGCTTTAAAAATATTTTGACATTCGATGACAAGCAAATTTCAACAGAATACTCTGCACTCATGAGTAAAGTGATGAGCAATGGGAATGGGTTTGTAAAGTTTCCAATTAACGAACCAGCAGAAGGGAAAAAGAAATCACAGGTAGAGGAGTATTTAGATTTTTATAAAGATGCAGGTGTACAACATATTGCCATTGCTACAGACAATATTGTGGACACCGTGACACAATTAAGTAGTCGTGGTGTGGAGTTTTTAAGTATACCATCTACTTATTATGATGATTTATTAGATCGTATAGGACCTATTGACGAAGATGTAGCGCCACTAAAGCAATTAGGCATTTTAGTAGACAGAGATGATGAGGGTTATCTATTACAAATTTTTACGAAACCAGTAGAGGATCGACCAACACTTTTTTTTGAAATCATACAAAGAAAAGGTGCAAAGTCTTTTGGTGCTGGAAATTTCAAAGCTTTATTTGAAGCACTAGAAAGAGAACAAGACCTAAGAGGAAATTTATAGTAAGTTCGATTTAATCAAAAGCCATTTCTGGGATCTCACCTTCAATGATGAGTTTTCCTAGAGTGGCTTTTTTTATTGTTTCAACCGAAACGCCTGGAGCTCTTTCCAGCAATTTAAAACCACCTTCAGGTAAAACAGCAAGTACAGCTAATTCTGTGACTATTTTTTTAACGCAACGAATGCCTGTGAGTGGCAAAGTGCAATTGGGTAATAATTTACTTTCTCCATCTTTGTTGACATGCTGCATGGCGACAATAATATTTTTTGCAGATGCTACAAGGTCCATTGCACCGCCCATGCCTTTCACCATTTTACCAGGAATTTTCCAGTTGGCGATATCCCCATTTTCTGACACTTCCATTGCACCTAAAATAGTTAAATCAATTTTTTGCGCATGAATCATACCAAAGCTCATGGCGGAATCAAATAAAGCAGCACCGGGTAACATGGTGATGGTTTGTTTACCTGCATTGATCAAATCGGCATCCACCTCTGCTTCTGTAGGGAAGGGTCCCATGCCTAATAGTCCATTTTCTGATTGAAAGCAAACAGCAATATTTTTAGGAATATAATTGGCTACAAGCGTTGGGATACCAATACCTAAATTCACATAAGAATTATGTTGTATCTCTTTTGCAATTCTTTTTGCTATGGCTTCTTTATCTAACATGGAATAATATTTGAGTCATCAATTATGTAGAAATAGTTTTCTTTTCAATGCGCTTTTCATAATGACTACCCAGAAAAATTCTGTGAATATAAACCCCGGGTACATGGATTTGATTGGGATCTAGTTGGCCTGGTTCAACAAGCTCTTCTACTTCTGCAATGGTTATTTTACCAGCCATCGCCATCACTGTATTAAAATTTCTAGAAGTAGCTTTAAAAATAAGGTTGCCAGCTGTATCACCTTTCCATGCTTTTACAATTGCAAAATCTGCATTAAATGCAGTTTCTAATAAATAATCTTTTCCATTAAAATTTCTTACTTCTTTTCCTATCGCCACTTCTGTCCCAATACCAGCAGGTGTAAAAATTGCAGGCATGCCATATCCAGCAGCCATGCATCTAAATGCCAGTGTGCCTTGAGGAATCAGCTCCACATCCAACTCACCTGATAATAATTGTCTTTCGAATTCTGCATTCTCTCCCACATAGGAAGCAATCATTTTTTTAACCTGCCTTTGCTGAAGCATTAAACCAATTCCAAAATCATCAACCCCAGCATTATTAGAAATACAAGTAAGATTGGTCACCCCTTTTTTTACAAGGGCAGCAATACAATTTTCTGGGATGCCACACAATCCAAATCCACCTAGCATAATGGTTTGTCCATCTTTTAAATCGGCGATCGCTTCTTCTGCATTCTTGACTTGTTTATTAATCATCATATGCTATTTCATTTTTTTAGCAATCGTTGCAACACGTTTACCAAGTGAAAATCCTTTTTGTAAAAATATTTTGTCTAATTGTGCAGTTTTGAAAACACCTTCATTTGTAATGGCAGATGCACCAAAGGCCGAGGTCCACTCATCTCCACCTACTATAATCATTCCAAAAATCAACATAGAATGTAATAGGTTCACCTGCGCAAGTTCTTCTCCGGCAGATATACCACCAGCTGTGACAAAAGCGGCGCCTATTTTATCTTTTAATGGGTTGCCCTCAAATGGCCATGCACTCATAAACTGAACCACTTCGGGCGCGAGGTTTGCATTGTAAACGGGACTGCCTATAATAATGGCATCTGCATCCAATAAATCCTTTGTGGTTGTTTGAGCAATATTTTTAAGGACCACCTGAACGCCTGGTATAGATTGCGCTCCTTTAGCTACTTCTTCTGCTAAGGTTTGTGTATTCGCTGTTTTGCTATAATAAGCAATCAAAACATTTTTTGTCTTTACCTGTGCGTAAGTAAATTGACTGAAAAGGAATAAAAAGAGGAATAGGTATAGTTTCATATTTGGAAAAGCATGAAGACATGTATTAAGTCCTATTTAATTAATTCAAAATAAGTCACAAGGAATCTTTCGCCAACTACAGACCCTTGTACTTTTGCTTTTTTAATGGCATTGCAAAAACCTTCTTTATCATGCGCATCCCCATGATCGTCTATGCTAGTTCCATCTACAAAATAGTTCTTTCCTTTAAACTTAACTGCTAAATGGCAACCCTTCCCATCCATTTTAAACATACATGTGCCGCAAGTTGCAGCTACCTCGTACACGGGACTTTTAGGATTAAAGACTAGTTTTTTGTGGGTACTATCTTGTGCATTTGCTGCAGTAAATAAAAATAATGCCATTAAACAGCATAATAATCTTTTCATATAATTGCTTTAATATCGACTAAGTTACTATATATGTAATACAATAATGGCTAATTTTGTCTATTAAAAGGTTCGGTTTTAAAAATTAATATTCATGAAACAAATAGTCCTTATCTCATTCCTGTTAATTCATTTGAATGCTTTCTCGCAAGAGCTATTTGTATTTACGGAGCCTGCAAGTAATATGCCAGCAAAGTCATTGGGTTTTAGAGACATGAATGGTTTCTTTCTCGAGAAGGATGGCAAGCTGAACTACCATAATATGCCAGAACTCATGTGGGGAATCAATAAAAAATGGATGGTACATGCGCAAGGATTTATAAGTAACCGCCAGGATGGTGGCTTTGAAACCGAAGGGGGTAGTATCTATGCCAAGTATCGTTTCTTTAGTAAGGACGCTCTAAAAAAGCATTTTAGAATGGCCTTGTATGGAAGGTATAGTTTTAATAAGGCAGATATACACCAACAGGAAATTGAAACAATGGGCCATAATTCGGGCTACGAGGCCGGATTCATAGCAACACAACTATTGCACAAAGTGGCCATTAGTAGTTCGATAAGTTATGAAAGGGCACTAGACAACAAACCAAATTATAAATTCCCTAGCACAGAAAGTAATAGTGCAATGAATTATACTTTGTCTGCAGGTAAATTAATGCTACCTAAAGTTTATACAAGCTATAAGCAGGTGAATATGAACTTGATGATTGAGCTAATTGGTCAGCGTTTGAATGACAATCAAAAATCATTTTTAGATATTGCACCCTCGGTGCAATTTATATTTAATAGCCAAGCAAGAGTTGATATTGGCTACCGCAGGCAATTATATTCAACAATGGAAAGAACAGCACCCAATGGGATGGTGTTGAAATTCGAGTATTTACTATTTAATGTGTTTTAGATATAAAACTGAAATCACAAGTATATCCTTCTACATAATATGCTTCAGCTCTAATTTTACTTCTATCTACTTTAATTATTCTTCTATACCTCGCTCTTTCTTTTAAATACTTTTTTTACTCGTTCATACCTAAGCACTATTAGTAATCCAACTATTGGAGAAAACACAATTGACCATACCAACGCTAAAGTAAATCCAACTTTATTTTTATGGCCAATCATTCCCACAAGCAATGATAATAGAATCCAAACTGATATAAATAATTCAGCATAATTAAGAGAAATGACTGTTTCTTCCATTTGGTTAAATTTATTAAGAGTAAGAAATTGAAAAGTATATTAATATAGTATTGATAAGAAGAAAAAATAAAAACACGGTTATATTTATTAATCGGTTCATTCTTTTTTCAAATGCATCTATTAGCCCATCTTTAAATATTACAGAAGGGAGTACAGCTAATAATGCCATCATGATGATAATGATTATCACACAGAAAGCATTGATTATTTCAGCTAATGAGTAAATATTTGTAGCAGGTAGTTTTGCAGATAAAATATAATTTGCACCAGCAGTTGTGAATAAAGCACCTACTGTATAACGGCTAGGATCGCTTGAAAAAGGAGCAATAAATGTCACTATTACAGCTATATATAAAATCAAGAATAATTTTAAAATCACTGATAAGCCTCCTTTATAAATCCTGAATGCCATTCTAAATTGAGAGAAATCTACTTTATAGCCAGATGAAAATTTTGGATTCCCCCTGGCTGATTTGTAGGCGTGTGTTTTTTCGATAAGTTTAATATCATTACTTTTTTCATAACCATTAATCATAACTCTTGAACTCACTTTAGAATCGATTGTATCAGGTTCAAAATAGAGTTGGTTCTTATCTAACCACTTATGTTCAATTGGAATAATTAAATCATGCTTATCAATAGGATAAAGTGAAACATCAAAAAATTGGGTATTTTTTGCTTTGACAAAATATTGAATATAATCAACCTTGTTCACTGGATCACTATATCGATCAACAATATCACATTTAATTATATCGCCATTAATAATGGTAAAAGGCAATTCATTTTTATGGGATACATTATTTTTGCCTAATAAATCTACCTCATTTGGCTTCCATTTAAACCATAAATAGAACTCATAACTCCAACTTGATTCTTTGATATTCAAATCTTCAATTCTTTCAAGATAGGTACCTATATATACCTTTTTTGAACTACTAGGTAAAGTGGTAGATTCGGATTTTGTTTTACCAGGATCGGGAGCTTTTGGATCCATGGTATTTTTCATATTTGAAGCAACTAATGATGCCATATCTTTTATGACATAAGTTAGTTTATATGAATAAAATAAACCTGTTATTAGAATAGTCAGAAAGATTGCTATCAATATAAAATGCGAGGCAGGTCTATTAAATTGCATTTTATTCAATTTCAGATTTAATCAAATATATCAATTTAACTCCTTTATTTTTTAGGGCTTTCATTTGATTCATATTAGATGACTGATTTCCATTTTCACTTGATGTCCAATAGATTAAATTATTTATATCAGATTTGTTGTATGAAAATAACTTTTCATCTTTATCTAATGGCTTAATATAATATTTATAATTTTTATTTTTTTCTACATTTAGCATTTCACTGAAAATACTCGAGTTTATTACTTTTGAAGATGCAATCCTAAATTGAATTAATATTTCCTCTTCGGTTTTATTTAAACTATAAACATTTTTCCTTAAAAATAAGTAGTCATTAATTTCTTGTATAATTTTACTATTTCTAATTACACTAAATCCACCTGAAAATGATAATTGATTTAATGTACCATCTACGCCTTCAAAACTTTCAACTTTGGTCATTAATCTTGTATAATAATAAATGTCTTTTGTGTTTTCTAATTTATCTTTACTCAATAATGCAATAAGTTTTGAAGCTTCAATGTTTTTCTCAATTCTTGCGTCAATACAAGAATTTAATCTTAAAGTATCTTGACTTAAGTCTTCAACTAAAGAATGTAAATACTCGTATTCTTTTTTATGTTCAATAAAATCTTCTCTTAAATTCTCTGCAAATGCGCCAAGTAAAACAGCCATGAACAACATTAAAAAATGTATTAAATGTTCTTTCATGTTAGAACCAGACTTGTGAGGAGGATGAATGTGCATGGTCGAAAATAAAATACATATCTATTTATTGGTAACAACAATAAACAGATAATAATTTAGTAACAATTATATACTTATACTAGTAAAATATTGAATAAATTAATCATCTTATATCAAAAATTTGGTACTTATATTAGTACATTAATTTGATAATTAGAAGTTTAAAATATTTACGAATTGGAGAAAATTACTACCGCTTTCGTCATTTTTTCTATTATCTATTTGGTTTAAATAATTCAATTGAACTTCATACCTTTTACTAAACGTATTTGTTATTCCTATAAGAAATCTATTTTTTTCAAATGTTGAATTTTTATCTCCTAATGCCAAGAAAAATTCATTTGAAAATTGTAAATTATTATATTTAGTAATCTTATTCTTTAATCCAAACCTATATCTCATTCGATATGATAAGCTATTATCATTTACAAAATATCTTTGCTCAATTCTATATCGATTATCTAAATTAAAAATTCCAAACTTTTGAACAGTGGATGCCTGAACTGACAATCTAAATTCATCTCTAACAATTGGACTTGTAAAATTACCACCCTCGGTATAGGTATTATGCTTTCCTATTAATACAGATAACACCAAATTATTATCATATTTATAGTTAGCTGTAAAATTTAGTTCATTGTAATGAAAATCCTGGTAAAATTTTAATGATCTAAGTTGTGCCTCTAATTGATAGCTATATTTTGTTTTAGTACTTTTTTTCAAATCTATTACGTTCCAAGAACCTAATGATTGTGCAATTAGACTATTTGAGATCAAAATAGAAAAGATTAAAAAGGTAGCTCTCATTCTATGAAAATAATATCCTTTTATGAATGCAATATTAATTTTATGTTAACTCTTTAGTTATCTCTATTTACCTTGTTTGCTAATCTGAACATCTGATTGAACGTGAGCGGCATTGGCTCTTCCACTTGGATCTTGATTTTCCTGCCATTTAGGTATCCATTTACGCACTGTTTGCGCTGAACTAATTTGAGGAAAGTATTGATGGAAAATAGTTCTGTAATAATATGCTTCTTTTGTGGTTGGAGTATTATAAGGAAAATCTTGGGCAGACTGCTCTAATTGCTCATCCGATACTTTTGAACTACAATATTCAATAAGTTGATCAATCCAATTGTAGCCTACCCCATCAGAAAATTGTTCTTTTTGTCTCCATAATACTTCAGAAGGTAAAAAGGGTTTATCAGGTGTATCAAAAGCTTTTCTAAGTATGTATTTTTCTATCCCATCATAGGTTTTAGGTTGCTTCTCTTCTGGCTTAATTTGGATAGCCATTTCTAAAAACGACTTATCTAAAAAAGGTACACGAGCTTCTATACCATGAGCCATGGTAGATTTATCCGCTCGAAGTAAATCGGCAGTAAATAAGTTTTGAACACGTTCAATTGTTTCTTTTTGAAATGCTTCTGAGGAAGGGGCATTTCTAAAGTACAAATAACCCCCAAAAATTTCGTCAGCACCCTCACCTGACAATACTGCTTTAATTCCTTTCTCGGAAATAGCTTTTGAAAGAAAATACATAGGAGTACTAGCGCGAATAGAGGTGACATCATAGGTTTCTAAATGCCAAATTAATTTATCTAATATTTCTATTCCTTGTTCAATAGTGAAATGAATTTCATGGTGTTCAGTTCCTATAAATTCAGCTACTTTTCTGGCTGCTTTTGCATCAGGTGCTTCCGCGTTTAATCCAATTGAAAATGAATGAAGTTTTTCACCTTTCTCTGCTAATAATCTAGAAGCTATAGCAGAAGTTAATGATGAATCTAATCCTCCTGAAAGTAACACACCAATTGGCGCATCACTCATTAATCGCTTCTTTGTTGATTCGATAAGTGACGCTCTAATTAAATCTAAATCTAATGCTTTTATTGCTTTTGAAAAATCTTCATATACAGGGAAATAGTACTTTACAAATCCAGTTTTGGGCGTATAATAATGTCCAGGAGGAAATGTAGAAAATGTGGTGCATTGATCAGCTATAGATTTCATTTCTGAAGCAAAATACATACGTCCAGACGCATCATGCCCGTAGTATAAAGGCTTAACTCCCATTGGATCTCTTCCTGCGATAAAATCAGATCCATCAACCACAACAAAAACCCAATCACCATCCAATAAATTGCAAAAATCATAACCAAACTCCTCATAAAGATGAACGATTACTTCAGAATCAGAATGCGTCCTAAAACTATGATCCTTCAGTATTCCATCTCTTAACATTTGATGATTATATATTTCACCATTATGAATCATATAGGCAGACGTGGTACCTCTTATTGGTTGCTTACCAGAATGCAAGTCTATAATTGACAATCTCTCATGAGAAAGAATGCTCCCATTTGCAGTAATAATCATATCACTTTCGTCTGGTCCGCGATGAGCCATTCTTTTTGAAAGAGACTTAACTAATGCTTGGTCCATTCCGTTTCCAATGATGGCTAAAATTCCACACATAATATAATAATTGCTAGAATGGTAAATGTACATGATTTATCCCCAAGACCCATTGTTATAAAAGCTGCCCGGGAAACTATGTTTAGATAGATAAATTGTTATTAATAAACTACCCTCTATAAATTTTAATATTATTTAAATTAATAATATAATTATAAAATCTTTTATCATCTATAGATTTTTCACGTTCTATGAAAGTGCTCTTTTGATTAAATTTAATATTGAATTTATGGTTAATTTTATTAATAGTTTCGGATCGAACTCTTTTTTGAACTTCTAATGATTTCTTTTTTATACCAAGAATTTCATTTATCTCATTTACGTTTAAAAAACTATTATTTTTGGAACTTTTGATTAAAGCATTAATTAAAGCAGTTTCAATGTTATTAAATTCATTGCTTGAAATATCAGTTTCTATAACTTGTTTATGCTCCTTTTTTTTGGTTTTAAATTTCTTGTAAGTGTAAAACAATATAACCAATATCAATATGGTTATTAATGAAGTGTAAATTAATTCATAGTTCGCTACTATTCCGTATAAAGGGTATGGTTCGAGCTTAAAATCACTTTTTGAAATCAAAATTGATGATAGAATATTTTTGTCTTTATTATAAAAGTAAATATTACTGTCAATTGAAAAGAAGGTATTATATTCATTTTTTAAAGTTGATATAAATAGTGCTTCAATTTTTTTATTGATTAATTTATATATTTTATTATTCTCATAGTCAATAAGATAAGTCTCATTATCGATAATTATCAAACTGCCATTCATATGCTTAAAGTCACAAATTAATTTGGCATTACTGATGTTGATTCTTTTATTAACCTCTCCTAAAATTATATTTTCTCCTTTTTCAATAGACAAGGCGATTGCATTGTATTTGGTTGTTTTTAAACCCGTTGATTCAATGATTTTTGGAGCTTCAATAAAATAAAGCCTAGATTTTTCTTCTAAATAATTAGTTAAATGATCTAGTACTTTAAGTTCTTGATTGAGCCCCTTTATTGACCATTCGTTTTCTTGATTATAATATCTTAATTGACCATTATTATTATAATTGCCATATCCACCATATGAGTAAACTGTATTATTAAATGAAAAATCAATCGAATAAAATGTATTGCCATAGAATTCCGTGGAATCAATTCTGTCAAAAGTCACCGAGTTGTTTATTAAGGAAACAGCCTTGTAAACCCTACCTGTTCCGTTAATTAGTATAAATAACCCTACTTCGTTCTTAATTAGTTTAACAGAAGCAAATCCGTTTCTAATTTTTATTGGGCTTAAGACATTATAAGTTCTGGAAATCAAGCCTATTTTATGGGGGTAATTGTATAAAAATTGGATTACTGAATTTGAGTCAATTGTAAAGGATTGGGTTAATCCGACGTAGTAGGCTCCCAATGTAAAAAATATGATTAAAAAAATCTTTTTCATACACCAATTTATAGAATCTACTTTGAAGGTTTTCAAATGAAGTGATATTTTAGAATAGTTATTAAGATATAATAATAAACCTAAATATATAGATAATTTACTATCAATAGGTTAAAATGTATTTTTTTATAATATCTATTTTATAACTTATTTGTTAAAAATGATATTAATTTATTTGAAATTAGAATTCTTAAAAAAATAAATTATATGTTAAACAAAAAAACTTAAGAGAAATAGCAATTTTAATGTTGTTTATCCTAACAAGTCAGACTGTTTTTTCGCAAAATAGGTAAATACCCTCATCAAAATACAATAGGAATCCGGTTTCAGTTCATTTATTAATTTTTAGCAGTAGTCGAACTCTTTTGAAAACGAACTACATAGAATCCTCAAGTTTATTAGAAACACCTAATAAATTTGATAAAAACATAATTGATACTAGATTGTGAATGTTGATGGGGGAGGGTGGACACATTTTCAATGGGGAAATCGGTATACGCTATCAAGCGCAGGAGCTTAACAACGGGAACTCTGCTGATTTAAAACTACAGGTGCATAACGGTAACAACTGGTCAGTTGTGCCACTAAGGGTCAATGATGTAAATAATCAGACCACACAAAGTCAGTTATTTAGCCAGTCTTTAAATGAAATCACATTAACAGATAATGCATTTACCCCTACTTTAAATATTTTAGGGAACCCTGTAAATAATGGGGTACTCAGGTTTGCGATTAATGCAGATAGCGAGGTAAGCTTGTACAGTTTTGAGGGTGCATTATTATGGAGTAAGAAGTATGTAGTGGGCACCTATAGTGTGGATGTATCACATTTAACTTCGGGGACTTTTATGCTAAGAGCAAATCAATTAACCCGCACAGTGCTGATTGTAAATTAAAAAATAAGAACAACTAAGAACAACTAAATATCCATACCAAGTATAGTTTAAACGAAAATATATGAATCAAATTAAAAGCAGCATCAAAGTTTTAGCCATTATTTTAGTGATGATGGTCAGTGTGAACAAAGTGCAATCGCAGGTGTCCATAGGTGTTCCAGTACCATCTGGATCGGCGATGTTGGATGTAAGCTCAACCACAAAGGGTTTTTTACCTCCAAGAATGAGTGAGATCCAAAGAGTGTTGATATTAAAACCTGATGCTGGATTAATCGTATACCAAACAGATGGCAAGAAGGGTATATACTATTATGATGGGTCTAGTTGGACTTATGTGATGAGTCAATTCAATGCAATTACGCCTAACGAAACAGTAGTAGCGATAGGTGGTGGAGCGAATGACGGTATTGCCACATACGGAACTGTAGCAAAAGCCCCAACACCGGTTTATGTTACTTCAGAGTGGTTGAATGTGGGAGGCTATTCTGTGTATTTGAAAAACAAAAGAATGATTTACGGCAATGATTTTGATGGTACAGCAGCTTTAACGAGTAATTTATTATCAGCAGGGATCACATCAAGCACTACTTTAGCTGTAGGAGGTGCAAGTACATTATCAGGAAATTTAACAGTATCAGGAACTACTACATTAAATGGATTAATAGTGAATGGTACAATAACAGGAAGTATGACAGGCAATGCTTCTACTGCCACTAAATTAGCTACAGCTAGAAATATTAATGGAGTAGCGTTTGATGGTAGTTCAGATATAACTGTTATAGCAAATGCTGGAACTTTAACAGGTACAGTTTTAAAATCAACTATAACAGGTTCTAGTTTAACAAGTGTTGGAACTATAACAAGTGGGGTATGGAGTGGAACAGCGGTAGCTGTATCTAATGGCGGAACTGGATTAACATCTGCTGGTTTGAATGGTCAAATATTAACATCAACAGGAAATGGAACTTTAACTTGGACTACATTTTCAAACGGTACACACTATATTGGTGAAACCTTTGGGGGTGGAATTGTTTTTTATGTATATGATGAAGGAAAACATGGGTTAATAGCTGCAACTAATGATCAAAGTTCAGGAATTAAATTTCATAATGGGCCAAACACTATCACTAGGGCAAGAGCAGATGGCATTGGTGCTGGTTTAAATAATACAACAATAATTATAGCATATCAGGGGCATTACGATGGTTCATCATTTGCATCAACAATATGTAATGAATACTCAGTAACCGAAACTAAAAATGGAATATCAACTACCTATGGAGGTTGGTATTTACCTTCAAAGTATGAATTAAATTTACTTTACTTAAAAAAAGATGTTGTTGCCGGCTTTGCAAATAGTAACTATTGGAGTTCAACAGAATACTTAAATCCATTACATCCAGATTGGGGGACAACATGGTATCAAAATTTCAGCAATGGCGATCAATTAGTTAACACGCCATCAGCATTTTATTTAGAATGTAGTGTTCGCGCTATCAGAGCTTTTTAATTAATTAAAAAATTGAAGCATCTAAATAAGATATTACAGTTATTGGAACTTCTTACCACATAATAAAAAATGGCAATAACAATTCAGCTGAATTAATCCTTACTAAAATAGGCGACCAATTGTTCGCCTATTTTAATTATAACCATCATCACTTACACCCCCCCGTTTTCTCTATAAAAATCCAGAACTTGGCCGGGATTTACCCCAAACAAAAAGGGTCTACGCTTTTAACAGCATAAACCCTTGATAATATTGCCTTTCGGCTGTGGGCCCACCTGGGCATGATCCAGGGACCCCCTGATTATGAGGGTTCCTAGTGGTATTCTATACCTATTCTTTTGTTGATAATCAATAGGATACAAGATTGAAATAGATCTGTTTTTCTCATATTTCACCTCTTTTAACCCGTTTTTGATGAAAACTTGGCCCAGAACCTGGCCGGGATATTTGTTACTAATTAAAGAATATTGTAATAAATACTTTGTGGTGCAAATTGTGTGCAAATGATAAAAAAGGGTCCCTTAGTGGTATTCTATCCCTATTTTTTTATTAAGGATTTTATACGAACAAGTTACAAGGGATGCTAAAATTTATGATATTTAGCCCTTGGTCCGAAAGAGTGTACCATTTTCAACAACATAAAAGAACCCATCCAAAGACACTACAAATTCTACTTCTTTCAAATCTCCTTTGGGACCAATCTGCTTATACTGACCGTTATTATCGGTTTTAAAAAGTGTTCCGTCTTTTTCAACGCTCCAAATAAATCCATCGCTGGCTGTCATTGCAATCGTTGTGTTCCATTCGCCAATTTCACCTACTTGTTGCCATTCCATTGCCTTTGGATTATTCTTATATAGCGTCCCACTCTCAACGGTCCAAAGGAATCCCCCCATCGCAACAAGTAATTCAAGATTTTTAAATTCGCCGTGTTTACCAATTTGTAGCCAAGATCCATCCGTATTTGTCTCATATAGTGTACCGTCAGCTTCCACTGAATATAATTTTCCATTTAATGCTGCCACTGCAATAGTGTTCTCATATTCACCATGATTTCCAATCGCCTTCCAACTGCCCGATGAAGAATTATGACTATAAAGTGTTCCATCTTCAATTGTCCAAATTTCATTATTTAAACCCACTAAAAAATGAACATTGTCGAAAATTCCTTTTTCACCAACTTGCTGATAATTGCCAGTTTTATCTGTCTTATAAAGAGTCCCATCTTTTTCAATACTATATAAATATCCATTCAGTGCTATCACATCGATAATATTACCCCATTCACCGTCTTTTCCTACTTTCTCCCAATGCTGAGAATAAGAGACAAGCGATGCTAGTGAAAAAATAAAAATGGCTAAAATTCGAGTTATTCTAGTTTGCATGTGATTTATTTTAATTATTTTAATTGCATAAATTTAAATATTAAAATAATTAATGTCTATTATTTTAATATTATTTTCTTGCATTTGAAAACTTTAATTTTTAATCAACCTTGTTTTCCCTTTGAAAATGTAAAACCTGGCGCAAACTTGGCCCGAAATAAAAACCACCTATGAAACAAATCATAAGTGGTTGATTTTCAAGTGGGCCCACCTGGGCATGATCCAGGGACCCCCTGATTATGAGTCAGGTGCTCTAACCAACTGAGCTATAGGCCCGCATCTTTCGATGACAGGCTGCAAAAATAGTAAAATTGACCTTGTTATTGAACTTAAAGTACCAATATTTTAACCTTTTTTAAAGTGTTCTACCCTTTTTTTCGATTATTTTTGCCAAATGAAGAAAGTAATTTTATCCCTACTTACTATTTTGTTATTCAGCGGATTAGTAAATGCACAAACACCTACTACCGAAAAGAAAATGGCCGACCTATCTAGCCGTCCTGCCGATCATTTAATGATTCAATTTGGAGCTGATAGTTGGACTGGAGGTCCTGATAGTGTAAAGACATCTGGTACTGGCCGTCATTTTAATATTTATTTCATGTTGGACAAGCCTTTTAGAACCAACAATAAATATAGTTTGGCTTATGGATTAGGCTTTGGTACCAACAATCAATATATCGACAAAGGCACTTATGTAGATCTTGCGCAAGTAGCTAATTCAATACGTTTCAAAAAATTAGATTCTTTGTCAAATCGTTTTGACAAACAAAAAGTAGCAACAGTCTATTTACAAGTGCCTGCCGAATTAAGATACTATTCCAATCCTGCTAATCCAGCTAAGTCTTGGAAATTTGCTGCAGGTGTTAAAGTGGGTTTATTGTTTAAGGGTTTTACCAAATCAAAGGATTTCCAAACATTTAATGGTACATCCCTTTACGGTAAAACATATGTTCAAAAAATTAGCAATAAAAGGTTCTTCACTAGTAATGATATTGCCTTGACTGCAAGAGCTGGATACGGCATCATTTCATTGAATCTTGGTTACTCAGTGACCCCTGTGCTTCGTGACGGATACGGTCCTTCATTCAATAAATTATCTGTTGGATTGAGCATTAGCGGTTTATAGTTGTTTAAAAAATAGTTAGAACCCTCCTTTAGATTAAGGGAGGGTTTTTTTATTCTACATAGGTATTGAGTTATCTTTGTATAAATTCAGTTTCATTTTGATAGAGAAAAAGCAAATCATAAAGGAAGAAGAGAAGGCGGTCTTAGTGGGCGTGATTCTACAAGAGCATACCGAGGAACAGGTCAATGAATATTTAGCGGAGTTGGCTTTTTTAGCTGAAACTGCAGGGGCCATAGCGATTAAAGTTTTCAAACAAAGACTACCGCATCCAGATAGTAAAACATTTGTTGGAAAGGGTAAGCTAGAGGAGATCAAGCAATATGTTGCGGCCAAAGATATTGATGTAGTGATATTTGACGATGAGTTAACAGGTTCTCAAATACAGAATATCGAAAAGGAAGCCAAGTGCAGGGTGATTGACCGAAGCGATTTAATCTTAGATATTTTTGCACGTCGTGCAAGAACAGCACAAGCAAAAGTGCAAGTAGAGTTAGCACAATACCAATACATTTTACCAAGACTTAAAGGGATGTGGTCGCATTTGGAAAGACAAGGTGCGGGGATTGGATCACGTGGTCCAGGAGAAACAGAAATTGAAACAGATAGACGTATTGTGAAAGACAAAATTAATTTACTGCGCAAGCGTTTACAAGAAATAGACAAACAAGCATTCACACAACGTAAAGACCGTGGGGAGTTCATACGTGTGGCACTAGTGGGTTACACCAATGTGGGCAAGAGCACCATCATGAACTTAATTAGTAAAAGCGAAGTGTTTGCAGAAAATAAATTGTTCGCTACTTTAGATACCACTACCCGTAAAGTAGTTTTTGAAAACACACCATTCCTTTTAAGCGACACGGTGGGATTCATTCGTAAATTACCGCATCATTTAGTAGAGAGTTTTAAAAGTACCTTAGATGAAGTACGTGAAGCAGATGTGTTATTGCATGTGGTAGACATCTCGCATCCAAAATACGAAGACCAAATTGCAGTGGTGAATAAAACCTTACAAGAATTAAAAGCATTCAATAAACCCGTACTCACTATTTTTAATAAAATGGATTTGTACCGTGATCGTTATTTTGATGAATGGGTTTCTGACGAAGTAAAACAAGATTTAGAGAAAGACCTTAAAGAAAGATGGACCAATGCAACCGATAACAATTGTGTTTTTGTATCGGCTATAGAAAAGCAAAACATCGAAGAATTAAGAACCATTATTTTACATAATGTGAGAGATATGTATCAAATTAAATATCCTTACAAGACCGTATTCTATTAGTTATGTCAGCCACTGAAATGCATTGGGTTTTAGTCACAGATGCGCCACTGAGTTTAGACTGGCCTGGCAATCAATTATTAGATTTGGAAGTGGACGGCAAAAAAATCACCCTAGCTAAGTTCAAGGATGGATACTTTGCTTTTGCTCAAAAATGTCCCCATGCAAGTGGGAGGATGGCACAGGGCTACATCAACCCTTTAGGTCAAGTGGTTTGTCCTTTACACCGATACGCTTTTGACATGAAAAATGGCCGAAACACAACGGGTGAGGGTTATTTCTTAAAAACCTACCCAGTAGAACTCCGTCCTAATGGACTTTTTATTGGTTTTAAGCCTAATTCTTTCTTTTAAACTTTTGTACTTAGCTAAATTTCATTATTTTTGCAACCCATTAAAGGGAACACTCCTCCTTAGCTCAGTTGGTTAGAGCATCTGACTGTTAATCAGAGGGTCTCAGGTTCAAGTCCTGAAGGGGGAGCCAGAGTGCACAAGAGGTCTTTATAGACCTCTTTGTTGTTTTTAGAACCTTCCAAAACCCCTCTGGCGTTGATTAAAACATCTATTGGGGGTGTGTACTTTGGAGTTGCAGCTTTTCCATTTTCAAAATGGACTTTTTCTGAAAAGATGCAACTTAATATCTGTTTCTTGGTTTTTCCATCTACTTTCTGATATAACGAGGTCAAATCTTCCAACGCAGGTACGTGTTTATTCAAGTACTCTTTGTAAGGAGAGTGTTCTTCATTCATATCCCTCAGGGCACGTTCTTTTTCAAACACCTTTGTGTCAAGACTAATCTTCAATTCTTGGTAATCAAGGGATGAAATCTTCCCGTCCATATACTCGTCCTGAATATGGATTCTTCGTTGTTTAAGACGTTGAATTTCGTCTTTGGTGTTCTGTATTAGTTTCACCCTATTTGAGTCCTCTGACTCGAAAATTCGTTCTAAAATCGAGTTGTATGACTTCAATACTCTGGCGGAGAATTGAACCTCTCCAAGTAATCCTTCTATTTCACTATGTGCATAATCAATCGGGTATCTTGGACATCTGTTTTTGGTACAAACGTAGTAATGGTAAAATAAACCACTACCACCTTTTGAAACATAGGCGGATAGAGTTCTTCCGTGTACAGGACAAACTAAATGACCTTTCAATGGGTATAGGTCTGACTTATCATCTTTGAACTTCATATTACGTTTACGACCCTTCAATACATCGTTGGCCGTTGCAAATATCTCGTCCGAGATTAGTTGTGGATGAAGACCTTGAACAATTTCTTCAGGGTCTCCTCTAAACTCTTTAACTCTAATTTTTCCTGTGTAAGTAATATTGCGAACTACATCAAGGAACGTGTTTTTTGACATTTTCATTCCTCTTGAGTTTAACCATCGTCTAATTTCGTCAGCACTATAAGTTCCACTAGCCATCTTCTCAAATGCCTCTCTTATCAATGGTGCATCGGAGTTAAATTCAAGTGTAGATTTAGTATCAAGTCTAAAGTTTTTATATCCTTTTGGGGCAATCCCTGTAAAACAACCTGACTTACGTGCCTTATGAGAACCCTCGCAAGAACGGCGACTAATTTTTGAATTCTCAACCTGTGGGAGTGCGTATCCTATCGCTTGAAGTAAAAGTGCATCAGGACTTGAATCATCAACTTGTCCTTCAACAAACTCAATTTCACATCCTATTCCTGCCAACTTTGTTGTTTCGGTGAATGATAAAATCAGATTTCTTGAATAGCGGTCAGGTCTTAAGATTACTATGGCTTTTATTGCCATAGAAGTCTTTTGAATTGACTTAATAAATGATATAATTTTCTTCCATTCAGGTCGTTCAAAGTTTTTCGCAGAATGGTCTTCCTGAAAACACTTAATAACGTTGTAGTTTTTGAATGTACAATGTCTTTGAATGGTTTCTTCTTGGTAATCTAATGAATGACCCATTTGAGCCTGTTCATCTGTCGATACCCTGCTGTAGATAATTACGTTCTTCATGACTTACGCTACTTGTTTGTATTCTTGGCTAATGTCGACATTTGTTGCCGTGTTGCCCTCGCAGATGGACTTTTTCTCCTCCAAATAAAGGTCATATTCAATTCGGGCCAGTTTGTCCAACAGAACCCATAATTCAAGGTTCTGACGGTCTGACAAACTATATCCATCTAAACTTAACTGGGATTTTAATTGGGAAGGGTTCATATTTTATGCTGCTAATTGTAATTGATTTTGTTTATCCTCAATGAATTTTTCAAATCGTTTTTGACAGAATTCGATAGATTCAGGATCAACATCAAAACCAATAATGTTTCGCCCTATGGTTAAACCGATCCCTACAGATCCGCTGCCGACGAAACCGTCTAAAATTATTTGCCCTGGTTTTGAATATGCCATTAAAAATTTTTTATAAATTTCAATTGGGCAAGGAGCATCGTGTTTAAACTGGTCATCAACCTCCTTGAATTCGCTTGGATTGTGAACACTTGATTTAATTACATTAGTAATACAAGATTCTGGTGATGCCATATAATGTCCTCCACTGCTGGTTTTTTTAATCTCATATCCCTCTGTTGAAGATTTTCTCATAATTTCTTCAAAGTGTGTTTCTCCACCAGGTTTTCTAACAACGATAATTCTTTCGTACGCATTTACAAATCGTAATGGGTGAGGAGCAAACTTTCCATTAAGTTTTTCCCAAATATTACAATCAACTGGTTCCCATCCATCATCAGCCAAGGCTACTTCTACTCTACTACAAACGAGTTGGTAGCCTTCCCTATAAGTTTCGCCAAGGATTGTAACTAACACACCTCCTGGTTTTAATTTCTTTCTTTTCTGTTGACAGAATTTAACAAAATTATCTACGTACTCCTTGATAGTTTTTTCTTTTCCGTGGCTAAGTTCATCTTGGTTTTTATATTCACGTAATTGAAAATATGGATGAGAATCGATGCACATGTCGATACTATTGTCTTTAATTTCATCCATAATCAAAGATGATTTGTTGTAGAGCCGATACCACGTATCAGTATTCTGTCCTTCCATCATTGCTAACTTCCTCGCCTCTGATTTTGCAATTTTTTCTTTTTTACTCTTCAGTAATTTGAATGCCTTGTGAATAGAAATTTCACCTTTATCTAAAAGATCAATTACACCAGTCTTCTTTTCAATTGAAAGAATTTGTTCAGCATAGAATACGAACATCAATTTTCGTAGCGAAGAACCTTTCAAATCTAAATCCAGTAAAGTGCAGATCAATTCATATCGATCAGGACAAAAGTCTCCAATGTCGTCTGGATAAATATCAATAGAGTCTAATCTTAATAGATCCCTTTTCTTGCCTTGAGAATTGCCAACCACATTTAACAAGTGCTCCGCATTGTGGCAGGTTTCTATGATTGAAGGCTTGACTTTTTGGTTCATTCGAATGCGGTAATCTCTTACCTCGTTGTCTGTCATTTCTCTTTCAATACATTGCAGGGAATTAGCCTCAATTGATTTAGCAGCAAGGAATCTTAGTTGGCCATCAATAATTTGGTTTTTGCTGCCACGTTTTACAAAGTGAACAGGTTGTTGTTGCCCAAAGTACTTAAACGTCAACTTAATTTTGTGGAGGTTGACTGTAGTTTGGAACGCAGCAACTTCGGGATGAATTTCTAATTCATCTAAGGGTATTTCAATAATCGAACTTAAACTTTTCATTTGATTGAATTTATATGGTATATAATATGTTTAACTTAGTTTTTTAATAAAAAAAATAGAAACAAAATTTGAATTTTATCTCAGGTTGGTGCCGCCCGAATTCTTATGTTATACATAATATATGACTTAGTTTATGAGCAAAAAAATTAGTTTTTGAATTCCCCTTTTGATAATTTATCAGCAATTGCCTTCTGAAGTTTTTCAATTGCTTTAGCCTTTGCCACAGGACTTTTTGTATCATTGTCATAAAGAGCTGCAGAACCTAAATACACTTTCACCTCTTTCTTCTTTCCTCCTTTTAACGGGATGAATGTCTTGGCATTGAAATAGACTTTCTCTGTTTTTGGGTCTTTCGTTTTTGCGATATAAACTGGGGGATTCATTCGGATAGACTTTTGAATCAGATCTAAAATGGCGTCTTCAATTTCTGATAGAGCGTCTTTGTGTTTATTCAATACACTAAGTATTCTGTGCCTTTCCTCGATGAGTGGTCTTGATAAACCCTTATCGGAAAGAGCAGGTTTGAATTTCAATCCGTGTTCAAATTCTTCGTACAGGGTCTCGTAACTCACAATTGTGGGAGTCTTACTTTTGATTACGTCTTTTTTTGTAATTTGTTTTGCCATTGTTTTAAGTTCATGGGTCAAAGATAATGTATAACTTAGTTATCATCCAAATTTTTATTAAAAAAACTTCCTGTAAAATTACACGAACTTAAATTGCCCCCTACTTCCTGCAGGATTAGGTGCAGAACCGTCCCGCCGTGCCCCACCTCTTTAAAGCACAGAATATCAGTATTTTACCTCCATCAATATTCCGTTGTAATACCAGTTGGTTTTACCAAAACTTGATTTAGGTACGTACATAAGATTGTTTAAAAAAAATATTTTGGGATTTTGACCTACTTATATGGATTTTGGTTCGTACAAAAGTATTTATATAAGAACATTGAAAGACTATAAGCCTTAAAGGATGTCCTGTATCTAAAATTTAATTAAAAATGAAGAAAAAAGAATACCCGTTATATCATCAAATCCTAACTATAAATAATGAAGGTAATAAGGAATATATAAGAACTGGCGCAACTCTAAATAATGCAACCTATATTTCATTACCAGTTATATTGGCTATGTATAATACCAGTGATCCTACATTGAGAAAGTACTTGAGGGAATATGGAACTATTGAGGATTCATTCTTAGCCGACGGCAGGTTGTTTATTGGAGAGCAATTTCTAAAGCATAATAAAATTTATTTAAAGAGTATCAATACATCAACCTATCATCCATATAAAAAAGGGATGATTACAGGAGCAAGATTGCCATACATCATTAGTTCTAATCAGTTGGGTCAGCAGGAGAAATCAAATGTTTTTGGATTAAAAAATCCAAATCTTGATATTAAGAAGAAGATTGTTGAAGAACTAAAAAAACAGAATTGGGATTACTTTATAACTATCAATTCATCTTCAACTACTAAACAGGATTACTGGGATATGACTATGTTAAAGTTCATTGACCAACTTGCAGAAGTTGTTGGAGATAGTGGTGTATTAGGAGCATATAGTACCGAATTCGATTATGAAAAACCTGATGAGAGAACAAGCATGTTTATATCAAATCATAGGCATCTTCATTTATTACTAAAGAAAAACGCTAAATCAATTCAGATAAAAACTATTAAAGGGTTGCTTCTATCATCAATGGGTAGAAAATCATTTAGAAAAAATGAATTTAATATTTCAATGTATGATAAATCGATGTGGGCTACTAGTTACATTTTGAAACAATATAAATCTAATCGTGATTGTTTTTCAATGGTTAGTCCAAGAATAAATTAAACTATTAATTAGGTTGCAAATTGAGCACAGGAAGAGCTCTTATGGTTTTTTGAAGTGTTTTTTCATCCTTAATTGAAGTTTTTTGCAGAGCCAGATCTTACCCCCATACTTGCATTATTACTTCAACCATTTTCACGGCTACCAATTGTCTCATCCACTATGTTTTCCTATTATTGCAAGGATGTAGATTGTCCCTCGGATTAAACAGACCCTTCGCCTTCTTAGTTGCGGGTTGAGTTACTGCTGGTACTTCCTTTTTCTGTCAGAAGTGCCGTTACAATAATATAAGAAAAAAAAAGTATGAAAAAAAATAGGAGGTTGAAAATCTAATTCCAATGTCGTGATCAATGTATATGAATCTAAAGGCTTTATATACTTCATTTACGGCATTGGAAATCCGTATAACTATATCAATATCCCAAATTTTACTCTTTAAAATTGGTCTAAAATACCCTTTGTGTCACATTGAAGGAAACGACCTATTCGTGAAGTAAGACCTGATTTTTAAATTATCCCAGTAAATGCTTGTAGCAGATCACACGCAGATCAGATCTCTTCAAGTTACTGGGTTCATCAGATGTTCAAATATTTACAACAGTTATCTAAATAATAACTACTTAAAGCATTGGCTTCCCGTTCAAAGTCATTCAGAATGTACCCCTTTGTTCTTGTTAGATTATTATATCTAATATTATCATTTTTACCTTGAATTTGGAGATGGTGCACATATTCATGTATAAAAACTTGAGTATTTGCTCTTAGTGTTTTATTCTTCAATACATACATCATTATTTTTTTGATATTGTATTGATAGTAACCAAGAACATTACCTTTTTGGCTATAACTAACGTCAATCCTTGGCCTAATCTTTCTGTCCTTACCCAGTTTAATATTTTGTTGACACCATGTCAATACTTCTTTGAAAAAATCTATGTATTCTTTCTTGGTTACAGGATGTTTTCTTGGGGGCATTGGAATTGGAACTGAATCTACAATCTCAGGTACCGTAACAATCGGTTCTGGTGGTCTTAAAGGGGGTAAGATTTCAACTTCAGGACGAGGAGAAGGTTTATCCTCAAATTCCAAATACACCCGAAAAACGAGTCCGCAAATGACCACGAATTCGTATATATAAAATATCAAATCACCCGTTTCAATCTTCATATTGGCTAATATCCTAGAAGCATTTGAATTTGCCATATTTTCTTCAACCCAGTAACATAAAACATGATCAGGTGAGAGATTCTACCTTCTTTGGAGATATTTATTTAGAAATATATTTTATGAAATTGACAAATCTTGCAAAGGAATCAGCCCCCCAAAAAAAGAAGCGACTGAAGATAATGATTACCGAAACTCAGCTCAAACAATTAGTTGATGTAACACTACTTCACGAGGGTAAAAATCTCATAAAAAAGACCCAACTATTTAAAATTCTTAGCAATGAAAAAAACTAAACCAAAGAAAGAAGAAATAGTGGTATTTGCGTTCAGAAAAGGTTCTCAAACAAGATTTGAGGATACTGATAATAGTTCCTATCGATTTGTTGATTCATCAATACAAAAAATGATGAAGGGATATAATGTTGTTAGTGATAAAATTGGTGTTTCTGGTTACCGTGAAGATGTAGTTAACTATATAAGTTCATTGCTAGATGTCTACGTAAAAATTTACAATGTTGATATTGATAAAGTAGAAGACTTCGACCCAGTAGATTTCGATCCCGACCTTGATATTGATGATTCAATAGTTTAAGTTAAAGGGTATTGTATTATCAATACCCTTTTTTATGCCCCCTTAATTTTATTAAACCTTAAACCGAATTTTCAGGAAACTGGTGTTTTATTGATTTTGCTAGTAAAATGTCTAGAAAAAAGATAAAATATCAAATCTTAAACCCACGTTTATGGTTTGTTAAGTTTTGGCTGTTAACTTAGCCAAAACTTAAAAAGATGGAAAATTACATCGCATATGTCCGAACGAGTACTGGTCGACAGGTACTTGGGTTAGAAGAACAACGATCAAGAATCAATCAATTTGTTCAAACAACAGGAGACAACTTGATTGAAGTTATAGTTGAACAGGAAAGCGGCAAGAACAATTATCGAACTAAGCTGGAATATGCGACCAATATGTGTATCAAACATGGTCATACCTTATTATTTACAAAATTAGACCGGCTCTCAAGGGAAGTTGAGTTCCTTTTCACTTTAAGAAACAAAGGGGTTAAATTACGTTGTATTGATTTACCAGAGCTAAATACGTTAACCCTTGGTATTTTTGGAAGTGTTGCTCAGTGGGAAAGAGAATTGATTTCAAGTAGAACCAAAAATGGATTAGCAGCACTTAAAGTTAGGGGCGTCAAGTTAGGTTCTCCACAAAATCTTACAAATAGTGCTAGAATAAAAGGTGTTGAAACCATTGTTAGAAAGCGTATTGAGAATGAAAATTGGAAAATGGCCAGAATGTTTATTGAGCATTTTCAGATGAAGAATGGATTTATCAATTACACTTTAATCGCAAATGAACTTAACCAAAATGGTTATAAAACAAGGGCTGGTTGCTTGTATTCACCTGAAACTATAAGACGTTTAGTTAAACATTTGGAGGTGTAAATTTTGGGGTCTTATTTGGCTCTTTAAATAGAGGATAAAAGTCAGATAACAGGGTTAAATTTGCTACTTTTGTTTCAATAATTTATCAAATCTGAATCATGACTAAACAGGAAAAAGTAGCTCAAGCAATCAAACAAGTTGTGTCAACAATGATGGATAGAGTCATGAATAATGTGATGGAGAAAGATCCTTTTATTAAGGAAAATCACAGATCTTCAAAGCCACTTTATGCTGCGTTGGTTCCTGATGAAATTTTTAAAGGATCACATTTTGAAAGAAGATTTGTTACTCCATTTGGAGGAGTATGGGAAAAATTGTCAAAGGTTGTCGCAGAACAAGCTCATGGTCATTGTGAAGTTGGATATTCTGTTGAAGGAACAATAGGTAAGGAAAGTTTAAGAAGAATCCAGGAGGTTTTAAATAAATTAGAGCACAAGACAAAAGGAGAGACTAAAGTAAAACCAAATTGGAAAGATGAATTGGAATATATCAAGGCTGGTGGTGGAGAACTAATACCAGTTGCAGTTACTTGTGATATTTTTATTAATAGTGTTGAAACAGGAAAAAAATATGCGTTCGAATTAAAAGCACCATTACCTAACAGTGACCAAACCAAGGTCAGCAAAGAGAAGATGTTTAAGTTATTATCAATGTCTCCCAAAGAAGTTGATTATGCATTTTACGCATTGGCTTATAATCCTTATGGTAAAAAAGAAGATTACAAATGGACTTTCCCAGCAAGATGGTTTGATATGCAAAATGATGAATCTGTTTTAATCGGTAATGAATTTTGGGATTTAATAGGTGGAGATGGAGCATATAAAAATTTCATAAAAGAAATAAACGAATTAGGAGTGGAATATAGGGAGAGAATATATCGAGAGTTTTTAGAGATAGAGCCACCCGTTGGATCAATGGGGACATTGTTAAAATAATAAATTAAATGCCAAAAGAGTTTTCGTATATAGATTTGTTTTCAGGAATCGGAGGCTTTCGTCTTGCACTTGATAGTTTGGGAGGCAGTTGCTTAGGGTTTAGTGAAATTCACAAAGATGCCATTAGTGTTTATTGTGAAAATTTCAAAGAGCCTATAGATCATAATTTTGGGGACATTACTAAAATTAAAAAATTACCCAAATCTAATCTACTAACGGCAGGTGTTCCATGCCAAAGTTGGTCTATTGCAGGAAGGAACCTTGGATTTGATGATGATAGAGGTCAATTATGGAATGATACAATTTATTTGCTTAATCAATCAAAACCTGATGCTTTCATCTTTGAAAATGTAAAAGGGTTAGTTGACCCTCGTAATCAATTAGCTTTAGATTATATTCTTAATCGAATTAAAGAGGCGGGGTATTATGCGAAATATTATGTACTAAATTCGTTTGACTACGGGGTGCCTCAAAATAGACTTAGAATTTATATAGTTGGATTTAAACACAGGAAATTTCTTGATAAATTCGAGATTAAATCACCTTTACAAATAAAGGTTAAACTCGGAGATATACTTAGTGACTATATACCTTCAAAAACGAAGAAAATTGACGATAATATTGCAGTTGATTTGTTTGGAAATCCAATTCTCAATAAGACATTTAGTCTTTCCTCTAGTAACGGGTTAAATGATTATTTCTTATTTAATGATATTCGAAATGGACATTCCACTATTCATTCGTGGGATATTATTAATACAACTGATCGTCAAAAAGATATTTGCTATATTTTATTAAAAAATAGAAGAAAGAAAGCGTATGGAGTTTTAGATGGTAATCCACTTTCATTAAAAAACTTCAAACAACTTGATTCATCAATTACAAAGAAAGAGTTGGAGGAATTATTAGTACTTCAAATCTTAAAAAAAGAAGATTATGCCTATGAGGTATTAGACTTTAAGGAAGAAGACTTGGACGAAAATGAGAAAATACTTTTGGACAATATCGAGGGAATCATAGTTAAAACGGATGAATTAAAGGTTAAGAGAGTGTTTAAGGTTAATAGAATATCGATAACTTCTACCATATCGTCATTGATTAATAAAGGGGTGTTGAATTGTATTGAAGATCGCTATGATTTTAAGAATACGAAAATCAGTACTGGACTTTTTGGAGTTAATAGAATTTTTCTTCCAAACTCTAATATTTTCCCCACTCTTGTTGCAAGCGACACAAATGATTTTGTTTCAACAATAGAAATTAAAGGTGAAAATTCAGATCAATTCAAAAAAGACTTTATTGATAAGATATATAATAAGAAGAAGTATAGGCGTGTAACAAAAGAAGAGGCATGTTTGATTCAGGGATTTCCTCAAGATTTTCAACTACCTGTAACAAGGGCAAGATGGATGAAATTGATAGGAAACAGCGTTTCCGTTCCTGTTATTAAAATGTTGGGAGATAGAATAAAGGCAACCGGTGTTTTTGAAAAATAAATAGAACAACTTCCTGCAATTTTACACGAAGTCTAACGATTTAACTTTCTGATTGTAACAAACTTAGCCTTCACATTATTAATACATATTTTAAGTCGAAAAGGGTATTGATTGACGTAATTTTTGTTTTTATGACCTTGTAAAGCATTGATAAATTATTTACCTTTCAGTACTTAATTCAATATATTTGTTATCTAAGGACTTCTAAGATATAATACATTTACTAAATAAAAAATAAATGGTAAATCCAGAATTAGGCCGACTAATTAAAGAATGTAATATAATGATGCAAGGTGGAGTTGAATATCCAATCTTCCATTACGTCTCAGGAATTAAGGAATTCGATAACCATTTAGAAGGTAAACCTTTTTCTGAAACAGAATATAAACTGGGTATCGCTTGGTTTGAACACGCATATGTATTCTACATTTACGACTCGAAAGGTAGACTAGTTGTATCTTTTCCTAAACTTGACTGGATTGACGTTATAGAACATAAAAACACCAAAATAAAGGTTTTAGATATCAATAAATTTATAAAAAGTTTGAAGCACGGAAGACTTGGTGGAGGTGGGTTATTGGGAGGTGCCTTGTTTAAGGCTATAGGATTTGTTAGCGATGAAATTGATAATAAAATTAATTCGCCTTCAAGTAAAGAGGTTGATGGTTCAATTTTTGAATTTAATTTAAGAAATAGAAATAATAAAGAGTGTGTAATTAAAATAAGTTGTGAAAATCAGTATTTAAACAATGCTCATTTATTTCTTCTTCAAAAAAATCTTAATAAACCAATAGATTAAAGAGTATTGAACAGATAGACTGCCACAATATTGCACAAAGTCTATCTGTTTAATTTCCAAATGGTTATATAAACATAGATTGAATTTGTGTTGCATCTTTCGTCTGTAAGGGGAGCAAGAGTACACAAGGCGACAGAAAATGTCGCCTTTTTTGTTGTCTATTAGAGAGTTATGCTAGTTGCATCTTTTATATTTCAAGAATATGTGTATTATAAAAGGATACAACCTCTTACCTATTATTATTCAATTTTGTATTCAGGAAATTTAATGCTTCTTCAATCCAATCTTGTTTTTCAGTAAGGTAAATGTTGGGTTTAATACCAATCCCATCAATACCTGTTCCTATATCTATTCTACGGCTACGAGTGGTTGGCGACCAAAGTCTATAGGGCATATCACAAAAATCAGATTCTCTTAAATTTGAATAATCTAATGTTCCCGATGTATTTTGTCCCATCAATGTTACCTTTTTACTCTGAATAGCTTCAAGCAAAAATTGTTCAGTAGAACTAGCGCAACCCTCATTAATAAGAATTACCACATTCTTAGGGAATAGCAGCGGTGTATAGCTTGAATCTATATAGTCTTCAACGATATTTACATTTTGATTTAGCTTCAGCTTAAGTTTATCTACCATTTTTTGATATTCTGCTTTATTATCCGATGGTAAATTAGGGTCTTGTAGCATCAATTCCCAACCTTTTATATTATCGTTTGAAGCGTACATATCCACGCCTATACCTTTTATTGGTTGTGTGTATAAATATGGAGAAATAATATAGTACACATCATCACTACCACCTCCATTATTTCTTAAATCCAGAATAAGGTTTGATGATTTTGATAAATTAACTTTGTTTGAAGCAAATAAAGAATCTATGGTAGGTTTTGATTCCCAACTGAAACTTGGTATATTAAAGTATATAGTACTTTCGTTCAGAAGTTTGGCTTCGAAATTATAATTTGTTTTATTAACGATTTCTCTACCATTCTTAAAGAACCCACTTATCAACTCACCGTCCTTTGGTTTTATAGTAGCAAAGGCTAACATATGAGAGGAGTTATACAATAAAAAATATTCTTTTGCTGATTTTTCTTTGAGTTCGGCTAAAACACTGCCATTTTCAAATTTACTATCGCTTGATTTTATTACCACAGCAACATAATCTCTAAAAGGATTTTTGTTTTTAAGAACCGCAATTGAAAAGCCTTCGCCTTTTTTGGTGTAAATGCCTTCTATTCCTTTTGCGCTTTCTAATTTCTTTATTAGCGCCTCGCTTACCGCAAGATTTTCAATTGGAAAATCAGTTTGAAGTTTTTCAGGTTGTATTTTCTCTATTGCTTCTGTGTTCAATCCAGTATACAAATGATTATCATTAAAATAACTCATCCACTGGTTAATAACAAAATAGCATTGCATCTTATTTTTAGCTTGTGCAGCAACGTGCTCTTTATCCGCTGTAAAGTCTTTGTATTTATTAATGTTACTTGTTTTCACCTTGTCTTTAAAACCAGCATAATTTGATTCCAAATGGTTTTTAATTTTTGAAAATTCTTCTTGGCAGTTGCATTGTGCCTGCATTAAAAATGGAAGGCCTAAAAAGGCGATTGTAATGAATAATGATTTCATATTAGCTTGTCTAATTTTTAATAAAGACGAATATTTAATAAAAAAGGTTGCATAATGTTTCTATTTTTCTTCTACTTGTATAATTTTCTAGTTAAACGAATTAACCTCATAAATGTTACATTATCTTTTAGAAAATAAATTAAATTCTCAATTTCCTAATAGTCACATACTCAATCATCGCATTATAGCTGCATCTTTCGTTGAAAAGAGGAGCAATAATGATAAAAAGGTTATACTTTTATAGTGTAACCTTTTTTGCATTAAAAGAAACCGGTATGAAAATACACACAACAATGCCTGATAGGCTAACCCCTTTTTTTATTAAAGAGTTAGAAATTGCGGGTAGATATTTCAAAGTGAACGATTTCAGGTCAAGCTGGTATCATCTTGAGCGTGCCCATATCCTTGGCCAACCTTATCCATATCATCACACGCTGGTTCATTGGAAAATGTTACTCTTTGGCATCAAAATAAAGGATATAAAAGAAATCATTGGTCAAATTCCCCGCTTACTTGTGGGTGGTGTTAAATCTTTCGTTGGCGAAATTCCAGTTGGAAATACCGGCGGAGCAAATGTGCCACCACTCAAAAGTATGGAGATACCGGAAGAATTGAAAAGAATTATGGAGGAGAACAAGTAAATCAAAACACTACTTCCTGCAATTTGACACGAAGTTCAACCCTTCAATTTCTTAATAGTCACATACTCAATCATAGGATTATAGTTGCATCTTTCGAGGAAAAGGGGAGCCAAAATAGACAAGTCATCAGAAATGGTGACTTTTTATTTTCTATCAATGGGTTAGGCTAGTTGCATCTTTTGATTTAATAAATATTTTTTTTAATTTTGTTATAAATCAGACGGATTCAAAATGAACGCCCCTTTCAGCAAGTTTTTATACATTGGTTTTTTGCTATTAGGCTTATACCAAGCTATTTTCTCTCAAGACTATGTCCAATCAGCAGCATCGATGGGCATTGGTTTGGCATTTGACCCATTCAATCCAGAACAAAAATGGAATGACAGACCCACTTGGCAAAAGGCAGTTTTGATTATTCACCTAGCCTTGGTTGCTGCACTGTTTGGGTTTGGCGTTGGGTTGAATGACAAATAGAACTTTTGTAAACTTGCACGAAGTTCAACCCTTCAATTTCCTGATAGTTATGAATTCAATCAGCGCATTATAGCTGCATCTTTCGAGGAAAAGGGGAGCCAAAAGCCTTACAGAAATGTGAGGCTTTTTTTATGCTCAAACCTTATGATTACTAGGTTTGCTTGTTACTTCTAGGAAAAATTTGAACGCTATACGAAGTACGTACA
>Ga0304730_1000393_pt1 | contig 38435 bp, 63 predicted proteins | sample M_130628_MF_Meta_FD_190474 | JGI IMG/M metagenome (GOLD analysis project Ga0304730, IMG submission 190474) | Freshwater microbial communities from Lake Montjoie, Canada to study carbon cycling - M_130628_MF_MetaG (v2) (version 2) | ecosystem: Environmental > Aquatic > Freshwater > Lake | place...
AAGCATGGAAAGCTGCCGATCTGGAATTGGCATTGGCCTACAACAAATACATGGAGACACGGAAATGATTCAGACAAACGAGGAAAAGGTAGCCGCCGCTATTGCATACCTGCGTTCGCGGGATAAATACCTGCTGGACAACGGCAAGTGGATTCCGACGCCAGCCGGTCAAACTGATGTGCGGCAGACAATCGCACAGTATCGGGAGGCGGTGAAATGAAAGCCATTGTGCTAGCGATTGCATTTTGCTCATCGCTCTCCTTTGTTGTCGGTGTGGTCAACGGGACGATAGCGGCAAATAAAATAGTGCCAACGAAGGAGTGCGGGAAATGAGTGAGACTAAAAAGATGGGGTTTACCCACGACGACAAAAACAACGTAACCGTTGACTGGTGGACTCCCAAATGGGTGTTTGACCTGATGGATGCCAAATTTGCGCTTGACCCTTGTTCGCCAAAAGGTGGTGTGCCGTGGATACCAGCCGCTAAACACTACACGGTTGAGGACGATGGGCTATTGCAACCGTGGGACGGGATGGTGTGGTGCAACCCCCCGTATGGTAAATACACTGGGAAGTGGATGCAGAAGATGCACCAACACGCCAACGGAGTTGCGCTAGTGTTTGCCCGCACTGATTGCCAATGGTTTCACAATTACGTGGCAGAGGCTGACGCGTTGTTGTTTCTTAAAGGGCGGGTGCAGTTCGTTGACGCGACGAGCGCCACCAAAGGCGGCGGCGCGGGGTGTGGTTCACTACTTGCGGCATGGGGCAATGAAGCTGTCGATTGTCTGATACGCATGAAGCAAATGGGGCATTACACAGTGAAGGAGTGCGGGAAATGAGTAGCGACAAAGCGTACCGGGCACTGAAGGAACGGTATTGCGCTCTTGAACGCGAACTTGCCGCAGCAAAGGCCGAAATTGCGGCGCTGCGGAAGGATGCGGAGTATGCCGACCTGTTGAGATGGGCTGAGTCACATCCTGAAATCGCCTATAACTCCATAACGTCGTGGTGGGCGCAAGCTGGGCGAGGATGCCGCGAAAGAGAGTTTATGTTCTCCAATTGCATTAAGGGCGCAAAGAGGATGAAGGAGTGCGGGAAATGAGCGAAGTCTTAGAAATCACGCGCAAATTCACCCTACTGGGCAAGATGAGGCACTACCTGTTTGAATGCCCTACGTTCTGGCGGAGGAAGCCATCATTCCAGTGTCCAGTCTGCGACGCGACTTACAGATGCTATTGGGATGGCAACGACGTTGGCGGGAAGATCAACGTCTGCAAGGCATGCACCTACGGCTACGACACACAGGGCGGTTGGATAAAGGAGAAGAACGGTGGATAAATACAAAAACATTGAAAAAGTAAAGCAATTAGATTTTGACCACCTTGACATGCTGGTGAGCGAGCGCATCGGTGCGCTGAAACTGTTAGCGCAGGGCATGAATGAGCGTGAAGTAAACGACGAGATTTGCCGCGACCTGATACTGCCTTGCGTTTATTTGCTGGCGCAGTTTCTTGAGTCTGTGAAGATTGAGGATGAGGAGAAGAACACATGACATACGAGGAGTTTCAAGAATATGTACGTGCCAAGTGTTTGTACGAAACAATTTATAGCGATAGCGATGGGCGGGAAATACTGATCATTCGGATGCTAGATGCGTATGCGCTGATGAACAGAATGCCAAAGCATTGGATGGAAGCGGATAGAAAGGAGCGCATGAAATGAGCATCTGGGATAGCTTGAAGGAAGAAAAATTGATGGACTGGGGCATCGTGGACAGGCACAGAAAACGTGCCTACGGTGAAGGGTTCCGTGATGGTATTTTAGTGGGTAGTCTGATTGTCGTAGGTCTTGGAGGAGTGCTGGCGCTATGGATAAAGTAAGTGATACGGGCCTGATTGAACGGTTGCGCTACATTGCTGATACCGATGACGGACGGTTTAGCGGGATTGACCACACGCTGAATGAAGCCGCCAACGAACTCGCCGCCGCACAAGCGCGAAGCAACCTGCTTGCCTGTGCGTTGAGATCGCTGTTGTCAAAATGCGCCTGTTGCGGCGGGACAGGCGAGGTAGGCACTGGGATAATACAAATGGAGCACCCAGCCATGATGTCGTGCTTTGTGTGCGCGGGTGAGCGCGGGATATTGTTGAAGGAGTGCGGGAAATGAACCTGACACCTTTACTAGCTTTTTCAACACTGGAATTCTGCATAATCGTCGCATTTATTTTTGGTTACTTTCACATGGAAAAGAAAGAAAACCAAATGCGCGAGGATTGGAACGAGGACTTGATCGACTTGGGTATTGCTTGGCGCTTATACGTTAAATCAATCGGCGGGGATTGGAACGTCTACGTCAAGAGCCGGCGCCGGTTTTACGAGCAGTTTAATGCAGGGGAAAATTCCCGCCCACGGGATTAAGCGCACCCGCCGGCGCAGCGGAGAAGGATTCTGTGCCGACAGGCACATGATCGCCGTTCCACGGGCTTTCGTTGATCGGGCCGTAGCAGGAGGCCAACTTCACGCCGTTGACGGGTTTAGCCTGGATTTCGCAACTGAACGACCACATATTCGACATGCCGGATTCTTTGGTTGTTACAAATTTAGTTACCGTCATTGCAGTGACCGCCCAGGTAGGCGCTTGCGGGTAGCTGGTGATGGTTGAGAACAGGCTCCAGACTTTACCCGGCGCGGCCTTGCAGGAGCCGTTCATCAGCGACAGGTCGGCAATGCCTTTGCCGGTCAGGATTGGACAAACCGCCACGCCCTCGGCAAACTTTTTTCCGTTGACTACGATCGTCTTGCCGGTCGGCGTTGTGCTGGACGCAGCGCACAGGGCAAATTGGCCGTTACAGATAGCCAGGTCCATAGCCTGCGCTGAACCGACCATCAGTGCAAAAATAAGTAGGGTTTTCATGCGATCATTCCTTCTGCGGTTTGTTTGACTTCAGAAACCCGGCGCAGCCATCCTTTGCCAAATACGTCAAACGTCTGCAAGCCACGGTAAAAGTGCTCTTTTGCCGCGCTAAATTTTTCTAGGAAGTGATCAGGATCGGCGTTGACCGACACGCCGATCGTGGCCGGCCCGACAATGCCGTCTGCGGCTGTTCCTAGCGCCGCCTGCATGGTTTTGGACGCCCTGCTGACGCCAGCGTTCACCGCGAAGTCAAAGACCGCGTAATCGACGCCTAGTGGCAATTCATCACACTTGCAGGCATCCCAATACCGCGTCTTGTAAAACGGCGCCACAATCTCGGGCGTCAATCCGCGCATCTCGGCCTCGTCAACCGGGTGCCCGACATAGGCTTCCCACGCTTTTTTAGTCACGCCTAAGTTAGTCATGCCGCCGAAGTCGGCGTTGTGATTGGAAAATCCACCTTCCGACTTCAGCACCAACGCCAAAGACGCCGGCCAGTTACTTAGCATTTTCTTCGCCTGAGTTTGAGAATTTTATACCCGCCAACAAGCCAATAAACCCGCCAATAATTGTCTGAAACGCGGGGGCTAGAAGCTTGAAAATGTCTTCGTTGTTCACCTCTTTGTCGAACAAGCCAACGCACAGGGCAAACACCATTCCGACGATTACAATGCACAGCGTAAAGCTGACCATGACCGTCACAACAAATGTCAGCTTTTCTTTCACCGCTTGCCCTCGGCGCCCTTGACCTTCTCGACCGAGCGCATAACGCCTAGCCCCAACATGCCCATTAGAATCTGCATCGTCAGGTCGGTATCTATGACCGGAAACTCACCGCCATAGCCAAACCAGACTTTAGCCGCAAACCGCGCAAACGGTTCGACCAGCGCAGCGTAGGCCAGCCCCGCACCGCACACCCATCCGATAGCCGGGCGCCACCCCGCCACAAACCAGTTGGTAGATTTAGCTTCCTCGATGTTGGTCTGGATTTGCAGCTTTGCTAGATCGGTTTCTGCGGCAAGTTGCGCCAGTTCTCCGTTCTGCTGCATACGGGCAAGCTCTAGCGCCGCTGCGGCCTTCTGCGCCGGATCGGGCCATAAGCGGTCGATTAGACCTTTGCCTAAATCGAAGATGCCCGACAGCAAAAGTGGATTCATTTGTCTGCCTTGGCCTCTAGCTTCTCAAATATCTTTGCCAGCATCGCTTTGATGTCCCTAATGTCCTCGCGGTAATCGCTACGCAGAACATATTCTTTCGGTAAGTCCTCGCGCAGCGAAGCAAGATCGGTTTTGAGTTCCTTAACCGCCGCCCACAATTCACGCGCAAACCAGCCAAGGACGGTAAAGCCGCCGCCGAGTAAAGCGTTTATTAGGTGCTGGTTTTCCATTGGTAATATTCTTTTCGCGGTTGTGTTTTAAACTACTGCGGGGCAAGAGCGTTTTGCGGTTGCGATTGTGAAAGCTGGTTAGCTAGCACACCACCAGTCAGCATATTTTGCCTGCGGGCGGTAGGAGTTTTTGACGCCGACGGTTCTACAATTTTAGGTTGCGCCTTGGCTTGCGCTTTAGCGATCATCGCCGCCGCCGAGGGGGAGTTAGCAAGCTCAACGCCAATTTGCGCGGCCAGCTTATCGTCCGTTAACCCCTTAAGCCTACGCATAACAAAATTCACTATGCTCCCGACGTGGCTTAAACTTGCCAATGCCGGGCCAACAGACTCCGTAGCTAAATTTCCAACACCGCCGCCAGCGGCCACACCTTTTGTAGCTAACTTATCAAAGCTAATACCTCCGTCTATTTCGGCTTGTATTTTTTGCACCGTTGCCCGGACTTCCGGCAACCCCTGGGTTAAATCGGCAACGCGCTGTTCTGTGCCCAACGCGTTTGCGGGCCGCGCCTTCTGCGCGTCGTCTATCAGCGAACGCACCCTAAAGGCTTCTTTAGCGTTAGCCATGATGCGTACGGCAGTAGCGGGATCGGCAGCGCGCAACGCAGCCATGATGGGCTTTTCGTTAGCCGTTAATTCCGCTAGCGTTTTTACGTCTTGCAACACACCGCGCGCTAACGCCGCTTTTGCAGGGTCGTCCATACGCTGAAGGACTTGCCCCATTGTCGCTTCATCTTTAACTACTTTTTTGCGTAGATCGGTAACGGATTTAAAATTTAATTCTCTAGTTATTGCGTTTAAAGCGTCGTTTTGCGTTTTAAATTCAGCGGTAATTTTGCCCGGTATAGCCGTACCTGTTGCCTTTAGTTCAGCGGCGGTTTGTTCTAACTTTTGCGCGCTGCCGCCAAGACTTTCCAGCCGTTGCGTCAGACCCAAACCAGCCTTATCCAGCGCGGCCAATTCAAACTGATGCGCGTCCATCCAATCTTTATGTGGTTTCTTTCCAACAACAACCGCAGCGCGGTATTCACCTTCTACGCCAGCTTTGATCGCTTGCAACGCCACGGGCGATTCACCAAACGCCGCAACCGCGCGAATAGCATCTTCTTCGCTGCTCAGTATTTTCTTTGTCACCGCGCTAGGCGCCAGTACTTGCGTGCCGGTGGCGCCTTCACGTTCTAGGTTAGCCACCCACCCTTTTAAGAACGGCTCGACTACCTTTGTCCGGTGCAACGTGCGGGCGTCTTTGTATAGCTGGTTAGCTTCTTTAGACACGCCAAGTTCAATAGCTTGTTCAGCCGCCGATTTAAGCTCCATTAAATTTTTGCGCGTCATGTTTGACAGAGAATCGGTATTTCCCCGAATAGACGCCAAATCGGTGTTCAAGGCTTTTATCAGCTTATCTGCGCCTTCTAACGTCACCATTGCGGGCACAGGTGCGGGGGGCAGCGCGCCCGGTGCGGCGGGCGGGGCGCCAGGCACAGGTTCTGGCACCTTAGACCCATACATCCGCAAGGCTTCTGCGGTATACGGTGCAATCCGCGCGTCAAGTTGCGTAGACGGATCGGCGGCTAATTTCTTGGCCGCAGCTTCTACCGGCGCAAAACTAAACGGTTCAGTTGATTTTTCAAACGCCGCCTTATACGCGGGTTTAACTATATCAGTGCGCGCGGTCTGCTCTAAGGCTTTGCGCTCAGTCGTAAGCGTTTGACCGACTTGCATCTGGCGGGGGTTTAACACGCTTGCAGTTAGTTGATTTTGTTGCTGCGCCAACGCGGTTTCAGCGGCTTGTTGTTCAGCCGTTAGCACCCCCGTTCTTGCGGCTTGTTGCCCCGCCAACGCGGCTTGTTCTTGCGACAACGCGGTGTTTACCGCAGTGTAAGGTAGTTCAGGCGCGCCGGCGCTAGGCGGCAAATTAGCTTCGTTAAGTGCGTTAAGGTTTGTGCTAGCACCCGCTAGCTGATTGGCTTGGCCTTGCTTTAGCGCCAGTTCTCTTGCGCTATAAATGCCCGCCAACGCGGTGTTAGCGTTTTGCGATGTTTTAGCCATTGCGGCTAACCCTGGGCTGTTCAACGCAACCGCGACTTGTTCGATGGTCATGCCCTGCTCTAGCATTGCTATTGCCTGGCTCATCTTGGCAATATCGGGCGTGCCCTTAACGGGGTCGGAAGTAAACGCGGCGGTAATAGCGCGGTTTTTTATCGCTTCCGCGCCGCCGGGGAGCGCCGGTTCTATAAGGTTATACCCTACGCCGGCTACTTTTTTTACCGCGCCGGCGCCTAAGTCTACCGCCCGCTGAACACCGGGCACGGCCAACGCCATATTTCCGGTTACACGCGCTACCGGGCCAACCGCTGCTAACGGGTTTGTGTATTGCCCCGCTGCGCTTAACACTTTGCCGGTCGTGGACAACGCGCCGGAAGTGCTAGCGGCGGCTTCCATACCCGGAAGCCCCGCCATAGCGCCGGCCACGATCGGACCGCGCGAAGCAACACCCAACCGCGTTGCTGCCGCGCCACCACCGGTAAATAGGATTGAAAGGTCTGCCACCGCGCCTACGGGATCATTGTAAAGCGTAGTTTTTATTTTTTCCCACGAACCATATCGTTCTTTAAGAAAACCACCCATTGCATTAGCGGCATCAACAGCGCGCTTAACAGACGCTGCTTTTTCAGGGCTGTCGCCTGAGTTAACAAAATCAACAACGGCTTTTGGTAACGCGTTTTGTGCGGCACCCGCACCAATATCCAATATACCTCTAGCCGTGTCGATAGGACTCATAACCATACCGGCTATACCTTCGGCCAAACGACCCACAGAGGAAGGTATATTCGATACAAAACCACCGACACTACGGCCCGAGGGCACTCCAGACTCTGACGCAGGCCGCGCGGTGTTAAGGTCAAACCCACCCGACGCAGCAGGTTTGGCTGTGTTGAGATCAAAAGCCATTATTGCGCCTCTTTGAATGATTTGCGATCCGGGCTAACCCATGCGGTATTGCCCGCCGCATCCGTTTCAAACGTCCAATTTGCGCCTACGCCGGCAGGTCTTGCAGCGGTGGGCGGCGGCGCAACCGCTGGCGCGTTTTGACTTGGTGCTAACGCAGCCCGTGTTTGCGGGGTTAAGTAACGTTGTTGAAAATTTGTTTTTCCGGTAGCGGCGCTATACTGCTGCTCTAAACCACCTAACTGACCACCCAATAGTTCTTTGTATTGTTTAATTACACCCTGTAACTGCGCGGGCGACGATTTTGCCATGATGGTATCTTTAAGTGCTTTACGATCCGCTAGCGCGCCTACACCGGGAACCACCGCTGCAACAATTTCATCGGCAACTAATTCTTTAACCGCGTTAAAATTGGTAGGCGCAGCTTTTCCTGTTTCGCGTTGCCACGCTTGTTTGAACTGGTTAAACACGCGTATATCGCCTGAATTCAACGCCGCCGCTGCGGTGTCTAGGGTTGCCAAATGGCTTACCGCTACGTTAAGCGAACGTGTCTTATCACCTTGCTTGCCGGTGCCGAATGATTTTTCAGCCGTTGTTTGTAGCCCATAATCGCGCGCGTTGTATTCGGGGTTAAGTTTCATTACCGCGTTCATAATCTTATCCGCGTTAATACCCGTAGCCGGCGGTAGATTGCCGTTGGCTATATTTTCAGCGCGCGTAGCGTCTACATCGGTAAGCGTTTGTCTTGCCGCTATGCGTGCGTTGGCTAGATACTGTGTTCTGGCGCCGGCCTGTTCAATACCGGTGTTTGTAAAGTCAATCTCTGGATTGGCTTTAAGTAACTTGGCGAACATCGGTGCAGACGTGCTATTTAACCGATCAACCGGTATACGACCACTGGCAACCCCTTGGGCAACCAGTTCAATATCTGCGGGGTCAACCAAACCAAGTTTAGGTGCGTCTTGTGCTAGCTTAAGACGAGCTTGCGCTACGCTAAGCTGCCCACCGGCAATATTGGCTAGTCTGTTTAACCGTTCGGCTTCCCGTTCTAACGCCGCAATTTCGGCGGGCGGCGCGTTGCGCGCTTTTGCCGCTGCAATATCTACTTGCAACTTAGCTAACGGCGATTGCGGGACCGCACCTTCGCTGCCAGAAACAATAGTGGCAGGGCCGCCCATACCGGGTACAGATATTACGCGTGCTTTACCATCTACGGTTTGCGATAAGTTTTGCGATTTATTCATTTCCGCAAATTTTTCTACGCCTAGTTTAGACTCGTTAATGAGCTGTTCCAAACCGCCAGGTTGTTGTAGCGCGGCGTTAATCCGCGTGCGGGATTGCTCCATAGTTACGCCCCGAGCTGCAAGTAACGGGCCGAGAACAGGGTCAGCATGATTGGCTTCGTGCCAAGTAATGTATTGTTGCGCCGCGCCAGAATCGGCGGGGTTAATGCCTTCCAACATACTGCGGGACTGTTTAAGTTTGTCTTCAGCTAATTTAACTTTTGCATTGGCAAGCGCAATAGGCTGAAGGGCAAGTTCGCCTTCAGTTTTTCTTTGCGTTAAGCCAGATGTTAGTAAATCGTTAGCTTCTTTGACTTTACCGACGCTACGCAACACAGCAGCTTGTTTTTCAAGAGTATCCGCACCTTGCAAACCGGCTAGCATCCGATTTGTCAGTTCATCTTCCCGCTTTGCTTTGCCCAAAGTGTATTGAGCCAGCGCGTTCTGATTTTCCTGCGCCCGAGCCACCGCCGCTTGATCCATACCCGACGCAAACGCATTACCAATCGACTGCGAGCCGGGCGGAGTCAATAGTCCAAAATTAAGTTCAGCCATGATTTAACTTTCTACGCGTAGGGATCGGTAATGGGTTGACCGCCGGGCGCGGGGATTGCGGGGGCCCGGCCATAATTACCGTAGAACCGGCCTAGCGCATTGGCGCCGCCACTAAACGCCGAACTACGCATCCCCGCGCCGGCCATCGCTGCGTTGCCTTGGTTGGCGGCGTCGTTCATATAGGCGTTGCCAATATTACCCGCCATGTTTGCGCCCGCCACGCCAACCTGATTTGCCGCCGTTTGACCCGTTCCAGATACGCCCGAAAGACGGTTAAACAAGGAATTGCGCTCACCCGCGTTGGCGTTAAAACCGGTTGTGTAGCGGTTAAACGCGTTTTGGTATTCTTGGCTACCCAGGTCTTGCCCATAGCGTTGAACACCCTTAAGCGTTGCACCCGACAACAGACCGCCACGACTGGCCGCACTACGGTCCAATGCCTTGACACCTTCCGACATACGGAACGCGGTGCCCGGATCGGCATTTTGGTCGTATTGAAAATCAAACGGTGTAGTTGTACCAAACTCACCACCCGCCGCAACACCCGCGCCTAGCCTGTTGACCGCGCCGGTGCCGGCAGCAAGATACGGTGCTTGGTCAGCGCGGGTTTGATCGTATTGCCGGCGCTGTTCGGCAATGGATGCCATAGTTGCTTCAGCCGACTTGTCTGCCGCATCTTTGGCGGCTTTATTGCCAAAATACCCGCTGACTAACCCCGTGCCTACTACAGCTCCTGCGACCCAAAAAGTCATGGTAAAACTCCTTTAACAGTATTTCCTGCCAAATACATTGTATTTGGGTCGGTTTCTACCAATTCCGTTTCGGCGTCCTCAATGGTAGCTGAATCCGTGCGATGGAAGGTTACGCAAAGGGCATCTGTTTCGGCATACACGGCGCGTTTTGTTCCGGGCATACTGCTCAATACGCAAGGGCCTGTAATACTCCGCACACCGTCATCCGTTGTTACGCTTACCGTGCCATACATGACGACGTAAAAATGTTCTTTTTTATGAACTTTTCCAATAACTAAAACGCCCGCCGGTCGCCAAACTTCACGGCAATACATGCCCCCGTGAAAAGTATGTTTTGTTTGCGGTTCGTATTGCGGCAGCTTTGAAACCTCAAACTGTAGTTTTTCTACGCGCTGTTGCATACCGTCATGTTTGGCTACGGCTTCCACTACGACACCTCCCGCCCGGAAGCGCGAATGTTGATCGCGCTGGCCGCACCCGCGATGGTGGAGATAAACCCGCCGGCTACCAGCACCTGGCCGACAATCTCAGGGAAAGTATATACCTCCGCAGCCGCTAGCGTCTTGGTCTTGGTAATCAGGTTCTGGTTGCCCGTCGTGTCGCCCGAGGTAACTATATTGACGCTCAACGCCGCCGGGCTGGCGCTGTAGTTGGTTGCGGTAAACTTGTCGATAATCGTGGTGACGTTCGACGCCGTATACTGCGTGGTCTGGATTGACTCGGCAGTTTTGGCGGGGATTAGCACTTTTACGGTAACGGTCATGACCTATTCCAGAAGTAGGATGTTGTTCGGCGCGGCTTGCATAATGACCCAATTAGTGCCGTCGGACACCAGTGTTGCCCAATTTCCGATTGCGTTTACCAGAATGGCCGTGCCAGCGGTTGTGCTGTCGATAGGCACAATGTTGCTGGTTGCCGACACCACCGTTTGCGCCTGCATATTCTTGACCGTAATATACCGACCAGGCCAAGCTGACGCGGCAGGGAAAGTCAACGTGAACGTCGAACCCGTCTTGTTGTTGATAATCCACGTGTCCGTTCCCGTAATCGTGTAGTCGGCGGTTTTGGTCAGGACGGTAGACAGAGGAACGTAATCGGTATTGGCAACCGCCGCCGAGATCGCCGTGCCATTACCCTTCAGCACGCCGGTGACGGTCGTCGAGAGCGTGATTGCCGGCGTGGTGGTATCGGTGGCTACGGTGCCCGCAAAGCCATTGGCTGACACCACAGACACGTTAGTTACGGTGCCGCCGGTGACGCTGCTGATAGGCTGCGCGGGTGGCCCTAATTGCAGTTCGTCAAGCGTGGTCGCGTTGCTACCGCTGCCGGTCAGGACAAACATATTGAGAAAAAACCGATACCACTCCCGCGCCATTAGGCCGGTGCGCTCATCAACGAACGGCACCCGAGGCGCGGGAATATTGGTTATGTTAAGTTCGGACATTAGCTGCTCGTTGGGGTGACGAACAGTTCAGCACCTACAATGGCAATCTTGACCGGATCGGTGCCGGACACTTCATACACCCGATCACGAATCTTCTCGGTCATGCCGAGCCGGCGCCAGATGGTGCGAAAGCCGTAAACGCCAATCCGGCCCATTGAGTTCCAGTGTTCGTTTGACCAAGTATGCCCCGCGTCATCTGACCAACGCAGCATGACCTGGGGGTCGTAACCGGCGGTTGCAAGAAACCCATTGGTGACTAAATAGTCGTCAGATTCCGTTATAAGGTATAGCCCCGCTTCGGTTAGTATTTGTTTAGTTTCGATGCCTGGGGTTTGAGCAAGGCCAACACCCGTTTCAGCGTCAAGTTGCAAGCTGTGGTGCGCGCTGCGCCTAAGGTTATTCTGGCCGGCGGGCAATGCGCGCCACGACCGCAACCATTTTTGCGTTTGGGTATCGTCAGCGTAAACGTCAAGGTCAAAGGCGTATAGACGCCCATCTTCGTAGTCTCCCACCACAATCTCGTCATTGAACGACATTTGGCAGTTGCTGCGATGACGAGCAAATTGCCCGTTTTCAAACGCGGCGCGTTCATGCCACAGTTGCGTGGACACGTCGTAAACCCATGTTGCCTCGGCAGAAGGAAATATCAGCACATAGAACGGGTGCCCGTCCTGTTGGTAGGTGTAGCCGATTGCGTCGGTGATATTGCCGTAGCTTTGGATGGCGTATTCAACCGCGTTGGTGGATATCCGCGCGGGCGTGTAGCCGTTGGCGCGGTAGACAATGCCACGGCCTCGGGCATCCGACCCTAGCCAGAACACGCTGTTGTCCAGCTTGGCTACCGAATACGCAGCTTCACAGCCGACCTCCATAAATGCGCCTTGAATCCGCGCCATCGGAAAGTCCGGCGTGCCGGCGTCATACCAAACCTCAACACTGGTGCTGCCAAACAAAAATATCTCGCGGTGGTCTACAATCAAGGCTACCACGTTGTCGGGGTAACCTTCCGCGCTGGCAAAATCTAACGGGTCAACAGCGGTGCCGTCTAGCAAGCTAGTTACCCAAAACTTTTGCGAATTGGGTTCGTTGAACACGAAGTAACCGTCAAGGTAACTGACCGAGCCGGCACCGGGGAAATCGTCGTCCGTAATTTCGGCAAACACCGCTGTCGAGGTGTTGTAGATGTAACTCAACGGATTACAGGCAATAAATATCTGCGTGCCGTTGTCGGCCATGCTGACCGGACCGCTGCCGGTTACGGTGCCGAGCAGGGTGATAACCCAATCGGTAGTCAGGCTGTAGAACTTATCGTCGGACACCACATAGGCAACACCGTTGGTCACCCACAGCCCGCGAATAGGCCCGGCGCCAACGGTTGTGATTAGACGCAAGCCGGGGCACCGCAGCAGAAAGCCCGCTTCTTTCCCGCCGCTGCCATCCGGCACCGCTTCGGGAAACAAGTTGACCATACGGTTATCGGCAGCGTTGACCGACCGGGCTACGTAGCTGCCACCTAAGATGGGTGATTTCACTTAATAATTGCCGCTAAAAATATTGAACCGTTGGCGAGTTGCTACAATACTATACGGCAGGCTCATCACATCGTCGGGGTTATTGATCCGCTTGATATTGCGCTTGCTACTCATCGCAATCCGTTGCACTTGGGGCGGCGGCTCAACGCCAAACTCGGCAGCAATCTCGCAGGCTAGGTTAAACCGAAACGCCCGCAGATAGCCTGGCGGAATCACTAAGTCCGTTATCAGCGTAGCCGGCTCAACCAATTCGGTGACGCTAATGAAATGCCACTCCAACGCCTTAGTCGGCACCGGGTAGATATACATATTGATGTTCGGCATATCCATGTTGATCCACAATACTTGCGGATATGTCGAGGTGACGGTCTTAACTGCAATACCGTCATACTGCTGCTGATTGATAATCTTGATGCCAAAGCTGATGTTGTTTGACGGATCGCGGAAGTAAGTTGAATCGTCTACTTGCACTGGGCGGTTGCCCACAAAATCGCCAGTGGGTCCAAGAGTCCGTGAGATAAGACCCTGCGTCCACGTAAACACTTGGTCTTGCGTTGAAAATACAGACAAACGTTCAGACGACCAGCTATCCAACATCTGGTTCATCGCGGTCAAGGCATCTTGCGAAGTCGCTGCCGATGGCGTTTCGCCTTCGGCCAATTGACCAATTAGCCGCAACGCGCCATTGATCTGATCGCCAGCCGTGGTCGTCATGCCGCAAGCTCCTTACGCGGGCGCCCGCGAGGTTTTGCCAATTCGTTTACCGATTCGGGCAGCGAAGGGCGCAACAACGCACCAACGTCGTAGCGTTCCCACCCGTTCGTTTCGTCGCATACCGCTTCGGCCTCGGCAATCGCAACCTTACTGCCGTGAATAGGGTGCCGCAGGTAAATGACCATAATATCCCCTAAAAACCACCTCGCGGCTGTTACACCGCGAGGTGTTGTTACTTAAGCTACCCGGTAAACGGAATACGCTGCCGTGCCGGTTTTGCGGAACAGAAACTGTGCCGCGCCACCCACGCCAGCCGCACTGCCGGTAATAGCAACCAAAAGGTTACCCACCGAAGTGATGCCAGTGCCAACTACAAAGGTAAGAACACCAGACGAAGTGCCAAGATTAACCACGTTCAACAGAAAACAGCTATTGGTTTTAAGGTTGGTCATTGTTGCGTCAATCAAAGCCGCCGTAGGCAGCGTGTAAGACGCTGCGGTAGCGGTCGGATCGCACACCAAAAGCCCACCAGTGACTTGAGCAACAGACAGCGTTGCGGTTGCAGTTGCCGTTTGCGGTGCCGCTTGGGTTTCCATTACCTGCTCGTTAAGATTGCCATCGGTGTATTGATAGCCGCCACCAACTGAAGGAAGTGCCATGATTGTTTCTCCTAAAAATTAAGATGCCCCCGCACCAGGCGGGGGTAGTTTTATCAACCCCAGATACGGCAAGCCATCGCCGGGCGAATGGTTGAGAAGCCATACAGCACGTCAACACGGCAAGGCATACGGTCGTTGTTGATATCGTACTGACGCACGATACGCATCGAAATACCGTTATGCACTTGGCGAGAGGCCATATCAACACCTTGCGGCAGCAAGAGGTCAGCCGTAGCCAGCGTGATCGCGTTCTTGTGATATACCAAGTTTTGCGGATACACGGTGGACGCGGTGCCCAAGAACGTCAGCGCAGCCGACGCAGCCGGGAACGCGTCAACCGTAGCCAACGCGTTAGTCGCGGTGTACATCGGGGGCTGGAACGCAATAGTAGCCGAGGTGCTGGTCAAGGTCTGATCGGCAGTCACGACAAACTGTTGCAGGCTACCCGTGCTAAGACGGGTTTGCGGGTTGACCGCGTAAACGGCAGCGATGGTAAAAATATCGCCTTGTTTGATGGTCTTGGTGCCGCTGGTGTACGTAATATCCAGCGTCGTCGCACCTTGAGTTGCAGGCACGGTGGACGCGCAGATCGGCGCAACCGGAAGGCTACCGACGGTGTGGTTGACAATCGACTGCGACATATTGATTTCGTCGTAGCCGAGAACACCCTCACCCATCATGCCGGTCTTGAACTGGCGGGAAATCGTGCCCGTCGGGTTGAAGAAACCAGTCATGCCGTTGACCAGCGCAGCGTTAGCCGCCGGGTTAACGGTCGCGTAACGCGGCGACATTGGCGCAGCAAATTCGCTCAGCTTCTGTTGCGCTTGCAACAGCACAAGCGAAGTAGCCGGCGTCGTGCCCGGAGTGCCAACAGACGAGTAAATCGACTTGTAGGCGTTAGCAACGTCAGCGTCCACACTAGCCGCCAATTGGCTGATACGCGGTTTCAAGACACGTTCCGCGAAATCGTCCAACTGCATCGTCAGTTCGGCAGACGTAAAGTTAATGCCGATGTGCTTCTGGCTGGAAACCGTCAGCGTGGTGTATTGCTCGTTGTCGTCCTGAACTTGCAGGGCGGCGCCGTCCGTCACCAGCGCGCGATCCGGCAGACGAATCCGCAGGGTCGAACCGATCTTGGCGCCTTCGACGGCAAAGCTGTCATCGTATTCTTTGTTGCAGTTGCGGGAAATTACCAGGTTGTTCTCCAGAATTTCCAGAGATTTCCTCGTAATCATATCAATGGTAAGCAGGCTGTTAGCCATGAATGAAACTCCTAAAAAGTATTAACGGTGGCCCTTAGACTCCTGCTTTTTCATCTGACGTAACCGTTCAGCTTCAATCCACTGGCTTGTACTCATAGTTTTTATTGAGCGTGGGTCAGTAGTATCAAAATTGGTCGATCCCCCATTTCGGGGTGTGACAGGTGAAATCGGCGCAGATGCCTTCGAGGTTTGTTTAGTTACCGGCTCAGAAGCAACTTTTGCTTCCAAACGTCCTATTTCTTTTGCTTGCAAAAACGGTGCTAGTCGGGCAATACGATCAGCTTCTTTCGGATTGGTGCCTAGATAGTATGCAATATCCGGCCCGTTGTCCGATGCTTGAATTGTTTGCGCCATCACGTCGGTGATTGGTAGCTTGGGGTTATACGCGACCTGTTCAAAGTCCTCGTATTTATCCCGCGCCGCTTCTTCCTTGTCGTGATAACCGCCAAGCAATTCTTGCTGCTGCTTTGCAAACTGCTGCTGCTGGACAATCTGTTGCGCCTTGGAAGTCGTCAATGCTTCAACGTATTCGTCGGTCGTAGCAAACTGATCTTGCCGCACTTGCTCTACAGGAACTGGCTTTGGTGCTTCGGCTTGTTTCTGTTCGCGTTCCCACTTGCGCTGTTCTCGTGCAAGCCGCTTACCGATGGCCGCGTCCAAATCCTCCTGGGTAAATACCTTTGGAGTTTCTTTCGGCTCACCTTCGGGTGCTTCTACTGCTTCCGGCGCATTTACTACGGGTTCAGGCGCAGCCGTTGCGTCCTGTTCCGGCGCGGGCACTTCCGCTATTACTTCGTCAGACATGGCTCGATTCCTTGGAATCCCCAGTGAAACCTCACTGGTAAGGTTTGGTTATTTACGTTCAATCCAATTCAGTGTGGCTTCATCCCACGCATACATTTTGCCATCAGTAGGCATCGGGGTGGGAGATTCCCATCGGCAAGTTTGCTCGTTCAACAACCACGACGGATACGGAGTTGGCGCAATGAAAGCGTCCCGTGCTGCGTCAAAGGTGTAGCCGATACCCGCGTAGTTCTTTCGCATATTGCCATGATAACTAGTCTGCTTCCAGTCACCGCCCAGCAAACGCTCACAGAACGCAGCGCCTATATGCTCTAGTTCAACGCCTTCTGCGTTTGCAGTATCCGCATTGCCGACCACGATCACTTGAGTGACCAAGCCGTTTTTAATTTGTGCAAAGTGTGCCATTAGAAAGTTATCGAGCCGGAACCCGTCCATTTATACACTCGGTAGCCGCCAGCTACCGTAATGGTTGGCGAACCCGTTGTTGAAGTTGCGGCAGGGAAAGCGTCTGAATACCGGACGATTACAATGCCTGAACCGCCAGCCCCGCCGCTAGCAGACGCGCCGCCAGCGCCGCCACCGCCGCCGCCTGTATTTGCAGTTCCGGCAGCGCCAACGCCGCCAGTGTTTCCGTTGCCACCACCACCAGTGCCACCTGTTCCGGCTGTTCCGCCATTTGCACCACCACCACCACCACCGGCATAAGTTACCGACGATCCGCTGATGCTGCTGGCAGTGCCTACGCCGCCATTACCTCCAACCGCAGGGTCTTTGTTGCCATTTGCGCCAACCGCACCGGCACCGCCACCACCACCACCGCCTAGATTTGTGCCGTTGAGCGAACCGACACCGCCATCGTTTCCTTGTGACGGTGATGTTGACGGAGTATTTCCTGTGCCGCCAGCGCCACTGACCGGCCCACCACCGCCGCCACTGCCGCCGTTACTACCCGCTGCGCCTTGCCCACCATTACCGCCGCCAGCAGAAGTAATGGAAGAAAAAACACTAGCAACGCCAACGCTACCCGTAGCGCCGCCAGCGCCAACGGTTACTGTGTATGGGGTACCAAGAGCTATCGAAAAACCGGTTGCCGTTCTAAAACCACCCGCACCACCGCCCCCTTGCCCGTTACCACCTGACGCGGCTCCACCCCCACCGCCAGCAACGACAAGGTATTCAACCGCAGAAAGCACGTTTGTAGCCTTGCGAGTAAAAAAGAAATTAGGGGCAGCAAACATTATGCGAACGCCTGTGCGAAGGTGCCATACCAAACCGAGGCTATACACACAAAGCTAAGAATGTCCACGCCGGTTGTGGCCGTTGTGGTGATCGTCGGAACGGTGCCGCCCGGCCACTTAACGCCGGTAAAGGTTGCTGTGCGCGACCCGGTTCCGTCTTGAATCAGACGCACAATAAACGAAGTGCCAGAAGTTGCAGTCGGCATTGTAAACGTGCAGTTACCCGTCAACGTGTAGGAAAGAACCGTCCCGCTTGCAAGCGCGATGGTCTGCGTGGTCGATGAGTTGACAATGGCTGGCGCGGTTTCAAGGTAGGCCGTAACAGTTGGATTTGTCAAAACCGGCGTAGTCAGCGTCTTGTTCGTCAGCGTGTCGGTCGTAGCCCGGCCTACCAAGGTGTCGGTAGAGGTCGGCAGTGTGAGTGTGCCGGTATTTGAGATAGTCGCAATAATCGGCGCGGTTAGCGTCTTGTTTGTCAGAGTGTCTGTCGTAGCCCGGCCAACCAATGTGTCCGTAGAGGTCGGCAGTGTAAGCGTACCGGTGTTTGAAATCGTGGCTATGATCGGCGCGGTTAACGTCTTGTTCGTCAGCGTGTCCGTTGTAGCCTTGCCCACTAGGGTGTCTGTAGAGGTCGGCAAGGTCAGCGTCGGCGTGCCGGCCACCGCAGGCGTTACAATCGTTGCGGTGCCCGACGTGCTGCCCGTTATGGCTACAGCTGTGCTGCTAACCGATCTACCTGCGGTCAAATTGCTTACCGCAACATTGACGGTGGTGCCGGACTGAACAATCGGCAATACCTCTGCGCCCGTTAGCGGCGTAGTGGCTGCGGCGAGCGATGAAATTTTTACGTTAGCCATAATTTTTTAGGACTTCATAATGTAGCAAAGCGCGTAATACGGCGGGAGGTTCTGGTTTGTGCCGCTAACGCTTCCAACCGGAACTGCGTTAGTGACGCTGGCGAAACCGGTGCTTGATGTAATCGCGCCCAACGCGGTATTACTTCCCGCGCCGCCAGAGAGCGCCGTGCCGGCAGCACCATAGGCCGTGGTGGTGTGCGTGTGCCCCGCGTCTGTGGCTACGTGGGTGTGAGTAACAACAACCGCGTCAGCAGTGCCGCCCGTTGCATTTACGGCGTATGTTGACCCGGCGCCTACGACAAACCGATCCCGAAGGTTTGGTGTGCTTAAGGTGCCGTCGCACAACAACCAGCCGGTCGGAATAGACAAGACACTTCCGGACCACAGAATAATCATGCCGGCAACAAAACTGGCCTGCATGGTCGGCAAAGCACCGACGCCGTTGCTGGTCAACACTTGCCCCGTAGTGCCTACCGAGGCTATGGATTGCAGTGCCCCCGTGGCCGTAGTGCCGCCGCATATCACCGCATAGGCCGTAGCCGTTGCACGCCCGGTGCCGCCTGACGGAACCGGCAGAGGGTTACCAATACCCGCCATGCCGGAAATATCGTCGGCACTCCACAACTGAACATCGTCGGTGGTTTTCAATACAAATTTGTACGCGACGGTGATATCTAGCCAAACTTCGGTGGTGCCGGAAACACGCCCCGCTGAATCCAATTCAATCGGGTTCGCATTAGCGGTTGCGCCGGTGCTACTGGTGTACGTAGTTTGCGGCGTCGTAGTGCCTGCGGCGTAGGTATACAACCTGCCGCCGGACAAGGGCACGCCGTTGGAATCAAAAAACTGCCAACCCGCGCCAGCAACTGGAGAAAGACCGACGGTCATCTTTGCTTACTCATAAATGAATGTTAATTCCATTGTGCCCGCAGTCAACACATATAGGCCCCGGCTAAACCCGATGCCGCTATCCGCGCCACTTAACGCATAATTTTCCGCGGCCTGCGGGGTTAAAATGCTGATGATCGTGCCGTCTGCCGCTGTTTGTGTTGCTGAGTCATAGACCGTTATGCGCGGCGTGGCTGATGCAGAACTACAAAATATACCCTTAAGTTTGCCAAAGCCCACTTTAATCGTGGTCTTGTTCGGCACACTGGCAGTCACGCTTAGCTGGTAGTAATGGGCCATGTTTGTTCCTATTCGTAAATGAACGTGACACCAACAGTGCCGCCGATCACTACATACAAGCCCTTGCTAAACCAGATGCCGCCATCGTCACCCGTCAACGCATACATTGTGTGTGCGCCAGGCACAAACTCCGCAATTATCGTTACCGCGCCCGTAGCCGCCGTTGCGGAGTCATAGACCGCAATGGTCGGCGTGGCAGACGCGGTGCTGCACATGATGCCCTTGAGCTTGCCAGCGCCAACTTTAATTTGCGTGGTTGCGCTGATGTTTAGATAGTTTGATGCCATGATTTATCCTATGCCAAGAAGCGCAACTTGTAGAGCGTGCGAAGATATATTTCGACAATGTTGTCGATAAGCTGTTGCAACGAAGAATCAGATTTGTCGCACACATCATACCGAATCAATTCAATTTCTTTCAGTTGATCTTCCAGAAACTCAATAATGTTGGTCGTTTTCTTGGCCGACATAAGCGAGATTGGGCCAATCAGACCATTCCGGCCTTGGTAGGCTTCGGCAAAGTCGTCGGCAGCGCCCACGATACGATCGTAAAAGATGTTCAGGGCTACGTGTTTGGCGTAGCTGCGGGTGTTCAAGTGGACGCTGTGCGCCACATCGCGCGCTAGGAACAGCATCCCTACAAAATCACATGCTTTGGTCACTGTGGCATCCCCATCGGTGGCATTTGTTGTGGCATCTGTTCCATACCTTGCGGTGGCATTTGTTCCATGCCCTCTTGCGGCATTTCGGCCATACCCGGCATGTCGGTGTCACGTCCTGGCATCTCGCTCACCAGATCGCCCGAGGTAATCATGCCATGCACGGTTCCCAAGACTATATCCTGAATCTGTTCTGGCGACATGCTGGCCTGCACCGCGCTGATACGTTTGGTTTCGGCGTCGTAGGCTTTGACCTCGGCCTCAAACTGTTTGACCTGCAAATCTTGCGCTTCCATCGACTTGTTGACGTTTTGCAACATCATGTGCATCTGATCCATCTCTTTAGCCATCGCTTGCATCTGCTGATTGGCTGCTTGAAGTGCCGGATCGTCCTCGTTGGACAGCAGTTTCGGGTCGATGGTCTTGGCAAACCGTGCGGCCATTTCCTGCGCGCCCGGCCAATCCATGTGTTTGATGAACAGGTCGCCGGCCACCGCCCACAGTTGCGGGTTGCCTTGCAGCAGTTGGCTCATGGCGTCTAACGACTCTTGCCGTTTGGTCATGTAACTCGGGCCGGTCGTGACCGCCACGTCGTAGGTGCCAACACCGGGGTTATAGATTTTCTTGATGACGATGCCGCGCTCGTCCTGAATCTTCTTGACCGGCATCGGTTGCGTCGGGTCGATAGCCGCTTGATCCGTTTCGCCGTCTATGCCGATGATGCGGGCAATGCGTTGCGTGTCGTAAATCTTTGGGATCAGATCGACCAGTTGCCGCGTCGCGTAGCGAATGGCGCGCGCCAGGTTGTCCACATAATGGTAGGTGCCGGTATCCGACTGCTTCTCGCGCGCCAGAATCGCCCGCCCGGAGCGTTCGTTGCTGGTGGCGCCAAGGCTAGAGTCATACTGGCCTGTCGAACTTTTAATGTCGTCGGATGCGCCCGCTTTAGCTTGCAGGAGGCCACTGGAGGCCATCGGCGGTTGCGCCCGCGACGGTAGCGGCAATGGCCCGCCCTGGCCGTCGGTTACGTCGGGGTTGACTTCCAGATACGGCCAGTTGTTGATGTTGGCCGTTTTCCACTGTTGCTCGTAACCCTCAAACTGACCGCCGTAGCCAATAAACGGTGCCTTTGGCGCCAAGGCCAGCATTTCCGCTTCTTGGCTTACCCAATAGTTATACATGCGCTGCGCGTCTTTGGCGTTTCGCACCAGACCGCTAACATACATACGGCCATCAATCTCAAATTCGTTGCCGACCACGCGGATAACGGGGATAAATTTGCCCATCCAATCGCGTTTTTCTAGTATCTCAAAACCGTTGGTTTTGCACCATTTGACCGACCTAACGTCCACATCCCGCGTCTTTATCGGCTTCAAACCCATCATTTCGGCTTGCTTTGCCTCGGGCGAACCGGCCATCGCGGTGATGCCGCTGTGATACTGGTGCAGTTTCTTGGCTTCATGCTCAATGTAGAAGTATTCCGCGATCCGTACCGTGTCTTGGTTGATCCACGCGCTCAGTTGCCCGTCGCCCACGCCGTATTGCAGGCTGGACAACGTAGCCGCGTCTGGAAACTGGCGTTCGTAGTCCTCTTTGGTGATTTCTTGGCATATAAAGCACCATTCGGCGTCCGAACCGCAGGGGTCTTGGATCGTTGGGTCCATATAGACGCTAAAACTGTCGCGTATGCGCCCAATTCGCAGGTCTTGGTCAAAGCTGTCGTCGTTGCAATACTCGGTCAGGATGCGAAAGTAACCCTCGCCAAACGTTACCTGGTTGTCGCAGGCCGTGTCATAGGCTACGTCGGCGTCCGAGATATACTCAATGTGCCGCACAATGCCGTTGAATATCTCGGCCACCTCAATGTCGGCCTTGTCGTCAGCGGGAATGACCTTGCCGCTAGGCCGGTTCTGCCGCTGGTCGTTGGTGACTTGCAGGACGTGTTGCGGCAACTTGTTGATGGTCAGGCACGGGCGCGCATTGATCGTCTGGCCTTGCACTGAACCGCGTGTTGCCAGCACGTCTGCCGGCCATTGCCACTGGTTGTCGGGTGAGGCCGCACGAAAGCGCAGGTCGTCCAGTTCGTCCTCGCGGCTGTCCGAATACGCCGAGATCGCCATTGTCAGGCGCGTACGCATCGTCGCCAGCATCTCGCCGTTGCCACGGTCGGACTTGGTGCCGCCCGACGCTACGGCGCCGGCTTCGTTAATGCCTGTGTCCTGATAGGCCACTATTTAACCTTCTTCTTGCCCGCCGCAGCGCGCTTGACGGAATAGGCGATTGCCACGGCCTGCTTGACCGGCTTGCCCGCAGCCACTTCAGCCCGAATGTTTTTTCGGAAGGCGGCGGGAGATTTTGACTTAACGAGGGGCATGTTAGCGTTTCTTTGCAGTTTTGGCCGATTGCTTGAACGCCTTGGCGGTCGGCGCACCGGGGGCACTTGGCTTACGCATCTTCTCTTTGCTGCCCGCAGCGATACGGTCGCGTTTGGCGTTGATGTTGGCGTAGAGTCCAGGTTTCATATCAGCACTTCCACCGTTTAAGAGAGGCTTTTGCGCGTTCTGCCGGGCCTTTGGCCTTGGCTACCACGCCAGACATTCTGGCGCAAAACGATGCTTTGCGCCCTTTGTCGGCAGCAGTCTTGGGGCTAGGCGCGGGGGCTTTCAAATTGCTGCCGGTCGCCGCGTTATACTTAGCGCGCCCTTTGGCGGTCAGGCCGGCGCCTTGGCTAACGGAACGTTTCTCGCCACGGCCAACGGATAACGACACGCTTTTCTTCATGACCCCATCCATGAGTTAGTTACGGCGTTTGATTGAGAGTTTACGCGCCGCACAGGCTCGCGGTATTCGCGGTGCGCGACGGGGAAGGCAAAGGTGACGGCCAGCGCGTCAGCGGCATCCGGTGAGGCTAGTCCACGACTACGCATCTCTTTTTTCCCCTCAAGGAAAATCGTGCCGCTGCTGTTAGGCTTTTTCATGGGGCCGACCAGATCAGCTTTTAGCTGGCGGTCGCTTGGAATGGATGCTGTTTTCAACCAATCCTTCATGGTGCCCCACATTTCCGCCCGCTTGTTGCCCCACATAATAGAGTTCTTGGCCTTCCAGCCAAAGTTTACCCCGCGTACCTTATAACGCTGCTCCGTCAACCTGTCAAGTATGCCGTAGCCGAGGCCACCTTCGTCGATTACCGACAGGATCGGCTTGTATTCCTCTATGGCGTCGATCACCCGCCCAACAATCGTCATGGTGTCCTCGCCCGAGTAGCGTTTGATTGCCACAATGTCGCGCCCCTGGCGCACCACCAGCACGGTTGAGTCGGCGCCCCCTCGCGCCGGGTCGATCCCTAATACTATGGGTGCGGTGGTGTCCTTCCACTTGTCGCGGTTCATGGCGTCCTCGACCAGCATGGGTTTGATGAACTGATCCTCGCCCGCGTCGGGGAATTCACCATACACCTCAACCTTGGCCTGCGGTGAGTCTTCGCCATACTCCGCAATAATCTGCTCGTATACCTTCTTGTCGGTGTCCTCGACGGTGCGCGCGTCCACGCTGCGAGTGTTCCAGAAGGCGCGCTTGGCGTGGAAACACTCAAAAAAGTAGCCCTCGTTGCGGCGCGGGTTGCTGAAGGCAAACCAATACCGGTCTGGCGTGTTCTCGGTAAAGAACCCCGCGCCCACCTCCCATATCGGGTTGGGGATACCGCTTGACTCGTCAAAGATCAACATCATGCCGTCTTGATTATGCACACCCGCGTAGCTGTCCGGATTCTCCGCCGACCAGAGTTTGCCCTCTGCCGCCCAGTAGCGTGTGCCTTTCTTCAGGTCGCGCTCGACTAATTCGCACAGCCACTGCGCCGGCACCAGCTTCGTTGCGCTAATCTCAAACCAGTGGTTGTTGATGGTCATCGCTGCCCACTTGGTCAGCTCAGCCCAGGTCACCGACCGCAGTTGACTCTCCGAGTTGGCGCTGATGACGATGCTGCCACCGATGCGGGTGGTCAGCATCCACAGCACCAGCCAACTGACCAGTGCCGACTTGCCGATCCCGCGCCCGCTGCTAACGGCTTCCCGCAGGGTGTCCATCTGCACCTTGCCTTTGTTACCTTGTATATGCGCCTTAATGTCGCGCAGCACCTGCCGTTGCCACGCGCGCGGGCCTTTGAACTTATGCAGCGGGGTGTTCTTCTGCCCCCACGGAAACGCAAACAACACGAACGCCTCGGGGTCGTCGGCCAGTGCCGGCGACCATAGCTCCACCATCAACTTCTGTTCTTCGTCGGACTTATAGATGGGCTGTTGCATCGGGTTCCACGTGGATCATCCGCGCCGGGGGGCGCCGGTGCGGTTGCGCGTCCTCAACCTCGACTGCTTGGCCGTCGATCACCCTTGCGCGGGCTTCCTCAAGGGCGGTTAGCACACTGATCTTCTGATACACGTCCACACTGATCTCGGTCTTGGCCGTCCAACCGTGCACGTGTTGCAGGATCGCCAGGCTCGCTTTAGCGTCGCCCTGTTCCGACGCCTCGTTCAGTCGGCGGGCGGCTTGCATTTCGTTGTCGGCCTTGCCCTTCTGCGCGGCCATCTCGGCCAATGGGTCAAATTGGCACAATTGGCGATACTCCGTGGGGAGCATCCCGGCCGCTAGCGCCAGTGAATCCCCTTTTAAACCTAAATTTGCAGCAGTGTATATGGCGTTCAAGCGTTGCTCTGTCGCCTTGACAACGCGCGGTGTGAACGGGAGTGACTTGAACATAGCCCGTTTATAGCACGACTGTTTCTTGTTTGCCAATATGACAATTTTGCCTATGTTTGCTTGGCATACAATTTTTGCAAGGTATTGATTGTTGACTCGGATGCTTTAGCTTCAAAATCTACCACCATAAATGACCGCGATACCGCGTATACCTCCCGTGCCAATTCAAACACAACCTTAAACGTATCCAACGCAACAAAAGCAAAAATATCGCACGCATCTTGGTTAGCTGGTAAACCACTAAATTTATACGCCGGCGTATCCCCCGCCCGGCCTTCGGTAGCACACGTTGTAGTTTTGACTTGCACAGTAAAGAAATGCCCCCGCCCAAAGTCTCCGATAACATCGTATTCGGCGGTGTTACACGCCGGCAAAACGGCAAAAACGCCGCACCGTTCCAATACCGCGCAGACTAAGTATTCTCCCGCAGCGCCGGTATGCCTGGGCACGTGGGTTTGGTTTGCCCAAGGGCCGTAACTGTCGCGCGCGGCGGCGCGCCTGCTGGTCTTAGCCGCCAGAGTTTCCGGCGGTAAAACCGCATACGAGGGTGCTAAGTCTTTAACGCTCACTGTCGTAGGCAATCCGTTTTTGCTTAGTGTGACGCGACCGGACTTAACCGGTATGGGCCGGGTGGTGCGGGCGTTTCGGACGCGGCCTTCTGGCGATATTTCGTATAGCCCTTCGTAACCAGTGATTGGCTTAAACATACCAAATTCCTAATAAAAAATAAAAATAATTTTAGCACATCTTTTTTAATTGTAGCTGTTTATTTTTCAAATTGTTCACAAACGATGCCGTGACCGACACGGCCAGCGCAAGGCCCTCCCTCCCCCCATGCTCCAAGTTAGTGTGCCCTCACTTCAAAGTTAGTGTGCCCTCACCTCAAAGTTAGTGGGCACTTACATCAAAGCCGGGATCGCATTGGGTTAGTGGGCACTCACAGACTGTCACCTGGTAGCCTGCAACATGTAGTTTTTTGTATGTAACCTCCTTGCAGTTTGCATGTAGTCGCCTTGCAAACGTGCATTGCGGGCTGGGCAGTTATGGGCACTATTGGCAATATTGTCATGCCGGAAAAATCGCGCCCAAAACGGAGGAGATTACGCGCCAGTGCCATATATATACTTTTTACAAAAATCAGACTACTAACTAGAGACTGCCAATAATGCCAATCTCCCTATGAAAACGGGGCGTTTTTAGGCTACCCTAACTAAGTGCCCATAAACCGTCGCATCATTACCCAGGGTTGCCCGCTTCAAAATATTTGTATGTAAAAACCTTGCAAAGTGTAAATGGGTATGATGTAATGAATCCGCTGTCCAAGAATCTAACCTAACCTAACTGCAAGGGGTTTACATGCAAACTATCAAAAACACTGCCGCGCTTTTCCTAATCCTGACCGGTCTAATGATGCCTTTTTTGAGCTTGTTTCTAGTTTCAAATATGGAAACCGGCCTAGCGTTTATGATTGCCAGTTTCTTCCCAGTCATGCTTGGCTTATGTTTTCTGGAGCTGTAATGGACGGCGCCCTAAAATCTAAACGCTTATACCCGGCATATACTACGGCGCAGTTGCACGAATTCGTGCGCGAGCCAGGCAATACCAACGCGCAACAAGAGAAGTTTCAATTGGCAATACGCCAGCGCGACCCGGCATCGCAGGATTACATACCGCCGTTTATCGTTCCGCAGCTGTAAACCGTAGTAAACCGTGCGCGCTAACCTAGCGCGCGCGGATTCTTTAGTAACCTAAACTCGAAAGGTATCACCATGAAAATCTACGCTCAATTGTCAGCTTTGCACACCGTCGCATGTTTTGCAGCAAAAGACGATATTCGGTACTATCTAAACGCCGTGCGCGTTGAGGCATCGCCAGTGCAAACGCGCTTTACTGCCACCGATGGACACTGCGCGGGCATGCTGCGTACGGCACAGGATAATGAAGAGATCGACGGCGCCGTGACTATCCTACTGCCAATTGATATCGTCAAAGCGGCGAAAAAGGCCAAAAATAACTGCGATGCATTGGTAATCGAAACCGCCGACGGTAAAACCGGCACGCTGGCGGTTGTCGGTGGCGTGTCGATCAATTGGACGGCGGTGGACGGTACTTTCCCGACAATGGCGCGCGTTATCCCGGCGCAGGCAAGCGGCGAACCGGCGCAGTTTAATCCAGAGCTAATAGCCAAGTTTGCCCAGGCGCAGAAAATCGCCAGTGGCAGTAAAACCGCATTTCCGCATTTTTGGTATAACGGCGCAAACGGCACGGCGGTTACATTGTCCGGCGTTTACGCGCACGATTTTACCGGCGTGATACTGCCCTTACGCGAGGAAAAATGCCTTACAAAATACGCCGACTATCGCGCGCCGGAGTGGGCGCTTGGCGACGTCGCGCGGACAATTGACGCGCCGGTAGCGGAACCGGTAGCGGCCTAGCACGCGACTTATAGCGCCCGCGCAAGCGGGCGTTATGGGGCGCGCGTTATGCGAGCCGACAATCTAACCTAAAGGGTAAAATCATGGACAATTTATATCAATTCGAACGTATAAAAAACGATGGCAATGGAAACCCGCGTTACGTGTGCCATTTCTTGGCGTTGCTCACGCGTGAGGAGTTAGACCGCAGCGGGGATGAATGGATACCGGTCAGCACAAAATATACCCTGGCGTTGCATCGCGCGCGCAAGATCGGCGGGCGCAAGTTTCACAATAAACAGTACGGCGGCGGTATTGTGTTCCAGTGCTACGGCCCGGCGGACATTGTGCCGGTTATTGAGAAACTCAAAGCGGCGGCGCCCAAATGATTACCGTTGAGATTAATTAACGATCAACGGCCCGCCCGCGTGCAGCAGAGAGCCGCGCGGCCTGCGCGAAACCACCGCGACGCGGGCGGGCCACCCTACCACCACCACGAGAGGAAAATAGCATGAAAATTGAATACAGCGCATCGGTATATACCGCAGCAGGATGGCGCAGTGTCACCATTACCGCCGACGCGGCGCAGGTTAGCGCAGGAATGGCGCGCGTTGACCAGGTGACGGCAATCGACGGCGCGCCACCAGTCGGCTATACGAGCCGCACGGGCGCCAAACGGCAGCAGTATCACGCGGCGGGCATCGCGCAGCGCGAGATTGGCAAGCGCAAGCGCATCGGCACCTGCAAAATTTTACCTGAGGTGCCAGCATGACCTACCATATGCAGGATATGAAACGCGCCAGGCCGGCGCGGCCTGGCGAGATATTCGAGGCGCTGGTCGCTTTGTCTGTAACGGTAATGGCAACGGCGCTGCTGTTGGCGCTGGCCGTTTGCTTAACCTAACCACGAGGAGCTATAAATTATGACGCATATTAGGGCTGAAAATTGGTTACGTGAGTTAACAAAAGCCGTACAAAACGAGCATTTAACCCAAAATCAGGCGTACGCGGAGGTTTTCGCGGAAATGGAACACGGCGACCACGAGCCGGAAACCGAAACGCTATATTTTAATTTTACGAGGGGGATAACATGCAATTGACGACAGAGGAAAGCGAACGCGCTGCGTATGCGGCGAACGATACGCCCCTTGCGCTAGCCTGGGGCCGGATAATTGATCTAGAAAATGAAGCGTGCGAACTGCGGGCGCTGGTCCGGGAAGCAATCGAAAATACGGCGCGCATGCGCCGGGCGGCGGCGCGCAAGGATTACGGCGTCGAATCGACCGACGCCGACGCCGACGCCGATGCGGAGAGCTGGCATTGGCGCGCGGAAAAAGCGTTAGCGGACGACGACGCATGATCGCGCTGTGCGTGCTGCTGGTCATCGCGCTAATGGCGATTATGTTTGATCTGTAAACCGTAGCAGAACAAAAGACAAGGGGCCTCACGGCCCCTTGTCTATTTCACAATCCGCACGCCGGCGGCGGCGGGCGGCGCCTCAATCATGCGCCGTAGATCGGATTTGTTATACCGTGCTGCAACATCGGGCGCTGCGAAAATGTGCTTTTTCGTCGACAGGCCCACGGCGGCGAGGCGCCCGCAGTCCTGCCAGCCGGCCTCTTTCAGCGCGTGTAGTAGGGCGGGCTGTGGCACCTTGACGCCCGACGGCGCCATGCCGGCGAGGCGGTCGCATATCGGGTGAAAGGGCGAGCCGATCACGCCGGCAGCGAATTCGCCCTGTCGCGCGCGCATCATCTCGACCAGGAACGATTCGGCCATGCTCATCCCATGTTCGATTAGGTTCTGTTTGAATTCCGTTTCGCCCGGCGCGGCGGCGGGGTTGAAAGCGGACAAGTTACGGCGCGCGAGCCAGGCGGCGACGGCGGCGAAACCGCCGGCCTGATACCAGGCCCACAACGCAGCGGCGGCGGCGGGCGCCATCCTTGGCGCGCTCGACCATACGCAGAACCAGCGGCGGTCCTGCGACGCGAGCGAAATCGGCACGGGGTCGTTTGAGAACGCCAGCACCAGGCACCGGTTCACCATATCGTACGGGTGCAGGCCCTTGCGGTTGATCGACAGCATTTCGGGCGGCGCGGCGATGATCGGTTTCAAGCGGTTCGCCAGCGCCCGGCGCTCGCGGGCGTCGGGTTCCTTCAGTTCGTTCAAGATAATAATCTCGGCTTCGAGAGCGTAGCCCCACTGCGACGACAGGGTGTCGTTATCCATGATGCCCCGGTTGCGGAGTGCCGGCCCGCAGACGGCCCACAGCAGGGGGGCCCATAGGGTATCTTTGCCGCAGCCCTCATCCCCCGCGTGCAGGACGGCGTGGTTGATCTTCGTTCTAGGGTTCTGGAGCTTGCAGGCCATGACGTTGTAGAGGTGTTCACGCTCGGCGGGCACCGGCACCAGCGCCTCGACGTGTTGGAGCCAGGGCGATATATCGACCTCGGCCTCGCGGTTGATCGGCGGGCGGGCGTCGCGCCAGCGGTTGCCGAAAACATCGCCGTCGCGCGTCACCAGCACGGCGTCGCCCGCGGAATAGGTGATGCCCACCAGTGCGGGCGCGCCCATCGCCTGACGGTTCTCGTCGTAACAGATCGACGCCTCAACACGGCGCGAGCCACCATTCGAGCCGGCGTGGATGGAGTAGCAGGGAATGTGACGGAACAGCGCGTTGAAGGTCGTGCGCCCGACCTCGCGGCGGTCGGTCATGTCAAAATACGCCTCGTCCGACTGCACATAGGCGAAACGGCTATACCAACCGGTCTTTTCGACGCGGCCTAACTCTTTGCGCTCAACCGCGGCAATCATGGCGCCCGCGTCGGTGTGAACGCTGAACAGGTCGCCGGGCTTCAGTTTAGCCAACGCGGCCTGCATCACGGGGGCCAGCAGTTCCGAGCGTAGCCCTGGCGCGTGTGCGGGCCCGCCCTCTGACGCCACCCACTCAAGGAAGGCGACGCTATCCCATTCGAGGCAATGCTCATGGAGGCACGTGTAGGCCCGATTGACGGGCATGTAGCGCCCTTCGATCTCGCCGGTCGTGTGCGCGGCGGCGTTGGGGCAGACCACACCCCACCAACCGGCGCTGTTGCCGTGGGCGGTCAGGTGCCCGGCCTCGGACAGCCACGCCAGCACGTCGTCGGTGCCGTCGTCGTCCAAGTTGACGCGGCGTGCGGTGGCGGTGTCGGCCTCGGCGGGCGTGACACCTAGCGCAGCGCAGATTTCGGCTAGCGTATACTCGCGCGCTGGTTCAAACTCCACCAGCACCGACGCCCACGCGTCGCGGCCTGGCTTCAAATTGACGGACCCCGGCAGACGGAAATTCCGCACGGGGTTGGTCGCCCCGCCGTCGGTGTAGCCGGCCTCGGCTATCGCGGTGATGGCGGCGCTAAACTCGCCGCAGGACGGCTGTTCACTGAAAACATAGCCATATTGGAAGTTGCCTGGGGAGGTTTCCATGCGCCACGTCGGCGGCAGGGGCGGCACTTTGGCCTTGGTGCCCACGTCGTCCAGCACCAGCACCAAGCAGTGGGTGCAGTTGGCGGCACTGGCGCTCAGTTTGCCGTCGCGCATCCGGTCGAGTATGAAGCTGCCGGTGTTGCCATACCACGCTCCGCCGGCGCGGTATTTTTCAGGTAGGAAAGGGGGCCAGGTGTAGCTTTCGACACCCTTGACGGTGCGCGGCTTCTGTTTGACAATTAATGCGGTTTCCCCCGCCGGCGCCAAACCGGCAACAAAATCGATAAAATCCATGTTATAGTCCTTCTGAGTTGGTGGTTGGTCTGACGGCCTGCGGTTCCTCCCCCGCAGGCCGTCGCTTTTTGTGCTAGCTACTTTCCGTATCGGGTCTGCACCTTAATCTCCACGCCCAACGGCAGGCCAGCGGCCCACACCGGCGGCGTACACATTACCTCACGCAGTCGGGCAGCGGTCGCATCGCCTAGCGCCTCGGGGCACTCAATGACAATCTCGTCGTGGATATGCAAAACCACATCCTCCAGTTGGCGCAGCGAATGGCGCAGAATATCGTTTGCCGTGGCCTGCGTAATGTTCTCGACGGCCAGACCGCGCCACAGACGGGCGCGCGGCCATTCGGTTGCGTCAGCGGCGGGTTTCCACGACGCCTTAGCGTAGGACACACCATCATTTTCTAAGCGGGCGAAGGGGTAGCATAGCACCCGACCCGACGGCAGGGAATACCAAAGATGCTGCCCGTCATAGAGGTAACAGACGCGTCCGGCGGGGCACTCATGCCCTTTATGGCGTAGAGCGCGGGTATAGGCGGCCTCCAAGTCTTGGCCGTGCTTCATCGCCCACGGGTTGGCAACGCGCCAGGCGTTAATGGCGCGGGCGATTTCCCACTTGGTCATCCGCACACCGTAGACGCGGCCAAAGGTTTCGAACGAACCGGCACCACCGAGGAAGCCCAACGCCAGCTCCTGCACCTTGCCAACCTGACGTTGCTCTGCTGTTATGTTATTGTAGGTCGTGGCGTTGAACACAGAGGTCGCGTTGACTTTGTAAGGGTCGAGGCCCGACCGGAACACGTTGAGCTTGGCCTCACCGGCGGCGCAGTTGGACAGCCACGGATTCACACGGCCTTCAATCGCCGCCCAGTCTGCAACGACCAACACGTTACCGGCGGCGGGCATGAGCGCCGGGCGTAGCATCCCCTTTAGCACGTCGGTCACGCGCTTACCGTATGATGGCACAATTTGGTGCCCGCGCACCATTGCCTGCCGCACGGCGTCGGGTTCGCGGGCGCACTTGCGGGTGAAGTTATGCAACTGAACTTGATAGCTGGATGCCCTACCGGTGGCACTACCGCCGGCAAAGACGAACGCACCGCGCACCCGTTGGTCGTCCACGTCGGCCAGATCGGCCAACCGCTTGAACTTGGCGACACTGGACGCCCACAGGTCGTCAGCGCACTGGATTACGTCGGCCACGGCGGGCGGCACCTCGTCGGGGTTTTCCTCGGCCAGCACCAAAAGATTAGCGCGCACGGTCTTGTCAATCGAATACTTGACCTCGCCGTCAACGTGCAGGGTCATCAACTTGACGGCCTCGGGGCCGACGCGGGCCTGCACCCAGGCGCGCATTTTGGGCGACCGAACACTGGTAATGGCGCCATCGGTCACATCATGGACGATCTGCTGGATTTCGACCAGTTCGGCCTCGGCGTAGGTCATGGCGGCGCGGCACAACGGCACGTCCACCAGCACGCCCCGGTCGTTGATGCGCTCGTTAACGTGGTAGTCGGCCAGTTCCTCGTCGGACAGGTCACGCAGCGCGCCGCTAATCTCGCGCATCGCCCGCACGTCCTGCTCGCAATAGGCGATAAATTCGGCCATCAAGTCGGGGTCGTTGTTGAACGTGCCATCCGCACGCGGGATCGACAGCAGGCGAATAAGCTGCGCGCCGCGATGGTCTTTCTTCATGGACGCACCGGCGAAGCGGCCTACGTCCTCCAGACTGCCCGGCGCACAGTTAGCGCGCGCCTGCGCTGCGGTGCAGTAGAACTGCGTCAAGGGCGGCTCGGGGATACCGAACATCGGGCACAGGACATACCAAAAAATCAGACGCTCGAAAGCGGCGTTGTGGGCGCGGATTTGCGCGTCGCCAATCGCGGGGAAAGCGTCACCGGGGCGCCACGTCTGCACGTCGGCACCGTCGAACGCGTAGGACATGCACAAGACCTCAGTCGAGGCATCGCGCGCGTAATTGTAAACGCCAGCAGCGGGCAGGTTGCACCGGCTGCGGGTTTCAAAGTCACACCAGAAGATTGTCATATCAAAAAAGCGGGGGCAGCGGAGGTTCTCACTCCGCATTTCTTTCCGCTAACGGAACCCCCAACCCTTTTTACGCCGCTACCCGACGGCGACGGCCAGCCGGCGCTGCCGCCGGTTCCGGCGCGGGGGCCGGTGCCGGTGCAGCGACTGGCGCTGCGACCTTGGCAACCACGGGCGCGGCTTCACCCCCGTCGATGCTCACCCACTCCAGCACTTTGAAGATCGGGGTGTAGATGCGCCCGTAGCTCTTGTGCTGGTAATGCTCGGTGTCCAACTCAACCACCGGCACGGGTTTGGCTTGGTCCGTGTCCACCTGACCGGCAATAGCCACGGCCAACGCCTGCACGGCGCGCTTGCCGCCGACACTGGTCGTGGTGAACTTCGCTTCCATACCAACGTCCTCGCCGTTCAGGCATTTCAGCGACATGCCGACCTGCGTTTCCCAACCCTTCTTGGCGCCCGGAGGTGCGGCGTCCAGTTCCGGCAGCGGATCGCTAACCGACGCCATCTTCTCACCCAACACTTCCCCATCGCCCCACGCGATAAAGCCGTGGACGAAGGAAAACGGGTTAACCGCCCACTTCGAGCCTTCTTCGATCTCGGTCTGGTCTGCACCGAATACCCAGTGGCCGGTCTTGTCCATCTTCAAGATGACCATACCGGGCGTGCCAACGTCGGCCTCCAGCTTGCGGAGCGACGTGGAAAGGGAAGCAACAGCGGGGAGTTTTGCACCTGCGAACGTGACTATATTTGACATGATTTTCGTCCTTAAACGAGTTTAGAGAGGGCGGCGGTCAACTGCTGCCCGATTTGCAAAACCTCTGGCCGGGGGTCTGACTCCGGCGCAAAGGTTGTTCCAGACGACACCGATGCAACCAGGTCATCCGGTAACGCTTGTTTCGTCGGCTTCAGCAACTTCTCTGCCTGTGCCGGCGATACCAATTCCAACTTCATGGGGTCGATGCCAAGTGCGGCCAACGCGCCCGCCGCCTTGCCTTCATCCAGCCACTTCCGCACACTTCGTTTGGCGACCACCTTGTAGCCCGGCACGGGGGTGCCGTTCTCCATCATGGTCATCGCCAGCGCGCGCAGGTCTTTGATCCAATCCTCCAACAGATCGGCGTTGCCGAGATACGCGCCGATCGTTGCAGCGGGCAGGTTTTCTAACTGCACCTTGACCGCACGGTCTACGGCACCGGTCATTTTAGGGCATAACGGCTTGGCGGCGCACCACCGGCAATGATCGCCGACCACGATGGCCGCGTCGGGCATTGCGCTGACCTTGGTGGCCTTCTTCAACTCGCGCTCGAACGCCTTGATGCGCTTTGGGGTCGTCACCCACCGCTTGACTGCCGGCGGTTGCACGATGATGATTTCAATTTCTTCGGCGCCGTCGAACACCCACTGCGTAGCCGGTGTCCTCATCGCCGCTGCGGCATAGAACATCCCCTGCTCGTTTTCTTCCGCCGTGACCGCCACGCCATCGCCAAACTTCCAATCAAGCACAATAGCACGGTTGCCCAAACGGCCAAGTAGATCAGCACTGCCAAACACGCCCGGCATATACGTGCCAAAGCCGACCACGGTTTCGACGGCATATTCCATCACCCCCTCGGGGTCAATTGCGTCGAGTGCGGCCAGTGCGGGCAGGATTTTCTCGTTCAACAGTTCGCCCGTCAGCGTTTCGCCCTTGTAGGTCGTCCACAACATGGACTCCGGTGTAACCGTGTCGCTGTCCAGTATCGTCGCCATTGCATTGTGCAGCAAAGTGCCGCGATCGGCATAGCTGCTGCTGTCTTTCGGGGGCATCTTAGCGACCAACGCCACGGAGCCTGGGCAATTGATGACGCGCTTGGCGGTGCTGCCGCCAACAATCAGTGAATGTGAGGCCATGTTAGCGGCCCTTCCCGACGTTCAACGCGCCGCGCAACGGGCCACCCGTCCACAGAAACTCACGCACCACAACCGCACCGGCAACCAGTAACTCATGCGCGGTGTATTCGCGGCTTTTCTTTTCTATGTGACCGGGGGCAACGTAGACGGGGCGCTGGTAGTGCGGCAGGTAAGTGATGCCGTTAAGCCGGTAGGTCGTGGCGGCGGCGGTCGGGGCTGAGTAATTATCTTTCGTTTCCATTTTAGTTTCCTTGATTGAAGTGGAGGCTAGATTATAGACTGCATAAAAAATACTTGTCAAAGACTTTTTTAGCGTGTTACGATGTGAACCTAGCACAACAAGGGAGGTAAAGTAAATGCAAATCGAAACAGTAACCATATCTACTAGGGAACTACAGCAAGCGTTGCGAGATTACTGCGCGACCAACGGTGGCGGTATACCCACTACGGTCATTATCCAAAGTTACGCCAAACAGATCGTGGTGAGCCTTGAAGCCGGCGGTTCTATTGCCGCAGACGAATTCCACCATGCCGCTACGGGAACGTAAATGCTAGAAAAAGAAATTGAGAGTTATTTTGATTGGGTCGTGCAGCGCAGCGGCGGGCGCACCTACAAGTTTCGCTCACCCGCGCAGCGCGGGGTGGCAGATCGCATCGCCTGTCTGCCGAACGGGGCGACGTGGTTCGTGGAACTGAAAAAGCCCGGCGGTCGGTTATCCAAGCTGCAAGGCTTGTTTGCCGAGGACATGCGCCGCACACAACAACAGTATGCTTGCCTATGGACAAAGGAACAGGTGGACGAATGGTACTCCGGCCTTACCAAGAACTAGCCGCTGACTTCCTCTACGAGTCGGACAGGGCAATGATCTTAGCACCTGTTGGGGCGGGCAAGACCGCGCTGACGCTGACCGCTATGCGCGACATGCTGCGCGACGGCGTGGTGCAGCGGTTTCTGGTCGTCGCACCAAAGCGTGTGGCCGAGTCAGTTTGGCCGACGGAGGCCAAGCTGTGGGCACCGGGCCTGTCCTTGTCGGTCGCCACCGGCACGCCGACGCAGCGCGTTAAGGCGTTGCACGCCAACGTGCAGATCGTGGTCGCCACCTACGACAACCTGCAATGGCTGGCCGAACAGCCGTTGCAGTTCGATGGCGTGGTGTTTGACGAACTGACACGGTTGAAGAACCCGTCAGGCAAGCGGTTCAAGGCGTTGCTGAAGGTGCTGGACGCCATGCGTATTCGGTGGGGGTTGACCGGCAGCTTTACCAGCAACGGGCTGGAGGACGTATTCGGCCAGTGCAAGGTGATCGACCAGACGTTGCTTGGCCGCAGCAAGGGTGCCTTTCTGCAACAGTATTTCCATTGCATCAACCGTGACTACGGCGATTGGGAGCCGCGCGCCGACGCGTTGCCGATGGTGATGGATCGCATTAAGCCGGCCACTTTCGTCTTGGACGCGGGCGAATACAAGGACAAGCTGCCGCCGCTGCACATCGTTGAGATGCGCTTCCCGATGGAGATGACGGAATACAAGGCCATGAAGAAGGACTTTATGGTGCAGTTCCCCGACGCCCAGGCGGTTGCGGCTAACGCAGCGGTTGTGACGCAAAAGCTGCAACAGATGGCGTCGGGCTTCGTTTACGACACCACCAAAAAGCCGCACCCGACCAAGCTCGGCAAGTTCATCATGACGCAAAAGCCGGTCTGGTTTTCGGACCACAAGTTTGAGGCGCTGGCCGACCTGCTGGCCGAGAACCAGCACGCCAATACGATCATCGCCTACCAGTATCAGGAGGAACTGGCCGAATTGCAGCGCCGCTATCCTCGCGCCGCGACGTTGGACGATCCAGACGCCATCGAACGTTGGAACGCCGGCACGGTTGAACTGCTGCTGGTGCATCCAAAGTCTGCCGGCCACGGCCTGAACCTGCAATTTGGCGGGTGCCATATGATTTATCTGGCGTTGCCGTGGTCCTTAGAGCTGTTCGAGCAGACCTACGGGCGCCTGCACCGCAGCGGTCAACGGCACGACGTATGGGTTTACCTGCTACTAACGGAGGACACGGTGGACGAGAAAATACACGTATCACTATACGACAAACGTTCTTTATCTGACTTAGCTATGGGGGCACTGAAATGACGCGCAAAGAACTGGCGAAAGCCAAACTGAAGGTTGCACTATTGGAACTGGTGATCCGAGAACGACAGTATGCGGTCGCCAAACGCGGGTTAATTAAGGTGATGAAAACCATTGCCGCACTGGAGATGCAAATTGAAAAAGCTAACCTGGCGTGAACTGAACCACACCCTCGGCACCAAGACCGAGGCCGAGGTGTTGGGTATGCTCAACGAAGAACGCGCGGCCCTGCGCCGCATCGTGGTGCTGGAGCGCCTGCACCAACGGTATAACAGCCTGCGGGTGTCGCGGGAACGTATCGAAATATTGCAAGGAGCCACGGCCAAATGGAAAAGATAACCCTGACCGAATTCCGCGTGGTGCTGGAGAAGTTTATGTTAGCCCGCGCCAGATACCTAGACACGCGCACGGCCAGGGCGTCCAAAGCATGGAAAGAGGCCGATCTGGAATTAGCATTAGCCTACAACAAATATACGGGAGCCAGAAAATGACCGACGAATACAAAGCCAAGTTGAAGCTGGCAATAGCTTACCTGCGTTCCAGAAATAAATACTTGTTGGACGGTTGCGCGTGGGTGCCGACAAATGCAGCAAGCACTAATGTCGCCGCGACGATGCAGCAATATCGGGAGGAGATGAAATGAGCCAAAAGGAAAGCACTAATTACATAACGGGAAGCGGCGATAAAGCAATTCGGTATTGGCAAGACCTCGCGGTAGCCAACAGAAAAGTTGCGGAGGACAACCAGACCCGACTCACCGCCGCCAACGCGAAAATCGCAGAGCAGGCTGTGCGGCTGAATGATGCGGTGAGGGATGCAGAGAGGTATCGCCGCTTGCGGGCGTGGAGATATGAATTGTCTGCTGGACTAAACTTTCCAGATTCAGAAACGAAGTGGATTGATGAAAACGACTTAGACGCCGCAATTGACGCGGCAATGAAGGAGTGCGGGAAATGAGCGAATACGAAAACATTAAAAAAGTGAAGCGTCTTGATTTTGATCGGCTTGATTCTTTGGTAAGCGAACGACTCGGTGCGCTCAAAATCTACGCGCAGAGCATGACTGAATCAGATGTACACGATGCCATCTGCCGCGACCTGATATTGCCTTGTGTCTACACGCTGGCGCAGTTTTTGGAGTCTGTGAAGATTGATGAGGAGAAGAACACATGACATACGAGGAGTTTCAAGAATATGTACGTGCCAAGTGTTTGTACGAAACAATTTATAGCGATAGCGATGGGCGGGAAA
>Ga0304730_1000396_pt1 | contig 38389 bp, 32 predicted proteins | sample M_130628_MF_Meta_FD_190474 | JGI IMG/M metagenome (GOLD analysis project Ga0304730, IMG submission 190474) | Freshwater microbial communities from Lake Montjoie, Canada to study carbon cycling - M_130628_MF_MetaG (v2) (version 2) | ecosystem: Environmental > Aquatic > Freshwater > Lake | place...
CCTTTACCCGCTCCCAGCGTGCTAGTTCCTCAATCATTTGGCTAAAATAGGTTATTTGGGGTGTTTTGGTCCTTACCCTGGTCAAAGGAAAAGTTGACGGTGGAATTTACCGGGTCAAGTTTTGAGATGACACCCCACCCCCTCTCGCCAGCTGTCTTACGTCCATGACATTGAATACAAAGCACTTGCAGGTTTGCCTCATCGTAAACAGCGCCACCTTCTGCTATGGGTCGTATGTGGTCTATGTGTAGCTCACGGTCGAATAGTGGTACTGTCTTGCATGCATCACACACACCACCACGACGCATAAGTATGGCCTGCCTATACTTACGCCACTTGGTACTGGCATATAGGGGGTTGTTTGCCACTATCCGCTTGACTTGGGACCTATGTTTTAAATAATTCGACATTAACTACTATAACTACTATAACTACTTTTTCACTAAAACACTTCTAACACTAATATACTCTATACCTATATATAAACTTATATAAAAGTAGTAGTTAGTAGTTAATCCTTAAAAGGGTTGGGCGTTAGGGTTGATGGGTGCTAAAGCCTTGACCATGCGCACATTATCCCCTCCCGTGTGTATCATTAGTTTAAGCCCTAAAGCATTAACTACTCCGCGTATCTTATTACGTGCAAAGGGTCGGTTTGACGTTTCTAAGCAGTAACTGGTATAGCCTCGGTAAAAGTCGGTAAAGGTCATTTCCTGCCCTTCGTACATGCTTAGGGTTTCGTCGTGCCAGCTTTGTAGGCTGTTAATTGCCCTTCTAAACTCTTGCAATTCTACCACGTTGCTAGGCACTATGGTAAAGCTTCGGTTAGCCTTTAGCCTGAGTAAGCCATTATATGCCCATTGGATGATACCTGGCATTTCCTTGGTTAGCTCCTTTGCAAGGCTCCAGTCCTCACGGCCTACAAAGCTATTATTAAGGCTAATTACCATTAAGCGCCTAAACACGCCATTACTTATGTCATCCACCATAGGCAGCCCGTTGGTCGCAAATGCAAATTTTGCATATGGCGTAAAGTCGAAAGGCTTTTTATACTTTGGGTTGGCCGTCAATACTTCGCCTGCAACAGCCTTTTTAAAGCCCGTAGTGCCCGTACTGTCTTTGTAGCTTATCTCGGTGGCTATGTTCAGCCAACTGCCCGCTAAACGCTCTAAATTGCGTTGCTCGTTAAGCTCGTGCCACTCTAGGCGTGTGCAGTATGGTACCATAGCAGCCAGCACCTCTAATAAGACGCTTTTACCGTTGCCACCATCACCGTACAATACGAGCGCTTTGTGTAAGTTTAGGCTACGGTCCAGGCAATAGCCGAACCATTCCTGGATTAGTTGCGTCTTTTGGTGTGCATCTTCGTCCCCTTTAAATACGCCATCTAAAAACGCTATCCATTTAATAGGAAAAGCCAGTTGGTCGAACTCGTACGGTATGCACTCGGTTACCTTGTTAGGCACCTTATACTTTGGGTTCGTTACGAACTTTCCATCCTTTACGTAGCCATTATTAAAAGGAATTAGGTCTAGATTGTCCGGGTTAGCCGCTAGTTTCTGCGCTAAATACTCTATAATATACGTGGTCTTTGCCTGCGTGCCTTTAGCCTTTAGCATGTCAAAGCATAAGATTCCCAGTTCTTCGCGTGTTAGTTCTTTATATTCGTTTTTCTCGGCGACAAAAAAACGGCCCTTGTTGTAAAAGCCGTTCATGTCGTTTAGTTGCTGCTCTAGCCATAACGCCGCTGCGTATGGGTCCGTTAGTCCATCAATCGCTTCCATTTGTCAAAGTTTGTCTCCCAGGTTAATAAATCAAAATCTTCTCCAAGCTCCCACAAAAGCTTTTCACGTTCCAGGTTCTTAGCCCAGTAAAACGTGTTAGCGTGGTGCTTGCTGCGCGTAACGTAAAGCGCCAGCCTTTGTAAAAGCTCCGCTTGGTAATATAGCTCGTCTAGCTCTGCTTCAACAGCTGCTACCTCTTTGCGCAGGTTGCGCATGTCAAAGCCCTTAGCTTCGCTTCGTTCGAGGAAAGCTTTTATCCCTTTCATAGCTAATAAGTTCTAATGTTCCTGGCAATTCATTCATAAAGCTTCTAAGCTGCCCTACGCTATTAAATTTAAGCTCCATTTTGTTAAGCTCACGGGTCGCTCTATGCCGTATATAAATTATATAATTCATAGTACCCCGTTTTGCTTTAACATCTGCGCTATTTCGGTAGCATCCTCTACGCTTAAAACCACCAGCGTAGTCTTTCGGTTGCGCTTCCATAAAAGCACGTTATACATGCCAGGGGTGTTAGGCATGTGTTCAAGCACCGCGTGCGGGTCCAAGCCTCGCTCTACGTGCTTGCACTGTATGTAAAAAGGGTAAGTTTCTACTAGGTCTACGCCTTGTCCGTCTAGCCATTTGTTCATTAAACGGCTGGTCTGCACGTTAGGCCAAAGCGGCCGGAGCATTCTCGCCACGGCCACCTCAAACCTATTGCCTTTTTGCTTGACGTTCACCGGTCGAAAGGGTCTAACTCATTTGCGTAATCATCGCAAATTCGGTAAATCTTTATATACAATTCGTCCGGCATCTTTACAGCATAACCAGCTATAAACAAAGTAACGCGGTTTACTACCATGCGGCAGCCGTCCTCGTCGCAGTCGCGTATATACTCTACTACTAGATTCTCTTCTAGGTTCAAGTCGCCAAAGTTGTACTCCTCAATCATTTTCTTTGACTTTCGTACCAGTGTAACCAGGTCTTGATTTTGAGTAGTTGCTTTTGCTGGCCCCAAAGCTCGCTCTGCTCCTCTAGGACTGCCTCTTGCATCTTATGCCGAATTAACGACAGCTGGCCCTCAATGAAAGCGCCAAGTTCTACGCATACCGGGGTTTCAAAATTGCTCATGTGCGGTAACCATTTCGTCGTATAGGTACTTAGCAACTAGGTAAACCTCTTGTAAGGTCTTGGTAGGGTCAGCGTTTAAACGCTCCATAGCCATTTTAAAGGCCACTTGAATTAAAATGCTACGGTCTTTACCACCCGCGTTATTTGCGGGAGCTTGTGCCATAGTTAATACTTGCCCATTAAAAGGGGCAGGCGCAACTTGCTGCATGTACTCACTTACGATTTTGCCCTGGGGCGTACCGTTGCGGTCCGTCTTGCCAGTCAGCTCGTAGTTAATAGACTGACCATTTTGGAAAGCGTCTGCCTTTTTAGAATTTACCTTAAAGTGGTCGCCGTTGGCCATGCGTAGCTCGTAAGCGTACATTAAACCGTAGGCACTTTGCCATGTCCCGTCCCCGGTGGCGTGCTGTATTGTGCTAGTTTTCATAGAGTAAACGAATAATAATTATTACAAACATTAAAACGCTTCCAGTAACGGAAACGAAAGCCGCCAGGGGTAAGCCCACGCGATCTATCCAATTTAAAAATCTATTTGCCATTTTGTGTTAGTGTTGGTTAACACGGCAATAGTAATACAAAAATTTCTATTTACGAAATTTGTTTTCGTTAAGAATTTGTGGTGTTACGTCTAAAACCATGCTCTTGCTGGTTCTTCGGTAATAAAAATCTAATGTTACGCATCCGATTGGCTTGGGTGGGGCACCGCGCTCTACGTGCCATCCAAAGGCACCGTCGCCGTATTCGTCCTTATAAGTTCCAGTGCGTAGGTGCAGTACCTCCTTTAAAATAGGCATACGGTGACCATCGAGCCCTGCTTTGGTTTGGTACATTGCGTACAGCTCGTGAACGTGGCCCATCCATACGCAGTCCGCGCCTTCGATGTCGGCCATCTTACGCTGGTGCTGTATAGTTCCCTTCGTTACTGCTCCGCCGCCACCGCTTCCGTGGTAATAATGTATTGCGTAGGACTTACGGATTGTTTGTCTTTTAAATTGTAGCGTAAGCCAGCCACCATAGCCCCCGACGGTAATAGGTATGGCGGGTTTGTAAGTGTAATTGAATAGGTCGGCAAAGCGCTGGAGTGGGTCGGTTTCCACGTTTTTAATGATTGCGGTTTCGTGGTTTCCATATCCTATAAATATAATCGTTTCGGCCCAGTCGCCAAACCATTTTACCGCGTCTTCTATTACGGCATCCAGGTAGTTTACTTTGTTATGCTCAGGCAGTATGTCCTTTTTACTGCGTCTTGGGTCGTACTTACCCTGCATTAAACAAAAAAAGTCGCCATTTATGGCAACTTTAGCCCCTTCTTCTTTGGCAAGAGTTAGGTGTTTTGCGAGGGCTACGCGGTCACAGTGTGGGTTGTCCCAGTGTACGTCAGATAGTAGGTATAGCTTAAAATGCTTGCCTTCTACGTCGATTGTGTGGCTGTTTCGGTGGTGCGTTATAATCATTTTTTAAGTATTACCACCAGCAAGGTAATACCTAAAACTATAATAGGCAGCATAGTAAACAATTCTTGACGTCGGCTTGGCTTTTTGTTAACCTCCCGAATCGTCTGCGTATTGCTAAAAACAGTATCGCCTTTGCATGTTCCCTTTACGTATATCCGGTCCCCAGGCAACCGTACTATTTCCACTTGCACCCTATCCTGGACCAGCGTAATGCTATCCCGAAGTGTTACCGTATCGCGTAGCGTCTGCGTTTCGCGTATGGTTATGGTTTCGGTGTTGATTATTTTGGGGCTACATGCTACTATAAGTAACACGGCGGCCGACGTTACGAGCGCGTAAAGTTTCACGTTTTAGGTCTTTAGGGTTGTAGCTTACATGCACCCACTGAGGCTGCTTATCGGTGCCAAACTCATAAATAAGTTGGCTGTACATTGCGTTGGTCTTTAGCCAGTCGAATATCTTTCGGTGGTCTCCGTCGGGGCTTTGCAGGTCGGCCGCGAACCCATACAAATGGTCCGACTTATATGCTCCGTTCGCTGCTTCGTTTACGAGCTTGGACCTATACCCGCTGGTAACCGTTACCGGCCCTACCGCGTCGCGTAAAGGCTGCAATACCTTTTGGCATAGCATAAGTAGGTTAGCCTCAATTTGTGGCGTTGGCGTATTGTCAAAAGCAAAGCGGGTCTTTGTCAGCTCCGCGAGTGTGAAATTCTTGGTCATTTGTCCTTGGCAAAAAGTAATCCTACGATTGCGGGTAAAAATACCCCAGCCTCCACTAAAGTCGCTTTTTCGTACCAAACCATTATCATGGCTACGCCGAATACGATACCAGCTAAACAGCTAGTTTTTGGGTTCTCCAGTATTCTTTTTAACATCTTTGCGCCACTGGTAAATTGTGTAGCCTATGGTTAGGGAAAATGAAATAGCGCCTACTATTGGCATAACTTGAGCCGCTACGGTGCTAAACATATTGAGCGTCCAGGCCCCTACTAGGTGGTCGTTGCTCATGGCTCAATCCGCGCAGGGGGCTGGCAGTATGCCGCGGTTGGGTTAGCCTTGCAGTATTCAGCTGCGTACTCTTGCTCATGTCCGGCGAATACGTGGATGCCGCACGGCTCCGGCCATACCACGTAAGGCGCAAAGCTGGCAGTCAAAGGCTGGTCAGCCCATAGAATATCCACGCTGAACTTAGTAGATTGCTTGGCGCATACTCGGCCTTCCTCGGTTTGGCTCCACTCAATGCAAAGCTTTCCCAGCTCCACTACGGCTGTAACCAGTTCGGGGTTGTAGTACGTGTAGGTTTCGCCTTCGGGGTTGGTACCCGTTAACTCAATCTTTTTCTTTGCGGCTTCCCACTGAACGGGGGTGTACTCGTATTTTAGGAATTTCATAATGCTGTAAGTTCTGCCATTTGGGCGTTGGTTAGACGGGTCTTGAATAGTAGGGCTTGCGAAGTTCCGTATTTTCCATTACCAATAGTTCCCCAAAGACTATTAGTCATTATCGAATCGCAAGCTGGAATTGCGGTTGCGTTTGCTCCCGTTGCCACCAGCGTTCCGTTTTTATAGAATGCGTAACTTCCAGCCTTGTAGGCAAAAGCAATCTTAACTCTTGTTCCAATCGTGTAGGATGTTGCCTCTAAAAATAAGTTTGCCGCACCATTGTACGATTGCGCACGAAGTGTTGAGCCATCGGAAAAAATACGAATTACAAAATTTGAAGCGGCTTTCTCAACCCCAAACAATGAGCTATCAACTGGCAACGCATCAATTACCGTATCAAGAAAAATAGTTCCCTCAGTCTGACCTATTAAAGATGTAACCGAAGCTTTTACCGCAGAATCCGCAACCCTTGTAACTGCAGTGCCTTCAGTTGGTATATAGGATGTTGGGTAGGCTCCCAGTTCTGACTGAACTCCCCAAACAAAACCGCCGCTCGTGCCGTTGCCCGTAAATTCGGGTAAATTACTGCCATTTAAGGTGTACCCAGTTGATGGTATAACCATAATAACCGGGGCAAGAACAACAGACGTTTGCGTGGCCCTTACAGTAACCCTATACCAACCGTTCCCTACTGAGGTAATGGTGCTTGAAGTCAATCCCGATGTAGCTACAATCGCTTGTGTGGATAGGTTGTAGATAACATAAGGATTGCCGTCGACGCCACCTAAACGCATAAAAGCGAACGTGTATTCTGATGCCTTAAAATAAGCACTTGTGGTGTACGCGACTGCGTTGGTTACTGCAAGGATTTGAAATACATACTTTGCGCCAGCTCCGGCAGTCGCTATAAGTTTGTCTGCGCTTACAACTCCACTGGGGCTAGATGTAGCGTCCGGCGTTACGGTTACCCCATTTAATGTCCAAAGCGCATTAAGGGCTTCAGAGTATAGCACTAAATTGGTACGCTGTGGCTCCAGCAAAAGCTTGGGGCAAGTGCTGTTTGTATAATCCAAACGCGGTACGCCGCTGGCTACCGACGCAACTAGTCCGCTGGCGTTTACTCGCGTAGCTGTGCTGGCACGGGTAAAGGCTAGCTGCCCGTCCGTGGTTTGTGGTTTTTGTGCGTATACCTTGCCGCTCTTGTAGCCCGATGGGACTACTACTAGGCTGGCTAAATCGTAAAAGGGCGTACTCATAATAAGTTTGCAATGGCGTTAATGGTGCAATCCCGAGCCTCCGTTGTTCCACTGTCGGCCAGTACGTAGGCCTCGTAAGTGTTCCAAATGGGTGCGGCGTAATTACCCCCAGTAAAGATAGTTATAAATTGGGCGGTGTTCATAATGTGCAAAGGTTAGTTTCAACGGTTCCCCCGTCGCCAATTACGTAGGCGTGGTAATAGGGGTTTAGTGGTAATTCGTAAGTAATCATAAGTCCTGGTTCGGTCGCTTAGATTCCGTGCTGGTTAGTATTGCCCCGTCTAAATAGGCCCGGTAAGTCACGCGAGAATCGCGGTCGTTAAAACTAAGGTTCACGGGTTTGTACAATACGGAATCCCAGGTAAAGGAGTGGTTATATGAATAGGTTCCGTGTAGGTCTATTTCGTAGTATTGGCCCGGCTGGTAACTTTTGCGGGCCAACTGGTAAGCTACAATAGTCAAGATAAGGTCTTGGTCGGTACTCCAAAATATATTGCCGTAAGCCGTAGTCCGTCCCGTGCTTGTGAAGCACCGCAACTCCCCAGCTAGCGCTGCCCCAATTCCGGAGCTGGTCCAAATATCCCCAAGCTCGGTATTAAGCTCCGTAGTTATGCCGTTAATACGTTTGGTATTGTCCGCATAATAAATTGTAGTGCTGGGGTTCGCGTTGTGGTACGCAAAGTACATGGTCGCGGTTGTTACTATTGTATCGGCTGGGTAGCCTGCCGTTTGTATGCCGGTAACCGTGTAATACATAGGCTCAGTGCCTATGGTCGGTAGGCTGGCTAAGTGGGCACCATTAATGTGGTGCTGGATGTTTTCTAAACTCGGCCCAGGCCCAAAAATTTGGTGTTCCGAATAAGTAACAAAAGACGCGGTGGTGGTCCAAATGCTGCCGTTCCAGTAATAGTTACCAAACTGAATCGTAACATAGAACTCAAAGTCTACGGCACCCCCTCCAAAGCCCGCATCAAAAGATAGGCGTGCGTTAAGGTAGGAATCTAGGTCTATGTGGTTGGCACCCGTTGGCGTTACGTTGCCCACAAAGTAGTTGTCGCGCGCTTTGTTGTTGCCGCTTTCGTTTCTAATTATCCCCTGGCTTGGTTGGTTGTGGGTAATAAATACCTCACGGAAGGCCGGCTTGTACAGTTCTAAGCCCTCCGAATACACAAGGGGTACTACCGAGGGCCCAGGGGTGGTGATACGCCCTAGGAACGCCCCAAATTTAGTGTAGCAGTTGTACCATGCTGGCGTACTAAGCCATGCGGTCCTAAATACTAGTTCGCCTTTGTCTTGGTACAGTTGTAGGCCAAAGGTCGTGAGAATATCTTCTAGCGCCTCGCGGTAGGTTCGGTACTCGCCATCGCGGAACCAAAGGCCGCTTTGTATGCACCCGGTCCACCAAAGGCCGCCTTGGTTTGTGGTGATTCCCTTGTTACTCGGTTGCAAGTGTTCGGAAACAAAAAAGCCGGTATAGCAGTCCCAAAAATTGCAAAAGTTAAAAGTATCTGCAATTTGATCGGTGAACGCCTTTATGCCCGTGAACTGGTAAAAGTCTGCGCGTCGGTTAAGCATTTGGAATCCGTCCGAAAAGGTAAGCTTAACAAACCGTTGCCCGTTGGTTACTTCAATGCTGCATGAATCCGGGACTAGGAACCCTCGCCAAATTACATTTAATCCGCTCTTTTGTTCGATTATATACCTACCGTCTGCGTCGCTTAAGATTGTGCGCCAGTCGTTAATACCAAGGCCGCCGAATACGCTAAGGTTGCATGTACTGGCAATTATGCCGGGCTTCACTTCGTCCTGCGCTTGGTATGCTACTTCCCACGACGCTATGGTAAACTCCAAGCCAGGGGCCGGACTTATCGGGGCATCAACCCCCCAAAGCACCCAATTATAGCCCGCCGTATCAGCCGTTGCAAATAGGACCTTAGCCACCTACTCGGGAGAAATTATTGCCGCTGCGCTGGGTGCCTAGTAATAGGTCCGCGCCACTTACTCTGGCGTTTAAGTTCATGTCGCCACCTCCAAATAATTTGCCCATACCTCCGCCTGCTTGCATGGCTTGGAAAGTGGCTTTAAATGGCACGCCGGTTATGGCGCTAATAGTTGCAGCAAGTGCAACAGTTGCCAATACTGCGGCCACTAACTTGGCTACGTAATCCTTAAGGGCCTTACCTAAGACTTTAAAAAAGTTCTCGCCGTTGGTAAGCGAAGCGGTAAACGCCTGGGTAAGTATGCCGCCAAACTCTGCGCCTATGTTTGACGCTAGCTGTAGCTGGCTGCTAAAGTCTTCTACGCCTTTTATCAACGGAACCAGTTCGTCTTGAACCTCGCTAATTGCTTCTAGTGAAATAGGCTGAAAGGTATCTAGTACCTCTTGTTTGGCTACAAAATTAAAGTCTTCTTGTGCGTACTGCCTGGCAAGCGAAAGCATGCTACTAAGCGTATCTACAAAGGCCTCTGCCTTTACGTTTGCCTTCTTTAGTCCGTCCGCCGCTTTGTCGGTTGCGTCGGTTAATGCCAGGCCTAACTTGGGAGCTGCTAGGGTTGTATCTACCAGCGCCTCCTTAGATGCCTTTAGACCGTCTAAGAATATGCGTATGGCCGCGCCGTTGGGCGTAATGTAGCTGGCTAGATACGAAAGCTTTTCATAAAGCGAAAGCTGCGAGCTTAGCAAGGCGTTCAATACCTTTAGGCCTTCCGCAACAAACGAAAGGAACCCAGCGTATACCGGGAGTAGGGCCGTGCCTATTTGTAGCTTTAAATCTTCAATGCTTGCCCTTTGGCGGTCTAGTGCGTCTGCGCTGCTTTCAATCCCTGGGCCTATAATGCCCAAGGTTTTTTGCATCGCGTTACCAAGGGCCTCTGCGTAAGGAACGCCAGCCGCTATTTGGTCTTTAAGTTCCTTTACGTTAATGCCTACCTGCTCTAGGCCTTTGGTGTTTTCTCTAGCAAAAGCCGTTTGTATTTTGTCGGCTATGTCGTCAAAGGCTATGCCCGTAGCGTCGCTCACCTTGTTGGCGTAGTCCAGCTGCGTAGCTAGGTCTTCTATGTCCGTGCCTTGGCCCACTGCCTTCACGGCGCGTTCCATAAGCTTAAGCTTACTTATTTCGCCGTCGGTTGCTTGTTGTAGCTGCGTGAGCTGTGCGCTCGTTCCAATACTAGCAAAGGCTACCTGGACGTTCTCAGCTTCGGCGGCAAGGTTAATGCACTCCTTTCCAAAGGCTATGATTTCGGCACCGGCAAAGCTAGCGCCAATCATTGCGCCAAGGTTGGCAAAGCTCTTGGACGTTTGTTTCAGCTGCGCGTCTACTTGCTGAATACCACGGCGAAACTCCGCGGCATCTAAGCCTAATAATACTTTACTAATTACGTCCATAGCTCCTTAATAATGCCCGCAGGCTGCTTTCTTTTTTCTCATCTTCAAACGCGAGTAGGTCAGTTTCAGAAATTACATTCTTAACCGACTTGCCGCTTATGTTTACCAGCACGGCGGCTAGCCATCGCTGCCTTCGCCACTCGTCTTTGTCCCGTTCTAGACCGTGCCTAAACACAGCCTCTAATTGTTCCAGTGTTAACGTCTTCGCTTCGCTAGGCGCAATGCCTAGGCGACCCACCAGCTGGCCAAGTACGTCTACTGGGCCGCCGGCTGGGAAAAAGGGCCGTTAAGCCGCTGGGTAAGTTCGGTAATATCCCAAGCCCCTGCCATAGCCTTGAACTCGTCAAAGCTTATGCGGTCCGCCATATCCCAAAATTCTTGGGCGTATAGCATGGCCAGCATGTCTGCCAGGCCTAGGTTACCTAATTGTGTGACGCTTTTACCCGTCACTTCTTCAAATAGCAATGCTGCCCCCAGCGTAAACTTCTTCCCGTCCATGGCTTATGCGTTTGTACCTACGGTAAATGCTCCAGTACCGTTAAGCGTAAAGCTTACCGTTCCGTTGTCTTTATCAGGTGCGCTCACTGAAAGCTGCGAAAGGATGGCTGTACCTTCTACTTTAGTTTCACCTACTACGGGAGTAACCGTACCAGCTGTAACTTGGGTAATTCGGATGTTAACTATGTCGCCTACCTTGGAGTATAGTTCGTCTACGTTCCACTTTGCTGCGTCGTCGTCGCCTAGGTTGCTAGTACCGCTAATAGTCCAGGACTTTGCGCTAGTTACGTAAGTACGAAAAACGGCCACGTCTTTGCTTGTGGTTTCGCGGGTGTCGGCGTTCAGCTCAATGCTGCACTCCGTTTCGGCTGCAAACGCTTTGTAGGTCGTTCCGCCGTCTGCGCTTAAAAAAAGGCGAACTTCGCCGCCACTGATATTGCTCATGTTTAATAGTTTATTAGGAAAGTGAAATCGGCAGCGAGTATAATACTCTCCTGCTGTTCGTTGTAAAATGCCTGCATATTTTCCATGTAGGCTATGGTAAAGGTTTGTTCTGCTGCTACGCCTATGGCATCCGCCGCGCATGCTGTCGCTTCTAAGCTCCCGCTGTCTTGGTTTACGTACTGAGTGTACATAGGTATTACGCGGGGGTAGTGCTGCAAATTGTGGCGTATTTCGGTAAGTTCGTTTTGTGCTTCGTCGGCACTGGCGTAGTGCATGAATAATGTAGCTGCTACGCGCTCGGCTACGTACTGGTCCTTGCTTTCGGTTACGCTTATGCCGTTAAGGTTTATCACGATAAAATCCCCCGTTTCAGCTTGCGGTGCTGCCAATGAATAGACCGGCGTACTGGTAGACGCTTGGACCGCTTCATGTATGTACTGTAAGTAGTTCACCGCAAGTGTGCTTTAATACGCTTTTGTACAAAGTTACTCATTTTTTCGGCTGCCTTGCGCGGTACGTCGCTACCTTGTAACGCTTTATCAAAAAAAGCTTTTGGCGTGAAATTCTTTGCAGTTCCGCCGAATAGCTGCCAGGGGGCGTAGTATGCGCCGCGTTTGTTACTGGGCCTTAGGCCTACCACGACGTAAGCCTTGACGGTCCCCTTGTTTGGGAATACGTCTATACTTTTGTAAAGGTTGTAAAATGCTCCGTTTGTTTTTTTGTCTGCGTCTTTAACGCCGCGTGCCTTGTAGCTGGCCTTGGCTTGTAACTCATTGTAAGCCTCTTTGCGGGCCTTTTCCACCAGCGGACGTGCCTCGGCCTTTAGGATGTTTCTAAGCTCCCTAAAACGCAAAGTTTCGGAGGTGCCTAATTGCTTAAGGCGCTGCCGGAACTGGTCAAAAGATTCTACCTTGCCGCTTTCGCTTTTTAGGTAAACAGTGTTACCCCGTGCCATTGTCGCGCAGGTTTGTTTTGACTAGCAAAAAACGGCGGCGGCCTTCGGGCACTACGCTTACTATGTCGTAGTCCTCGGCGTTGTAGGTTAGCTTCCATTTTGCTGCCACGCTGTTGGGGTAGCGTAAACGCCAGGTAATGCTGGTGGCGCTTTGGATTTGGTCGTACGGCATGGTTTCCGTACCGGTTGCGCCTGGCACTATGCGCTCGGCGTAAAATGACCCTGCGCTGGTCCAGGTCTTTGTTACCTGGCCGCTGTTATTTGTGGCCGTAGTCGGCTGGTAAAGCGTAACGCGCAGGTCTAGCATCAGCTAAAGTTTTGGCGGTAGCGAAACGCTAGGCGGTCAAAAAAGCGGTTTGAATTGTACGGCAAGTCGTCGCCGTAGTCGTACCCGAATTTAATGCGCTGGTACAGCGCGTGTTTAATGTCTGCGGGTGGGTTAGTATCGCCGCATGTGTAAACTATCACCATACGCTCCGGCGTTTCCTTTAGCGTAAGGGTCGTATTAACATAGGTGTAATCGGTGTATAGAACTTGGACCGTTGCGGTGCCTTCGTCATCGTATGCCGTTACACTAGTAATAGCCGTAACCGGACCCAGGGGGAGAGCGTATTGCTCTTGCCCCCAGGTGTCCACTGTTACAGTTGTAGTACCTAAACGATAGCCGGTATAGCTGTTAAACTCTTCGACCGCTGCGCTAAAAAGCATAGTTAGTAACGCGTCGTCTGCGTTACCGTCTACGCGGCAAAAGGCCTTTACCTCGGTAAGGTTTACCGAAATAGGAGTATAGCTGCTAACCGTTACCATTTTGTTTAAATAGTTACGTCGGTTGCCAAAGCAAAGGATGCGTTACGCAATACGGCTACGTCCATAAAGCGTTCTACGTAGATCTCTACGATAGATGACTTCATTTGGGTGTACGGGTCTACCATCAAAGTGGCACCGCCCCAAAATCCAATCTGAACGTCTGCAAAGTTACCGAAAAGCAAACCGTAGGTGTCGGGAGTACCAGTGGTCTTTTTAGAAACCGTGGTATTGAAGATATTGTAACCGTTTGCAGTCTTAACTGGGTCAAGCATGCCTTCAACTAGGAAGCGTCCGCTACCAGCGTCTACTTTAGTTTTCTTCAACTTAGCTACTACGTTCGGGTGAGTAACGTAAGCAAGATTGCCGGCTAGTGCGTCGTTGGCAGCTAGGGCAGCTTCCATGTCTACTAGGTCGTCAAAAGAAATAGCACCTAGGGCCAAAGCCTGCGCTGCCAATTCTACGTAGATACCGCTAGGCTGGTTAGATGAGCCAGTACCGTTAAGTACAGCATTTTCTAGTCCTTTGTTGAACGAAAGGTTAAGCTGCTGAATTACGCGCTGCTCAATTCCACGGCTGTACTCTTGGCGCAACAATTGGTTTGACATAGACGCAGAAATTACGGCACGCTTTGGTGACATGGTTACTTTGTCAAAGTTGATGTCTTGGACGGTATCGGTTCCGGTTTCAGTCTGCCAGTTTAGGGTGTAGCTAGATGTCTGCTTAGGAAAGTCGATGTTACCTACCAGGTTCTCTGCGATTGAGCAAAGGCCAAGCGTAGGGGTGTTAGGGTACAAAAAGTCAATGTAACGTCCTGGCTCGGTAAATACCAAGTCACCGCCAAGGTTTCCGCCTGAACCGCCAGTAACTGACTGCGTACGGGTGAAAAGCATTTCGGGCATGTTGATAGCGTGCATGTCGCGAGCGTCAACTCCGAGCCTGCGCTTTTCGCTTAGGCCCTCTTGGTTTACTTCGGCTTCTACGCCAGTAAGTTTACCGTTGCGGGCTTCGTTGATAGCCTTAATAATGTTAAATTTTCCAAGGTTGCGAGCTTCGCTTTTTGAAAGCTGACCTTGTACAGCTGATGCATCAACAAAAGTATTAGCTCTTGTCTCTGCCTCGTTTTCGTGATTTTCCACGGTTTCGGGGTTTTGGGTTAATTGTTCGGGTTCTGCCTCTTGCAAGGCTTTTTCTAGCGACCGTAATGCTACGGACGTAGTGGGGTTAGCCCCGCGAGGGGTTAGGCTGATGTCATACATTTCGCCAATTTTTTCAATAACGCGTGTGGGTTTTTCGCTGCGGACGTTCTCCCAGCGCTCTTGCTTAACAGTAAATGCCCAACTTGCCTGGTCTACGTCGCCGCGACCTACTAAGGTGCGCACTTCGTTACCAGTTGACGTATCGGGCAAGTCAAAGCGAAACTTTAGGCCTTCCTGGTCTTGCTCTAGGCTTAGGGTGCCTTCGCCGTACTTGGACCTAGCTAGCACGCGGTCATAGTCGTGGTTGTAAAGAGCGTGTACGTCGTAGTCGTTTAACTCGCCTAGCGCGTTAACGTCTATGCGCTCCATAAAGGAACCCATGTCGTACTCGTTCCAGTTAAGGGCGTAGCCCTCTATGGTATTATTCTCCGTCGCTGGTATCGTCCGGCTGCGTATTTCCTTCTCCATTTTGTTCTTGTTCACTGCCCATGTGCATAGGCTTGTTATATACGTCGCCGCCTTCAATAGGTGCTAGACCTTCAATGCGGCGTATTTCGTTGGCGCTCATTACGCCTATGTTCCAGTAACTCACGTTACGTTGTACTTCCGTGGTAATGTCGCCACGCATAAGGGCCTTAAGGTCCAGCTGAAATACACGGTTACCGCTTAGTAGCTTGTTGGTAAACTCCATTTCAATTACCTCAACCAATGGGCGGATGCAGTCGCTAACAAATTGCGCGTTTTGCGCTTCAATGCTGTTAGCATAGCCTGCGCCGTCCATGTGGCCAATTTTGTGCGGGGGGACGCTGTAAAGGCGGCATATTTCTTCAACACTAAACCTCAAGCTTTCGATTAGCTGGCTCTCTTGAAAGTTCGCAGCTACCGGCTTGTACTCTGCCCCCTCAGTTAAAACAGCGGTCCGCCCCTTGTACTCCTTGTTCAGTTCGTCGAACTGTCGGCCTATTTGCTTAACGCGGTCCGCGTCCCTAATAGTGCCTTGTATTTGTAAGATGCCTTTAGGCATTCCGCCGTTACCATAAAACCCGCCCATGTGGGCAGTTGCGGCCATTGATGTACCTATAATTTCTTTGGCGTAAACAATCGGGCTAACTCCGTTAATACCGTCAAAGGACCAGTATTTAAGGTGTATTAACTGGTTAGGGTTTAGGCGTAGGTTAATACCGTTGCGTAGGTGCAGCTGGTAGATAAGCTCGCCGCTGGTAGTATCGACTGTTACCAGCTCGGTATCGATAAGCTCCAGGCCGGCCAGGTTGTTACCGCTACGTACCGGCAGTACGTAAGCGTTACCCCGCAGCAAAAGCTGCGTTAACATAGCCTTACGGAAATCGTAGCTATTGTACGCCTCGTTTGGTCGCTTGCTTACCAGGTCGTTAATAAGGCCAGGCTGAAATAGTAGGCCCTGCTCGGTTTCGCGGAACAGTTGCCAAGGCAGTGAGGCTATGGTGTTCCCGATTAAGTTAACGCAGGCGTACAAAGCGCTCACCTTTGGCGCGTTTGTGCTGCTTACATTTTCGCCAGCTAACGTAGCGTTACCCCCGAAAAGATTGATTAACCAGGGCTTAGGGCTTATTACTCCACTAACGCTACGCTTTATACGGTCATACCATGCCATAACACAAAGTTACACAAAAATTATGTCTAATTCCTCATACGTCGACATTCCGGTACTCGCATTGTGAACATAGCCCGCGAGCGCCGTAATAAGCGCAGCCGTGCCGTCTATGCGGTCCGGTGCCTTATCCTTTTGAAAGGTCCAGTTATCGTTCTTATCAATGTGCAAGCTAGTGTTCGCAATCATCCAGGCGGTAATCGGGTTGCCGTCGTGTGTTATGCCTTTAGTGGTAACCATGCGGTAAAGTAGCTTCATAGGCTCATTCACCATAAGCGCCGACTGCCGAACCTCGTAACAAAACTGCTTGCCGTATTTACTGCGCAAACGCTCCACGGTTTCCGCCGCATTCCAGGGGTCAAAGAAAATACCTTCGACTGGGTGCTTGTCTATAATACTTTCAATCATTGCTATTCTATGGTCGGTTGTGGTTACCTCGCCCTTCACCATGTCTAGCTGTCCGTTCTTTATCCAGTTGCGCGCTAGGTTAGGATATTTCTGCTTACGCTTAGTCATGGCATGGTCGGTAATTTGGTAATACTGGACCGTATAAAAGCGTTCGCCATTAAAGTAAACCACCGCGTAGGCTGTAAAGTCATTTACCGCTGCAAGGTCAACCCCTAAGAAACAGCGCCACTTGTCCAAGGTCTTGGGTTTGGGTCCTTGGCACTTAAGCCATTTGCCTAGTTCAATGTACGGCTGGGCGCTACCGGCCCACTGGTTAAGGTGCAGTTTACGCAAACTTAACAGCGTTGGCTCGTCGTGCTTGGCTGTATTGCTTAATTCCTCTAAGTATTGTAACGTAACCGTTATACCCAGGGACGGGTTAGCCTTCGCCCACACCTTTGGGTCGTGCGGGTCTTCCTCGTCCGTGGCCCCGTAAATGATAGTTAACCAGCTTGGGTCAATGCTTGGCTGCTCTTTTACGCGCTCCGCGTATTCGTGCCACTTGTGTGCAAAGCTGTAAGCGCTGCCAGCTGTGGTAATTGCCACCATTTGGCTAGGGCGTGAAGCCATGGACGTACGCAGGGCTTCCCACAGTTCTGGACCCTTTACCTCATTCCAGCTGTGTATTTCGTCGCAAAGGATAAAAGACGGGTTTAGTCCGTGGTTACTGCCCCCGTCGCTGGTAATAGTCTTTAGGTACCCAGGCTTACCCTTTAGCCGTATTTCCTTACGGTAGGGTTCTAGCACCTTTTGTAGCTCCGGGTTTAACAAAATCATGTTTCGGACGTAGCCAAACAAGATACCGGCCTGCTCCCTGGTCGCAGCTGCTAAAACTACCTGAGGGTTGGTCCCTTCCTTAAATCCTTTGAGCATGTGAGCTATGGCTAGCATAGCGATAAAAGCGCTCTTACCGTTCTTTCGTGGTATTTCTAGCCACACCATACGCTTACCCTCAGCGTCGCGTATTAACTTACGCTGCCATTCCATAAGCTTTACTGGTTGCCCAGCTCCGCTATCCTCAGTTAAGACGCAAAAGCGTTCTATAATAGATTCAGTCCAGGTTAACTGCATCGCCCACAATCTTACGCAGTTTCTCTATTTCGGCGTTTGCCTGCTTTAGTGCTTCCATTGCTGGGTTTTTTCTTAATACTGGTTTGCCTCGGTCGGTTACTGCTTCCAGTATTGCTCCGTGAGTATCTATACTCCTTTCGCATTCTGCCTTTACTCGCTCCCAGCGTGCTAGTTCCTCAATCATTTGGCTAAAATAGGTTATTTGGGGGGTTTGGCTCGGCTCCCTGGTCAAAGGAAAAGGTGACGGTGGAATTCACCGGGTCAAGTTTTGAGATAGGACCCCACCCCCTCTCGCCAGCTGTCTTGCGTCCATGACATTGAATGCAAAGGATTTGTAGGTTGTTCTCATTGTATACCTCGCCACCTTCTGCTATTGGTCTTATATGATCTACGTGCAGCTCACGATCAAACAAAGGCACTGTCTTGCATACCTCGCATATGCCACCACGACGCATTAGTATAGCCTGCCTATACTTACGCCACTTGGTACTCGCATATAGTGGGTTGTTTGCCACTATGCGCTTGACCTGGGACCTATGTTTTAAATAATTCGACATTAACTACTATAACTACTATAACTACTTTTTCACTAAAACACTTCTAACACTACTATACTCTATACCTATATATAAACTTATATAAAAGTAGTAGTTAGTAGTTAATCCTTAGAAAGGTTGGGCGTTAGGGTTTATGGGTGCTAAGGCCTTGACCATACGCACGTTATCCCCTCCCGTGTGAATCATTAGTTTAAGACCCAAAGCATTAACTACTCCGCGTATCTTGTTACGTGCAAAGGGCCTATTTGACGTTTCTAGGCAGTAGCTCGTATAGCCTCGGTAAAAGTCCGTAAAGGTCATTTCCTGCCCTTCGTACATGCTTAGGGTTTCGTCGTGCCAGCTTTGCAGGCTGTTTATAGCACGCCTAAATTCCTGCAATTCTACCACGTTGCTAGGCACTATGGTAAAGCTTCGGTTGGCCTTTAGCCTTAGCAAGCCATTATAAGCCCACTGTATAATACCTGGCATTTCCTTGGTTAGCTCCTTCGCTAGGCTCCAGTCCTCACGACCTACAAAGCTGTTATTAAGGCTTATTACCATTAAGCGCCTAAATACGCCATTGCTTATGTCGTCTACCATAGGCAGCCCGTTGGTCGCAAATGCGAACTTTGCAAAAGGTGTAAAGTCAAAAGGCTTTTTGTACTTAGGGTTGGCAGTCAATACCTCGCCCGCAACAGCCTTTTTAAAGCCCGTAGTGCCCGTACTGTCTTTGTAGCTTATCTCGGTGGCTATGTTTAACCAACTGCCCGCTAATCGCTCTAGATTGCGTTGCTCATTAAGCTCGTGCCACTCTAAGCGTGTGCAGTATGGTACCATAGCAGCCAGCACCTCTAATAATACGCTTTTCCCGTTGCCACCATCTCCGTACAAAACGAGCGCTTTATGCAAATTTAGGGCGCGATCCAAGCAATATCCGAACCACTCTTGTATTAGCTGGGTCTTTTGGTGTGCGTCCTCGTCCCCTTTAAACACGCCATCTAAGAACGCTATCCATTTAATAGGAAAAGCCAGCTGGTCGAACTCGTAGGGGATGCACTCGGTCACCTTGTTAGGCACCTTATACTTTGGGTTCGTTACAAACTTACCGTCCTTTACGTAGCCGTTATTAAAGGGAATTAGGTCTAAATTGTCGGGGTTAGCCGCTAGCTTCTGCGCTAAATACTCTATAATATAAGTAGTCTTTGCCTGCGTGCCTTTAGCCTTTAGTATGTCAAAGCATAAGATTCCCAGTTCTTCGCGGGTTAGTTCTTTATATTCGTTTTTCTCGGCGACAAAAAAACGGCCCTTGTTGTAAAAGCCGTTCATGTCGTTTAGTTGCTGCTCTAACCATAACGCCGCTGCGTAAGGGTCCGTTAATCCATCAATCGCTTCCATTTGTCAAAGTTTGTCTCCCAGGTTAATAAATCAAAATCTTCTCCAAGCTCCCACAATAGTTTTTCGCGCTCTAGGTTTTTAGCCCAGTAAAACGTGTTTGCGTGGTGCCTGCTTCGCGTAATGTAAAGCGCCAGCCTTTGTAAAAGCTCCGCCTGGTAGTATAGTTCGTCTAACTCTGCTTCAACAGCTGCTACCTCTTTGCGCAGGTTACGCATATCAAAGCCCTTAGCTTCGCTTCGTTCGAGGAAAGCTTTTATCCCTTTCATAGCTAATTAGTTCTAATGTTCCTGGCAAATCGTTAATAAAGCTAGTGAGCTGCCCCACGCTATTAAATTTAAGCTCCATTTTGTTAAGCTCACGGGTGGCACGGTGGCGTATATAAATTATGTAATTCATAGCACGCCGTTTTGCTTAAGCATATGCGCTATTTCGGTGGCATCTTCTACGCTCATAACTACCAGCGTGGACTTTCGGTTGCGCTTCCACAACAGTACGTTATACATGCCAGGGGTGCTTGGCATATGTTCAAGCACAGCGTGAGGGTCTAGCCCACGCTCTACGTGCTTGCACTGGATGTAAAAAGGGTAAGTTTCTACTAGGTCTACGCCTTGGCCGTCTAGCCATTTATTCATTAAACGGCTCGTTTGCACGTTAGGAAAAAGCGGCCGTAACATTCTAGCTACGGCCACCTCAAACCTATTTCCTTTTTGCTTGACGTTCACCGGTCGAAAGGATCTAATTCATTTGCGTAATCATCGCAAATTCGGTAAATCTTTATATACAATTCGTCCGGCATCTTTACAGCATAACCAGCTATAAACAAAGTAACGCGGTTTACTACCATGCGGCAGCCGTCCTCGTCGCAGTCGCGTATATACTCTACTACTAGATTCTCTTCTAGGTTCAAGTCGCCAAAGTTGTACTCCTCAATCATTTTCTTTGACTTTCGTACCAGTGTAACCAGGTCTTAATCTTAAGTAATTGCTTTTGCTGGCCCCAAAGCTCGCTCTGCTCCTCTAAGACTGCCTCTTGCATTTTATGGCGTATTAAGGAAAGCTGGCCCTCAATGAAAGCGCCAAGCTCTACGCATACGGGGGTATCAAAATTGCTCATGTGCGGTCACCATTTCGTCGTATAGGTACTTAGCAACTAGGTATACCTCTTGTAAGGTCTTGGTAGGGTCAGCGTTTAAACGCTCCATAGCCATCTTAAAGGCCACTTGGATTAAAATGCTACGGTCTTTACCTCCTGCATTATTTGCGGGAGCTTGTGCCATAGTTAATACTTGCCCATTAAAAGGAGCAGGCGCAACTTGCTGCATGTACTCACTCACGATTTTGCCCTGCGGCGTACCGTTGCGGTCCGTCTTGCCGGTTAACTCGTAGTTAATTGACTGACCATTTTGGAAAGCGTCTGCCTTTTTAGAATTTACCTTAAAGTGGTCGCCGTTGGCCATGCGTAGCTCGTAGGCGTACATTAAACCATAGGCGCTTTGCCATGTTCCGTCCCCGGTGGCGTGCTGTATTGTGCTAGTTTTCATAGAGTAAACGAATTATAATTATTACAAACATTAAAACGCTCCCAGTAACGGAAACAAAAGCCGCCAGGGGTAAGCCCACGCGGTCAATCCAATTTAAAAATCTATTTGCCATTTTGTGTTAGTGTTGGTTAACACGGCAATAGTAATACAAAAATTTCTATTTACGAAATTTGTTTTCGTTAAGAATTTGTGGCGTTACGTCTAAAACCATGCTCTTGCTGGTTCTACGGTAGTAAAAATCAAGCGTTACGCAGCCAATTGGCTTAGGCGGTGCGCCACGTTCTACGTGCCAGCCAAAGGCCCCGTCGCCGTATTCGTCCTTATAGGTCCCAGTGCGTAAATGCAATACCTCCTTTAAAATAGGCATACGGTGACCGTCTAGCCCTGCTTTGGTTTGATACATTGCGTACAGCTCATGCACATGGCCCATCCATACGCAGTCCGCGCCTTCGATGTCGGCCATCTTACGCTGGTGCTGTATGGTTCCCTTCGTTACTGCTCCGCCGCCACCGCTTCCGTGGTAATAATGTATGGCGTAGGACTTACGGATTGTTTGTCTTTTAAATTGTAGCGTAAGCCAACCACCATAGCCCCCGACGGTGATAGGTAGGGCGGGCTTGTAAGTGTAGTTGAATAGGTCGGCGAATCGCTGGAGTGGGTCCGTTTCCACGTTTTTAATGATTGCGGTTTCGTGGTTTCCATATCCTATAAATATAATCGTTTCGGCCCAGTCGCCAAACCACTTTACCGCATCTTCTATTACCGCGTCCAGGTAGTTTACTTTGTTATGCTCAGGCAGTATGTCCTTTTTACTGCGTCTTGGGTCGTACTTACCCTGCATTAAACAAAAAAAGTCACCGTTTATGGCAACTTTAGCCCCCTCTTCTTTGGCAAGGGTTAAATGTTTTGCAAGGGCTTCGCGGTCGCAGTGGGGGTTATCCCAGTGTAAGTCGGAAAGTAAATAAAGCTTGAAGTGCTTCCCTTCTACGTCTATCGTGTGGCTGTTTCGATGGTGCGTTATAATCATTTTTTTAGTATTACCACGAGCAAGGTAATACCTAAAACTATAATAGGCAGCATAGTAAACAATTCTTGACGTCGGCTTGGCTTTTTGTTAACCTCGCGAATCGTCTGAGTATTGCTAAAAACCGTATCGCCTTTGCATGTCCCCTTTACAAAAATGCGGTCCCCTGGTAACCGTACTATTTCCACTTGTACCCTATCCTGCACCAGCGTTATGCTATCCCGAAGCGTTACCGTATCGCGTAGCGTTTGCGTTTCGCGTATGGTTATGGTTTCGGTATTGATTATTTTGGGGCTACATGCTACTGTAAGTAACACGACGGCCCACGTTGCGAGCGCGTAGGGTTTCACGTTTTAGGTCTTTAGGGTTGTAGCTTACATGCACCCACTGAGGCTGCTTATCGGTGCCAAACTCATAGATAAGCTGGCTATACATGGCGTTGTTTTTCAGCCAATCAAATATCTTTCGGTGGTCCCCGTCCGGGCTTTGTAGGTCAGCTGCAAACCCATACAAATGGTCCGACTTATACGCGCCGTTCGCCGCTTCATTTACTAGCTTGGACCTATACCCGCTGGTTACCGTTACTGGCCCTACCGCGTCGCGTAAAGGCTGCAATACCTTTTGGCATAGCATAAGTAGGTTAGCCTCAATTTGCGGCGTTGGCGTATTGTCAAAAGCGAAGCGGGTCTTTGTCAGCTCCGCCAGGGTGAAGTTTTTGGTCATTTGTCCTTGGCAAAAAGTAATCCTACGATCGCGGGTAAAAATACGCCAGCCTCTACCAAGGTAGCCTTTTCATACCAAACCATAATCATGGCTACGCCGAATACAATACCAGCTAAGCAGCTAGTTTTTGGGTTCTCCAGAATTCTTTTTAACATCTTTGCGCCACTGGTAAAGGGTGTACCCTATGGTTAGGGAAAAGGAAATAGCGCCTACTATTGGCATAACTTGAGCGGCAACAGCGCTAAACATATTTAGGGTCCATGCCCCTACTAGGTGGTCGTTGCTCATGGCTCAATGGGCGCAGGGGGTTGGCAGTATGCCGCGGTTGGGTTAGCTAGGCAGTATTCAGCTGCGTACTCTTGCTCATGTCCAGCGAATACGTGGATGCCGCACGGCTCCGGCCATACCACGTAAGGGGCAAAGCTTGTAGTCAAAGGCTGGTCAGTCCATAGAATATCTACGCTAAGCTTAGTAGATTGCTTGGCGCACACTGGGCCTTCCTCACTAGGTGTCCACTCAATGCAAAGCTTACCCAGCTCCACTACCGCAGTAACTAGCTCGGGGTTGTAGTAAGTGTAGGTTTCGCCTTCGGGGTCGGTACCCGTTAACTCAATCTTTTTCTTTGCAGCTTCCCATTGAACGGGAGTATACTCGTATTTTAGGAATTTCATAATGCTGTAATTTCTGCCAGTTGGGCGTTGGTTAAACGGGTCTTAAATAGTAGGGATTGATAGATTTTTTTGGTCTCCGTAGAAAGTAGGCCAAAAATATCCATTGCAACTGGTGTAAAAGTCGTGGTGTTGGTAGTCCCTACTTGCACCCCATTTATGAAAAATGCGCTATTTCCCGATTTGTAAGCAATAGCGCACTTGTACCTTCCGTTTGGTTTAGCTTGCGTAAAAGAAAAATTACCAACTCCCTGAACTTGGCCGCTAATTGAACCAGTTGTTTGTTGGTTTATATATATATACGTACTAAATGCAGCTTGGTAAATGATTCCGTAATTAGAATTTTCACCAGCTACAAAATCAAACTCAGCAAACAAAGTTCCCTCAGTCTGCCCAATAAGCGAGCTGATGCTCGTTTTTATAGCTTCATCCGCAACCCTTGTAACGCTCGCTCCCAATGTAGGGATGTAAGAGCTGGCGTAGGATCCTGCTTCTTGCTGCGCTCCAAAAGCATAAATTCCCAACGAAGCGTTACCCGCATAAGTGGCGTAACCATCGGTCATATTACGAGCGGGACCAAAGTAAATTGGACTTGAAGCGCTTGCATCACTTGTGCAAATCGCAGTGCAACGATACCAACCATTCCCATAGCTAACCATAGATGCAGTAACCGATGCGCTGGTACTTACGGCACCAGTCAAAAGATTAAAGTATGCTGATTGGCTGTCTATAAAAGAATCATTTCCAAACAAAATACGAGCAAAATTCCTTCCGTTCGGCTTTGCGAAAAACGAATAAGAATAAGTTGTACCGTTGATAGTTGTAACTGCGTCACCAAGAATATGAAAGGCTGTCGTGGCCGATTCCATAACACTATCGGCATTTGTATAACCATCGGGTGAAACTGCTGTGTTTGCGGTTACTACTGCGTCTACTGCCCAACCTGCGTTGTTTAGTTGTTCTGAGAAAAACACAAGGTTCGTCCGCTGCGGTTCAAGCAACAAGCGAGGGCAAGTAGACCCCAAATAATCCAAACGGGGTAAACCGCTCACTGGGCCAACAGATACCGCTGCAGTGGTGGTGGCGATGTAGGCGGTTGCTATGTCGCCCGTTTCTACTTGTGCGCCAAAGGCAATAAAAGTACCCGTTGAGGCAGTTGACAAAAAACGTGTGGCCGCCAAAGAATCTACTGCTAAAATAATTATATCCGTGCCAATAATAGACGTAGCCGCCATCGAACAACGGAAAAACCCACCGCCTGCCGATACAATGCTTGCGGTACTGCCAGTTGCACTTGCGGTTCCGTTGACTAAATCAAAATTAGCAAATGGCGTAGGGTCTGTGCCTAAACAAATTTGTACAAATTGATGCGTTCCAGCCTTTAGGTAAACGCTTGTTGTTGTTGAACCACCATAAATAATGGTCTGCGTTATATACTTTGGCGCAGTCGCACCCGTCAAAGTAATAGTGTCAGCAGTCAACGCACCATTTAAGGGATTTGCAGTTGTATTTGGTGTAACGCTTACCGAAGCAGGCGCCCAAGTTGTATTAAACGCTTCGGACTGCAAAATTAAATTAGTTCGCACCTTTTCAATTAGGCCGCTTGAGGCGACGCGGGTGGCGCTTGAGGCACGGGTAAAGGCTAGCTGCCCGTCCGTGGTTAGTGGTTTTTGTGCGTAAACCTTGCCGCTCTTGTAGCCCGATGGGACTACTACTAGGCTGGCTAAATCGTAAAAGGGTGTACTCATAATAAGCGTGCAATGGCGTTAATGGTGCAATCCCGAGCCTCCGTTGTTCCACTGTCAGCCAGTACGTAGGCCTCGTAGGTGTTCCAAACTTGAGCGGCGTAATTACCCCCAGTAAAGATAGTTATAAATTGTGCGGTGTTCATAATGTGCAGGTGTTAGTTTCAACGGTTCCCCCGTCGCCAACTACGTAGGCGTAGTAATACGGGTTTAGTGGTAATTCGTAAGTAATCATAGGTCCTGGTTCGGTCGCTTAGATTCCGTGCTGGTTAGTATTGCCCCGTCTAAATAGGCCCGGTAAGTGGCGCGAGAATCGCGGTCGTTAAAACTTAGGTTCACGGGTTTGTACAATACGGAATCCCAGGTAAAGGAGTGGTTATACGAATAGGTACCGTGTAAATCTATTTCGTAGTATTGCCCAGGCTGGTAACTTTTGCGGGCTAATTGGTAAGCTACAATAGTCAAGATAAGGTCTTGGTCGGTACTCCAAAATATATTCCCGTAGGCCGTAGTACGTCCCGTGGTTGTGAAGCACCGCAACTCCCCAGCTAGCGCTGCCCCAATTCCGGAGCTGGTCCAAATATCCCCAAGCTCGGTATTAAGCTCCGTAGTTATGCCGTTAATACGTTTAGTATTGTCCGCATAATAAATTGTAGTGCTGGGGTTCGCGTTGTGGTACGCAAAGTACATGGTCGCGGTTGTTACTATTGAATCGGCTGGGTGGCCTGACGTTTGTATGCCGGTAACCGTGTAATACATGGGCTCAGTGCCTATGGTCGGTAGGGTGGCTAAGTGGGCACCATTAATGTGGTGCTGGATGTTTTCTAAACTCGGCCCAGGCCCAAAGATTCGGTGTTCCGAATAAGTAACAAAAGACGCGGTGGTGGTCCAAATGCTGCCGTTCCAGTAATAGTTACCAAACTGAATCGTAACGTAGAACTCAAAGTCTACGGCACCCCCTCCAAAGCCAGCATCAAAAGATAGGCGTGCGTTAAGGTAGGAATCTAGGTCTATGTGGTTGGCACCCGTTGGCGTTACGTTGCCCACGAAATAATTATCGCGTGCTTTGTTGTTGCCGCTTTCGTTTCTAATTATACCCTGGCTCGGTTGGTTGTGGGTAATAAATACCTCACGAAAGGCCGGTTTGTACAGCTCTAAGCCCTCCGAATACACAAGGGGTACTACCGAGGGCCCAGGGGTAGTGATACGCCCTAGGAACGCCCCAAATTTAGTGTAGCAGTTGTACCATGCTGGCGTACTAAGCCAAGCGGTCCTAAATACCAGCTCCCCTTTGTCTTGGTACAGTTGTAGGCCAAAGGTTGTGAGAATATCTTCTAGTGCTTCGCGGTAAGTGCGATACTCGCCATCGCGAAACCATAGGCCGCTTTGTGTGCACCCAGTCCACCAAAGGCCGCCCTGGTTTGTTGTGATTCCCTTGTTACTCGGTTGCAAGTGTTCGGAAACAAAAAAGCCGGTATAGCAGTCCCAAAAGTTGCAAAGGTTAAAAGTATCGGCAATTTGATCGGTGAACGCTTTTATGCCCGTGAACTGGTAAAAGTCTGCGCGTCGGTTAAGCATTTGGAACCCGTCCGAAAAGGTAAGCTTAACAAATCGCTGGCCGTTGGTCACTTCAATGCTGCATGAATCCGGAACCAGGAACCCTCGCCAAATTACGTTTAATCCGCTCTTTTGTTCGATTATATATCTGCCGTATGCGTCGCTTAAGATTGTGCGCCAGTCGTTAATGCTAAGGCCACCGAATACGCTAAGGTTGCATGTACTAGCAATTATGCCAGGCTTCACTTCGTCCTGCGCTTGGTAAGCAACTTCCCACGACGCTACGGTAAACTCCAAGCCAGGGGCTGGACTTATCGGGGCATCAACGCCCCAAAGCACCCAATTATAGCCCGCCGTATCGGCCGTTGCAAATAGGACCTTAGCCACCTACTCGCGAGAAATTATTACCACTGCGCTGGGTGCCTAGTAATAGGTCGGCTCCACTTACGCGGGCGTTTAGGTTCATGTCGCCACCTCCAAATAATTTGCCCATACCTCCGCCTGCTTGCATGGCTTGGAAAGTCGTTTTAAATGGCACTCCGGTTATGGCGCTAATAGTTGCAGCGAGCGCTACGGTTGCCAGCACCGCTGCCACTAACTTGGCTACGTAATCCTTTAGGGCTTTGCCTAGCACCTCAAAAAAGTTCTCGCCGTTGGTAAGCGAAGCGGTAAACGCTGTGGTAAGTATACTGCCAAACTCAGCGCCTATGTTTGAGGCTAGCTGGAGCTGGCTGCTAAAGTCTTTTACCCCTTGTATTAACGGCACTAGCTCGCCCTCGACTTCGCTAATTGCTTCCATTGATATAGGCTGAAAGGTGGCTAGTACCTCTTGCCTGCCCACGAAATTAAAATCCTCTTGGGCGTATTGCCTGGCAAGCGAAAGCATGCTACTGAGCGTATCTACAAAGGCCTCTGCCTTTACGTTTGCTTTCTTTAGTCCGTCCGCTGCTTTGTCGGTTGCCTCGGTTAACGCCAAGCCTAACTTGGGAGCGGCAAGGGTTGTATCTATTAACGCCTCTTTGGATGCCTTTAGACCGTCTAAAAATACGCGAGTAGCTGCGCCGTTGGGCGTTATGTAACTAGCTAAATAAGACAGTTTCTCGTATAGCGAAAGCTGGCCACTTAGCAGGGCGTTTAATACCTTTAGGCCGTCCGAAACAAAAGACAAAAAGCCAGCGTATACCGGGAGTAGGGCAGTGCCTATTTGCAGCTTTAAATCTTCTATGCTTGCCCTTTGTCGGTCTAATGCATCCGCGCTGCTTTCGATCCCTGGGCCTATAATGTCCAGGGTGGCTTTCATTGCGTTACCCAAGGCCTCTGCGTAAGGAACGCCAGCTGCTAGCTGGTCCTTCATTTCCTTGACGTTAATGCCTGCCTGCTCTAGGCCCTTAGTGCTTTCCTTTGCAAAAGCCGTTTGCAGTTTGTCGGCTATTTCGTCAAAGGCTATGCCCGTAGCGTCGCTCACCTTGTTGGCGTAGTCCAGCTGCGTTGCTAGGTCCTCAATGCCCGTACCTTGGCCCACTGCCTTTACGGCGCGTTCCATAAGCTTTAGTTTGCTTATTTCGCCGTCGGTTGCTTGTTGTAGCTGCGTGAGCTGTGCGCTCGTTCCGATATTGGCAAAGGCTACCTGGACGTTCTCCGCTTCGGCGGCAAGGTTGATGCACTCTTTTCCAAAGGCTATAATTTCAGCGCCGGCAAAGCTAGCGCCAATCATTGCGCCAAGGTTTGCAAAGCTCTTGGACGTTTGTTTAAGCTGCGCGTCTACCTGCTGAATACCACGGCGAAACTCCGCAGCATCCAGGCCCAATAATACTTTACTAGTGACGTCCATAGCTTCTTAATAATGCCCGCAGGCTGCTTTCTTTTTTCTCATCTTCAAACGCGAGTAAGTCGGTTTCCGAAATTACATTCTTTACCGACTTCCCGCTTATGTTTACCAGCACGGCGGCTAGCCATCGCTGCCTACGCCACTCGTCTTTGTCCCGTTCTAAGCCGTGCCTAAACACAGCCTCTAATTGTTCCAGTGTTAACGTCTTCGCTTCGCTAGGCGCAAGGCCTAAGCGTCCCACCAGCTGACCTAGTACGTCTACTGGGCCGCCGGCTGGGAAAAAGGGCCGTTAAGCCGCTGGGTAAGTTCGGTAATATCCCAAGCCCCTGCCATTGCTTTGAACTCGTCAAAGCTTATGCGGTCCGCCATATCCCAGAATTCCTGGGCATATAGCATGGCCAGCATGTCTGCCAGGCCTAGGTTACCTAATTGTGTAACGCTTTTACCCGTCACTTCTTCGAATAGCAATGCTGCCCCCAGCGTAAACTTTTTCCCGTCCATGGCTTATGCGTTTACGCCTACGGTAAATGCTCCAGTACCGTTAAGCGTAAAGCTTACCGTTCCGTTGTCTTTGTCCGGTGCGCTAACTGAAAGCTGCGAAAGGATCGCTGTACCTTCTACTTTAGTTTCACCTACTACGGGAGTAACCGTACCAGCTGTAACTTGGGTAATTCGGATGTTAACGATGTCGCCTACTTTGGCGTATAGTTCGTCTACGTTCCACTTGGCTGCGTCGTCGTCGCCTAGGTTGCTAGTGCCGCTAATAGTCCAGGACTTGGCGCTAGTTACGTAAGTACGAAATACTGCCACGTCTTTGCTTGTGGTTTCGCGGGTATCGGCGTTCAGCTCAATGCTGCACTCCGTTTCGGCTGCAAACGCTTTGTAGGTCGTTCCGCCGTCTGCGCTTAAAAAAAGGCGAACTTCTCCGCCGCTTATGTTGCTCATGTTTAATAGTTTATTAGAAAGGTGAAATCCGCAGCCAGTATAATACTTTCCTGCTGTTCATTGTAAAAGGCCTGCATGTTCTCCATGTAGGCTATGGTGAAAGTTTGTTCTGCCGCTACGCCTATGGCATCCGCCGCGCATGCTGTCGCTTCTAAGCTCCCGCTGTCTTGGTTTACGTACTGAGTGTACATAGGTATTACGCGGGGGTAGTGCTGCAAATTGTGGCGTATTTCGGTCAGTTCGTTTTGTGCTTCGTCGGCACTGGCGTAGTGCATGAATAGAGTAGCTGCTACTCGCTCGGCTACGTACTGGTCCTTACTTTCGGTTACGGTTATGCCGTTAAGGTTTATTACGATAAAATCCCCCGTTTCAGCTTGCGGTGCCGCCAATGAATAGACCGGCGTACTGGTAGACGCTTGGACCGCTTCATGTATGTACTGTAAGTAGTTCACCGCAAATGCGCTTTAATGCGCTTTTGTACAAAGTTACTAATTTTTTCGGCTGTCTTACGGGGTACGTCGCTACCTTGTAACGCTTTATCAAAAAAAGCTTTTGGCGTAAAATTCTTTGCAGTTCCGCCGAATAGCTGCCAGGGGGCGTAGTATGCGCCGCGTTTGCTGCTGGGCCGTAAGCCTACCACTACGTAAGCCTTTACCGTTCCCTTGTTCGGAAATACGTCTATACTTTTGTATAGGTTGTAAAAAGCACCGTTTGTTTTTTTGTTGGCATCCTTTACGCCACGTGCCTTGTAGCTTGCCTTGGCTTGTAACTCATTATAAGCCTCTGTGCGGGCCTTTTCCACTAGCGGACGTGCCTCGGCCTTTAGGATGTTCCGAAGCTCTCTAAAACGCAAAGTTTCCGACGTGCCTAATTGCTTTAGGCGCTGCCGGAACTGGTCAAAAGATTCTACCTTGCCGCTTTCGCTTTTTAGGTAAACAGTGTTACCCCGTGCCATTGTCGCGTAGGTTTGTTTTGACTAGCAAAAAACGGCGGCGGCCTTCGGGCGCTACGCTTACTATGTCGTAGTCCTCGGCGTTGTAGGTTAGCTTCCATTTTGCTGCCACGCTGTTGGGATAGCGTAAACGCCAGGTTATGCTAGTGGCGCTTTGAATTTGGTCGTACGGCATGGTTTCCGTGCCGGTTGCGCCTGGCACTATGCGCTCGGCGTAAAATGTGCCTGCGCTGGTCCAGGTCTTTGTTACCTGGCCGCTGTTATTTGTGGCCGTAGTCGGCTGGTAAAGCGTAACGCGCAGGTCTAGCATTACGAGAAATTTTGGCGGTAGCGAAATGCTAGGCGGTCAAAAAAGCGGTTTGAATTGTACGGCAAGTCGTCGCCGTAGTCGTACCCGAATTTAATGCGCTGGTACAGCGCATGTTTAATGTCTGCGGGCGGGTTAGTGTCGCCGCAAGTATAAACTATCACCATACGCTCAGGCGTTTCCTTTAGCGTTAGGGTCGTATTAACGTAGGTGTAATCGGTGTATAGGACTTGGACCGTTGCGGTGCCTTGGTCGTCGTATGCCGTTACACTGGTAATAGCCGTAACCGGACCCAGGGGCAGTGCGTATTGCTCTTGCCCCCAGGTGTCCACTGTTACAGTTGTCGTACCTAAACGATAGCCGGTGTAGCTGTTAAATTCCTCGACCGCTGCGCTGAAAAGCATAGTTAGTAACGCATCGTCTGCGCTACCGTCTACACGGCAAAAGGCCTTGACTTCGGTAAGGTTTACCGTAATCGGAGTATAGCTGCTAACCGTTACCATTTTGTTTAGATAGTTACGTCGGTTGCCAAAGCAAAGGATGCGTTACGCAATACGGCTACGTCCATGAAACGCTCTACGTAGATTTCCACGATTGAGGACTTCATGTTAGTGTAAGGGTCTACCATCAAAGTGGCACCGCCCCAAAATCCGATTTGAACGTCTGCGAAGTTACCGAAAAGCAAACCGTAGGTATCGGGAGTACCAGTGGTCTTTTTAGAAACCGTGGTATTAAAGATATTGTAACCGTTTGCAGTTTTGACCGGGTCAAGCATACCTTCAACAAGGAAGCGTCCGCTACCAGCGTCTACTTTGGTTTTCTTCAGCTTGGCCACTACGTTAGGGTGAGTAACGTAAGCAAGGCTACCGGCTAGTGCGTCGTTTGCAGCTAGTGCAGCTTCCATGTCTACTAGGTCGTCGAAAGAAATAGCACCTAGGGCCAAGGCTTGCGCTGCTAATTCTACGTAAATACCGCTAGGCTGGTTAGATGATCCAGTACCGTTAAGTACAGCGTTCTCTAGGCCTTTGTTGAATGAAAGGTTAAGCTGCTGAATTACGCGCTGCTCAATTCCACGGCTGTACTCTTGGCGCAACAGTTGGTTTGACATAGACGCAGAAATTACGGCACGCTTAGGTGACATAGTGACTTTATCAAAGTTGATGTCTTGGACGGTATCGGTTCCGGTTTCAGTCTGCCAGTTTAGCGTGTAGCTAGACGTTTGCTTAGGGAAGTCGATATTACCTACTAGGTTCTCTGCAACTGAGCAAAGGCCAAGCGTAGGCGTGTTAGGGTACAAAAAGTCGATGTAACGTCCTGGCTCGGTAAATACCAAGTCGCCGCCAAGGTTTCCGCCTGAACCGCCAGTAACTGACTGCGTACGGGTGAAAAGCATTTCGGGCATGTTGATGGCGTGCATGTCGCGCGCGTCAACTCCAAGCTTGCGCTTTTCGTTTAGGCCTTCTTGGTTTACTTCGGCTTCTAGGCCAGTAAGTTTACCGCTGCGGGCTTCGTTGATTGCTTTGATGATGTTGAATTTTCCAAGGTTACGAGCTTCGTTTTTTGAAAGCTGACCTTGAACTGCTGATGCGTCAACAAAAGTGTTAGCTCTTGTTTCTGCCTCGTTTTCGTGATTTTCCACGGTTTCGGGGTTTTGGGTTAATTGTTCGGGTTCTGCCTCTTGCAAGGCTTTTTCTAGCGACCGTAATGCTACGGACGTAGTGGGGTTAGCCCCGCGAGGGGTTAGGCTAATGTCGTACATTTCGCCAATTTTTTCAATGACGCGTGTGGGTTTTTCGCTGCGTACATTCTCCCAGCGTTCCTGCTTAACGGTGAAAGCCCAGCTTGCCTGGTCTACGTCGCCGCGACCTACTAAGGTCCGCACTTCGTTACCGGTTGACGTATCGGGTAAGTCAAAGCGGAACTTTAAACCCTCTTGGTCTTGCTCTAGGCTTAGGGTGCCTTCGCCGTATTTGGACCTAGCTAGCACGCGGTCGTAGTCGTGGTTGTAAAGGGCGTGTACGTCGTAGTCCCTTAACTCGCCTAGCGCGTTAACGTCTATGCGCTCCATAAAGGAACCCATGTCGTACTCGTTCCAATTAAGGGCGTAGCCTTCTATGGTATTACTCTCCGTTACCGGTATCGTCCGGCTGCGTATTTCCTTCTCCATTTTGTTCGTCTGTGCTGCCCATGTGCATGGGCTTGTTATATATGTCGCCGCCTTCAATGGGCGCTAGGCCCTCAGTGCGGCGTATTTCGTTAGCGCTCATTACGCCTATGTTCCAGTAATTCACGTTACGCTGTACCTCAGTGGTAATGTCGCCACGCATAAGGGCCTTTAGGTCTAGCTGGAATACACGGTTACCGCTTAGTAGCTTGTTGGTGAATTCCATTTCGATTACCTCAATTAGCGGGCGAATGCAATCGCTGACAAATTGCGCGTTCTGCGCCTCAATGCTATTTGCATAGCCTGCGCCGTCCATGTGGCCAATTTTGTGCGGGGGGACGCTGTAAAGGCGGCATATTTCTTCAACACTAAACCTCAAGCTTTCGATTAGCTGGCTCTCTTGAAAGTTCGCAGCTACCGGCTTGTACTCTGCCCCCTCAGTTAAAACAGCGGTCCGCCCCTTGTACTCCTTGTTCAGTTCGTCGAACTGTCGGCCTATTTGCTTAACGCGGTCCGCGTCCCTAATAGTGCCTTGTATTTGTAAGATGCCTTTAGGCATTCCGCCGTTACCATAAAACCCGCCCATGTGGGCAGTTGCGGCCATTGATGTACCTATAATTTCTTTGGCGTAAACAATCGGGCTAACTCCGTTAATACCGTCAAAGGACCAGTATTTAAGGTGTATTAACTGGTTAGGGTTTAGGCGTAGGTTAATACCGTTGCGTAGGTGCAGCTGGTAGATAAGCTCGCCGCTGGTAGTATCGACTGTTACCAGCTCGGTATCGATAAGCTCCAGGCCGGCCAGGTTGTTACCGCTACGTACCGGCAGTACGTAAGCGTTACCCCGCAGCAAAAGCTGCGTTAACATAGCCTTACGGAAATCGTAGCTATTGTACGCCTCGTTTGGTCGCTTGCTTACCAGGTCGTTAATAAGGCCAGGCTGAAATAGTAGGCCCTGCTCGGTTTCGCGGAACAGTTGCCAAGGCAGTGAGGCTATGGTGTTCCCGATTAAGTTAACGCAGGCGTACAAAGCGCTCACCTTTGGCGCGTTTGTGCTGCTTACATTTTCGCCAGCTAACGTAGCGTTACCCCCGAAAAGATTGATTAACCAGGGCTTAGGGCTTATTACTCCACTAACGCTACGCTTTATACGGTCATACCATGCCATAACACAAAGTTACACAAAAATTATGTCTAATTCCTCATACGTCGACATTCCGGTACTCGCATTGTGAACATAGCCCGCGAGCGCCGTAATAAGCGCAGCCGTGCCGTCTATGCGGTCCGGTGCCTTATCCTTTTGAAAGGTCCAGTTATCGTTCTTATCAATGTGCAAGCTAGTGTTCGCAATCATCCAGGCGGTAATCGGGTTGCCGTCGTGTGTTATGCCTTTAGTGGTAACCATGCGGTAAAGTAGCTTCATAGGCTCATTCACCATAAGCGCCGACTGCCGAACCTCGTAACAAAACTGCTTGCCGTATTTACTGCGCAAACGCTCCACGGTTTCCGCCGCATTCCAGGGGTCAAAGAAAATACCTTCGACTGGGTGCTTGTCTATAATACTTTCAATCATTGCTATTCTATGGTCGGTTGTGGTTACCTCGCCCTTCACCATGTCTAGCTGTCCGTTCTTTATCCAGTTGCGCGCTAGGTTAGGATATTTCTGCTTACGCTTAGTCATGGCATGGTCGGTAATTTGGTAATACTGGACCGTATAAAAGCGTTCGCCATTAAAGTAAACCACCGCGTAGGCTGTAAAGTCATTTACCGCTGCAAGGTCAACCCCTAAGAAACAGCGCCACTTGTCCAAGGTCTTGGGTTTGGGTCCTTGGCACTTAAGCCATTTGCCTAGTTCAATGTACGGCTGGGCGCTACCGGCCCACTGGTTAAGGTGCAGTTTACGCAAACTTAACAGCGTTGGCTCGTCGTGCTTGGCTGTATTGCTTAATTCCTCTAAGTATTGTAACGTAACCGTTATACCCAGGGACGGGTTAGCCTTCGCCCACACCTTTGGGTCGTGCGGGTCTTCCTCGTCCGTGGCCCCGTAAATGATAGTTAACCAGCTTGGGTCAATGCTTGGCTGCTCTTTTACGCGCTCCGCGTATTCGTGCCACTTGTGTGCAAAGCTGTAAGCGCTGCCAGCTGTGGTAATTGCCACCATTTGGCTAGGGCGTGAAGCCATGGACGTACGCAGGGCTTCCCACAGTTCTGGACCCTTTACCTCATTCCAGCTGTGTATTTCGTCGCAAAGGATAAAAGACGGGTTTAGTCCGTGGTTACTGCCCCCGTCGCTGGTAATAGTCTTTAGGTACCCAGGCTTACCCTTTAGCCGTATTTCCTTACGGTAGGGTTCTAGCACCTTTTGTAGCTCCGGGTTTAACAAAATCATGTTTCGGACGTAGCCAAACAAGATACCGGCCTGCTCCCTGGTCGCAGCTGCTAAAACTACCTGAGGGTTGGTCCCTTCCTTAAATCCTTTGAGCATGTGAGCTATGGCTAGCATAGCGATAAAAGCGCTCTTACCGTTCTTTCGTGGTATTTCTAGCCACACCATACGCTTACCCTCAGCGTCGCGTATTAACTTACGCTGCCATTCCATAAGCTTTACTGGTTGCCCAGCTCCGCTATCCTCAGTTAAGACGCAAAAGCGTTCTATAATAGATTCAGTCCAGGTTAACTGCATCGCCCACAATCTTACGCAGTTTCTCTATTTCGGCGTTTGCCTGCTTTAGTGCTTCCATTGCTGGGTTTTTTCTTAATACTGGTTTGCCTCGGTCGGTTACTGCTTCCAGTATTGCTCCGTGAGTATCTATACTCCTTTCGCATTCTGCCTTTACTCGCTCCCAGCGTGCTAGTTCCTCAATCATTTGGCTAAAATAGGTTATTTGGGGGGTTTGGCTCGGCTCCCTGGTCAAAGGAAAAGGTGACGGTGGAATTCACCGGGTCAAGTTTTGAGATAGGACCCCACCCCCTCTCGCCAGCTGTCTTGCGTCCATGACATTGAATGCAAAGGATTTGTAGGTTGTTCTCATTGTATACCTCGCCACCTTCTGCTATTGGTCTTATATGATCTACGTGCAGCTCACGATCAAACAAAGGCACTGTCTTGCATACCTCGCATATGCCACCACGACGCATTAGTATAGCCTGCCTATACTTACGCCACTTGGTACTCGCATATAGTGGGTTGTTTGCCACTATGCGCTTGACCTGGGACCTATGTTTTAAATAATTCGACATTAACTACTATAACTACTATAACTACTTTTTCACTAAAACACTTCTAACACTACTATACTCTATACCTATATATAAACTTATATAAAAGTAGTAGTTAGTAGTTAATCCTTAGAAAGGTTGGGCGTTAGGGTTTATGGGTGCTAAGGCCTTGACCATACGCACGTTATCCCCTCCCGTGTGAATCATTAGTTTAAGACCCAAAGCATTAACTACTCCGCGTATCTTGTTACGTGCAAAGGGCCTATTTGACGTTTCTAGGCAGTAGCTCGTATAGCCTCGGTAAAAGTCCGTAAAGGTCATTTCCTGCCCTTCGTACATGCTTAGGGTTTCGTCGTGCCAGCTTTGCAGGCTGTTTATAGCACGCCTAAATTCCTGCAATTCTACCACGTTGCTAGGCACTATGGTAAAGCTTCGGTTGGCCTTTAGCCTTAGCAAGCCATTATAAGCCCACTGTATAATACCTGGCATTTCCTTGGTTAGCTCCTTCGCTAGGCTCCAGTCCTCACGACCTACAAAGCTGTTATTAAGGCTTATTACCATTAAGCGCCTAAATACGCCATTGCTTATGTCGTCTACCATAGGCAGCCCGTTGGTCGCAAATGCGAACTTTGCAAAAGGTGTAAAGTCAAAAGGCTTTTTGTACTTAGGGTTGGCAGTCAATACCTCGCCCGCAACAGCCTTTTTAAAGCCCGTAGTGCCCGTACTGTCTTTGTAGCTTATCTCGGTGGCTATGTTTAACCAACTGCCCGCTAATCGCTCTAGATTGCGTTGCTCATTAAGCTCGTGCCACTCTAAGCGTGTGCAGTATGGTACCATAGCAGCCAGCACCTCTAATAATACGCTTTTCCCGTTGCCACCATCTCCGTACAAAACGAGCGCTTTATGCAAATTTAGGGCGCGATCCAAGCAATATCCGAACCACTCTTGTATTAGCTGGGTCTTTTGGTGTGCGTCCTCGTCCCCTTTAAACACGCCATCTAAGAACGCTATCCATTTAATAGGAAAAGCCAGCTGGTCGAACTCGTAGGGGATGCACTCGGTCACCTTGTTAGGCACCTTATACTTTGGGTTCGTTACAAACTTACCGTCCTTTACGTAGCCGTTATTAAAGGGAATTAGGTCTAAATTGTCGGGGTTAGCCGCTAGCTTCTGCGCTAAATACTCTATAATATAAGTAGTCTTTGCCTGCGTGCCTTTAGCCTTTAGTATGTCAAAGCATAAGATTCCCAGTTCTTCGCGGGTTAGTTCTTTATATTCGTTTTTCTCGGCGACAAAAAAACGGCCCTTGTTGTAAAAGCCGTTCATGTCGTTTAGTTGCTGCTCTAACCATAACGCCGCTGCGTAAGGGTCCGTTAATCCATCAATCGCTTCCATTTGTCAAAGTTTGTCTCCCAGGTTAATAAATCAAAATCTTCTCCAAGCTCCCACAATAGTTTTTCGCGCTCTAGGTTTTTAGCCCAGTAAAACGTGTTTGCGTGGTGCCTGCTTCGCGTAATGTAAAGCGCCAGCCTTTGTAAAAGCTCCGCCTGGTAGTATAGTTCGTCTAACTCTGCTTCAACAGCTGCTACCTCTTTGCGCAGGTTACGCATATCAAAGCCCTTAGCTTCGCTTCGTTCGAGGAAAGCTTTTATCCCTTTCATAGCTAATTAGTTCTAATGTTCCTGGCAAATCGTTAATAAAGCTAGTGAGCTGCCCCACGCTATTAAATTTAAGCTCCATTTTGTTAAGCTCACGGGTGGCACGGTGGCGTATATAAATTATGTAATTCATAGCACGCCGTTTTGCTTAAGCATATGCGCTATTTCGGTGGCATCTTCTACGCTCATAACTACCAGCGTGGACTTTCGGTTGCGCTTCCACAACAGTACGTTATACATGCCAGGGGTGCTTGGCATATGTTCAAGCACAGCGTGAGGGTCTAGCCCACGCTCTACGTGCTTGCACTGGATGTAAAAAGGGTAAGTTTCTACTAGGTCTACGCCTTGGCCGTCTAGCCATTTATTCATTAAACGGCTCGTTTGCACGTTAGGAAAAAGCGGCCGTAACATTCTAGCTACGGCCACCTCAAACCTATTTCCTTTTTGCTTGACGTTCACCGGTCGAAAGGATCTAATTCATTTGCGTAATCATCGCAAATTCGGTAAATCTTTATATACAATTCGTCCGGCATCTTTACAGCATAACCAGCTATAAACAAAGTAACGCGGTTTACTACCATGCGGCAGCCGTCCTCGTCGCAGTCGCGTATATACTCTACTACTAGATTCTCTTCTAGGTTCAAGTCGCCAAAGTTGTACTCCTCAATCATTTTCTTTGACTTTCGTACCAGTGTAACCAGGTCTT